>Ga0351855_1080_pt1 | contig 23473 bp, 20 predicted proteins | sample BONcelFGM3001C11_FD_206794 | JGI IMG/M metagenome (GOLD analysis project Ga0351855, IMG submission 206794) | Enriched cells from coal bed in the Powder River Basin, Montana, United States - BONCAT cells FGM rep2 HSBNCT.FGM.300.1.C11 ...
ACAACACCGAAACCGGCAAGCTTGAACTGGTGCAGACGGCGCTGGTGGATGCGCTGGGCCACATGACGGTCACGCAGGACCATTGCAGCTCCTACGGCGTTGCGAGGCTCATCCGCGGCGTGCCGGAGACCGGCGACAACACACCCCTGCTGCTGTGGTGGGCGCTGGTCGGTGCCTGCGCCGCCGGGCTGCTGGCATTGCTGATCCGCTACCTGATGAAACGCAAGGCGCGCACCTGACCCCCTGCCTTGCTGCAAAACACGCCTGCCCGACAGCGTACCTGTCGGCGGGCGCGTTTTTTGTTATACCTTTATTCAGTTTAAATCATTCATGCGAAATAGATCGCTAGCGATTTTGGTCTATAACGAGGAGCGGAGGCGAAGTCGTAGCGGGGCTACGTCGAGCCTTCGCGCCATAGTCAGAGGGCAAAAGCGCCGCGAGATAGAATGTTATGATTTTAAAACAGTATTACACGACGGCCGCAGCGTGGTGCAGCCGTCGCGCCTGCCGCACGCGATGTGCCATACCGCGCAGTGTGCGGGCAGGTGAAACGTCCGCCGCATACACACGTGCGTGCGGTTTGCCGCAGATTGCGGTAAAAAGGTACGCATTCAATCGAATGGCTCCCCCATATGGCTCACGCGTCCGCGCCGGTGTCATAGCCGGGCAGACAACAGCACGGCTTGCCTGCCCATATGCCCGCTTACCCATGGAGTTTTGCGCACGCGACGCAGAAAAGCCCGCCCCTGTAATGGGGGTGGGCTTTCCGCATGCATGTCTCTGCTTGTTAATTAACCACCCTGACCGAGAATGTTGTGCTCAGGTTGGTGCCGTCGTTGGTAAACACTTTGATAGTCGCACTGCCCACCGCATCGCTCTTGATGAGTTGGTAATACAAATTGTAGTACATGTCCCCGATCCTCGCATAACATGGGAAGTATTCATCCTCAGCATACTCCTTCACCTCCTGCATCGGCGTGACCAGCGGGCTGGCGACGGAGGGCTTCGTGCTGGTTACGCCAAAATCGTCATTCCAACTGGCACCATAGAAATATACCCAGGAGATATCGTTCTTGTTCAATATAAGCGATGGCTTGAAAACTATGCTGCTCAAATCTTCATCCAGTATCATTTCATCGGCATACCAATCATAGTAATAGATTTTGTATCTTCCGCTCATTGCTTTGATGACAGAGTTCGTGGATAGCTGCGCGTACGTGAACCCCACCACGCCCGTCCCGTCCATTGCGGTCGCGAAAATTTTCAGGTAATACTCTTGGTCATATACCCAATACTCGTCCAGCTTGGCGTTGACCGATATCGTGCCGTCTGCGGATATCTTGACCAGCCGCGAGATCGCGTTGGTGGATTCCGAACTGCCAAGCACGGTGAAGTGCTCGGTATCCTCCATGTCGTACAGGTCATAGCTGTAATCGTAGTTGCGCAGTTCGTAGCGCCAGGTGACTTTTTTCACCGTGGGCGTACCGTACGTGGCGCCGATGGTCGCAGCATATTTTCGACTCTTCCCAAAGGCAATGGTGGAGTAGGGCCGCGCAATCTTGGACGCGTCGGTATACACGTTGATATTGGACGCGGGCACCACGGTGTTGAACGTGGCCGAGGCTGCCTTATCGGAACCGTCGCTCACGGTGCAGGTAATCTTGGCCGAACCGACACCCACAGCCCTAAGCAGGCCCGTATCGTCGACCGTCATAACGGTCGGCTTGCTGCTGGTCCACGTTACCGGCAGGCCGCCACTGGCCGCGCCAAGCTGCAACGTCGTCTCATCCGCCGAACCTGCATCCGGCACGTTCAGCGTATAAACATAGCCGCCGGTGATTGCGCCCGTACTGCTGCGCTTCACCCTGCTGTCCGCCGAAGTGAGGGCAAGCGAGGTAACCGCCGATGGGTTGATGGTGAATACCGCGGTGGCAATCACGCCGCTGCCATCCTTCGCGGCGCAGGTTACGGTGATGTCTCCGCCCACCGCCGTTACGGGCACGCTGAGCACGCCTTTGGAGGAGATGGTGATGCGGCTAAGCGCCGCCGTCGCATCCACAGACCAGGCAACGGCTTTGTTGGTCGCTTTTACCGGTTCCACATACGCTTTGAGCGTCATCTGCTTGCCGGAGGTAATGCGCCCGTTGCCATCCGGCGCAGGCTGATAGCCGCCAATGCCAATATATGATACCGGCTGCGTCACCTTGACCGTCAGCACGCCGGTAACATTGCTGCCGTCAAGCGCTTTCCAGGTGATCTTCGCCGTTCCCGAGCCAACGGCGACCGCTTGCTGCTCTTCATTGATCGTAGCAACGGCAGTGTTGCTTGAAGTAACATGGAAGGCGCGGCCATCGCTCAGCGGCAACCCGTTGCTCAGCAAGACGTCTGGTGTCAGAGCGCTGATCTGACCGACAAAGAGCGGGACATAGTTGACGCTGAACTTGATCGACTTGACGGGGTAGGGTACAATCTCAACAGCATAGTCATCCGATTCCACCAGATCGCCCAGCGCTGTGTAGAGGAAGGCGCGGATCGTTACCGTACCTGCCGCTATGCCACGGAGCGCGCCGGTGGCGGTGTTGATGGTCGCGTTTCCGCTGCCGGATACGATAGTCCAGTAAATTTTACACTTGGATGCCGGCGCGGCAGTCGCGCCGTAGGCATAGGTTTTGCCTGCCGCCAGATAAGCAATCGCCTTGGTGATAGCCAGCGAATCGGGCGTCTGGTCGTCCACGGTGAAGCTCAGCGTAGCGACGGTGCTGCTCACACCCTGCGCGTTCACCGTGATGGCCTTGATCTTGCGGCTGCCAACGGCCAGGCCCGTCAGCGGCACGAAGACCGAGAACGTGGAGCCATGTTCGGCCTTGCTGCCATAGGCCGCGGTGCCGTTGACCACCACGCCGTTTTTGACCTGCGGAGTGCTGCCATCCAACGTGTAAACGATGAACTGGCCGTTCCAACCGCCGGTAATGAGCGCGCTGGCGTCGGTGGACACATGTTTGAGATCGATCACATCCAGCGCGATGGTGGGCTTGCCCGCCATGCCGCGGAACACCTTGGCGATGTTCACAATGCCCGCGCCCATGCCCGTGCTGCTGCCAACCACCTTGGTGGTGTTGGCTGTGAGCACGCCGCGCAGGTACTGCACATCACCAAGGTTTGTTTGCCCGTCGTTGTTCAGGTCTTGCGAGCCGCGCGCGCTGTAGTAGAGCGCCGCGCAGCCAACCGCGACGGGCGTAGCCATCGACGTGCCGTCGTAGGACTGGTAAGACATAGTGGACTTCACGCCGTCCCACGGCCAGGCGCAGGAGAGGATGTTAGAGCCCGGCGCGGATAGGGTGGCCGCCGCATAAGTGGAGTAGAAAGAACGCGTGTTGTTGTTGTCGGTAGAGGCGACGGAAATCACGTTTCGGTAGTGGGCGGGGTAGTTGTACTGCTGTACGCTGTCGTTGCCTTCCGCCGCGAAAATCGCGATACCGCTGTTCAACACAGTTTGAATCGCAGTGTTCTCAATATCGTCATAAAATGGCCCGCCAAGGCTCAAATTGATGACATAGGCGCCGTTCACAATCGCCATGTTCAGGCCGTGCACAAGCGCGTCGGTATAGAAATAGCCGGGTTCCTCGTCGCTATCGCCGCGGTAGGCCTGTATGGTGACACCCGGCGCGATGCCCGCGCCGCCTCTGTTGTTATCTGCTCTCGCGGCGATGATGCCGGCCACATGCGTGCCGTGCGGGTCCATTTCATCGCCATTCACGGAGGATTCCCCATTGTAGTTGAGGATGTTGGTCACCTTGCCGCTGAGGTCCTCGTGGGCGGCATAGACGCCGGTGTCCAGCACAAACACTTTGACCGTATTACTGCCGTCGGTCAACCCCCACGCGGCGTACGTGCCAACGGTTTCGTGCATGTACTGGTAGCCGTTCAGCAGGTTCACATAACGGTACATCAGGTGGTGGATGTCGTTGGGCTCCTGCAGGAAGGGGTCGTTGGTTCGGCTGGTGGCCCAGGTGCCTGCCGTAGGAGCCTCTGCCCACATCGTGCCGGTTTTGCTGCCGGGCTTACCCTGCGGCGCGTCCAGATGCGGTTTTTCGATATGGCGGATGCCGTTCACGTACACGGCCACCAGCCGGGTGTTCAGGTCCGCGCCCGCTTCCATCGCCTGCGCGGTGGTATGTTGCTCGTCCAGCGTGAGCAGCGCGAAGCCAAACCGCTCAAAGAACGTCTTGACCGTCGCGTTGTAGGAGGCCGCAATCACCTGCGCTTCGTCCATGCTGCCGCAATAGGCAAACACTTCGCCCTCCGCGTAGTGATAGCCGGCCTTCATCTGATGGAAGTCATTCAAAAGACCGGCACTGACGATCTTGCGCTTCTCGGCCATGCGGCCTTCCGAGAGGGGTTTGTCCCCCGCCAACCCCTCAAAGCCATATGATTCCAGCGCATAGTTATAGATTTTCAGCGACAGCTTGTGAAGAACCACATTTTCGTACACCACACCGTTCGGCCGGCTTTGGTCCGCCTCCTGCTCCGCAAGGGTGAGGGGCGTGGCCTCGGCCTCCTCCGCCAGGCAGGCAAGCGCTACCGTCTGTCCGTCCGCGGTGTATGCAACCTGCCCGTCGCCGGTGTATACGACACCGTCAGCCGTCAGTGTGCCGATGATTTGCTTGCGTTTGCTGTCGGCATAAAGAACCGTGCCCGCCGCGAGCCTGCCCAGCTGCAGCGGCGTGGCTGCCTGCATGGCCTGCTCGGCCTGCGGCAAGGCCAAAAGCGGCAACAGCGGGTAGTTTTGGTAGACGGCTTCGCTCGACTGCAACACGTAAACGCTGCACTCGTCATCGGTGAGTGGCAGGCAGGTGCCCACGGCCAGGTACCCCTGCGTGACCGTGGCCCCGTCCAGCGTGAACCATACGGCGGTGGTTTCTTCCTCGACGGCGGCATACACCACACCGTCCTGCGCGAGGGTTACCAGCGGCGTTTCCAGAGTTGCGTCGCCACAGATCGCCGTGCCGGCTTTGATCCATGCCAAACCCTGCGTAAACACCGGCACAGGCGTAGGCGTGGGCTCAGGGGTTGCGCTTGCCGTTTCCTCGGGTGTTGGCAGCTGTGGCGCATCCGCGGGCGGGGGTTCTTCGGATGCGCCCGCGGGCGATTCCGGCGCGGGTTCTACGGTTGGCTCCGCCGTGGGCTCCGCCGTGGGCTCCGCCGTAGGCTCAGGCGTGGGCTCAGGCGTTGGCTTGGGTGTGGCCGTCGGCGCTTCGGTTTGGCTCTCTTGCGCAGCTGGCGGATCGGCTTCGCCCTCCGCCAACACGGCCAGCGGCCCGGTGAACAGAAGCATCAGCGATAGCAGGCAGGCAATCCATTTGTGCGCGAATTGATGTTTCATGTTTCCCCCACACTTTCTTTTTCTGTTTTGATCGTCGTGTTTCGCGTCGTTCTATGTGTGCTGTTTGTATCCATATCTTGAGCCTCAGGCCTTGTAAGCGAGTGAGTTTTGCGCGTTTTGGCAGACCGCATGCTCTTGACCTGGCTTGCCCGCGCCAAACGAGGCGTGCGCGCTGCGCGCAAAAAGCGTCTGCGTCGCTGGCCCCGGCCCCGCCCGAAGCGGGCTCCGTACGCCTGACCGCGCCATGACAGGCGTCGCAGCGGCAACGTCGGTAGCAATCGCTTGTCGCGCGCGCAAATCGCAAGGAAATTTGTCGCTCCGGTTGCTGCGGTTTTGCAGATACGGCTTGGGTGCCGATTGTTCGCGATAGCGAAAACGTTACCCCGTGTGCATCAGACAGGTTGTTTCAAACATTTTTTGGTATGAACGCCATTTTTAGGCATCTGCTACATTGTACAATCACAGCAAATCAAACACAAGCAGACAATTGTTAAATATTGGTTACTGGCTCTGTAATAATCAGTAAAACCTTTCTGTTTAGCGCTTTGCGAGTACATTGGCATTGAATGCATCGGTTGATGCCCCAGTTCCGCGATGCAGCGGAGAAAATTTGTCAAACCGCTTGACAAACAATCGCGTCTCTTATATGATGTGAATGAATTGATTTCCATTCATTCACTCTCGGCGGACTGCTTCGACTCCGTAACGCCGGATGAACCAAAGGGGTCTTGACATGAACAACAGGCAGGAAACCCTCTACGATTGCGCACGCACGCTTTTTGCCACCAAGGGCTACCGCGACACCGCCGTGGCGGACATCACCGGGATGGCCGGTATCGCCGTGGGTACGTTCTACCGTCACTACCCCTCCAAGGACAAGCTATTTGCCGAAATCCTCACGCGGGAAACGACGGCGATGCTCAAGCAAATCATGGCCTCGCTCAATTTGGACGACGATCCCGTGACCCTGATACGGCAGTTGCTGGCCCGCAACATGGAGGGCATGCTCGCCAACCCCATCCTGCGCCAGTGGTACCGGCCTGATGTCTACGGCAAAATCGAGACCGTCTTCCGCGAGGAAAACGGGCTGGACGCCATGAGCTTCCTATACCGCGATTTTCTGGCGCTGGTGCAGAAGTGGCAGCAGGAAGGCAAAATGCGCGCGGACATCGGCAGCGAGATGATTATGGCCATCTTCTCCGCAATCCTGCGCATCGGCTACCATAAGGAGGAGATCGGGCTTGCCTATTTTCCGGCTCTGCAGGACCACCTGACGGAGTTTGTGCTCAAGGGGTTGACCGACATGCGCACCGGCACCTGAACCGGCCCGCGCTCTGGCAAACGCAACGAGGAAAAGGGGCCTGACCTGTGGAGGCGACGCACATCGGTATGGGTACCGTCATGGCCCACGCGGCTTACGGCCCCAACGCGCAGGCCGCCCTGCAGGCCGTGACGCACGAGGCGCGGCGGCTGGAGCAGCTGCTGAGCCGCTTTGTGCCGGACAGCGACGTTGCGGCGATCAACCGCACGGCGGGCATGGCGCGCCAAACAGTCAGCACGGAAACGCTTGCGGTGCTCACGCAGGCGCAAGCCCTCTCCGCGCTATGCGGCGGGGCGTTTGACATCACGGTGGCACCGTTGGTCGATCTGTGGGATGTGCAGCACGCGACCGCGCCGCCCGCCGCGGCGCGCATCCGACGGGCGGCAGCGCTGGTGGATTACCGTGACCTGACCCTGTGCCAAAACACCTTCGAAGCGATGCTGCGCAGGCCCGGGCAGGCGCTGGACCTGGGCGGCATCGGCAAGGGGTATGCCAGCGACGCGTTCATGCGGCTGCTTATGTCCATGGGCATCACCTCCGCCTATGCAAACCTGGGCGGCAACGTTTCCACGCTGGGCGCCCGGCCCGACGGAGCGCCCTGGCGGGTTGGCATCCGGCACCCGCGCGGCGACGGCCTCCTGTGCGCGGTGGAAATGATCGGGCAGGCGGTCGTTACCTCAGGTGATTATGAACGGTTCTTTATCGACCGCCGCGGCAAGCGGTATCACCACATACTGGACCCGCGCGCCGGTCGCCCCGCCGCAAAGGGATTGATCAGCGCAACAGTGGTCGCGCCCGAAGCCATGGCCGCCGATGCGCTGTCCACCGCGCTGCTGGCATCGGGCATGGAGGCTGGGCTTGACTGGTTTTCGCAGTACGGCGCAGCGCAGGCAATCCTCATCGACGAGCGCTTAAACCTTTATTGCAGCAAGGGACTTGGCGGCTGCCTGCAAACGGTTGCGGGCGTCAAGCCGATATTGATATAAGGAACGGTGTTTACGGTGTCTGCTGGCAAGAAACGAAAGGGGAATTGCAAAGTGTGGATCGCATTGCTGGTCATCCTTGGGATGCTTGTGCTTGGCATGGGCGCGGCCATGCTCGCCTTTGAGCCGGGGCGGCGCGAGGCGTTGGCGGTGAGTGTGGGACAGGTTGATTTCAGCCGCCTGCGCGACGGGGTCTACACAGGTGCGTATCAGGGCACGAAGGATCACCTGCGCGACGCGAAGGTCAGCGTGACCGTCACAGGCGGCGAAGTCATCGAGATACGGGTGTTGGAAGGCGCGCTGGCCAATGAAAAACAGCACGGCGAGATCCGCAACGGCCAGAGCCTCGACACGCTGTTTACACGGGTGGTGGAGGCGGGCTCGTTGCAGGTGGATACCATCAGCGGGGCGACCATCTCCTCCAAGGTGCACCTGAAAGCGCTGGAAAACGCGCTGGCACAGGCGCGGGACAGCGCTGCGGGCGGCAACCCGTAATACGTTGTAAACCCTTAACGCATAGCCATTGCTTACAGCAGAATGAGGGATTGCATGACGGAAGCCAATCTGACCGAACGGATCATCCGCAAGCGTATGCACGGGCTGTACCTGTCGCGCGCGTGCGACGGGCTTGAAACGCTCGCCCATGAACTCATGGGCCTGCACAGCTGGTTTTACCGCAATGTGCCCTTCTCCGCCCTCATCCGCGGGGCGGATATCGCAGGATGGAAAACAAAGCTCACCAAAACGTGGCTCTACCGCGGAACGCTGCACGGTGTGGTGTATGAGGATTTACCGCAGCTGCTGGCTCTGCACCCCGGCGGCACGTACCTCGCGCGCCTCTTTGGCGAGCAGGCGGTGGATGCCTTTGCGGAGGACGTGCTGTGCCACATGGAGGACGGCGTATATTCGCGCGCGGCGTTTCGACGCATCTTCGCCGCCCGGTACGACGCAGACTTCATCGAGGCGATGTTTTCGCCGTGGGGCGGCATCTTTGTGCACCTCGCGCGGCTTGGAAAAGTGGCGTTCCGCGATATGGAGAGCCGCGATTTTGATTTGATTTCCGCCGAACCGACCCAGACGCCGGATGAAGTGCTGCCCGACCTGCTACGCCGGTATTTCACCGTGTACGGCCCTGCAACGCGGGCGGACGCGGCGTGGTTTTTCGGGTTATGCAAGGAACAGAAGCAGGCGCTGCGCAAACTGCCGCTGGACGGGCTGGACAGCTTCACCTGCGGCGGCGCAACCTATTACGATGTATCGGACGGCGACCCCGCCGATATCCCCGCGCTCACGCTGCTGTCCGGCTTTGACCCGTATCTGGTGTCCTACGTTGAGCGCAGCGCGATGCTGCCGCCCGCATTCAAAAGCAAGGTGATCCTGTCCTCGGGCATCTGCAACCCCACCATCGCGCTCCACGGGCGCGTCGCGGGCCTGTGGAACATCAAAAACGGCGAGCCGAGCGTAGACTTCTTCACGCCGCAGCCCAGCCGGATTGTGTCCGCCGCGAAGCAGCGTGTGGCGTTGATCCGCTCAGCCCAGGGCTGACTTGATTTATCCAGCTTCTCCAAACGGTACGTAGCAAAGGCGAAACGGCAGCGCGTCCTCGGCGCACCGCCTAACGCGTTTCGACGGCGGGGGTCGCGCGCGGGCGGCGCGGGGAAGCGCGGCAACGTCGCCAGCCGCGTAACGCGTTCAAATCTCGCGTGTCAGTTCCTGTATTTTTTCCTTAGCAAGCAACAAAACGCACGCGCCGCTTTCCGTCAGGCGGTAATATTTTCGGTATTTACCCTCTACCGTCTGCTTTTCAACGCTCAACAGTCCGGCCTTCGTCAACCCGTGCAGGATGGGATACAGCGTCCCCGCACTGAGGGTGTGGCCGTGGCGTGCCAGTTCCGCAATCATCCAGGAACCGTAGACCGGTTCCGTTTTGGCGTGATGAAGTATGTGGATCTGAATGAAGCCCAGATACAGCTTGCGTAAAACTGCGTCTTGCATAAATCGCCCTCCCGTATTATAATATCGAATATCGATAACGTTCTTCGATATTATATGCGCGTATCGTATCCCATCAAGCATCGATTGTCAAGGAGTGAGCATGCGTGCAGTATATCCTGACCGTACAGGGGTTGACATTTCAAAACCGGATTGTCTACCCGCCGATGGAGATTCCACAGGCGCAGGCAACCTTTATCAACGGCGACAGCGGAAGCGGCAAGACCACGCTCTTTCGGATGATCAACGCAACCCTTACCCCCTCCGGCGGCGTGATCACCTATCAGGGGCAAAATATCGTAGACCTTGATACGGTCCGTTTGCGGCGGGAACTGCTGCTGATGTCGCAAACCGTGTTTCTGTTTGACGCAACGATCCGCAGCAACTTCGAGGCGTTCTTTGCGTACCGCGATCAAACGCCGCCCACCGATAACGACATGATCGATTATCTGCGCCTGTGCTGTGCGGATTTTCCGCTCGACACACGGTGCGAAACGCTCTCCGGCGGCGAGCGGCAGCGGGTGTTTCTCGCTATCCACATGTCGCTTGCGCCAACGGTTTTACTGCTGGACGAGCCGACCTCGGCACTTGACGAAACCACGGCGCACCGGATGCTTCAACAGGTAAAGGCCCATTGCCGCGCCAAGGGAATCACGCTGCTGGTTATCTGCCATGACAGCAAAATCACCGAGGCGTTTGCCGACAAAACCATCGTTTTGGCCGGGAGGGCAAGCGCATGAACGATGTCGCGCGCATGGAAATCTGGCAGTTTTCCCTCATCTATCTGCTGTTGCTGGTTGTGCTGGCGATCATGAAAATGAGCCGTGTGCACCAGGCCAAGCTGATGGTTGTCGCCAGCGTTCGCATGACGGTGCAACTGGCCCTTGCGGGGTTCGTACTGACGTACCTGTTCCAGAACCCGCATCCCGCCTTCACGTTTACCTATCTGGCCGCCATGACGGGGTTTGCCGTCTATCGGGTGCTGCAAAAAAACCGCACGCTGAACCGTCGGTTTCAGATGATCATTGCAGGTTCTGTTGCTTTGTCAGGCCTCTTTGTGCTGGTGTTCTTCATCTATGTGGTGGTCGGTCAGAGCATTGTAAGCCCGCGCTACGTGATCCCGATCGCCGGTATGCTGATGGGCAACACGATGACCGGAACCACGTTAGGCATCAAGGCGTTTCGGGAGAACCTGACGGGTCAGCGGGCGCGGATCGAAGTGATGCTCAACATTGGCGCCACGCCGCAGCGGGTTCTACTTCCCTTTGCACGTCAGGCACTGGAGACCGCTTTGCTGCCAACGTTCAACGCCATGGTCGGGATGGGCATCGTTTCGCTGCCAGGCATGATGACCGGGCAGATCCTCTCCGGCACGCTGCCAACCACGGCCATCATGTACCAAATCGCGATCATGATCGCCATCTGCACGGTGGTTTGCCTTTCCACCTTTGGCGCGTTGTTCGTTGGCTATCGAACGCTCTTCAATGCCCGCAACCAGATCACGCTGGTAGGCGTCGGCAGCGGCCATGCGGAACAGTAAACTAATGTGGCGGGAAACTCCCGAGGTCAGTGAGCCAGATGAAAAGAGGTTGCAAAAACGGTTGGCAGCCCTCCCGTCAATGAAAAAACGTACGGATCACATTGCGCACCGTCTCAAACAGGTTTTCACGCGAGTGCAGCTTTGCTTCCTCAAACGGCATCGGCAGCCGGTTGATGCTAAACGCCGCGGTAAGCCCCTGCGCGTACAGCGCGTCGACGTTACCCTGAACCCCGCCGCAAACGGCAATCACGGGTACGCCGTGCTCCCGCGCCGCCTGCAAAATGCCGCTGATGACCTTGCCAAAAGCGCTTTGCTCATCCATGCGGCCCTCCCCCGTTAAAACCAGGGCTGCGTCGGTCACGCTGCGGTGAAAGCCCGTTACCTCAAGCACCGTTTGTATGCCGCTGCAGAGCGTACCGCCCAGCAACGCGACGGTACCAGCGCCCATTCCGCCTGCCGCGCCGCCCCCGGGCAGGGCGCGCACGTCTATGCCCACGTCTCGCTTGATGATATCCGCCAGATGGGCAAGCCCCTCGTCCAGCGCCGTGACCATGTCCGGTGTCGCGCCTTTTTGGGGCCCATACACCGCAGCGGCCCCATGGGGGCCGCACAGCGGATTGGTAACATCGCACATGGCCTGGATCGTTATACCCGCTTGCGCAACGCGCGATTCGCGCATGTCAATGCAGGCAATTTCCCTAAGCGTTCGCCCAACCGGTATAAAGCTTTGACCATCGCGGTTGATAAAACGCACGCCCAGTGCAGCCGCGGTGCCGCAACCGCCGTCGTTTGTGGCGCTGCCACCCAACCCCACATACACCTGCTGCGCGCCGTGCGCTATCGCATGGCCGATCATCTCACCCACGCCGAAGGTCGAAGCGTTCATCACGTCCAGTTGCGTACCCATGAGCGGCAGGCCTGCCGCCATGGCGGTTTCCACTACGGCGCGGCGGCCGGGAAGCCAGCCGTAGGCAGCGTCAAGCAACATACCCCGCGGGCCCCGCACGCTAACGGGCATTCTCTCGCCGCCAGTTGCAAGCAGCAGCGCGTCTACCGTACCTTCACCGCCGTCCGCAATCGGGATGGATATTGTTTCAATCGTGCTGTCCTGCGCCTGAACCGCCGCGCGCATCACCGCGCAAACCTCCATTGCCGACAGGGTTCCCTTGAATGAATCGGGCGCGATGATCACTTTGCGCATATCGACATCCTTCCCCGTTCTCCGGCACAGCCGTTTGATATCACAAAGGGCCGTATCGCAGCCATCCTGTGATACGGCCCCCTCCTGGCACAAGCAGCCCCGACGGACGTATACGATGGTAGAACCTTACCGCCTCCATCTCACGGCGTTTTTGCCCGCTGACTTCGCCGCGAAGGCTCAGCGTAGCCCCGCTGCGCCTTCGTCTCCGTTCCTCATCACAGTACAAAACACGCGCGAGCTGTGACGCATGAAGGATCTGAAATCGTATCACACCCTGTTTTCGGGCGCTCCGGCCAGGAACTGCTTCACGTTTTGCACCGCCACATCCATCAGTCGCTGGCGGCTCTCCTTGGGTGCCCACGCGATGTGGGGCGTAATCAGGCAGTTTTTCGCCTTCAGTATCGGGTTGTCCCCGTGAATCGGCTCCACGCTGACCACATCGACCCCCGCCGCAAACACCTTGCACGCGTTCAGCGCGTCCGCCAGGTCCTGCTCCACGATCAGCGGGCCGCGGCTGGTGTTTAAGATGATCACGCCGTCCTTCATCTTTGCGATGTTCTTGGCGTTGATGATGCCCTTGGTTTCCTCCGTCAGTGGGCAATGCAGGCTCACCACATCAGCATCGGCCAGCAGCGTGTCCAGTTCGACGTATTCCGCCAGCGCCCTGCCGCTCTCGTTGGGGCACATATCATAGGCGAGCACGCGCATGCCAAAGGCTTTAGCCAGCGCCGCCGCCGCCTGCCCGATGCGCCCGAAGCCCACAATGCCCATGGTTTTGCCCGCCAGCTCGATCAGCGGATAATCCCAGAAGCAGAAGTGCCCGGCACTCTCCCACCGCCCCTGATGCACCGCCTCGCTGTGGTGCCCCACATGGTGGCAGATTTCCAGCAGCAGCGCCATGGTGAACTGCGCCACGGCGGTGGTGCCATAGGTGGGGATGTTGGAAACCACGATGCCCTTTTGTTTGGCATACGCCGTGTCCACAATGTTGTAGCCCGTGGCCAGCACGCCGATGTAGCGCAGCTGCGGGCATGCGTCCATGGTTTGCGCAGTCATGGGCGTTTTGTTCACCAGCACGATTTCCGCGTCGCCGATGCGCTCCACAATCTGCGCGGGCGGCGTTTTGTCATAGACCGTCAGCTCGCCCAGCGCGCCCAGCGCGGCCCACGACAGGTCGCCCGGGTTTTCGGTATGGCCGTCCAGCACCACAATTTTCATGTCACTCTACCTCCAGCAGCGCCCACGCTTCGTCCAATGTGCGCTTTGCGCCCGCGATGATCATTTGGCTGTCCTCGCCCTCCAGCGGCTTGATTTCAAAGGAGATCACGGGCCGGTTGCCGCCGCCCAGATAGCCGATGGCGAAGAGCTTCTTGAGGAATGCCGCCACGGTTTGGGCGGTCACCTCACTGTGGCCGATGCCAAAGCGGGGGTGCTGGTCGCCGTAGGCGGGCATGCCTTTGGTGAGCACGGCGTTTGCGATATGCACATGCCGCAGGTACGGTACAATTGGGTCCAGATTTTCGTCGAAGCTCTCGCGCAGTTGCAGGATGTGGCTCAGGTCCGCCATCAGCCCAAAGCGCGGAAACTCGCTGCCGATCTCCTGCGCAAAGCGTTTGGCCAGCGCGGCGGGGCCGATGAGGGAACACTTCTCCACATCGGTGTCGAACACCTCCAGATTGACCGCCATATCGCTCTTGGCGGCTGCGTAGGCGCATATTTCACGGGTGGAGCGCACCATCGCCTGATAGTGCTCCTCGACCTTCGCGGGGTCATACTTGCCCGCCAGAAAGGCGATGCCCTCGGCCTGCATCTGGTACGCCTCGTCCACGCACGCCAGCACGCGCTGCACGGCGCGGCGGCGTCCGGCTTCGTCCAAATCGCACAGGTTGTCGCCGCTGCGCAACAGCTGCGGCTGCGCGCCGTAGGCGATGCCCACGCCCGCCTCCCGCGCAAGTTTGGCCGCCTGCTCCCGCGCCTGCGCATCCGCCATACGGGTGAGCTCGACCACCTCAAAGTATGGGTCGCACAAGACTGTGCGGACGGTTTCCACGATGGGGCCCTCGCCGCTCATGGCGAAGGGAAACGCCATGAAATGCACCAGCCCCGTGCGGAAGTATTTTTTCATCGGTTGCTTCATACAGATCGCCTCCTTTGCTTGGGTATGCGCTTGTTACGCCTCTTCCCCGCGCGCCAGCTTGACGTGTGAGTCCGCCATTTCATACCCGGCGGCCTGCGCGCAGGATGTGTTCAAATCCAGCGCCGTAACCACCGTCGCCGCGATTTCGGCCAGCCGCAGCACGTGGGTGTTGTCGTCCACGCTCTTGCCGAAGCCGCCGCAGCCGATCAGGTTGAGCGCTTCCTTAGATGTGCCAAACATCGTGCCCCCACCAATGGTTGCCAGCTCCATGCAGGGCAGCGACACCATGAAATGCACGCCGGTATCGGTCGCATCCGCCTGCACAAAGCAGCTGGCCGAGGAAATGACGTGCGCCAGATCCTGCCCCGTGGCGGCGTAGAAGGCTGCGACGGCGTTGGCCGCGTTCACGTTGAAGCCGGATATGCTGCCGCTCAGGCAGGAGCCCAGATAACACTTATGGAACACCGTACGCTCCACGCTGCGCGGGTTCACGCCCGCCTTGAACACGGCCTTGAGCACTTCATTGGGGATGAACACTTCCGTTTCGACAGACTTGCCCCTGCCGTTTAGCACGTTGATGTGGGAGGCCTTCTTGTCGCAGCAGAGGTTACTGGAGATGGTGATGAGCCGCCAGCTGGGCAGCTCCGCCAAAATGGCGCGCGTGATATCGGCGGACGCCTTGGTGACGCCGTTCATGCCCATAGCGTCGCCGGTTTTGAAGATCATGCGCAAAAACACCTTGGTGCCCAACTGGTAGGGGTCGATGCCTTCCAGCCGCACAAACGGGTCGCGGCTGAACGTCGCCAGCTTTTGAAACAGCGCGGTATCTGTTTTGATGCGGTCAATGAAGGCCTTGGCGGCGTTGATGTCCGGCGCTTCGATCAGCGGCGCGCGGGTCATGCCGTCAAAATGCACGATGGTGTTCAGCCCGCCGGACATATTGATGGCCTTGATGCCGCGCTGCACGCCCGCAACCAGCGCCGCCTCGTTGGTCGCCAGCGGGATGTAGAGCTCCTCCTGAACATACTGGCCGTTGATTTTCACCGGCCCCACGATGCCCATGGGCACGATGCTGCCGCCGATTTTGCCCTCGATGCCCGCCAGAATGCGCTCGCCGCCCACCAGCGTGCAGTTGTCGATGCGCGTGCTTTTGGTCAGCGGCAGCGCCACGCCCGTTTTGTCCTCAATAAATTCGCAGCGGATGATCGCCGCGTCGTTGCACGCGTCGCGCACCTTGGCGGGGTCGGATTGGTACACATCCGAAAAGATCGCCGTTTCCAGATTCTGCGTTTTGATATCGCCGTCAAAATACTTCTGTTTGATCTCCGCCAGTTTGCCGTTCATGGGGTTGTCCTCCTTACGATGCGTGGCATTGGGTCAACAGGGTGCTAAGGGTCTGGGCATAGGCACCGGCCTGATTGATCTTTTCCTGATCGATGCCCGTATCAATGCCCATGCGGTGGAACATCTCCACCAGCACTTCCGTCTGGCAGTTGCCCTTCGCGCCCGGGGCGTAGGGGCAGCCGCCCAGCCCGCCCGCCGCGCCGTCAAACGTGCGGATGCCCGCCTGATAGGAGGCGTAGTTGTTGGCAAACTCCATGCCGTAAAACTTGTGGTAGTGCACGGCCAGGTTGGCGGTGGTCAGCTTTTCCAGAATCATCTTGGGGATTTCATACGCGGACACGGGGTTGGCCATGCCGGTGGTATCGCCCAGCGACACCTCGTACGCGCCAAAGCTCTCCAGCGCCAGCGCAACGTCCAGCGCCAGCTCCGGGGCCATCGCGCCCTCCATGGGGCAGCCAAACACCGTTGCAATATAGCTGCGCACGCGCACGCCGTGCTGTTTGGCGGTGCGGTTGATCTCCTCAATTTCCTTGAGCATTTCGGCGCGGCTCTTGTTCAGGTTCTTTTGATTGTGGCTTTCGCTGGTGCTCATGATGGTGACCACTTCATCAAGCCCGCACGCAATGGCGCTTTCCAGCCCGCGCAGGTTGGGCACCAGCGCGCTGTAGACCACGCCCGGCTTTTTATCGATGCCTGCGAACACTTCCTTGCTGTCCGCCATTTGCGGCACCCACTTGGGGTGCACGAACGAGGTCACCTCGATTTTGGGGCAGCCCGCCTCGGTCAGCAGGTTGACCAGCTTGATTTTCTGCTCCGTGGGGATGAATACCGGTTCCGGCTGCAGCCCGTCGCGCGGGCCCACTTCAAAGATCGATACGCTGCCTGTCATGCCCGTTTCCTCCGTTTATCATCATGGTGGGGTTATGCTTCGTCCATGGGAAACACGATGCGGCCCACAACGTCGCCAAACCCGGCCACGGCTTCGTCCATCTGTTCAAACTTCATGCGCTTGCCCACATATCCTTCCGCGTCAATCTTGCCGGTGCGCAGGATGGCAAAGAGCATCTCCCACGATTCAAACATGCGTCTGCCGAAAATGCCCGTCACGGTCAGCTCCTTATAGACCACGCCGTACATGAAGTTGGCAAACGTCAGCGGCTTTTCGACCATGCCCACGTGCACCAGCGTGCCCGCCGCGCGCAGCGCTTCAACCGCCTGGTTGATCACCCGCTCGTTGCCGGTGAAATCCACAATCGCGTCCAGCCCTGTGCCGCCCGTGCGCTCTTTGGCGATCTTCACAAAATCGTCCTTCAAACCGTTCACCAGCGTGGTGGCGCCGCGCTTTTGGCTTTGCAGCAGCTTTCCCTCGCTGATGTCCATGGCGATGATCTGCGCCGCGCCCAGAAACGAAGCCAGCTCCACCGCCATCAGGCCGATGGTGCCCGTACCCAAAATGGCGATGTTCCTGCCGGCGGGGTTTGCCTTTTGCAGCGCGTGCATGGCGGTGGCGAACGGCTCCAGCAGCGCCCCCTGCTCAAAGGTCAGGTTGTCCGGCAGCTTGACCACCGATATCTCCGGCATGCGGATGTACTCGGCAAAGCAGCCGTCCACATTGCGGCCCAGCACGCCCATGTGGTTGGTGCAGATGTGCTGGTTGCCGGTGCGGCAGGTATAGCAGGTGCCGCAAGGGATGTGGGTTTCGCCCGCCACACGGTCGCCCACGGCCACGCCCGTCACCAGCCTGCCAACCGCTGCCACCTCGCCCGCAAACTCATGCCCCATCACAAAGGGCAGGGCATAGTTCGCGCGTTCCACCAGCGGCGTCCATTCGTACACGTCCACGTCGCTCTTGCACAGGGCAAAGGCCTTCACGCGGATCAGCACATCCATATCGCCAACCTGCGGCACGGGCACCGTTGCGTACGTTGCGCCGGGCTTGCGGGCGTCCTTGATGATCGCTTTCATGGTTTTCATCCAGTAACCTCCCTTGAATCAAGTTTAGAGAATATGGTATGCAGTTGCTTCATCACCTGCCGGAAGCAGGCATCCTCGCTCCCCGCCTCGCGGCAGATCACCTCCGCCGAGCAGATATCCACGCGGGCAAGTAGCCTGTGCTCCTCACAGTAGGCAAGAAACGCAGCGATATCGCCGGTGGTCAAATCGCCCTGCGGGATATCAAACAGCGGGTGCTTGTCGCCGTACAGCGGGTGCTTGTCGCCGTACAGCGGGTGGCGCTCGTCGCGGGACACGCTGTTGGCCAGGTGCAGGTGCGTAACGAACGGGTGCAACAGCGCCATCGTCTGTGTGATATCAAGCCCCATCTGCGCCACGTGGCTGGTGTCATACGTGATGCCGAAATGCCTGCTGTCGACACGGGACGCGATGGCGAGCGCCACGTCCGGCGTGCCCACCGACAGGTACGGTTCACCGTTGGGGTTAAAGAACTCCAGCGTGATTTGGGGAAAGTGCGAGCCGAACAGGCGCTCGCCTTCGGCGATCAGCGTTTGGACGGATTGTACGGCGCTTTCTACAACAGACAGCGCATCGCGGCTCGCGTCGCTTGGCCCGGAGAGAATCAGCATCTTGGCCGCGCCCAGCAGCTGCGCGCGCTTGAGCATGTCCACACAGGCGGAAACGGCCTGCTTGCGGGCCGCCTCATCGGGCGAAGCGATATCCAGCCGCTCGCGCTTGAGGTAGTACCCCGCCAGATATACAACCGACAGGCGCAGGTTCGCGCAATGCCTGCCGATATCCGCCAGCTGCGCGTTGGGCCCTTCGTGGTAGAACTCCGCTGCCGCGTAGAACCGGCTTGCGGCCATGCGCGCCAGCACGGTTTTAAGCATTTGCGCATCCGTTACGGCAGCGGGGTAGACTGCGTTTACGCACAGGCCGCGGATGAAGGGGAAGGCGGCGGCCATCACAGGGCCACCAGCCGCTTTTCCCGGCTGGACGATAGCATGGCCAGCGACACCTTCAGCGCCTCGCGCCCTGCTTTGGCGTCGCATTCCGGCTTCCTATCCTCCCGCACGCAGGAAACGAAATACTCGTTTTCCGCCAGGTAGGCTTTGCCGTCCAGAAAGATATCGTCGATGGGCTGCTGCCACTGCGTGCCGTCGACAAACGCCGCCTTGGCGGTGGCAAAATCCCAGATGGCGTCGCCAAAGAGCGTCAGCGTGCCCTTGGTGCCCACGAGCGTCTTGCAATTGTAGGCCACGGCGGAGCCCCAGCTGGCGGCGATGGTGGCAAAGCTGCCGCCGCCAAGGCGCAAAACGGAGGCAATGTTGTTGTCAAACGCCGGAAGCGCGGGGATGGTGCCCGTCACGGCGGCCTGCACGTCCGAAACAGGGCCTAAGAGGGACGTGATAAAGTCGATATCGTGGGAGAGCGACTCGATGCTCATGCCGCAGACCAGATCGGGGTTGGTGCGCCAGCTCGCGCTCAGGTTGCCGTCAAACCCCGGACCGGGGCCGATGCGCACGCAGATGAACTGCACGGGGTCGCCCAGCGCGCCGCTTAACAAAGTATCCTTCATCATTTGGTATCCCTTGCGGAAGCGCTGGGTGAAGCCCACCATATACTTGATGTTGGTTTCCCGCGCCAGCTTTTCCATGGCCAGCGCGTCCGCAAGCGACATGGCGACCGGCTTTTCGGCAAAGATATGCTTGCCGTGCTTCATCGCAAGCGTTGCGTAGGGTACCCGCACGGAGGGCGGCGTCAGCAGGTGCACCATATCCACACCGCGGATGGCCGCCTCCAAATCGTCCACCGCGCGGGTGCCAAACTCCGCCGCCAGCCGATCTGCGCTTGGCCTGTCGATATCATAGACGCCGTCCAGCGCAACGCCCTCGATTTTTGAAAGCGCCGCGCAATGGTGGCGGCTGATGCCACCCGCGCCGATCATCAGTGTTTTGAGCAAATCTTTCACTCACCTTTCAAATCCAGAAAAAAGCGACACGGCCTTGGCCCTGTCCGCCAGCGTGAAGGGCCGCAAATCGCCGTTTTCTCCAATCTCGGGGGACAGCTCCACCGACATGTAGCCGCTGTAGCCGATTGCCAGCAGCGCCTCGATTACCGCCGTGTGGTCGGTGGTTCCTTCCCCGAAGCGGCAGAAGGTTTTTTGCCCAAACATGCGGTTTTCCTTGAGGTGGATGTGTTTGACCTGCGGAGCGAAGCGCCGCGCAAAGGCCGCCGGATCAACGCCTTCGGCGTCGAAGTGGCCTGTATCCAAGCAGATGCCAACATGCGGGGAGCGGATGCGCTCGAAAACATACGCGTAATCCTGTTCGTTTGCCAGCACGTTATGGCAGTGGTTTTCCAGCAGCAGCGTAACGCCGTGCGCCTGCGCGTAGGGCAAAAGCAGCGCAAGCTCCTCCGCCACCGCTTGAAGCCCGCCCTCGGTGCCCCGCGCCGCGCCCGAGGCTACCACGCGCGTGCAGCCAAGCTCCGTCGCAGCCAGTATGGCGCGCAGCTTGTGGCAGTAGTTCATGCACAGTTCGTCCCGGCTGCCGCCGCCAAACGAGCCCACGTGCAGCGCGATCGGCGTAAGGCCGTGCTGTTGGCACCGCGCTTTGAGCCGCGCGATGTTCTCCGGCGAAAGGGTACGCGCATACCAGCAGTTAAACTCGATATGGCGGTAGCCCGCCTCCCTCGCCTGCGCGAAGGTGTTTTCGAAATCACTGTCCGCAAACCCGTCAAAACTCAGGGAAGATGCCGCCAACACTACCATGCGCTCCCCCCTAACCCTTGATGCCGGTAGTGGCCACACCCTCAATCAGCAGCCGCTGGAACATCACAAACAGGATGAGGATGGGGATGATCGACAGCGTGGACATGGCAAACATCGCGCCATACTGGCTTAAGGCCTGCATGTCGATGAACATGCGCAGCCCCAGCGTTACGGTGTAGCTGGTGGGGGTGCGCAGGTAGATGATCTGGGTGAAGAAATCGTTCCACGTCCACATGAAGGTGAAGATGGTCGTGGTGATCAGCGCCGGAGCCGTGAGCGGCAGCAGAATGCGGTAGAAAACAGAGTAGCGGTTGCAACCGTCCACGATGGCCGCCTCGTCCAGATCGCGGGGGATGCCGCGCATGAACTGCACGATCAGGAAGATGAAGAACGCGTCGGTTGCCAGAAACTTGGGCACGATGATCGGCAGCATGGTGTTGATCCAGCCGAACTGATAGAAGTAGGCGAACTGGGGCACGATGATCGCGTGGATGGGCAGCATCAGCGTCATCATCATCAGTACAAAAAACACGTTACGGCCCTTGTAATCCAAGCGGGCAAACGAGTAGGCGACCGGTGCGCAGGACGCGATGTTGCCGATAACGGCCAGCACCGAAATGCAGATGGAGTTGAAAAAGTACGTGGTGAACGTGACGCGGCCCGCTGAAAGCCAGCCGATCGCGTAGTTTTCCAGCGTGAACTGTTTGGGGAAGAGGGACAGGTCTTTGAAGATCATATCCTCCGGCTTGAAGGAACTGACGACCATCCAGACCAGCGGGTAGAGCAGAATAAGCGCAATCGCCGATACCAGCACCAGTCGGATGGCCTTGCCCCGTTTGGTTTCCCGTAACATCTGTGCGGCCTCCTCAGTGGTAGTTCAGCTTTTTGTTGAATGCCTTGAAAAACAGCGCTGTAAAGAAGCCAATGATCAGCAGCAACAGCCAGGACAGCGCGGAGGCGTAGCCCATGCGCATCTTGCTGAAACCCTCGGTGTAGATATGCAGGGTATAGAAGAGCAGGCTGTCCATCACGCCGCCGTTGCCGCCGCTGATGATGTACGCCTCGGTAAACACCTTGAAAGCACTCACAATTTGCATGATAACGTTAAACAGGATAATGGGCATCATCATCGGCAGGATGATCTTGGTGGTCTGTTTGAACTTGGTCGCGCCGTCGATGGCACCGGCCTCCAGCAACTCCTGCGGGATCTGCTTGATGCCCGCCAAGAAAATAATCATGGGCGAACCGAACTGCCACACGCGCAAAACGATGAGCGACCAAACCGCGAAGCGCGGGTCCGCAATCCAGCTGATGTTTGCAAGCGAGGTAAGCCCCAGCGCACCCAGCAGCAGGTTCAAAACGCCGTTCATGGCGCAGAACCCGGATGTGGAAATCGTCACCGAAAGCCCCGGCTGGGCGGACTACTGGGTGTCCATGGCGACGGCGTACGCCAGCGGCAGCGCCCCCGATGTGGTGCAGTTCCAGTCCAACCAGATTGGCGAGTACTGTTCTAAAGATGTGCTGTTGCCGCTGGACGGCTACGTGGCAGGCGGAACCATCAACCTGACCGACTGGAACAAAGGCTTTGCCGATACGGGCAAGTATGAGGATCAGCTCTACATGATCTCGCTTGGCCTGACCGCGCAGGGGATGCTCATCAACAAGACGATGGTGGAGAGTGTCGGCATGACCCTCTGGGGCGAGGATGAGGACATCACCTGGGCCGATTTCGGCGCTTTCCTCACGGAACTCCAGAGCAAGCTGCCCGAGGACACGTACTCCTGCATGGATTTCTACAACAACAACGACCTCACCTGGGTGTGGATCCGCCAGCATAGCCCCATCGGCACCGAGTGGATCGCCGCGGACGGTACGTTCGCCCCCACGGAAGAGATGCTGACCGGCTGGTATGACCTTGCCAACAATCTGCGCGGGACGGGCGCTATCGCCAAAGCCGCGTGGACGCAGGAATGGGCGACCCGCCCCTGGCAGGAAGGCCCGCTGGCGATGGGCAAAGTCGCCGTGTTCTTCGCCAATGCCAACCAGTACAAGATGTTCCAAAACGGCATTGCGGACGACATCGTGCTGCGCCGCGTGCCCACCAACCCGGACGGCCCCAATACGTACGGCGACCTGCTGATCACCTCCTCCTTCGGCATTTCCAAGACCGCCAAGAACCCCGATCTGGCCGCGCGCTACATCGACTTCTTCGCCAACAACCTGGAAGCGCAGAAGATCTTCAAGATGGAGCTGGGCGTTGTGGGCAACCAGGCCATCCAGGCGGAACTCAACAAGGATGCCGACCCCTCTGACGTGATCGCCGCCAATTACTTGGGCCTCGTCAGCTCCAACGCCCCCGCCTTCATGCCCAAGGCACCCGGCGTGTGGGCCGTGCAAAACGAGATCCAGTCCGCCTCGCTCATGGTTGCGGAAGGCGCCATGACCTCGCTGCAGGCCGCGCAGTACATCATCGGTGTCGCAAACGACATGATCGCAGAAAACAAGTAGCCGTTTGCAGGGTTTGACATCCCCGGGGCAGGCCGGAAACGTATTCAGCCTGCCCCGCCGGATACCCAACACAGTCGGGAGGTACATCCATGCGCAAAATGGATAAAATGGCGGGTTATGTATTTCTGACGCCCTGGTTGCTGGGATTCCTGCTGCTGACGCTGATCCCGCTGGGGTATTCGTTCTACTACTCGCTCACCAACTTCAACCTGCTCTCCGAGCCCACCTTTGTGGGTTTCTCCAACTATGTCAAGATGTTCACGCGCGACTATCACTTCTACAACGCCCTCAGGGTCACGTTCATCTACGTGTTTGTTTCCGTACCGTTGCAGCTGTTG
>Ga0351855_1073_pt2 | contig 22778 bp, 22 predicted proteins | sample BONcelFGM3001C11_FD_206794 | JGI IMG/M metagenome (GOLD analysis project Ga0351855, IMG submission 206794) | Enriched cells from coal bed in the Powder River Basin, Montana, United States - BONCAT cells FGM rep2 HSBNCT.FGM.300.1.C11 ...
CTCAGAGGTCGCGTGATAAGTGGCGCTTTGAGCTGTAACCAAGACTCTGTTGAGCATGAAATTCCTTAACCTAGCGCCATCGGTCATCACCTCGAAGGATTGCTTCCACTCCGGTACGTCGACCGTCAGGCCAAAGCTGGCGCGCAGGCTGTCGGCCAGCGCAAACGCGCTCTGGGTCTCGCCATGCACCAGGAACGTGCGCTGCGGCTTCTGCTTCATGTCGCCCACCCACTGCAATAGCTCGTCGCGGTCGGCGTGGCCGCTGAAACCTTCCAGCACTTCGACGCGGGCGTGGTTGCGCACTTCTTCGCCGAAGATGCGCACCGTCTTCGCGCCGTCCATCAGCCGGCGGCCGAGCGTGTTCTCCGCCTGGTAGCCGACGATCAGCACCGTCGTCCGCGAATCGGTGATCTTGTTGCGCAGGTGGTGCAGAATGCGGCCGGTTTCGGCCATGCCGCTGGCGCTGATGATGATGGCCGGCTCGCGCAGAAAGTTCAACTGCTTGCTCTCGTTGACCGACCGGGTATAGGTAAGCTGGTCGAAGCCGAACGGGTCGCGCCGGCCGCTGCCCATCAGGAAATCCTGCATCTCGGCGTCGTAGCACTCCGGATGCAGTCGGTACACCGCCGTGATGTCGGTCGCCAGCGGGCTATCGACGAAAATCGGCATATTGGGGATATCGCCCGTCACCGCCAGTTGATGCAGCGAGATGACGATCTGCTGGGTGCGACCGACCGCGAACGCCGGAATCACCACGCTGCCGCCGCGCCGGTAGGTTTCGACGATGATCTCCTTCAGGCGTTCGTCCTCGTCGGCATACGGCACGTGCAGGCGGTTGCCGTAGGTGCTTTCCATAATCAGCACGTCGGCGCGGTCGACCGACTCAGGGTCGCGGATGATCGGGATGCCTTCGCGCCCCAGGTCGCCGCTGAAGACCAGCCGGTAGCTGCGTTTGCTGTCCTGGTCTTCGATATCCAGCACGACGATAGCGCTGCCGAGCATGTGGCCGGCGTCAAGAAAGGTCAGCGTCACCCCCGGCGCGATGCGGCGCGGGCGGCTGTAGCCCTGGGTGACGAAGTTTTCGAGCGAGCGGGAAGCGTCGGCCTTGGTGTAGAGCGGCTTGATCGGCGGCTCGTTGTGCTTGGCGCGCCGCTTATTGACGAACTCGGCGTCACTCTCGTGGATGTGGGCGCTGTCCATCAGCATCGACGCGCACAGGTCGCGGGTGGCGAAGGTGCAGATGATGTCGCCGTGAAAACCCTGCTTGACCAGATTGGGGATGTTGCCGGAATGGTCGATGTGGGCGTGCGACAGCACCATCACGTCGATCTCGGCCGGGTCGAAGGGAAAATGCAGGTTGCGCGCGTAGGTTTCCGAGCGCGACCCCTGGAACAGGCCGCAATCCAGCAGAATACGCTGGCCGTTGACTTCGACCAGATGCTGCGAGCCGGTCACGGTTCGGGCGGCCCCGCAAAATGTCAAACGCATGGTGGCCTTCTTTCATGAGCGTGTGGAACGTAGCGTAGGCGGTGGAACAACGGCGAACCCCTCACCCCCAGCCTCTCTCCAAATCAAACAGTTTTGGAGAGGGGGTGCCAGACCGAGAGGTCGAACAATAGTTATCCCATAGGCGCTAGGTTAAGGAATTTCATGCTCAACAGAGTCTTGGTTACAGCTCAAAGCGCCACTTATCACGCGACCTCTGAGCCGTCTTTAGACGGCTTTCATCTATACGTAGCCGGATGATTTATCATCCGGCGAGCGACGCGCCAAGTTCAACGTCGCTTAACCTGGCGCCTAATGAGATTTGACGAACAAGACCGGTAATTGATCGAGCGAATGCGCTGTCCCTGAAGCGAGGCTTCCGCGCTAGCGCGTCCTGTGAAACGGGTGCGTAGGGACACGCTACAGCGTGTCCGGGCGCGAAGCGCCATTGCCGTTCTTGTTTGTCAAATCTCATAAGGGGGGCTTCGCACTAGCGTGTCCCTACACACCCATTTCGGAGGGACGAGATACATCTCGTCCGTTCGAACAGTTACCGTTTTTGTTCGTCAAAACTCATTAGGGTCAACCCATATCTCCCTACGCCGCCCCATTCGTGCGCGGCGGGCAGCGACTGAGGACTTCCAGCAGCGCCGCGCCGTAAGCTTCGATGCGCCACGGCCCCAGCCCTTCGATGTCGCGCATCGCGTCGACCGTGGTCGGGTGGCGGTGCGCCAGCGTCCACAACGCCTCGCGCGAGACGATCACGTCGGACTCGACGCCGCGTTCCTGGGCGCGCAGCTTACGCCACTCGCGCAACTGCGAATAGCATTCGACCACCACCGGGTCGGCCGAGGGCTGGCGCGCGGGCGGCGCGGGCAGGCGGCTCTTGTCGCTGCGCTCGATCGCGCTCAGCACCTGCTTGCCGTAGCGCCGAATCTGCGCCGGGGACATGCCGTCGATGTCGTTCAGGTCGCCCAGCTTGTGCGGCTCGGCCAGCGCGAGCTGGATCAGCGTCTTGTCCGGAAACACCTTGAAGGGTGGCAGATCGCGCGATTCGGCCAGCGATTCGCGCAGCAGGTACAGCTCGCGCAGAATCGCCATCTGTTGGCGCGTCAGTTGGTTGGGCATGCCGATGCGCCAGTAGCCTTCCGGGTCGAAGCTGATGTCCGGCAGGTTGACGTGCGTCGCTTCGGCGAAAGCCTCGGTCGCTTCCTGCCAGCGACCCAACGCCGTCAGGTCGGCCGCCAGCCGGTCGCGCAGAGCCGGCAGGAAATGCGTGTCCATCTGCGCGTAGGCCAGGCTGTCCGGCGGCAGCGGGCGCTGGCCCCAGTCGTCGCGCTGGTGGCGCTTGTCCATCTCCACGCCCTGGAACTCCGCCAGCAGGCTGCCCAGGCCGACCGACTTATGCCCGCAGATGCGTGCGGCGACCATCGTGTCGAACAGGTTGTTGACGGTGAAGCCGTAATCGCGCTGCAAGCAGATCAGGTCGTACTCGGCGGCGTGAAACACCTTCTCGATCGCCGGGTCGGCCAGCAGCGGGCCGAGCGGCGTCATATCGACAATAATCAACGGGTCCAGAATGTAGTCGTGCTGGCGCGTCGAAAGCTGCACCAGGCAGACTCGCTCGCGGTAGGCATACAGGCTGTTGGACTCGGTATCGATCGCCAGCATCGGCTCGTGTTTGAGCGCGTCCGCCAGCCGTACCAGATCTTCATATTTGCGAACGTAGGTCGCCGGGTGAAGCTGTTCCATCTCTATAGCCAATGTCGCATCCGAAAATAAGCTAGCATCCCAACCGCGATCAGCAGCATAATGCCATTGACGATCAAAAATGAGTGCTCGTGCTCGGCAAACGGCAGCGAGCTGATGTTCATGCCGTAGATGCTGGAAATCAGCGTCAGCGGCAGCATAATCACCGAAATGACGGTGAGAATGCGAATGACCTCATTGACCCGATTGTTGATGAGTGTGTCGGCGGTTTCGGAGAGGCCAGCGATAATCTCGTAGTCCTCGTCGATAATATCACGCGCCTTGTACAGATGGTCAAGGATGTCGCCAAAATACTCGTCCAGCTCTTCCTGTATGATCGGTCGTTCCTTGCGTTCCAGATTTTCCAGAATGGGAACCTGCTGACGGATAATACGGCGCAGGGCGATCATATCCCGGCGCACCAGGGCGATGTCACGAATGACCGTGCGCGCCTCCCCGGTGAAGATGCTCTCTTCGATGGCGCGAATGTTGGCGTCGACCTTGCGCAGCATCGGGAAAAAGTAGTCGACCAACTTGTCGAGAATATCATAAAACGCGTGGCTGGCCCCGCGACCCAGCAGGTTATGCAGCGCTTCCGGGTTTTCCTCGCACTGCCGCCAGAGCTGGATCAGCGGCTTGAGCGAGTTGTCATGCACCGTCACCACGTAGCCGCGCCCGACGATGATGTCGACCTCGCGCGAGCGCGACAGCCGCTTGACCGCATCCCAGACCGGGAACTGCAAGACGATGAAAATATACTGCTCATCATCGTCGATCTTCGGTCGCTCCAACTGGCTCATCAAGTCTTCGAGATTGAGCGGGTGGATGTAAGGATAGGCGCGGCGCAGGGAATCGATGTCCAGAGGCGTCGGGTTGACGATATTGATCCACGTCGCGCGCGGTGAGGAAACCTGATAGATAGCCATGCGCCTAATTATGGCTTGCCGACCGGAGAGCGACAAGTGAGCGTTCTGGCGGGGTGCGTATAAAGGTTGTCAGGGAACCTGGGGACCAGTGAGCAAGCGGCGGTATCAGCGCGGAACCTCACCCCCCGGCCCCCTGCGCGACCGCCGGCTTCCCCCTCCTGCGTCGGGGCGCTTCGCCATGACTGAAAGAACGGGCTTTAGAGAGGGGGAGCCAGGCGCAATATTGACCTGTTGAGACAATCTGGTCCCCCCTCTCCAAATTTGCACTTCAATTTGGAGAGGGGGTTAGGGGGTGAGGTTCCGTGGACGCGACGCAACCCCACCTGCTCATCAACCTGTCAAGCATTTCACTGGCAACCTTTGCACGCACCCTTTCTAGCGCCGGCCGAACTGGCATTACGAACGCCAATTCTGAGAGGCCGTTTGAAAAGGTCGCGAATCGGTTTGTCTCCCCTCTCCCTGAGGGAGAGGGGCCGGGGGTGAGGGCATCTACGCTAGCAAATCTAGTATCGCCCTGAGAGAACCACAGCTCTGCAAATGGGCTTTTCAAACGGCCTCTGAGCGCGAAAAACGGAATCTTACCCTGGTTAATCCTCACTTTTACAGGCTACAATATGCGTTAACCATCTTTTGACAGCCCCTTTTGCTTGTGATATATTTTACAAGATCGCCGGCGTAGTAATATCGCCGTTCTTACGTGCGGTGTATCTTGACGTCGGAAGATGCGTTATAATTTGGGCTATCGCCGCCCGCGGTTATGGCGCGCTACCGTATTCACCAAGACGTTGTGCTTCCGCCACAATCATAGATTGCCGAATGCAGCCCCACCCCGGCCGTGGTGAGGTCTGCGCTGTCGCAGTCTGACTGTCTGAATGCGCACTGCGCCTGGATCACCACAGGTCTCGAGGAGGATGATTTTTAATGGCAACAGTTACGGCAGCCGAAGGCAAATCGCGCGCCGCTGCGACCAAAGCCGCTGCGGCGGTCGAAGTCAGCGCGCCGAGCCGACGCGAGTTTCTGTATTACATCTGGGGGGCGTCCATCGCGCTCCTGCTCGGTCAGGCGGGAGCCGGCCTGATCTGGTTCGCGCTGCCCCGTTTTAAAGCGGGCACCTTTGGTGGCGTCTTCAACTTTCCTCCAGACCGTCTACCGCAGCTTGCCGGCAGCGCCCCCGTGTCGCAGCCCGAAGGCCGCTTCCACGTCGTCCGTACGGAAGACGATGGTCTGGTGACGCTCTACGGCGTCTGCACGCACCTCGGCTGCCTGCCGAAGTGGCAGACCGACCGTTTCGCGTGTCCGTGCCACGGTTCACAGTACACCCTTCCGGGGAACTGGATTACCGGCCCGGCGCCGCGCGGCCTCGATATGTTCCCGATGCGGGTCACCTTTGACGACGGCTCGGTGGAAGAAACACCGGGCAGCGCCGCCAGCGTTGACGGCTCCGCATATGCGATCAAGCTGAATGGCCGCAGCATTGCCAAGATTGAAATTGACACCGGTAGTCGTATTAAGCGTCCGAACCACGGCTAGTCGCGCACACACGCGAACAGTTGTACCAATGACGAAGAGGAGAGGAGTTCATGTCGGTACTCCCGTTCCCATCCTTCCTTGATGACGTAAAGGAAAAGGGATTAAAGCGGGCTGTCTTCGAGGGCGTTAACGAAGTGACCGAACGTGTCACGGCGGGTATGAACGTCCAGGACATCCGCGAAGCGCTGCGCGGCGATGCACCAAGCCGCAAGCCGAATCCCCGCTTGACGCCGCATGCCGATGGTTTCTGGCTGCACATGCGTCCAAGCTACTTTAATCGTGAAGTCACCGGCCTCTACCCCACCTTCCGTCTGGGCTGGCTGTCGACTTATTTTGTCTTTTTTGAAACCATCACCGGCATTTTCCTGATGATTTACTACACGCCGTCTCCCCAGGTGGCGTACGGGAACATGCTCAACATCCTGAGCAACGTGCCGATGGGTCAGTTCATGCGCGACCTGCACCGCCTGGGTGCGGAAGGCATGGTGCTGATCGTCGCGTTACACATGCTGCGCACCTTCCTGACGGCCAGCTACAAAAAGCCGCGCCAGTTCACCTGGGCGACCGGCGTCGTGCTGCTGCTGTTGACGCTGTTCCTGAGCTTTAGCGGTTACCTGCTGCCGTGGGACCAGTTGGCGCTGTGGGCGGTGACCATCGGCGCGAGTATGGCCGAAGCCGTGCCGCCGGAAATCGTCGGCACCAACGTTAACCTGCTGCTGCGTGGCGGCCCGGAAATCGGCGCGAACGGTTTACTGCGCTTCTACCTGCTGCACGTTCTGGCTGTGCCGGCGCTGCTGTTCATTTTCACCGGCGTTCACTACTACAAGGTCATCATTCACGGTCACAGCCTGCCGCCCAAGGTAGAGAACGTCGGCGAAGACACGGCCAAGCGCGTCCCGCTCGACCGCCGCGTCTACTTCATCCCCGACATCCTCACCAGCGAGCTGATGTGGATCGCGGTCACGACCTTCATTCTGGTGGTGCTGGTGACGTGGTTCTACCATGCGCCGCTCGAAGCGCACGCCGACCCGCAGGTCACGCCGCTCGGCACGACCGCGCCGTGGTACTTCCTGTGGATTCAGGGCTTGCTGAAGCTGGGCGACAAGACCTTCTGGGGCGTTATTTTCCCCGGCATCGTCTTCGGCGGCCTGACCTTCCTGCCCTACATCGACACGTCGGTTAGCCGTCGTTTTGCCCACCGCCGCGTCATGCTGACGGTTGGCTTCATCCTGATCACCCTCACGGTCATCAGCAGCTACATGGGCCTGCCGGAATTCGGCGTGGCGACGGTGGCTGAACAGGCCATCGTACACGAGCTGACGATGCCGCCGGCCCATAACCACATGGGCAAGCTGCTGCCGATCCCCTTCGAAGAGCTGCCGGTCGGTGCGTATACCACCCGCCAGTTGGAAGCCGAAGAAGGCAACACCGGCGCTGCCGTGGCCGCGTTCAACCAGGAACTCCAGAGCATCGGCCTGGATACGCAGTTGGTGACCACGCTTCAGTCGGTTCATCATCTAGCGATCAACTCGATCCAGTTCACGCCGGTGCCGGCGGACGCGACCGAGCTGCACGACGTGCTGGAATTCTTCAAAGAGGAAATCGAGCACCACGAAAGCGCGCTGCCCGGCGCGACCGGTCTGATCATCGTCACCCAGAACCAGGACGATCTGAAGCGCGTCGACGCCCTCATCATCTGGCCGGGCGCCGCTGAAGTGGCCGAGACGACACAGAATGCTTCGACGAACGCGGATGCCCAGGCGCAGGAAGACGCTGCTGCGGCATACCACATCTACGCCGAGCATATCTTTATCCATCGCGACGCGAACTATTTCGCAGCACCGGGGTCGTAGCGAATGTTCCAAAGATTGGTCTTTCCCAAAATCGAGAGTCGAGTTCTCGTCGGTACCCTGGCCTTCCTGGGAATCATGGCGCTGACGGGTTGGATCGCCATCAATGAAGGCGGTCGCATGCGCTCGTTCGAGACGCAGTTTCTCGCCCGCTCCACCGAGCGCGGCGCGAACCTGTTCGCGACCAACTGCACGACCTGCCACGGCCTCGACGGTCGCGGCCTGACCGGGGTAGCCCCTGGCCTGAACAGCCCGATGCTGTTCGGCCACGACTTCCTCGCGCCCATCAACACCGAAGCCGCCCTGCTCGAAGCCGAGAAGAACGCCGAAGGCACCGCGCCGGAACGCGTCACCGAAATCGACGCACGGCTGGCCGAGCTGGAAACCGAGAAAACGGCCCTGGTCGACTCGATGGCGCTGGCCGTCGAGCGCGGCTACGACCCGGAACAGCCGTCGCGCCTGGCCCAGCTCGGCTGGACCGGCACGCGCTACGCCTTCCTTTACACCACCCTGGTCCACGGCCGCCCGACCAGCAGTAGCTACTGGCCGCAGCCGATGGCCGCCTGGTCGCAAACCGCCGGCGGCCCGCTGCGCGACGACCAGCTCCAGGACCTCGTCAACTACATCGAGAACTGGGACAAGGGCAATAACTGGTCTATCGACGACCTGCTGGCCGTCAACCAGTTCCCGCGTGTCCCGGTCCAGAGCAACGGCACGCAGATGGCCGAAGGCGAAGTGCCGGTCGGCACCGACGTCGCGGCGATCGTGACCCAGCTCGAGTCGACCAGCGGCGACCCGGTCAACGGCCAGTCGTTGTACACGACGCTCGCCTGCGCCGGCTGCCACGAAGCAGGCATCGTCGCGCCGATGACCGCCGGCACCTGGACGCGCATTCAGGAAGAACGCCTGACGCAGCCAGAGTTCGCGGGTTACACCGCCGAGCAGTACGCGGTCGAAAGCATCGTCGACCCGCACAAGTATCTGGTCCCTGGCTTCGGCCCGGTCATGCCGACGACCTTCGGCGAAACCCTGACGCTCCAGCAGCTTGCCGACCTGATCGGCTTCCTGCAAAGCCAGGATCAACCGGCGTCGTAAGCGCACGGTCACTACATCAACAGGCAAAACCCCCGGCCATGCGCCGGGTGTTTTTTCTTGCCCGGCGCGCGGTAAAATAAGCGGTGTACAGTTCTGGTTAAGCCTGAGGAACCCTGCCGATGCGTTCGAAACGAGCACTACACGCTGTTGTGACGACCCTGACCCTGTGCATGCTGCTGGCGAGCGCCGCCCTGACGGCAGCGCAAGCGACAGCCGAAGCCGCCCAACCGGCCGCCGAAGTCTTCCAGGGCGTCGGCACCCTGTTCCTGCTCATCGGTCTGGGCGCGGTCGGCCTGGTCAGCCTGGTGTGGCTGGCGCGCGAGCGTTCGGCCACCGAAGAAGACGCTGCATGAGACGCCGATAAGAAGCGCCAGCGTACGGCCGGCGGTTGTGTATAATTCCTCACAAAGCACGGCCAACTGACGGTTGCCGTCTTCATTCGCACCACCTGCGTTCGTACTGCGCCTCGCCAGGGCGCATGCGAACGCTGCCTGCCAACGGCGTCACACCGACGCCGCACTAATTAATTTGTGAGGAGTCTACGCTTCATGGCCCAAGCCACCTGGGAAAAGGGAGCGAATCCCGCTGGCGTCCGCTTGCCGCAGACGCGCACGCGTGGGAGCCGGCTGAAGTTCATGGCCGGCGGCATCATCATTCTGGCCGCCATGCTCTACCTCGTCGTCTCCGGCACGATGGCCGGCGCGCAGTACTTCCTGACGGTCGACTCGGTCGTGCAGGACCCATCCTACGCCGGTAAGACGGTGCGCATTTCCGGCGTCGTCCTGGGCGACACGATTAACTACGACGCCGAAACGCTGACCATCGACTTCACCATCGCCAACATCCCCGGCGAGTTCGACGATCTGGCGACCGCCCTGCACGAAGCCGCCAACAACCCGGACGCGACCCGACTGGCCGTTCACATCGAGAACGAGGTCAAGCCCGACCTGCTCCAGCACGAAGCCCAGGCCATCCTGACCGGCCACATCGACGAGAACGGCGTCTTCCAGGCGACCGAGCTGCTGCTGAAGTGCCCCAGTCGCTTTGTCGAGAACGGTCCCGACGGCATGGAGCTACAGCCGGAAGCCCAGAGCGATGCTGTCTGAACTGGGGCTGATTAGCCTGCTGCTGGCGTTCATCGCCAGTTGTTACGCGATTGTCACCGCCCTGGTCGGCGCGCGCCGCCACAACGACGCGCTGGTGCTGAGCGCCCGCAACGCCGCCCTGCTCGTCTTCCCGCTGGTGCTGCTGGCGACGGCCGCGCTGCTGGTCGCGCTGATGACCGGCCAGTACCAGATCAGCTACGTCTGGTCCGTCACCGACCCGTCGACGCCGGACTTCTACCGCTTCACCGCGCTGTGGGGTTCGCAGCAGGGTTCGCTGCTCTTCTGGAACCTGATTATGAGCGGCTTCACCGCCGCCGCGATCCTCTTCAACTGGAACAGCCAGCGCCGGCTGATGCCCTACGCCATCGCCTACATGATGGCGGTGCTGGTGTTTTTCCTCGGCCTCGTGCTGTTCATGGAAAACCCGTTCACGCGCTACTGGCTGACGCCGGACAATCAGGTGGTCCAGTCGATCCTCGCGCCGGCCGGTACGCTCGCGCCGAGCGCTATTCGGCTGGCCGATACCGCCAATGGCCTGAACCCGCTGCTGCGCCATTTCGGCATGATTATCCACCCGCCGATGCTCTATCTGGGCTTCACCGGCTTCGTCATCCCGTTCGCCTTCGCGATGGCGGCGCTGGCCTCCGGCGATTTGTCGACCAACTGGATCAAGGCGACGCGGCGCTGGTCGCTCATCGCCTGGCTGTTCCTCAGCCTCGGCCTGCTGCTCGGCGGGCGCTGGGCCTACGACGTGCTCGGCTGGGGCGGCTACTGGGGCTGGGACCCGGTCGAAAACGCGGCCTTTCTGCCCTGGCTGATCGGCACCGCCTTCCTGCACAGCGTCATGATCCAGGAAAAGCGCGGCATGTTGAAGACCTGGAACATGTTCCTGGTCATCTTCACCTTCTCGGCCGTCATCTTCGGCACCTTCGCCACCCGCAGCGGATTGGTGGACAGCGTTCACAGCTTCGCCCAAAGCGAGATCGGCTTCCCGATGTTCGCCTTCTGGGCCATCGTCACGCTCATCTCGGTCGGCCTCATCCTGTACCGCTGGAATCGCGGTGAGCTGCGCGGCGAGCACCAGTTCCACAACCTGCTCGGCCGCGAATCGTTGTTCGTGCTCAACAACGTGGTCTTCGTCGCCCTGTTCTTCGCCATCTTCTGGGGCAGCTTCGGCGCGCCAATCGTGTCCGAGCTGTTCATGGGTACCAACATCACGCTCGGCGCAGAGTATTTCAATCAGGTGACGCCGCCGCTGTTCCTGGCGCTCTACATTCTCATGGGCATCGCGCCGCTCTCGGCCTGGGGCGCAACCGCGCTCGGCCGCCTGGGCCGCGCCATGCTGGTGCCGCTGGCGCTGACGGCCGTACTGCTGGTCGTCCTGTTCGTGACCGGCGTCCACGCGCCGGCGGCCCTGCTCGGTTACGCCATCGTCGCGTTCGCCGGTTTCGTCGCCCTCTACGAGGTCTACCGGGGTACGCGGGCACGCCATGCCGGCCTCGGCGAAGGTTGGCCGCAAGCGCTGCTGTCGCTGTTCGCCCGTAACCGGCGGCGCTATGGCGGTTACATCGTCCACCTCGGCATTACCGTCATCGGGCTGGGCGTCATCGGCAGTATGCTTTACCAGCAGGAGACTCAGCAAACGCTCGCGCCCGGCCAGAGCCTGACGCTGGCCGGCTACGACATGCGCTACGACGGCATGACCTTCGCCGTGGCCGAAGACGGCCGCAGCATGAGCATCGCCGACGTCTCGGTGCTGCAAAACGGCGCGACGATTGCGACCATGCGCCCCCGGCAGGACCTGTACCCGGACATGCCGATGACGATTGCCGGCGCGACCAGCCCGTTCCCCGGCACCGACGACTTTTACGTGCTGCTGGTCGGCTGGAACGATAGCGGCAGCGCGGCGACCTTCAAGGTCTACTACAATCCGCTGATCAATCTGGTCTGGTGGGGCGGCCTGGTGCTGATTCTGGGGACGTTCGTCGCCGCCTGGAAGACCGAGCCGCTGCCCACCCGCAGCCGCGCCGAAGCCCGCGACGCGCAGCGCGTCGGAGCGACCGCGTAGGCCAGAAGCCAGAAATAGGGTCTTATGCTCATTCGTAGAGCTATCCGGCTCGCTCGCCAGAGGATAAATCCCCGGCTACGGATAGGTGAAAGCACCCTGATACGTTTTGACAAACAAAAACGATGCCCGTTCGAACGGACACGCTGCCCTACGAAACGGGCGTGTAGGGACACGCTACAGCGTGTCCGGGCGCGAAGCGCCATATCCGAGCTTGTTCGTCAAAACGCATTAGAGGCCGTTTGAAAAGGTCGCGAATCGGTTTGTCTCCCCTCTCCCTGAGGGAGAGGGGCCGGGGGTGAGGGCATCTACGCTAGCAAATCTAGTATCGCCCTGAGAGAACCGCAGCTCTGCAAATGGGCTTTCTAAACGGCCTCTTAGGGTGCTCAGAGAAGCCGGCACCTATACGTAGCCGGATGCTTGAGCATCCGGCGAACGAGCATAACCGTTGAGTAACGAGTCAAACCGCTGCACGTCATCTTCCGCACAATCCTTGAGTAAGCCTGTGTCCCAACCCATGAACCCGCTCTCCCGCTTCCTGTCTCGCGATAACCTGCACCTCTGGCTGATGGGTGTCCTGCTGGCGGCCGTCTGCCTGCTGGCGCTTCCGGTCGTGGCGCAGGACTCGACCGTAACCGACGACGACGTCAACGCCGTCGCCAGCCGGCTCTACTGCCCGGTCTGCGAGAACATCCCGCTCGATAGCTGCGGCACCCCGGCCTGCATCCAGTGGCGCGCGGAGATTCGCACCCAGCTCGAAGCCGGCCAGACGCCGGCCCAGGTGGTGGATGACTTCGTCCAGCGCTTCGGCGAGCGCGTCGTCGGCACGCCGCAGGACCCGACGCTGCGGGCGCTCTCGCTGCTGACGCCGTGGCTGCTCGGCGCGCTGGCGCTGATCGTAGCGGTATCGACGCTGATGCGCTGGCGACAGCGCCGCGTGACCGTGACCGCGCCGGCGAGCGCCGCCAGCGCCAACGGCCAACACAGCGACGACGCCTACCGCGCCCGCCTGGAAGCCGACCTCCGTACCCGACGCTAGCGAGATTGTGAACCCGAACAACCCATGAACGACAACCTCCTCCCGCCCGACCTGCTCGAAGACCCGCCGACAACGCCCGGCCGGCGCGGCCTGAGCCTCAGCTCGATCGTGCTGCTCGGCGCGATCGTCATCGCCGCCGCCATCGTCGGGCTGGCGCTGGCGCGGCAGAAGCAGACCCAGCCGACCGCCGGCCCCGCGCCTGACTTCATCGTGACCACCTTCGACGGCCAGACGATCAGCCTGAGCGACCTGCGCGGGCAGGTGGTGGTCGTCAACTTCTGGGCGAGCTGGTGCATCCCCTGCAAGGACGAAGCGCCGGTGCTGCAAGCGGCGTGGGAACGCTACCGCGACCAGGACGTCGTCATGCTCGGCGTGGCCTACGTCGACACGCCGGCCAATTCGCTGGCGTTCATCGACGAGTACGGCATCACCTACCCCAACGCCTCGGACACCGGCACGCGTGTATCCGACGCCTATCACATCACCGGCGTGCCAGAGACGTTCATCGTCGACCGGGACGGCAATATCGCGCAGTACTTCTATGCGCAGGTCACCGAGCCGGCGCTGACCGAAATCCTCGACACACTGATACAGGCAGGCTAGCCCCTATGAGCACCGAAGGACTCCTCATCGCCATCGTGCTGGCGGCCGTTAGCCTGGGCTGGGTGGTTATGCCGCTGGTCCGCAACGTCTCCAGCCGCAGCCGCGCCGACGAAACGTTCGCCAAACGCCGCGAGCGCCTGCTGATCTATTACGAGCGCGTCATCACCAACATCCGCGACCTGGACGAAGACCGCGCCACCGGCAAGATCGCCGAGGCCGAGTACGCGACCGAGCGCGAGGACTGGGTCCAGCGCGGCATTCAGGTGCTGAAGGCGCTCGACGCGCTGGACGAAGAAACGCCCGCCGTCGCCGCCCCCGCGCTGGTGGATGAAGCCGCCATCGACCGCGACATCGACGACGCCATCGAGGCGGCCATCGCCGCGCGGCGGGGCAAGTAGACGCTTTTAGGAAGCGCCGGCGCGTGAGTTGTCTGCCGGCGCTGCTTGAGTAGACTCATTGTTTTAGGCTGACCTCGCCACCGAAGGACACAGCTTTGCCGTTCACCCGTTTCCTTGCTGGCCGCAATCTCCTTAACTATCTGACTTCGCGCCCGGCGCAACTGACGCTCGGCCTGCTGCTCGCGCTCGTGCTGGCGGCCTGCGGTGGCCTGGGCGGCGAGCCGCGCATCGTCGCCACCCAGCTTCCGCCGACGCCCGCGCCGCAAGACCTCGGCTACCCGGTCGAGCCGCCCGATCTGGTGCTCGGCGCGGCGCTGTTCGCCGAAAACTGCATCGCCTGCCACGGGCCACGCGGCCAGGGCAACGGCGAGTTGGTCGCCTCCGGCCAGGTCCCGCCGCCGCCCGACTTCACCGCTCCCGAAACCGCCGGCGCGTTGACGCCGGCCGAATGGTTCGACGTCATCACCTACGGCCGCATCGAAAAGCTGATGCCGCCCTGGCAGGATGCGCTGACCGAGCCTGAGCGTTGGGCCGTCGCCATGTACAGCTACACACTGGCCTACAGCGCCGACGATCTGGAATCCGGCGCGACGCTCTACGCGCAGGTATGCGCCGAATGCCACGGCCTCAACGGTCAGGGCGACGGCGAGCGCGCGGCCGAGATCAGCCGTCCCATTGCCGACCTGACCGACCCCATCGAGCTGACCTCGCTATCCGATGACACGCTCTACAACATCGTCACCGAGGGCCAGGGCGAGCAAATGCCGGCCTTCGCCGACGACCTGACCGACGACCAGCGCCGCGACGTGGTGCGTTACCTGCGCGCGCTGTCGCTGGCGAATACCGACGTCATCGGCCAGACGCCCGCCGGTGAAGCGACCGCCGCAGCCGAATCGACCGAGTTCCCCGAAGCGCTCGCCGTCTCCGGCCAGCTCGTCAACGGGACGGCCGGCGGCGCAGTGCCGGCCGAGCTGAAGGTGACGCTCTACCGGCTGGACGAGACCGACGAAGGCATTCGCGACGAGTCGTTCGAGACGACCGCCGACAACGACGGCGGCTTCGCCTTCGAGGACGTGCCGTTCGACCCCAACAGCGCCTACGTGTTGAGCGCCATCTACCGCGACCGCCTGTTCACCGGCGACGTTTTCGCCGGCGTCGACCTGCTGGGCGGCGACCCGCTGACGCTCACCATCTACGAGCCGACCGAAGACCCCAGCGTCATCACCATCACCGGTCTCACCACCAGCGTCGAAGCGGTCGGCGAAGGCTTGCAGGTGCTGCAAGAGTTCATCTTCGAAAACAGCTCCGACCGTGTCTATACGAATAGCCTCGAAGTCGGCGCAGGCGCGTTCGCGTCGGTCGTCGTCGGGCTGCCGCCGGGCGCGGCCGGGCTGGCGTTCGCCGGCGCGCCCAATCGCTTCATCCTCAGCGACGAACAGGCGGTCGTCGTCGACACGATTCCGGTCTGGCCGGGCCGGCCGCATGCCGTTCAGCTTAGTTATTTTGTGCCTTATGACGGCGGCGCGGTCATCGAGCAGCCGGTATACTTTTCTCTGGACGGCACGGTTCAGCTACTTTTGTGGCCGCCCAGCCTGGGCATGACCAGCGAGCAATTGGCCGCCGCCGGCGAACAGACGCTGCAAGGCCAGACTTACGCCGCCTACGAAGGCGCGCTGACGCTCAGCCCCGGCGACGTCATCAGCTACGAGCTGACCGGCACGACCCAGGATGCCGCCGCGCAGCAGGTGACGCCGCTGCCGGACAACGCGCCGCTGCTGCTGATCGGCGGGTTGCTGCTGGAAGCGGTTGTCATCGTGGCGGTGCTCTACTGGTATTTCCGCCGCCGCAGCCGCGCGCAGGCCACGCCGCCCGACAACACGACCCTGATCGATGGCCTGATCCGCCAGATTGCCGAACTGGACGATGCCCACGATGCCGGCGATATCACCGACACCGACTACGAGCGGCAGCGCGCCCGGTTGAAGACGCGGCTGACGCAACTCATGAACAAAGACGAGCGCCCCGGCGCTTAACCTCAGACGGATAAGGACATGGCCGACACCCCGGCAATGATCGACATTCGCGGGCTGGTCAAGGCTTACGGGCTGCAACCGGTGCTGCGCAAGCTCGACCTGACGATCGCACGCGGCGAATTCGTCGCCCTGCTGGGGCCGAACGGCAGCGGCAAGTCGACGCTATTACGCCAGCTCGCCGGGCTGACGCAGCCGACCGCCGGCACCATCACCATCGGCGGCTGGGAGCTGCCGCGCGAGGCCGCCGCCGTCCGCGCGCAGATCGGCATGGTCAGCCACAAGCTGCTGCTCTACGACAACCTGACCGCCCGCGAAAACCTGACGTTTTTCGCCCGCCTCTACAACATTCCGGCCGACGAAGCGAAAACGCGCATGGAAGCGCTGCTGGAACGCGTCGGCCTGGCGCGGCGCGGCGACGACCTCGTTCGCACCTATTCGCGCGGCATGCAGCAGCGCCTCAGCATCGCCCGCGCCCTGCTCCACCGCCCGCACGTCCTGCTGATGGACGAGCCGTACACCGGCCTCGATCAGGACGCCTCGCTGGTGCTGGACACGCTGCTGAACGAAGCCCACGCCGAAGGCCACACCATCGTCATGACCACCCACGAGCTCGGCCGGGCGGCGACGCTGCCGACGCGTGTCCTCATCCTCAGCCGCGGCGTCGTCGGCTACGACCAGCCGACCACCGGCCTGACGCCGTCCAGCCTGGCGGCCATTTACAGCGACGTGACCGGAATGGCGACCGCCCGATGAAAACACCCTTCCTGGCGACCGTCGTCGCCATCGTCCGCAAAGACCTGCAAGCCGAGCTGCGCAGCCGCGAGCTGGTCACCTCGATGGGCCTGTTCGCGCTGCTGGCGATCCTGATTTTCAGCTTCGCACTGGAGCTGGACCGCGTCGCCCGCGAGGAAGCGATCGCCGGTGTGCTCTGGGTGACGGTCGTCTTCGCCAGCATACTCGGCCTCAACCGCAGCATGGCGATGGAGCGCGACCAGGGCAACCTCGAAGCCATGCTGATGGCGCCTATCGACCGCGCCGCCATATTTTTCGGCAAGCTGGTTGGCAATCTGGTGTTCTCGCTGGTCGTCGGCCTGCTGCTGATTCCGCTGATGACCGTGCTCTACAATCGCAACCTCGTCCAGCCGTGGCTGATCGCCATTCTGCTGCTCGGCACGTTCGGCTTCTCGATCGTCGGTACGCTGCTGGCGACCATGACCGCGCAGACCCGCGCCCGCGAGTCGCTGCTGCCGATCGTCATGCTGCCGGTGGCGCTGCCGGTCATCCTGCCCGCCGTGCGCGCCTCCACTGCCATCCTCACCAACAGCCCGCAAGCCGACTGGATCGCCTGGCCGCAGATTCTGGTCGTGGTCGACATCATCTATCTGGTCATGTGCTTCCTGCTCTTCGAGTACGTCATCGAAGAATAGCGGCCTCATGACACGCTCAGGCCAGTGGATTACAATAGAAGCAGTCGATTAGCGAGGGCGTCGTCATGGCCTTGCCAAACATTTCCTACGAAACACTCGTCGAGCTGGTCAAACAGCTTCCCAAAGATCAAAAACAGCAGCTCATCGATGAAGTTCTGCACGCGAAGCCGCCTGAACTGACTGCGGAAGAGAAAATCGCAGCGCTCAAACGTATGCGTATCGACACGCCGCTGGTCGAAGGCTTTGAATTCTCCGACCGCCGCGAGGATTGGTATGACGACGACGGACGGTAACCAATATGTTGTGAACCTTCAACATAGCTTATGAGGGGAGCAACATGGCCGACATTACGTATGAGGATGTCTTGAAGATGGCGGAACGTCTCACGCCTGAAGAACAGACCATGCTGGTTGTCCACCTATTGGAAGTTGCAAAAGAGCGAGACTTGACAAAGGAAGAGCGTGAAGCGTTGTTCAAGGCCATCATGATCGATATTCCCATTCTAAACGAGCCATCGCCACGCCGTGAGGATTGGTATGACGACGACGGGAGGTAAGGCGTTTGTCGATACAAATGTGCTGCTTCGCGCGACGATATCGGCTCAATCGCTCACCAGAGAAGCCGAAGCGCTAATTCAGCAGCAATTAAAGGCTGGCGTTGAACTCTGGGTCAGCCGCCAAATTATTCGTGAGTACCTTGTACAAGTTACTCGCCCTCAATCCTTTATGGAACCTCTCAGCTTTGTCGAAGTGCAGCAGCGATTCAATGATATTCATAACGTGTTCCACATTGCCGACGAAACAGCCGAAGTTACCGCGCAGCTTCTCCAACTGCTCAAGCAGTATCCGACCGGCGGCAAGCAGGTGCATGACGCCAACATCGTCGCTACCATGCTGGTGAACGGCGTCGATACGCTGCTGACCATGAACGTCGCCGACTTCCGCCGATTCGAGGATCGCATCCGGCTCGTTCCACTGGCGGCGGATGCGCCCTGAACCGCAATATGGTTTCCTTAACGGCGATTTCTAGGTGCCGACCTGTTCCCAGATTTGGCCTTTCTCCCCTCTCCCTGAGAGGGTTTACGGAAAGCTGAGTGGTAATACTTTTTCGGGTCCCAAAAGCCTCTTAAAGTACGCTTTTCCGTCCTCTGACAACTCTGGCTCCCCTCTCCCTGAGGGAGAGGGGCCGGGGGTGAGGGCGAGACCATCGAACGCTTAAAGACACCGTATTGCCCTGAACCGCCGAAACACCTCTAGGGAAATTCTCCAAAAACTGTATACTTGTTCGTAGAAACCCGTAGTTTTTGAGGACCCTATATGACCGCAGTCAGACCCGCGGAGTCACGGCGTTTGCCGGCTGCCGACGTCACGCCAGCCCCCACGCCACGTTTGCTCATCATTCTCACCGTCGTAACGCTCGTCGCCCTGGCCGCCGGCCTGTACATGGCGCTCGTTTACGCCGGCACCGACCTGGAACAGGGCAACGTCCAGCGCATTTTTTACATCCACATGCCCGCCTTCTTCGGCGCGTTCCTGGCCTTCGGCGCGACCGTGCTCGGCGGCATCCTCTACCTGCGCACCCGCAGCGTCAAGTGGGATACGCTCGCCCTGGCCGGCGTCGAAGTCGGCATGGCGCTGGCGCTCATCAACCTGATCACCGGCTCCATCTGGGCGCGGCCGATCTGGAATACGTGGTGGACCTGGGACCCGCGCCTGACCTCCGAGGCGATCATGATCCTGGCCTATGCCGCCTACCTGATGCTGCGTAACGGCATCGAAAGCGAAGAACAGCGGCGGCGCTTCGCGGCGGTCTACGGCATTCTGGCCTTCGCCACCGTCCTCATCACGCTCATCATCATCCGCATCCGCCCCGACACCATCCACCCGGCGGTCATCGGCCCCAGCCCGCAGAACGCGCAAGGCACCTTCGAGCTGCAAGCCACCAGTGGCGTCGGCGCGGCGCTTGGCGTCAACATGCTCATCTGGCCGCTGCTCGTGCCGATCACGCTGATGTGGTATCGCATTCGCCTGGAAAACTACGCCCTGCGCGTCCACGCGCTCAAGGCGCGGCTGCTGGACCGCTAGGACACACCCATGCCACAAACGCCTGATACCACGACCTATCTCTTCCTGGGGCTGGCGGTCGTCGCCGTCATCCTGGTAGTGCTCGTCGCCAGTATGGCGATCCGCTTCCGCAACCTGCGCCGCGACGCCGAAACCATCGCCGAGCTGGACGACCAGCGCTAACGCTATCCTCCCATCGCGAAATCAACGGGCGATCCAACAATGGATCGCCCGTTTTGGTTCACCCAAACAGCCGCGCGAAGCCCGGATACGCCGCCAGCGGAATCACCTCGAACGCGATCAACCCCGCCCCGACCAGCGGCAGCCGCGCCAGCACCGCCTCGGCTTCGGCGACGTCGGCGCATTCCAGCACCAGCACCGCCATGTGCGCGTCCGCCCGGAAATACAGCTCGCGAATAACGCCCGCCTGCTGAAGTTCCCACGCGGCCAGCGCTTCGGCGTGCAACAACTCGCCGGTAAACTGCACGGCTTCCACGCCGGGAACCTCGCGCTCCAACGCCAGCAGTTTCATACGCCTATTCCTTCACCATGCCGATGATACGCACGCCGCCCAGCCGCATCAGCGCCGCCGCGCCCAGCTTCAGCTTGAGAAACGGCGGGACATCGACCCAGCGGACGCGGCGGAAGCCAAACCGCTGGTAGTACGGTTCCATCCGGTCGCGGCAAATCAGATAGAGCGGCTTGCCAACCTGCGCTTCCAGCCTGCGGATGAGCTGCGCCGCGATGCCCCGACCGCGATATTCCGGCAGCACCACCAGCGAGCCGAACTCGTTCACGCCCGGCAGCGGCTTGACCTGGGCGATGCCGACGATGCGCCCGTCTTCCTCGGCCACCGTAAAATGTCGCCAGTCCAGCGAGGTCGGGTCGAGCCGCTCATCGACGATCATCTTGCGGATTACGCCGGCGTCCGCTTCCGTCGCCACTCTCAGATCCGCCATATTGCACCCGCGCCCCCAATGGCTATACTTCCCCTCATGTCGCTCAGATTGTACTCACTGCTCCTGCTGATTGCCCTGCTGGTGGCCTGCCAGCCCGACGCGCCGCCCGCCGTTGGCCCAACGGTCATCCCATTCCCGACGATGACGCCGGGACAGGTGCTGCGCGGCCCGCTGCCGACCGTCCCCGCTGGCGGCAGCATCAGCGCGAGCGGCCTCTCGAACCCGGCGACGGCCGTCGCGCTGGCGAACCGGCCCACCGCCACGCCGGATTACGCCGCCTGCCCCCCACCCGCGCAAGGCAGCCTGCTGCCCGCACCGGACAACGGCCGCCAGATGGTGGTCGATATCGATACCTTCCTGTCGGCCGGCGGCTCGCCGCTGACGCTGGAAACCGACCTGCGCGATCGCTGGAACGCCCTCGGCAGCGGCGGCGTCCGCGCCGATCTCGACCTGACCGGCGAAGGCGTGGCCGACGTGGTCGCCAGCTTCGAGACGCCGGACGAAGGCGGTATGCTGGTCATTTTTACGTGCAGCGACGGCCGTTACGTCATGCGCTACCAGTACACCAGCGACGGCGATGCGCCGCGCCTGGCCCAGGTGGGCGACATGAACTACGACAACCGCCCGGAGCTGATGTTTTCCAGCCAGCACTGCGAAGCGCCGGACGTGTGCGGCTACCGGACGCAGCTCGTCACCTGGCGCGGCGACCTCGGCCGTTTCGTCAGCCTGCTCAGCGGCGAAATCGAGAGCGAGCGCGTGCCGGTCGTCACCGACATGGACAGCGACGAAGTCGGCGAGATCGTCGTTCAGTTCGAAAGCGCCGGCAACGCCGCTACCGGCCCGCTGCGCACCGGCGTCAGCATCTACGACTGGAACGGCGCGGCCTACGTCCAGTCGGTCACACAGCTCGACCCGCCCCGTTTCCGCATCCAGGTCATTCAGGCGGCCGACCGCGCCCTCAACCGCCTGAACGCGCAGGAGGCCGTGCCGCTCTACCAACTGGCGCTGGAGTCCCCCAGCCTGGAACCGTGGCTCAACGACGAAGGGCCGATCTTGCAGAGTTACGCCCTCTACCGGCTGCTGCTCGGCTACGCCTACATGGCCGACGAACGCGCCGTCGAAATCTACCAGCGCATCGTCGATAGCTTCCCCGACGGCGAGACCGCGCCGGTCTACGTCCCGCTGGCGACCGCCTTCTGGAACGCCTTCCAGGTGACCAACAACCTGCGCAGCGCCTGCCAGGAAGCCAAGGAGTTCATCACCACCCGCCCCGAAGCCGTCGACCTGCTCAATCGCTACGGCAGCCGCAGCCCCGCCTACAGCGACTCCACCGTCTGCCCGTTCTAGGTGGGCAGCAAATGCATTTCATTAGGCCATTCCAGAGAAATGGATCGACCCATGATCACGTTTGATATAACGGCGCTTTAGCTGTGTAGGGGCAGTGCGAAGCCTCCTGTGGGGCGGTAATGCCGTCCCTGATGAGATTTGTCGAACATCGGTTGTCGTTCGACGGGCGCGCTGCAGCGCGTCCCTACGCAATGGCTGTGTAGGGACACGCTAGTGCGAAGCCTCCCTTCAGGGACAGCGTGTCCGGGCGCAAAGCGCCGTAGCTTAAAACGTCATTTGATTGAGCAAGACTCACGCGTTCCGTCGCCGACTGAACTCTTGCTAGAGGAACGAGAAATGCGACGAACTTCTGCTTACCGCCCTCGCACCGGGAACTGAATCTCGGTCAGCAACTCGTCTACATCATCCGTATCCATCGGCCCGCGCAGGTAGACTTCGCGCACCGGGCCGACAATCGCCATCTGATTAGCCTCAATCCACTGGCCGATCGCCACCACCGACTGACCTTTCATCTCATACGAGCCACGATGAATCAGGCTGGCGATCATCTCCACACCCGGTAGATCCGTGACGGTCAAGGCGCGGCAGTCGCTCATTTCGAACGCATCGTCAAACGACGGCCCTACGGGCAGCGCGATTTCGAAGTCGATGTCGGCATCGACCCACGAGTCGTCGTGGTAGACGGCGATCCACGGGCCGGCGCTGGTGAAGTCATTGGCGAGTACCGTCTCGGTCACCTCGCCAAAATAATGAGGCATCGCCTCCCACGTCGGCACGATCTGCCGCACCGACAGCACACGCGCCGGCGCGACTGGCTTCAGAATGACATCGTGTTCCGTCATTGTCGGGCGCGCTTCCAGCATATGGAGTCGGGCGCGCACAAACGCCAGCCGTGCCTGCGCCTCGTGAACCTCGGTTTCCAGCGCTGCTTGCCTGGCCCGCAGCAATGCCTGCATTTCTTCATGGGGTACGTCGCGGTCCAGCAGCGCGCGAATTTCGTCCAGCGTCAGCCCCAGCGCCTTGAGCGCTAGAATGCGGTTTAGCCGTGGTAGCAGGTCTAGGGAGTAAAAGCGGTAGCCGGTGAAACGGTCAATCGTGCTCGG
>Ga0351855_1086_pt1 | contig 21749 bp, 23 predicted proteins | sample BONcelFGM3001C11_FD_206794 | JGI IMG/M metagenome (GOLD analysis project Ga0351855, IMG submission 206794) | Enriched cells from coal bed in the Powder River Basin, Montana, United States - BONCAT cells FGM rep2 HSBNCT.FGM.300.1.C11 ...
AACGTGTCGTTGCCCTGGAGCGTATAGGTGTACTTGCCGGGGAAAATGACGTCCGTATTGACGTTATCGCCGTAAACCCAGACGCGATGTTGTGTCATGAAAGAAACTCCCTGGGATCAGTGATCGCTCCGCAGATGGCGCTCGCGGCGACGACGTACGGGCTGGCAAGGTAAACCGGCGCATCGGGCGTGCCCATGCGGCCACGGAAGTTACGATTAGCGCTGCTGATGGTGGCTTCATTGGGCGCTGGAATGCCCATGTGGTTGCCCATGCACGGGCCGCAGCCGGGCGTCGCAATCGCCGCACCGGCTTCGACCAGCGTCGACAGCACGCCGGACTGAATCGCCCGCTGCAACACCTGCGCGCTCGCCGGGATGACGATCATACGCACGCGGACGTGATGCCCCTTGAGCACCGCCGCCGCCGCTTCCAGGTCCTCGTAGCGGCCGTTGGTGCAGGTGCCCAGGAACGCCTGCTGCACCGGCTGCCCGGCCGCCTGCGACAGCGGCACGACGTTGTCCGGCGAGTGCGGCAGCGCGATCATCGGCTCCATCGTCGTCACGTCGAGCGCGTATTCGTCGGCGTAGAGGGCGTCGAAATCCGGGTAGAGCGGCGTGTAGTCGCGCGTACGTTTTGCTTCCAGCGCATCGAAGACGACCTGATTCGGCGGCAGGTAGGCGTTCATCGCCCCGAACTCGGCCATCATGTTTGGCAGCACGCCGCGCTCGTCCAGCGTGAAGTCGTCCACCGTGTCGCCGCTGAACTCGACCGAGCGATACTGGCCGCCGTCCGCCTGCCGGTCGCCGATGATTTTGAGGGCGATGTCCTTGGGCGTGACGCCAAACGGCAGCCGCCCGTTCAGTGTCACCCGCATCGCTTCCGGCACGCGCAGCCACAGTTGGCCGGTCGCCCACAGCGCCGCCATCTCGGTGCGGCCCACGCCCATGCCAAACGCGCCCATCCAGCCGAAGTGGGTGCTGTGGCTGTCCGAACCGAGGATCACCTCGCCCGGCAGCACCACCGCTTCTTCGCTGAAGACCTGATGGCAGATGCCGCGCCCGACCTCGTAGAAGTGACTGATGCCCTGCTGCTTGACCCACTGCCGGATTTCGGCGTGGTTCTGCGCGTGCTGCGTCGTCGGCGCGGGCACCGCGTGATCCAGCGTGATCGCAACCCGCTCAGGATAGAGGATGCCCGGCGCGCCGATCTTCTCGAAAATCCTGCGAATCGCCGCTGTGTTGTCGTGGCTAAAAATGATGTCCGGCGTCACATCCAGAATATCGCCCGCCCGCGCATCCACTTTGCCACCGGCGCGGCCAAGCACTTTTTCGACAAACGTTTGCCCACTCATAACGTTATGACCGCCAATCCACTTGCTTCGCTCATCCAAACATCCAGCTCATCCGCTCCACGCGCCTGACGAAACGATGTTCCAAATAGAGACGGGTGTGCGTAGGGACACGCTACAGCGTGTCCGGGCGCGAAGCGCCATCGCGGTAAACTCCGTACCCCAAAGTGCAACCTCATCCGCCGGCTACGCCACGAATCCACGTCGCTCATGCGCTCGCCGCCTCGTGCAGAATCGCATCCACTTCCTGCACCGACAGCGAGCGCGTGTCGGCCATCTCTTTGACCGTCAGCGTCAGCGCCCGCAGCGTCGTATCGTCCAGCGCCAGCCCCAGCGTCTGCGCTCGCTGGCGCAGGCTGTTCCAGCCCATCAGTCGGTGGCCGATGGCGATCTCGCGCACCAGTCCGAAGTCGTCTGGCGCGATGATCTCGTAGGTCGTCGGGTCGGCCAAAACCGCTTTGGCGTGGATGCCGGCCTTGTGCATGAAGGCGCTCGAGCCGGTGATGTAGTTGTTGAACGGAATCGGTATCTCGCATAGGTCGGCGATCATCCGGTCCAGCGCCGGCAGCAGCCGCAGGTTGTACTTGCGTACGTACTCGCGGTCGAGCGTGTACAGCCGCGCCACCAGCCCGCCCAGCGGCGTGATGCCGTTGCGCTCGCCGATGCCGAGGATGGTCGTGTCGATGTGCGTCGCCCCGGCGTCGAGCGCGGCGCAGGCGTTGGCGATAGCGCAGCCGCTGTCATTGTGACCGTGGAACTCGACGTCGAGCCGCGTCAGCCGCACCAGTTGATGGACCATCGCGTAGACCTGGTTCGGCATGGCGACGCCGACGGTGTCGGCCACGCCCAGGCGGTTGACCATGCCCAGGTCGGCGATCCCCAGGTAGACGCGCAGCAGGTCGGCCTCGCGGCTGCGGAACGTATCCTCGGTGCTGAAGCGGATGACGATGTCCGGGGCCTGCGCCCGCACATAAGTGATAACGTCTTCCGCCAGCTCGATAATCTGGTCGATGCTCTTGCCGTGGCTGTGCTGCATCAACTGCGGCGACGTGCCCATGACGATGTCGACGCCATGCACGCCGGTGTCCAGCGCGCGGCGGGCGTCGTCCTTGTTGCAGCGGATGTGCGTCAGGACGCGCGCGTTCAGCCCGGCGTTGACCACCGTGCGGATGTCGGCCTCGCTTTGCGGCGAGGCGCATGGCGACGTCATCTCGATCATTTCGACGCCGAAGTCGTCCAGCATCCCGGCAATTTCGAGCTTCTGCGCGGTCGTGAAGGTGGCGGTGCTGAACTGCTCGCCCTCGCGCAGCGTACTTTCGATGATGGAAAAACGCTCAAACGGCATTGCTTAAAGTCTCCTCAATCGCCTCGACGGCCGCCCACAGATCGTCGTCGCTGATGACCAGCGGCGGCAGCAGGCGTAAAACGGTCGCGCCAGCCGGCAAAGCCAGCACGCCGCGTTGTTGCAGTCCGCGCAGCACCGGCGCGACTTTGTTGCGCAGCTCGATGCCGATCAGCAGGCCGCGCCCGCGCACTTCGCGCACCGCCGACGCCGGCAGGTTGGCCGCTAGCCGTTCGCGCACCGCCGCGCCGCGCACCCGCGCTTGTTCGATCAGGTCGGTCGTCGTCAGCACGTCCAGCGTCGCCAGCGCCGCCGCGCAAACCAGCGGGTTTCCGCCAAAGGTCGTGCCGTGGGTCGCCGGTTGTAACGCCCCCACCCGCTCGCCGATCAGCACCGCGCCCATCGGCAGGCCGCCGGCGATACTCTTCGCCAGGCACAGCAAGTCGGGCTGTACGCCATCCTGCGTGTGCGAGAACAGCGTTCCGGTGCGGCCAAAGCCGGTCTGGACCTCATCGACGATCAAGAGCGCGCCGTGCTCCCGGCACAGCGCCTGCACCGCCTGCAAGTAGCCGTCAGCCGCCGGGTGGACGCCGCCCTCGCCCTGCACCGGCTCGACAATCACCGCCGCGACCGTGTCGTCCAGCGCTGCCGCCAGCCGCTCGATGTTGTTGTACGGCACGTGGGTTGTGTTCATCAGCAGCGGCGCGAACGGCTCGCGGTAGGTCCGCTCCCAGGTGGCGCTCAGTGCGCCCAGCGTGCGCCCGTGGAAGCCGCGCATGGTCGAGATGACGTGCGTGCGCCCGGTCGCCAGCACAGCAAACTTGATCGCCGCTTCGACCGCTTCCGCGCCGCTGTTGCACAGGAACACACGCGGCATAGCCGCCGCCGCGCACAGCGCCGCCTGATACAACGCCCGTACCGGATTGTGGAAAATCTCCGGGCATGAGATCAGCTCGGCCGACTGCCGCTGGATGGCCGCGACGACCGCCGGGTGCGCGTGGCCCAGGTTGGCCGCGCCCTGCCCGCCGACGCAGTCGATGTAACGGTTGCCGTCGGCGTCCCACAGCCGCGCGCCCGCCCCGCGCACGATTTCCAGCTCGCGTTTGATGTACACGCCGCTGGTGTGCGCCTGTTCCAGTTCGAAGGTGCTAGTCGCCGGCGAGAGCATAGGCCACCTCGCGGACGATGTGCGTGCCGCCGCCGGCCAGCGCGGCATCGAGCGGCGCGTCCAGCCGTGAGTCGGCCAGGATGACGCGGTCGCAGTCGGCTTCCGCCGCCGCCATCAGCTTCTTCTTCATGCGGCCCTGCGCGAAGCCCTGAATCCGGTTCAGGTCGTTCAGCGCGCACTCCGTCACCAGCGAATCCGGGTCATTCACGTCGCGCAGCAGGCCGGGCACGTTGCTCAGGATGACCATAGCCCGCGCGTCCAACGCCCGCGCGATTTGCGCCGCCACCAGATCGCCGTCGACGTTCAGGCGTTCGTTGGCCTGCCCCAACGCCAGCGGCGCGACCACCGGCAGGCGGCCCGCCAGCAGCAGCGTATCCAGCAGCGCGGCGTCCACGCCGGTAATCGCGCCGGTGTAGTCGTCGCGAATGATGACCTGCCGGCCGTTGCGCAGCGCCCGGATGGCGTCGTGGCGGCGCGCGCGGATCACGTTCGGCCCACCCAACCCGACCGCCTGCACGCCCAGCCCGGCCAACTGCGCCGTCATCTGCTGGTTCACGCTGCCGGCCGCCGCCGCGAAGATCTCGATGGTGCGCGCGTCGGTGTAGCGGCTGACGTGCCCACCGGCGGTGGTAATCGTCTGCGCCGGGTAGCCGAGTTCGTCGCCCAGCCGGTTAGCGGCGTCGCTCGCGCCGTGGACCAACACCCAGCGCTCGCCCATCCGCACGCGCGCCGCCAGGTTTGCCAGCACGCGGCTGTGGTCCACGCCCGCGCCGCCGCCGAGTTTCAATACATAGGTCATGGGTAGATGCCTCCGAAGGTCAGCGCGGTCGTTTCTTCGAAGCCGCACATCAGGTTCATACATTGAATGGCCGTCCCGGCCGCGCCCTTGCCCAGGTTGTCGATGGCGCACATCAGGACGGTGTGTCCGGTCGCCGGGTCGTACTCCCAGCCGAGGTCGGCGTAATTGGTGCCGGCCAGCAGGCGCGGCTCCGGGTGGCGGTGGAAACCGGCGCGCTCGTGGACGACGCGCACGAATGGCTCGTCGTTCCAGGCCGCGCGATAGGCGCTCCACAGGTCGCGTTCGGCTATCCCGACCGGCAGCGTCACGTGGACCGCCGCCGCCGCGCCGCGCACCATCTCGACGCTGGTCACGCTGATGCGCACGTCGTAGTCGCCGCACGGGGCCAGCGCCTGCCGGACTTCGGCGGCGTGGCGGTGGCCGGTCATCTGGAAGGGCCGCACCACCCCGGCCCGCGCCGGGTGATGGCTCGACTCCGACGGCGAGCGCCCGGCTTCGCTGCTGCCGACTTTGACGTCGCTGATGATCGGCTGGTCGGCTTTGAGGATGCCTGCCCGCACCAGTGCCCAGGTCGCCAGCGTGGTCGCCGTGGCATTGCAGCCGACACCGCTAGCATAATGCGCCTCGCGCAGCGCCTCGCGGTGCAGTTCCGGCAGCCCATATACAAAGCGCCCCAGCCATTGAGGGGCGCTGTGCGCGTTTTCGTAATAACGGGAATAGGTCGCACCATCGCGCAGGCGAAAGTCCGCGCTCAGGTCGACGATCTGCGGGGCGAGCGCGGCGTAACGTTCGATGTCGCCTTGCGCTTCGCCGTGCGGCAGCGCCAGGAACAGCACGTCGCACGGCTGCAAGCCATCGCGGCCGACAAACCGCAGCGTCGTTTGCCCGCGCAGGTGCGGATGGCGCTGGTAGACGAACGCGCCGATGCTGCTTTCGGACGTCGCCTGCATCACTTCGACGCCGGGGTGCGTCAACAGCAGACGCAGCAGTTCGCCGCCGGTGTAGCCCGATGCGCCGACAATCCCAACCGTCAGACGAGTCATGCGTGAACCCCCGCCTGTTCGAGTGTGTACTGCGCCATGCGGAGCGGGATGTTGACGCCGGTCGGGGCGATGCTGTTGCGGAACTCCATCGTGTGGTTGACTTCGCAGACCAGGAAACCCCGGTCGGGCGCTTCCAGCAGGTCGATCGCCAATACGCCGCCCTGCCCGCCAGACACGGCCCGCGCCGCCCGCCGGCAGATGTCGGCGATCTCGTCGGTGACCGGACAGTTCGACGCCTGGCCGCCGCGCGCCGTGTTGGTGATCCAGTGCGGCGAGTTACGGTAAATGGCGCAGATCGTCTCGTCGCCGACGACGAACGCGCGGATGTCGCGGCCTGGTTTCTGCACGTATTCCTGAATGTAGAAGCTGTGGTGGGCCACGCCGCCGAGCACTTCCTTGTGCTCGATGATCGCTTCGGCGGCGTCGCGGTCGTGGATGCGCGCCAGCAGCCGGCCCCACGAGCCGGTCGCCGGCTTCATCACCACCGGGTAGCCGATGCGCTCGATCGCCTCCAGCGCCGCCTCGCCGCTCAGCGCGACTTCGGTCACCGGCTGCGGCACACCCGCCGCCGCTAGCGCGATGGAGGTGCGAATTTTGTCGGCGCAGACGCTCGACGTGGCATAGTTGTTGACGGTCGTCACGCCGGCCGCTTCGAACAGTTGCAGCGCCACCAGCCCGGCGCTGGTGCTGACGCTGCGCTCCAGCAGCACGTCGACCTCAGGCGCGAACGCCCCCAGCCGCGCGCTCACCTCGCGCTCGTCGATGCGCTCCGGTCTCACGCCGAGCGACTCGAACGCTTCGAACAGCAGCTTCTCTTCGACACGGACCCGGCTGCAAAGGATGGCGACTCTCATTCGCCCCAATCCTCCATTTCCATTGGCGCCAGGTCCACCTGGACCGGGTCCAGGCTGATGACTTCCAGCTCGACGCCGCAGTCACCGCAGGTCAGAATTTCACCCTGCATCGCGTCCGCCGGCAGGGTCACCAGCGCGCCACATTCCACACATTCCGCTTGCTTAATCACGTTCGTTCTCTCCGTCTCGATACAGGGTTCAGGTCTACAGACTGCAAATAAAAAGCGCCCCGACCGGCGATTGCAGGTCGGGGCGCTGAGGTCGCTAGGCACGACCAGGGACGCTACCGGCACAATCGCCGCTAACTTCTGAAGCGCTTCTTGGACTTCTTATCGATGCTTAGCAAGTACATGATTTTCCTCGTTTGCCCCTGGAAACAAAAAGGCCACCCGGTGGGTGGCCTGTGTTCATCGTCTCTGCTGTTCTAGCTAGCAGCCGGCACGAAAGAAGCCACCCATTGAGGTAGTGTCAGGCTTCTTGCTCTGCTTCAGGCTGCCGAACGCGAACATGGTGAACAAATCTCCAAAGAGCTACCGTATGAGAATATGTGTTTTCGCAAATGCTGTCAAGGGGTCAAAACACGACAAGTCTCGGCAGGTTACCAGCGCTCGACCTTGAGGTCCGGGACGCGGTCGAAATGGGCGTCGCGCGTGGAGAGCACGAGGTCATGCTGCCGCGCCGTCGCCGCAATCCAGACGTCGTTGTCTTCGAGCGACGAGCCTTGTTGCTCAAGCTGAGCAGTAATCAGGCCATAGTGTTCAGCGATGAACGAGTCAACCGGCACAACGTGAACGACCGTCAATAAGATATGGACATTATGCAGCAAATGAGAGCGCCTATCCGAACGCAGCGCGCCTTTTAGGAGTTCGCCGACGGTAATGGCGGAAACATAGTAGTCAATTTCGCTCAGGCGCTGGACGACCGCCCGATCGCGTTTCCAGTATGCCGAAACGATATTGGTATCGAGCAGGTAAACGCTATTGGTCCAGGCCATGATCGAACGGGCCGTTCATGAGGCGCTCTAGTTCTTCGACATCTTCAACCGTCAAGCTGAACTGGTCGAGCATCCCGGCCAAAACCCGACCGGATGCGGGCGCTGGCAGGTTGGCATGTACGGGAAGACCTAGCAGCGGCGACAAATCCACTTGAGGAACATCGTGCAGCGTGTCTTTGGTATGGTCTTGTTTTCGTACCATGAGGCGTCGCCTTTCGATTCGTTGCCATTGTACCATGTAGGTCTGATTGATTTGGCAGCGAATCCCCCACAAACAAACCGGCCCGCGCTTGTGCGAGCGCGGGCCGGTTGAAAAGCTACTTCTTAGCGGTCTTGTCGACCGGAACCGTCATCGTGTCCCAGTCGCCCTTGCTGACGAACTTGGTCAGCGTACGGCCATCTTCGGTCTTGCCGCGAATGCCGTAGCGGGTCTGGCCGTTCTGGGTTTCGAACGTCGTCTTGGTGATTTGTTTCTCGTCGATCGAAACCTTCTTACGGGTCTTCACATCGTAAAATTCGATAGCCATATTGGAACTCCTTTGCGTGTTTGCTTCGTGTTGCGAACACTTAATGCACACTTATGGATTGTATCATAAAGATTTGAATAACAATCACCGCTACGGGAGAAAATGGTTAGAATGTCGTCACAATCAGGAAAAAAACGCACAAATCCGGCCCAAAAGCGCTCGTTTTGGCCGGTGAGGGGTGGAATTCTTCGCTTGACGAGGGGAAAAACCGCCGCCGCTCAGGCGTTGCGCGCCCTCCCCAGCAGCCGCTCGACGATGACGACGTCGCGCCAGACGCCGTCGAGCTGGCCGTGTTTTTCGTAGATGCCGACTTCGCGAAAACCGGTCGCTTTCAGCAGGCCACGGCTGGCCGCGTTCTCGATGAACACCCGCGACAACAGCTTCCAGAAGCCCGCCGCCTCAGCCGCCTCGATCAGCGCCTGCATCGCCGCCCGCCCGGCCCCAGCGCCGCGCGCCGTCCGCGCCACGTACACCGAAAACTCGGCGATGCCGGCATAGCAGGCGCGCGCCCGGTAGCCGGACGTCGACCCGAAAGCGATCACCTCGCCGTCGCGTTCGACCACCACCTGCGGGTGCTGGCCGTCGAACCACGCCGCCACCTGCGCCGGCGTGCGCGGTTCCGTCTCGAAGGTGGCAACGCGGTCGGCGATGCCCTGATTGTAGATCGCCGCCATCGCGGCGGCGTCCGCCGGGGTCGCCAGTCGGGCGACCAGTTGGGTCGATACAGTCATGATCTCTATCCTGGCAGAGTTGCCAGCACGCGCTGTACTTTCAGCGCCAGATGCAGAATCAGCCGGTTGTCGGCGTCGTCCAGGTTCAGCCCGGTCAGCTCGGAAATGCGCTCCAGGCGATAGACGAGCGTATTGCGATGCACGTCCAGGTCGGTCGCCGCTTTCGCCAGGTTGCCGTTCGCCTCGAAGAAGCCGTTCAGCGTGCGGATCAGGTCGGCCTGCTTGCGCTCGTCGTGCTCGACCAGCGGCCCCAGCGTCTCGAAGTAGAAGCGCCGCATCTGGTCCAGGTTGCGCTCTTTCAGCGCCAGCAGCAGTTGGTACAGCTTCAAGTCGCCGTAAAACGTGGTCTGTTCGCGGTCGCCCAGCTCGTTCGAAATACTGACGGCGTCCTTCGCCTCGCGGTAGGACTCGCGCAGCGCCACCAGCCCGGTCGATGGCCGACTGATGCCGGCCGCCACCAGCCCGCTTGGGCTGCGCATGGCGAGCTGCGCCCGCACCTCGTCCACCAGCCGGCGCACGCGGGGCGCTTGCGTCGCGTTCTCCAGCGGATACAGCGCCACGATCACGTCGACGTACTGGCCGACCGCGCCGGTCACCTGCCGCCGCGTCATGTCGTCGCGCACCAGCGGAATCAGCGATTCGAGCGGCAGGGTCGCGCCACTGTCGGTCATCGCCCGGAAGACCGCCACCATGTACATCGTCTCGGCGTCGAAACCGGCCTGCTGCGCGCGGGTCGTCATCAGATCATCGTCGCCGGGCGTGCCGCTCAGCCACATCTGCACCCAGTCGCCGCGCGCCTGCTCGACCGCGAACGCAATCGCCCGGCTCTTCGCCAGCTCGATCGCGCAGACGTCCGCGCCGTAGGTCATCACCAGCCGGTCGAAGTCGTCCAGCGCTTCTTTGCTGTCCACCAGCGACAGGTAACCGGCGACCCGCTTTTCCGCCTTGAGCGGCGTGGTATAGCCAAGCGGACTCGGCACGATCACGCCTTCGGCCGACGGCGCTTCGCGACTGAGCCAGTTCTGGAACGCGCCATAAGGCAGGCTTTGCAGCAGCGCCCGCCCGCCGCCGCCAGCCGTCACCCGCCGGGCAACGTTCGGGTAGACCTGCGCCATCAGCACGCCGGCGTCGTCGTGGACGACGACCGGCTTGGCGGTGGCGCGGGCGATGATTTGCAGCAGGCTGTTGAAGTCGCGGTTCTCGGCCGCCAGCCGCGTCAACTGACGCTGAATTTCGAGTGCGCGCTGGGTAAGCTGCGCCTTCTGGTTGACGATCAGCGTCGAGATCGCGCGTTCGATGCGCGGCAGGCTGGAGTCTTCCGGCAGCGCCAGCAGCGCGATGCCACGCTCGGACGCGACCGCCGCCGCCGCGTTGGTGATGTCGTCGCTGGCGGCCACCGCGTGAACCCCGGCCTCGGCCAGACCCTCGATCACCTCGGCCAGCGAAATGCGGCTGTCATAGCCGCGCAGTACTTCGATCGAAACCAGCGCGATCTCGCCGCCATAGATATCCGGGAAGGCGGGCGGCTGGGCGCGCACCGTGACTGCCCATGTGATCGTCGTTTCCGGGGAACCCGTGACCAACGTTGTGCCGAGTGGCAAGGCGAACTGGAGCAGAGCCTGTAGCGTTGTGCTGTTGCTTTCCGTCATGGGCACCACAATCTCGCAATGAGTACTGGTCTGATTGTAAGCGGGGAGAGACACCTGCCATTATAACCGCATTCACCAAGAACACCTGATGATTTTTAGTGACTCTAGACAAACACACCCCGTTTATCCGTCAGAAAGCACCAGACTCTATGCCAACTGGATTGTGTACAGTCACTTTTGAGTTAGTGAGTCTGACCAATGAAGACCATTACAGGCCGTCCATCTGCTTGTCAATGCGCGCGCTTAAACGAATCAAAAGGGCACAGTCGACTGTGCCCTTTCGAACGGTTTCCTTACGGACGATTTCCAGGTACCGACCCGTTCCCGGATTTAGTCTTTCTCCCCTCTCCCTGAGGGAGAGGGGCCGGGGGTGAGGGCGAAACCATCGAGCGCAATACGGTTTCCTTAAGCAAAATCTCAGTCACCGGCCCATACCTCAAATCCTGTTTTTCTCCCCTCTCCCCGCTTGCGTGCGAAGCGCCCCGAGGAACGAGGGGGCAGCCGGAGGCCGCGAAGAAGAGGGGCCGGGGGTGAGGGGTTCGCCGCCAAACTCCTAAAGAAACCGTACTGACTTCGAGCGTTGTTACGCGTTACTCACCACTCGTTACTCGTTACTTCCGCCTTACTCGGCCCGCTTCACACCCAGCGCCAGCATCTCGCCGTCGAGCGCGAAGTCCTCGCGGTGGAAGCCGTCTTCCGGCTCGATCGCTTCCAGACTCTTCGTCAGCGTCTCGGCCTGGATGTAGTCGGCAAACTGGCTGATAGCGTTCGCCAGTCGGTCGCTCGCCACGTAACGCGTCACGATCTTGTCGGCGATATTGAAGTCGGCGTCGCGCCGCATCGACTGCACCCGGCGGACGACTTCGCGCGCCAGCCCCTCGTTGATGAGCGCCTCGTTCAGCCGCGTGTCGATGACCGCCATGTAACCGGCCTCTTCCGCCGAAGTGTAACCTTCGGCCGCCTTCATCAACACCTGCACTTCTTCGCCATTCACGGCGTAGGTCTCGCCGTCGACGCTGACGCTGACCGTCTCGCCGGCCAGAAGCTGCTTGGCCCAGGCTTGCACGTCGGCCTGCGTGCCTTCGCGCAGCGTCTTCTGCACCTTGGGGAAGCTCTTGCCGAACTTGCGCCCCAGCACCTGCGGCAGCGGGTTCAGCGTGTAGGTCGGCTCGTCCAACAGCCGCACCGCTTTCACGTTCAGCTCGGCGGCGATCAGGCCCGCCATGCGTTCCAGCGTGGCGATCTCGCTCTTTTCGCGCACCACGAAGGCGGCTTCCGCCAGCGGCTGGCGCACGCCCATCTTCACCGTCTCACGCGCGGCGCGCCCCAGGCTCACCAGCCGTTCGACCAGCCGCATCTCGTCGATCAGCCCCTTGTCGATCAGCACCGGGTTGTAGTCCGGCCAGCGCGACAGATGCACGCTCGGCGGCAGGTCCGACTGGAGTTCGGCCACCAGATTGCGGTACAGCGCCTCGCTCACGAACGGCGTCGCCGGGGCGATCAGTTGGGCGACGGTCGTCAGGCATTCGTACAGCGTGGCGTAGGCGGCCTGCTTGTCGGCGTCGCTTTCGCTCTTCCAGAAGCGTCGGCGGCTCAGGCGCACGTACCAGTTGCTCAGCGTCGTCACAAACTCTTCGATCGGCCGGGTCGCGCCCGGCACATTGTAGGTCTCGTAAGCCTCGGTCACCTGCTTCACCAGTTGGTGCAGCTCGGCCAGGATGTAGCGGTCCAGCTCGTCACGCTCGGCGACTGGCGGCGCGGCCGCAGCCGGCGTCCAACCGTCGATGTTGGCGTAGGTGACGAAGAAGCTGTAGGTGTTCCACAGCGTCAGCCAGAACTTGGACACCACCTCGCCGACCAGATCCTTCGAGAAGCGGCGCGGCTCGCCCGGCTGGCCGGCGGTGAACAGATACCAGCGGAAGGCGTCAGCGCCGTGCGCGTCCAGCACTTCCCACGGGCTGACGACGTTGCCCTTGCTCTTCGACATCTTCTGCCCCTCGCCGTCGAGGATCAGGCCCAGGCAGATGACGTTCTTGAAGGCGACTTCTTCGTTGACCATCGAACTGATGGCGTGCAGGCTGTAGAACCAGCCGCGCGTCTGGTCGACGGCTTCGCAGATGTAATCGGCCGGGAACTGCTTCTCGAACAGTTCCTTGTTCCGGTGCGGGTAGCCCCACTGCGCCAGCGGCATCGAACCGCTGTCGAACCACACGTCGATCAGTTCGACCACCCGGCGCATCGTGCCGCCGGTCCCGTTCGGGTTCGGGAAGGTGATCTCATCCACGTACGGGCGGTGCAGGTCGGTTTCGCTCAGGTCGCGGCCCGCCAGTTGGCTCAGCTCGGCCACGCTGCCGACGCACAGCATGTCGCCGGTTTCGTCGTCCACCCATACCGGCAGCGGCGTGCCCCAGTAACGCTCGCGGCCCAACGCCCAATCCTTGACGTCGGTCAGCCAGTTGCCGAAACGGCCATTCTTGACGTGGTTCGGCACCCAGTTGATTTCCTGATTCAGCTCGACCATCTTGTCGCGGTAGGCCGTCGAGCGGATGAACCACGTCGTGCGCGCGTAGTACAGCAGCGCCGTACCGCAGCGCCAGCAGAACGGGTAGCTGTGCTCGACCTTGCCGGACTTGTACAGCAGACCGCGGCGCTTCAGGTCGACAGCGATTTCGGGGTCGGCGTCCTTGACCCACATGCCGCGAAACTCGGTCACGTCGTTGATGAACGTGCCATCCGGCGCGACCGTTTGCAGCACCGGCAGGCCATACTTCTGCCCGGTCGCCATGTCGTCGACGCCGTAAGCCGGGGCGATGTGGACGATGCCGGAGCCGTCTTCGGTGCTGACGAAGTCGCCGGCCACGACGTAGGCGTAATCTTGCTCGACCGGCAGGAAGGTATACAGCGGGCTGTAGTGCTGGCCGAGCAGCTCGCTGCCCTTCATCCGCTTGACAACCTTGTAATCTTCCGGATGGATCAGCGCCTTGGTCATCAGGTCGGCGGCCAGGATCAACTGCTCGGTGCCTTCGCCATCCGGCGACGGACCTTCGACCTGCACGTAATCGATCTTCTCGCCGACCGCCAGCGCCACGTTGGCCGGCAGCGTCCACGGCGTCGTCGTCCACACCAGGAAGTAGACGCCCGGCTTGTCGCGCAGCGGGAAGCGCACGAACACGCTGGGGTCCTTGACATCCTTGTAGCCCTGCGCGACTTCGTGGCTGCTGAGCGGCGTGCCGCAGCGCGGGCAGTAGGGGACGACCTTCAGGCCCTGATACAGCAGTTCCTTGTCCCACATCTGCTTCAGAATCCACCAAACGCTCTCGATGTAGTCGTTGGTGAAAGTGACGTAGGCGTCGTCGAGGTCGGCCCAGTAGCCGATGCGCTCGGTCAGCTTTTCCCACTCGGTGATGTAGCGGAAAACACTGGCGCGGCACTTCTCGTTGAAGGCGGCGATGCCGTATTCTTCGATCTCGTGTTTGTTCTTGAGGCCAAGCTCTTTCTCGACCTCGATTTCGACCGGCAGACCGTGCGTATCCCAGCCGGCCTTGCGCAGGCAGTAGTAGCCCTGCATGGTCTTATAGCGCGGGATGATGTCCTTGAAGGCGCGCGCCAGCACGTGATGGCTGCCGGGTCGGCCGTTGGCAGTCGGCGGGCCTTCGTAAAAGACGAAGTTCGGGCCGCCTTCGCGCTCCTGCATCGAGCGCTCGAAAATGCGGTTGGCGCGCCAGAATTCGGTCTGGTCGCGTTCAAGTTTCTGGATATCGGCTTTCGGATTGACAGGCTTAAACATCACGGCTCCATGCCATCAAGGGCAAACTGATACGGGGGACGGAAAGGCGTTAGATCAGTGTCCGTATCAGCGGGACAATTGGCCGCGATGTAAGCCAGGGCTGGCCTACATGCACGGATGCACCTCCCCCTGTTTTGGAAGTCACTATTTGGAGATTTCAGGCTTTTATTATCGCGTATTTTGGTCTATTTCGACAGGGGAAAGCTCACCAGGGTGCAGGCAAAGGTTGTCAGGGAAAAGTTTGACAGCGTGACAATCAGGTGCGGTTGCGTCGCGCCCACGGAACCTCACCCCCTCTCCAAATCAAACTACAGATTTGGAGAGGGGGGGCCAGATCGTCTCAACAGGTCAATAGCGCGCCTGGCTCCCCCTCTCCATGACCCGTTCTTTCAGTCATGGAGAGGGGGCCGGGGGGTGAGGTTCCGCGCTGATACTGCCGATTGCTCACTTGTCCATAGGTTCCCTGACAACCTTTGCATACACCCCTCGCCCGGCGGCCGTCATGGACTCAGGCGTCGCCCAGCGGCGGCGCGTACGGTTGAAGTCGCTCCGCTGGCAGCAGGAACAACCCCGACGTTTGCCCATCCAGCGCCGGCCGCGCATCGAGCGCGCGCAGCAGCTCGCCAATCGTCGCGGCGGCATCTTCGACGTAACGCGTCATATTGCGCTCGTTCAGGTATGGATAGTGCCGGTCGAGGTCCAGGCCGGGGTGCGGCTCGCCGTAGAAGCTGCGGATGTGGTCGAGCGAGAAATGGACGCCGCTCTCGGTCAGAAACGGCAGATCCACCGGCGGGTTCGCCGCCGGCAGGACGACGCGCCAGAACAGGCTGTCGGGGTTGTCGCGGACGTAGCGATGATCCAGGTCGTACCAGTCCCACTTGATCTCGGTGATGAGCTGCTGGCCTTTGGCGGCATACTCGGCCGCGAACGCCCGCTTGGTCGTCGCCCCCACCCATCGCGACCACAGGTTGTCGCTCAACAGGTGAACGAAGTAACCCAACCGGTAGCTGGTGCGCAGGTCGTCGGGCGGCAGCGGCAGCACATACTCACGGTAAAACGCCAGATCGTGGATTCGGTCCTCGCCGCCGCCTTCGTGCTGAAAGTGCGTCACCGCTTTCGGCGGGTCGAACTCGCTCCAGTCGTCGTTGGGAATGCCCGAATCCGGGCCGAGGTTGCCGAACGCGAACGCTGTTTCGTCCAGGCCGGGCCGCGTCGCCAGCAGCGCCTCGGCAATCCGCAGGTGTCCAATCCAGGTGGTCATAAAGCAGATTTGTCTCTCTGATGCCGGAACCGCAAGGCGATTCGCGCTAGCCCGTCAGTCAACCGTCCAGCGGTTGCCGTCCGCAAACGCCTGGTAGAAGTCCTTGGTGAGCTGGATTCGGTCAGTCATGAAGTTCATTTCCTCACTCGGTCTACCAGCGATAGGCTCACTCTGAGGATCCATACGTTCGCGCGGTCGCTAACGACGCTCGTGTTCGCCGGTGAGCACTTCGAAGTGGATATCGCGAATGTTGCGGCCGAACTGAGCGGCATCCAGAATCTCGATCCCGATGACATGACCATCGGCGTCGAAGTCGAGCACGATACCCGGCGTTACTTCATCGCTGTCGGCCACGTCCGTTTCAGCCAGCCGAATGTAGGCAGCGTCGGCTTGCGGGTCGTAGTGGATTCGCACAGGTTCTTTCAGCCTACTTTTCAGAATTGGTTGACGGGCGACTGGCAAGCTGCGCCTTATAGTCGTCCAGGGTTACGGCGTCACGCCGGGCTTCGGAGACCACGCGCTCGTACTCCGCGTCTAGCTCCGGTTGATGGTCGGCATAGTAAGCCAGCGCGGAGTACACCTCAGCCGCTGTCAGGTTGTAATGGTCCATAACATCGCTGATGGAAGCGCCTTCCCACAAATGCATGCGCGCGACCATCTTCGCTTTAAGATGACCGTGACCCCGTATAACCGCCTGGCCGTCGCGCATTTCTATATGGTTTACGATTTCCATAGCATCCCCCCTAAATAAAGACAATACGGTTACGAATGTCTTCGAGTGTACCCGCGCCCGAATCTATGAGGGCGTGATAGTCTGCGCAGGCTGTAACAATTTTACCGATAGCTGGATTGAAGCGGATAGGACAATAAAAAATTCCAGCGTGATTTTGACCGCTCTTGAGCCATTGGTGATGCAATATCAAAAAATCTTCATCTTTGGTGATCAGCGATAGACCATGTTGCGCCGCATATCGTAAGTGATCTGGGTCTGCCGCTTCCGCCATCCCTATTTCTTCACAGCGAATGACTTCGATACCGCGCCGCCTCAGTTGAATTGCGACCTGCTTGGCAATATGTGTATCCGTGTAGAAGCTGATACTCATTGTAGCATAGTCCGGTCGTCCGCTTCCGCCTCCTCCATCGCCCGCACATCCGCCGCCACTGCCGCCCCATACGCCGTGTCCGCGAAGCGCTCGGCCGTCGCCTGCCAGTACGCGATGCCCTCGCCCACCAGCGCCGCATCCGGCTTCGGCGCGTCGCCCAGCCGCCAGCGCATCAGCGCCACGATCAGCCGGCGGTACGGCTCCTGCTCGACCTCGCCCAGCGCCGCCAGCGCCCGCCGCGCGCATTCCGCGTCGTCCAGTCGGTAGTACGCCTCAGCCAGATCGACCTGCACCACGAAGGGCGCGCCGCCCTTGAGCGCCGCTTCCAGCCGGTCGGCCGCCTCGGCATAGCGCCCCTGCGCCATCAGCGTACGCCCCAGCCCGTACAGCGGGAACTGGTCGCCCGGATGCTGCGCCAGCGCCAGCCCAAGCACCCGTTCGCTCTCGTCCAGCTTGCCGAGCTGGCGGTAGGTGTTGCCGAGCAGCGTCAGCGCCCGCGCGTCGGCCGCCTCGCCCTCCGCCTCCAGCACGGCCCGCGCCGCCTCGAAGTCGCCGCGCAGGTACGCCCGCTGCGCCTCGGTGTAGGCCGTCACCATGTCGCGGTTGGCCCACAGCACCACCACCTGCAACACCAGCATCAGCCCGATAATGCCGATCACCGCCGGTAGGCGCAGCTCCTGCGGCCCTACCCCGGCAATGACGACGATCACCACGAACAGCACCAGCGCCGTCACGACGGCAATCTGCACCGACCGCTCCCACTGCTTGAAGCGGCGAATCAGACTGAGCGTTAGCTGCCCCATGCGGCGTCCTCGTTTCGACGGCGAAATGCCGGATCAATCACGGTTATTGACTTTTCACTATACGAAGCTAACGAGAGGATTCACGCAGCCAGGGCGCGTATTCAAACCTACGCTGTTGACAGGGGAAAGCCCATTCCGCACCAAATCCCTTGGCGCATCCTTGGCGACTTGGCGGTTAGGTTTTCCGGTCGTCGCCTCACCCCTTGCTCCAAGCAGTGGCTTCCACGCGCGGTTAGCCCAGGTTGCCGGCGTCGGCGTCCGCCAGCGCCTGATCGATGGCGGCGATCTCGTAGCGCAGCGACTGGCCGTAGGCGGTGCCTTCCAGCGCGTGCAGCCCGGCGCGCCAGGTCGCCAGCCCATCGCGGGCGCTCATCATCCGCGCCGTCGCCTTGACCGCGCCCTTGGTGTCGCCCTGTTGCTGGTAAGCCTGCGCCAGATGGTAGAACACGCGCACGCAGTAGGCCGCCGGCATGGCGTGGCCGGCGGCATGCTCGAAGGACGCCGTCGCCGCCTCGTGGTCGCCGGCGAAGCGCTGCACGAAGCCCTTTTCCGCCCAGATGATCGGGTTGTCCGGCGCGAGCGTCGCCGCCTGATTCAGCGCGTTGGCCGCTTCGTCGTACGACGCCTGCAAGCGGTAGCCGTTCGCCAGCGTGATGTACGAGTCGGGGTCGTTCGGGTACAGCGCGACGGCGCGGTCGGCCGCCGCCTGCGCTTTGGCGAGCTGGCCGCTGTAGGCGTAGGCGCTCGTCAGCAGCATCAGCACCTCGGCCGTCTCCTTGCCCTCTGTAATCGACCGTTCCAGCAGCGGAATTGCATCGCGGAAGCGGAATGACTCGATCAGCCGATAAGCGTCGCCATAGCCTGAGCCTTGCTGCCGCGTCTGCCGCGCCAGCGCCAGCCCGACGATCGCGAACGCCACCATGCCCATGACCGCCGCCAGCGCCAGTCCGGCCAGCGCGACCGTCAGCGGCAGCGGCAGCCCCGGCAGCCCCGGCGGACGGCTGCGCGCTTCCACGTACTCGATGACGATGCCGATGACGAACACGACCACGCCGAACAGCGCCAGCACCGACGATACGTACAGGACGATGAAACGTTGTTGGCGGCTCATACCGGCGCTCCGTCCGCCAGCGCCATCACCTCGCGCCGGCCTTCCAGCACGTCGGCCGCCGCCTGCACGTCCGCGCCCAGCACCGCCCGCAATGTCGCCGCCTGCTCGCTTTCCAGCAGCGTCTGCCACTCCTGCACCGCCGCCCGTTCCTGCCGCATCTGCCCCAGTATCGCGTTGGCGTGGTCGGCGTTGCCCAGGCGGGCATAGGCGCGCGCCAGATACAGGTTAATCAGCAACCGGTGGCGGCGTTCCGGCACTTTCAGCGCCAACGCCCGGTCGAGATGCTCGATCACCGCCTGCGACTGGCCGAGCCGATCCTCGATCATGCCCAGGTTATAGGCCGCCACCCACTCGGCCGGCGCGAGCGCCAGCGCCTTGTTGCCGGCTTCCAGCGCCGCCGGATAATTGCCGGCCTGCAAGTTGACTTCCGCCAGCCCGTTGTAGCCGATCGCCGACTCCGGATCGAGCGCCACCATCTGCTGATAATCGCGCCGCGCCCGGTCCAGCTTGCCCCACAGCCGCAAGATCTCGGCCCGGAAGCGGTAATGCTGCAAATCGTTCGGGTCGTCCTTGATGACGGCGTCCATCACCTTGACGGCCTCGGCGTACTCGCTGTGGCGCAGAAAGCGCACCGCCTGCCGGTATTCCACCCGCGAGCGGCTGCGGAAGATGAACATGCCGGCGATGATCCAGCCCAGCGCCGCGCCGAAAAACGCCCAGCCATACTGCGGCAGGAACACCGCCCCCAGCAGCACCGCGCCCACCGCCGGCGTCAGAATCGCCAGCCAGCGAATGCGGTCTTCGCGTTCCAGCCGCGTCAGAATGATGCCGGCAGCGACAAAAATGAAGCCAAACGCCAGCACCGTCTGCACCGCGCGCGCCCATTCGGCGTCGCTGGCGTTCAGCATCAGGCTGGCGAGGCCGGTAAAAGCGAACAGGAAAAACAGCACTTGGGCGCGCTGCGGACCGAGGAAATCGAGAGCACGGCGGATCATGTTGTTGTCTCAGGTCGGTGGACATATTGGGATAGTTGAGCGGTCAGGCCGGAGGGCCACCGGCGGCGAAGCAGGATATCATGGCGATCCAGCCAGCAAGTGTAGTCGCCTGCACGGTCGCCCTGCACGCGGTAGATGCGAGCCTCGATCTCACGGCCGTCGACCGTCAGCATGTCGTTGTTCTGCTGCGTAACGGTCGTGACCTCGATTCGCCCGCCTTGCACCAGTCCGGCGCTCAGGTCCAGCGTCGGCACGAAAGACGGCGCAGTCTGGTTGTCCGCGCCGAGCGCCAGGCCGTCAGCCACCAGCGCCGGCGCTCGCACGATTGCGCCGTCCGGCAGCGGGATGTCCAGCCGGTCCCTGGCGCTGCCGTCGATCCGCAGGCTGATCTGGACTTCGCCCGGCCCGAAGATGAATTTCGCGTCGGTGTGCTGCGTCCCGTACAGGCTCAGGTCGAAGCGCTCGAAGCGCCGGAGGGCGCGGTTATACAGTCCCTCGAACAGCCAATGTACGCCGGTTCCGGCGCGCCCGTCGTAATCGGCGCGGACGGTCAGCGCACCCTTCCCCGGTTCGTGCAGCGTCCAGTGTTCGACATCGCCGGTCGGCGTATCATCCTGTGAGAAGACGTACGTACCGCTGGCGACAAAACGCTCGTGAAACGAAACCGGGTGAAGCTGGCGCATGGTTCAGGCAATGCCCGTTGGGTCAAGCTCGACGTACAGGCGTTTGTTGATGCCGCCCTTGCTGGTGTAATCGGTGATGCGAATCCGGCCGACTTCGCGCGTGTTCGCCACGTGGGTCCCGCCGTCCGCCTGCAAATCCAGCCCGACGATCTCGACCGTCCGCACTTCCGGAATGCCCGGCGGCAGCAGATTGATCTTGGTGCGAATCAGGTCGGGAATGGCGAACGCCTCGTCGCGCGGCAAAATCTGCACCCGCAGGTCGCGAGCCGCGTCCACCTCGGCGTTGATGCGCTGCTCGATCTCCGTCACCAGTTCGCGGGAAAGATGTTCGAACTCGAAATCCATCCGGCCCTTCAGCGGCTCCATGTTGCCGCCGGTCACGCTCGCGCCATAGTCGCGCCAGACGACGCCGCACAGAATGTGCATCGCCGTGTGCGTCCGCATCAGCTTGTAGCGCCGGTCCCAGTCCAACACGCCGACGACTTCGTCGCCCACCGCCGGCAGCGCCTCGCCGCCGATGATGTGCAGGTTGCCGCGTTCGACCTTGGTCACCGGGTAGACCGTCTCGCCCACCTGCAAAAAGCCGGTGTCGTTCGGTTGGCCGCCGCCGCCGGGATAAAACGCCGTCTGGTCCAGTTGCACCGCCCGCTTGTCGGCGTCGACTTCGGTGACGGTCGCGTTGAATTTGTTGATCGAACTATCGACGTGGTACAGCAGCTCAGTCATCGCGAATCTCCCGCATCCAGGTCGGCCCGCATCCGCAGCATCACGTCGCGCCCGCCCATCGCCTTCCAGAACTTCACGCCCTCAGGATTGCGCGCCGCCACATGCCACTCGTAATACGGGATATCCTGGCTGCGAAACCAGTCGGTCAGCTTATGCACCAGCCGGCGGCCCACCCCGGCGCGGCGGTAAGCTTCGTCCACGTAAATGTCGGCCAGAAAGCCGCTCGGCTCCTGCTCGAACATCTCCGGCGCGAAGTCGACCAGCACGCCCAACACGTAACCGACGATCTGCCCGTTCGCTTCGGCCACGAACGTGCGCGTGTGCGAATCGCCAATCCGCTCGGCCAGGCTGCGCGCATACCGCTGCGGCCCGTCGGCCGTCGCCGGCGGCAAGTCCAGGTCCAGCTCGCGGTGGTAATCCACCAGCCGCTTCCACAATGCGGCGACCGCGTCGGTGTCCTCGACGCGCGCCGCCCGAACTAGAATCTCATCCACAGGCTGTCCATCCATTCCCGCGCGCCCAGCGACCGCCAGAACGCCTGCTCCACCGCCGAACGCCGCGACACCGCCACCGTCATCTGAGCGGCCCCGTGGTCGCGCAGCCAGTCCTGCGCCGCGCTCACCAGCGCCCGGCCAACACCGCCCCGGTAGCGATGTGTGTCCAATCCCATGTCCACCAGAACGCCCACGTGTTCCGGCAGCAGCCCCGGCGCGCCCGCTTCGACGCGCACCGCCGCATAGCCCACCGGCTGGTCGGCGTCGACCGCCACCAGCAGCGCCAGCCCGGCCTCGTGCAGCCAGCCGCTAGCCGCCGTCTGCCAGCGCG
>Ga0351855_1091_pt1 | contig 21168 bp, 19 predicted proteins | sample BONcelFGM3001C11_FD_206794 | JGI IMG/M metagenome (GOLD analysis project Ga0351855, IMG submission 206794) | Enriched cells from coal bed in the Powder River Basin, Montana, United States - BONCAT cells FGM rep2 HSBNCT.FGM.300.1.C11 ...
GTGATTTTGCGAGCATCGTTCGGTGTTCTCCCTGGCGCTTCGCGGTGCGGACAGCGCAAACCTCGCGGGGTGCGCGAGGTGCAGGTGATGGGCGACGGATAGGAAATAAGACGCCGGAGCCGGCTAGCCGCCGGCTCCGCTGCGAATAACCGGCTGAACTTCGGTCTCGGCCGCGTCGCTGTCCTCAGGCGCGCGGCTGCTGGTGTAGTCGGCCTCCTCGGTAACTTCGCCGTCGGCCGCCGCGTCGGTGTTCAGATCCGGGCTGCCGGCGTCCGCGCCTTCCAGCTTGGCCGGGTCGATCTCGCCTTCGAAGTTCGGTTCGCCGGGGCGTGCGTCCGGCGACATCTCAGGGCCGCCTTCCATGCCCGGCAGGTCACCGGCCGGAATGGCTTCCTCGGTCGGCGGCGCGGTGATGGCTCCGGTCAGGACCGGTGTCACGACGACCACCGCCATCCAGGCGAAGACCACCAGCAGCGACGCCCACCAGCGCCCGCGCAGGGCGTAACGCGCGCCGAAGTACAGCAGCAGCAGGCCCCACAGCCAGAACAGCGTCAGCCGGGAGGCGAGCGACAGCAGCAGCGCCTGAACGAACGGCGTCTGCGCGGCGAACCCGGTCCACTCGGTGACGAGGCCGGTTAAGCCCGGCTCACCCGGCGCGCCGCCGGCGGTGTAATACAGCGCTTGCAGGCCGGTCATCAGCGCCAGCGGCACGCTCGCGTAGATGGCGACCTGCATGTTCAGGCCGAGCTGGGGCGCGCGGCCGTTAAAGAGCGAGACTTCCGACAGCAGCAGCGCCTGCAGCAGCCAGGCCGCCACCAGCGCGCCGGCCGCGACCAGCGCCGTCGTCCAGGTGGTGGAGACGCCGCCCTCGGCCGGGGCCGCGCCGCCGCCCGCGCCAGGGTCGAACGGTATGCCCATGTCGGACGGCAGCCCGCCGAAGTCGCCGGACACGGCCATGCCCCCGCCGCTCATGCCACGGTCGACCGACATGCCCATGTCCGGCGACGGCATGTCGCCAGAGCCGGCGGCATCGGTCGCGGCGGCCAGCTCGGCCTGGCGAACCGCCATCAACCCGCTGGCCGCCAGCAGGATAACGGCGATCAGCAGCCATTGGCGGCTGCCTTCGAACGCCGGCAGGGTGCGAAAGAAGGTTCCCGGCTGCAACAGCAGGGTGGAAACCTGGCCGAAAAGACTACGGGGGCGCGGCTGCTGAATCAGGCGATAGTCGGCTTGCCGGCCGCGTGCGCGCCGCGGTTTTTCTTCGATTTGCAGATCCATTTGTGCCATGCATGACTCCTCAAGTCACAAAGTAATACGCTAGACAGGAGGAATTTGTTCCAAGTCGGCGCTATTATCGGCCACTTTGCATGGAGTTTCCATGACGGTTTACCACCGCAACGTAACGAATGCGTAACGTAGCGGCTATGGACAACGTTAAGCCGCCGTCGAGCAGCGCCTGTTTGCGGTGTGCCAGATGCAGGCGGCGTTGTGGGGATTTCAGGGGTCAGGCGGATCAGAGGAGTCGCGGCTGGGGCGTCCAGTCCGGACCCCCGGCCGCGACATGCAGGCGTGTGACTAGCGCTTTTCGACCGAGCGGGCGTACTGCGGCGGCAGCATGGGTGCCAGGTCGTGGCCGAGCGCCTGGGCCGCGTGGATCGGCCAGTTCGGGTCGCGCAGGCTCTCGCGGGCGATCAGCACGACGTCGGCCTGGCCGTCGCGCACGATGGCGTCGGCCTGGGCCGGCTCGGTGATGAGGCCGACGGCGGCGGTCGGGATGCCGGCCTCGTGGCGCACCGCTTCGGCCAGCGGCGCCTGATAGCTCGGCCCGGTCGGCACTTTGGCGGTCGCCGAAATGCCGCTGGAGCTGCAATCGATCAGGTCGACGCCGACCGCCTTCAAGCGCCGCGCCAGCTCGACCGAGTCCTCGATCTGCCAGCCGGCGTCACCCAGCCAGTCGGTGGCGGAGATGCGCACCGTCAGCGGCAGCTCGTCCGGCCAGACGGCGCGCACCTGCTCGGCCGTCTCCAGCAGGAAGCGGATGCGGTTGTCGAACGAGCCGCCGTACTCGTCGGTGCGCTGGTTGCTGTAGGGCGAGTAGAAGCTGTGCATCAGGTAGCCGTGCGCGCCGTGCAGCTCCATCCAGCGGAAGCCGGCTGTTAGCGCGCGCCGCGCCCCTGCCACGAAGGCCGCCTGGATTTCGTGAATTTCGTCGACGGTCAGCGCGTGCGGCAGCGGGTAGTCGTCGCGGAAGCGAATGGCGCTGGGGGCGATCGTCTGCCAGCCGCCTTCCTCGGCCGGCACTTCGCCGCTTTTGCCGGCCCACGGCCAGTAGCAGCTCGCCTTGCGGCCGGCGTGCGCCAGTTGAATGCCGGGGACCGCGCCGTGGGCTTCCATGAAGGCGACGGCCTGGGCCAGCGGGGCGATGTGCGCGTCCGACCACAGGCCGAGGTCGCGCGGGGTGATGCGCCCACGCGCTTCGACGGCGGTTGCCTCGACGATGATTAGCCCCGCGCCGCCGGCAGCGCGCGCCCCCAGGTGGACGGTGTGCCAGTCGTTGGCGAAGCCGTCGGTGCTGCTGTACATGCACATGGGCGAGATGCCGATGCGGTTGCGCAGGGTGACGCCGCGCAATTGATAAGGGTCAAAAAGATGTGCGGTCATGGTTGTTCCATCAGGTGTCAGAGACCGCTCATGGTACCCCGCGCGACGACAGCCCAACAACCCAACCAATCCGCGATGGTCTGCCCGCCGCGCGCGCGATAGCCGGCGTCGTCGCGTTTGGCATCATTCCAAAGCACGAGACCAGATTCCAACTTACAGGCGAAGTCTGGCCGGTCGCGTTCGGGTTCAATGATGGCGTGTCTGTTACCTGTGGGAGCGTATCATGAACAACAGCATCACCAATCGTTTTAATCTGGTCCTGTTCGCCTTCGCCGTCGGCATCGCCCTGGTGGCGGCGCTGTCCGGCGTCATGGCGACGCGCGCTGTCGAGGACGACGGCCGCCTGAACCTCGTCAACCACCTGGGCGGCGATGCGGTCTTCTGCGTCGGCGCGGACATGACCGCCAGCGGCAGCTTCGTGAATGGCGGCATTCGCCTGCTCAGCGCCAGTGGTCAGCAGTTGTTCTTCGTCCCGGCCGCGACCATCAACGCCGTGCCGGAAATGCCGGCGGTCGATACCCGCATCGCCCAGGGCTGGGGTACCTATGGCGTCGTCGAGCTGTGGCGTCTGACGACCGGCGACTTCTCGCTGATCGGCCAGGACGAGCACGGCAAGCAGTACATCTTTACGTGGACTGGCTGCACGCCGATCGGCCCCATCCCTTACGAGAATCACGCGCCGGAAGCCGACGAGCCGGACTGCGAAGTGATCGGCAACGACTGGCCGAGCCTGGCCCCGGATGACTGCGGCCCGGTGGTGACTGAAGTGCCGTATAGCAACTAAGGGTCGAAGCTGACACATAACAAAAAGCGCGGGGGCGCATCCCCGCGCTTTTTGATGTCTGACGTTGGCTCTAATTCGGCCCTCACCCCTAACCCCTCTCCCTCAGGGCGAGGGGAACCAGAGTTGTTTCAGGGGGACGCTGTACTTTTAGCGACTTTTTGAGTTCCGAAAGTGTTTCAATCTACCTTGCCATGAACCCTCTTGGGTCCAGTGGCCGAGACGTTTCCTTCAGTCGGTCAAAATCGATACTGCCGTCTGCGCGCAAAGAATCTCCGAGCGAAGCCTTCAGTTCGGAGAGTTCCACAGGTGTGAGTTCGTCATAATCCTGCTTGCGAAAGCGGGAGATGACCTCAGCTAACGTAACCCATCGCAAGATTCTGTTCAGCATCGTGTCCCCCTATTCCGGCTTGACGCCGCCGAACAGCGCCAGCTCGAAGACCTTCAGGTAGCAGTCGACGTGCTGGTAGCCGATGTCGCGCAGCCAGCCGAGCTGCGTTTCCAGCGGCGCGAGGATGTTGGCCGCCTTGTCGGGCCGGTAGTAGAACTCGTTGGCGACCTCCTGGCGGGAGCGGGTGCCGCCGCTGCGCAGGTGGTAGTCGTAGGTGGCGTCGACCATCGCTTCGTCGAACTGCTTCTCCAGCCAGCGCGTCGGCGACAGGACGTGCTCCAGGTTGAGGAAGATGCCGCCCGGTCTCAGCAGGTCATACAGCTCCTGATAGACGACCTGCTTGCGTTCGTCCGGCTGGTGATGGATCGAGAAGCCGGAGACGATCACGTCATACGGCGCGAATGGGCGCACGCTCTCGACCCAGGCCGGCTGGCCGTAGTCTTCGACCAGAAAGGTCAGGTTGTCGGCTGTACCTAGGCGCTTGCGGGCCGCGTCCAGCATCGGCTCGGAGAAGTCGAGGAAGACGCCGCGCGCCTTCGGGTCGGTTTTGAGCAGGGCGTGGCCGAGAATGCCGTCGCCGCAGCCCAGGTCGAGGAAGCTGTGAATCTGCGGGCGCGCCGCCTTCGCCATGCGCAGCATGACGTCGATCTGCGCCTGCGCCAGCGGAATCGCGCCGCGCACGCCGGTCAGAAACTGCTCGGTCAGCGCCGCGCTCTGCCAGACGGTATCGCGTCGTTCCTGCATCGTCCTTATCCTCTCAACGCGGGCAACACCTCGTCGCCCAGAATGCGGATGCCGCGTTCGCTCGCCAGCCCGTGCGGCGTGCCAAACTCGATTCGGCTGACTCCGGCCGCGAACAAGCCCTCGGCCTGGCGGATCAGGTCGGCGGCGTTGCCGGAAAAGGCGAAGCGGTCCAGCAGGTCGTCGCTAATCAGGACCGCCGCGCCGTCCAGGTCGCCGGCGTTGGCGGCGGCGCGCAGCCGTTCGACCAGCTCTGGCTCGACGCTGACCGTCGGGTCGAGCGGGGCGACGACCGGCAGATAGAGCGCGGCGGCGTGGCGCGCGGCCAGCCGGGCGGCAGCGCGGTCCTCGTCGACCACCGTGACCGCGCCGAACACCAGCCCGACGCTGCCGGGGGCGCGATTGGCCGACTGCTCACCGGCGGCGATATACCCCGCGATGACCGGGACGAGGTCGGGATTGGTCGAGCCGCCAACTTTGACCTCGTCGGCGATCTCGCCGGCCAACGCGCACAACCGCCTGCCCCACGAGCCGATCAACAGCGGCGGCTGCGCTTCCGGCAGCGGGTAGGGCGCGTGGACGTGGGCCGCCAGCCGGTATACGTCGCCGGTATAGCCGCCGCGCGCGCCGCCCAGCAGGTAGCGAACGACGTCGGCCGCCTCGCGGATGGCCTGAAGCGGGTGGGCCGCCTCGTGGATGCCGTAGTCTTCCAGCCACGCGCCGCGCGCCAGCCCGACGTAGGTTCGGCCCGGCGCGAGCGTTTCCAGCAGCGCCGCCTGCGCGGCGATGTCGATCGGGTGCATGCGCGCCGGGGCGATGGCGGCTGGTCCCAGGCGCGCGCGCTTCAGGTGCGGGGCCATCAGCAGCAGCGGGCCGTAGCTCGGCTGGAACGGCGCATCGCAGTAGACCGTGACCGCGTCGAAGTCGAAGGTGTCGATCAGCCGGGCGAGGGCGATGTAATCGGCGGCGCGTTTGTCGGTTTGCAGCGCGATGCTGACCTGGCGTTCGGCGCTCAAGCCGGCTAACCCCGCTTGTAGGGCGCGACGACCCGCTTGGGCAGCTTGCAGATCATGGTATAGGCCGGGTCGAAGACGTTGCCGACCTCGTACTCATTCGCCTGGCTGATGAGATAGCTGGCGCTGAGCGCGTCGAGGCCGTAGTCCTGTTCGAGCCAGCGCATCATCTCGGTGGTGGCGTGCTGCAGCGCCTGGTCGAGCGGGCGGGCGTTGCCGGCGGTGAAGATGTAGTTGGCGTCCTCGCCGCGCGGCCAGCGCGACGGCTTGTTCTTGATGACCTGGACGGTGAAGGTGACGTCGGCCGAAATTTCGATGCCGCTGCCGCTGATCTCGCCGTGGCCTTGCAGTGCGTGGACGTCTCCCAGGAAGAAGAGCGCGCCCGGCTCGAACACCGGGAAGTAGATGGTCGTGCCCTGGCCGAAACCGACGTAGTCCATATTGCCGCCGTGTTCAGCCGAGGTGTAGGTGCTGATGGCCTGCTCGCGTATGGCGGCCACGCCGAAGCAGCCGATCATCGGCCGCACCGGCAGGCTGAAGTTGCCAAGCGCTGTTTCCGGCTTGACGAGTGTTGCCGTGCCGGCGTCCATGTCGACGTGCCATTCGGACACGCCTTCGAGCCGGGGAATGGCGCGCACGAACGACGGGTCGATGACGTTATCCGCCAGCCCGTGGTCGGCCCAGCCGTAGGTGCGGTTCGGGCGCAGCGAGTCGATGTACACGGCCAGTTGGTCGCCCGGTTCCGCGCCCTCGACGTAGAACGGGCCGGTCACCGGGTTGGGGCGCGGACTCACCTGCTGGCGGTCCTTGTCGTAGCCGCCGGCGTCGATGGTCGTCGTCACGACGCTGTCGCCGCTGGCGATGGTCAGGACGGGCGGGTGCGCGCCCATCGTCCGGTAGTAGCGCTCCGGCGTGAAGTGGTGGGTGGTCATGCGGTGTTCTCCTGGGCGGCGCGGCCGGTACCCTGGCGAGGCCCGGCGCGGCAAGCACGGCGCAATGGGCGGGAGTGTACCACCGTGTGCGGCATTCCAGGCGAACCACGGTTGGCGTGGGTGCAAAGGTTGTCAGTGAGCCTTTTGACAGGTGAGCAATAAGCGGTATCCGCACGGAACCTCACCCCCCGGCCCCCTCTCCATCGCAAAAAGCAGCGATAGAGAGGGGGAGCCAGGCGCGCTGTTGACCTGTTGAGACGATCTGGTCCCCCTCTCCAAATTTGCACTTCAATTTGGAGAGGGGGTTAGGGGGTGAGGTTCCGTGGACGCGACGCAACCTACCGACTCATCAACCCGTCAAACTTTTCTCTGACAACCCTTGCCTGCACCCGATGAATGATGCGGCGCTCAGGCGGCGTCGGCGTCGGCGTTGCGTTGACGGCGGCCCCACAGCACGAAGGCGACGGCGAGCGCGGCCAGCGTGACCAGACTCACGCCCAGGCTGAGCCAGAACGCCAGCGGGACGTAGGTGAACTCGATAGTGTGCTGGCCGGCGTCCAGATAGACGGCGCGGGCGACGCCGTTGGCCTGAATGATCGGCTGTTCGACGCCGTCGACCCAGGCATGCCAGCCGGGGTAATCCAGCTCGGAGACGACCAGCACACCCGGCGCGCTCAGGTCGGCTTGCAGCCGCATCGACGTCGCGCGCTCGTCGACTACCTCGACCGTGTCGGCCAGCAGCTCGGACGGCAGCGCGTCGATTTGCGCGGCCAGCGTATCGGGCAGCGGGCCGGTCAGGACGACGCTGTGGGTCGGGTTGAAGTCCGACTCGCCAAAGCGGTCGAGCGCGGCTTCGCTGCTGTCCACCACCTCGGCGTTGCGCACGACGTACGCGCGCGGGTAGGCCAGCTCGTTGCGGTAAACCGAAATCTGGCCGTCGTCGTAAACCTGGGTAAACTGCGTCGCGTCGTTCACCAGCGCCAGCGCCGGCTCGAAGCGGTCGCCGCTCAGGCGGATGTCGGACCACAAGGCCCAATCGTCGGTGGTATCGCCGGCCGGGCCGCCGTCGGTACTGAAGGTCAGGCTCACGCGCTGCCCGGCCCAGGCTGACAGATCGACCGACGAATCGAGCCAGCGGCGCTGCTCCGGCACATTCTTCGGGTCGATATACTGCTCGAACACCACCTGCTGGCGGCTGCCATCGTCCACCATCACGCGGTAGGTCGCGCCGTCGCCCAGCGGCGCATTCGCGAACGTACCGGTCCACAAACGCGGGTCATAGCTCATGCCAAATTCGAGCCGCGCTCCGCGTTCGGGAATGGTCACGGACAGCGTACTCTGGCCCGGCGGATTCTGGCGCACGGCCAGCCGGGCTTCGCCGCCGACGTCGATCGAATCCAGCGGGACGGGCAGCCAGCGGGTAATCGACATTTGCGGGGTCTCGGCGGCCGCGTCGTCCAGCCACGGGAACAGATGGCCGGCGCTGAGCATCTTCGGCCCTACCCAGTGGGCATAAGCCAGGTCGCTTTCGCCGGTTGAAGTGGTGCGCGTCAGGTCGAGCGTCACCGTCTGGCCGGTCCAGCGGGTCAGGTCCAGCCGCTCGGTCAGCCAGCCGCGGTCGTCGGGGTTGCGAATCGGGTCGACCGTGCGCTCCATCAGGCGCAGCGGTCCCTGCGCGGTGCGAATGTAGACGCCGAAGGTCACGCCATCTTCCAGGAAGCAGCCGCAGGCGGCGACCAGATCGTCGACGCCAAAGGCGACGTCGAGCACGGTGCGCTGGCTCGACGGCACGCGGACGCCGAGCGACACCGAGCCGTCGACGTCCAGGTCGAGCGAGCGGGCGGTCTGGCCTTCCAGCGTCAGCTCGGTGACTGCGTAGTCGCCATCGAACTGCACGCCGGAAAGCCGCCGTTGCAGGGTGGCCCCACCGCTGGCCGCGACCACGTACTGGACATTGAGAAAGTTCATGCCCCGGTTGAACTGGATCACCGGTTCGATGCCGGTGAAGCGCCGGCGCACGTCGGGCGAGATGACGAAGCGCCGGGCGAAGTCGAGGTAGCTGAGCGGGTGGAGCGCATCCAGATAGCGAACGTCGTCGATGCCGAAGGCCGAGGCGGTGTTCGGATATAGCTCGCGGTCCAGGCCGATGACGCGAAACTCCTCGCCAGAGGCGCGCAGCAGGCTCAGGTACGGCGGCTCGTCGTACGGGAAGGCGCGCACCGGCCGCTGTAGGTCGCCAAACCACAGCAGCGGCTCGGCCACCAGCAGGGCGACGACCGCGTAAACGATGACGCGCTGCAACACCCGGTAGTGCTGCGCCAGCGCGAAGACGACCAGCAGCGCGAACAGCAGCGCCACCATGCCGAGCGGGGCCATCGTCTCGAATTCGAGTCCATTTTCCAGCCGGTTGCCGACCAGCAGCAGCAGGAGCGTCACCAGCAGCGCAATCGCTGTCACCAGATGGGTGAAGCGGCGGCTGTCGGTCTGCCAGAAGTGGACGCCCAGGCCGGCCGCGCAGGCCACACAAAAGGCGATCAGGACCTGGGGATATTTCCACATGATGATCGAGCTGAAGCCGGGCAGCTCGGCCACCCAGGCCAGCAGCGGCCCGCGAAACGTGACCAGCAGCAGCGCCGCGCCCAGTCCGAAGAAGAACAGCGCCGCTGCCGCCAGAAAGCGTGGGCGCAGGTCGGGGCGGGCCGCCCGCACGGCGGCGTACAGCGCCAGCGTGAGCGGAATGATGCCGAGCGGGAGCACGTTGGGGATGCGCCCGATGGCGCGTTCGGTCGGCAGGATGGCCGTCAGTAACGACGGCAAAAACTCCGGCGCGTAGGTCATTTCCGGGTCGGCGCTGCCGTGATAATGAATGTGCTCGGCGTGCATGGCCGTTTCGACGAACGGCGCGAGTACGAAGGCCGCCAGCAGCCCGGCGCACAGGCCAGACACGACCAGCCAGCCCAGCCGCCGGACCACCGCCGCCGCCGGCCAGCGCCGCTGGCGGCTGAGTGCGAGCGTGCGCGCCAGATACCACAGGCCGGCCAGCCCGACATGCAGGGGCAGCGTCTCCGGAAAGCCGGTGACGACGATCAGCCACAAGGCGAGGATGCTGAAGGCGAACGAGCGTCGCGTCGGCTTCAGCGCCAGCCGGTCGTAGGCGAAGACCAGTATCGGCAGCAGCGCGTCGGCGCGGACGTAGGCGATGTTGCCGTAGAACTGGAGGTAGCCGCACAGCATGAAGCTGATGCCCGCCGCCAGCCCACCGGCGAAGCCGACGCCGATCGAGCGCATGAAGAGATAGCTGAAGAAACCGGCCAGGAAATAACGCAGCAGCAGGTGCAGGTCCACCGCCACCGGCCACAGACTCGTCGGGGCCAGGTGGACGATGAGCAGCAGCGGGTCGAACGGGGCCGGCTGGGCCGAGCCGAGCAGCGGCGTGCCCAAGCCCTGGTGTGGGTTCCACAGCGGCAGCTCGCCCCGCTTGTAGAGCTGGTTGATGAGGAAGCTCCACGGCTCCATCGCCCAGCCAATCGCGCCGCCGTCGCCGACCAGCGTGTCGACGTCGTCGCCGCCGGTGTAGCCGTAAGGGCCGGTGCGCGTCACGCCGGGGACGATCGATTCCATCAGGAAGGTGCGGCCCTCGAAGATGACGTCGTGGTAGAACACGCCCAGCGCCGCCGTTAGAATCAGCGCTGCCAACAACGTCTGGTGGCGCAGCAGCGGCTGAACGCGCAGGCCCAGGTGGGCGCCAAAGGTGCGCTGGGTCAGCGTTTGCGACGTCAAAATCCTGGTTCCTCCGGACGAAACAGATGAGGTCTGTGTCGGGCGATCGTGCGGCGAAGCGGCAATGTCATTTACGAAATTCGCATATTTATAGAATGTCTCAAACCTAAGTATGGCGAACTATTGAAAAAGTACAAAGTGTTTCGTAAAAACGTATAGCGTCTCTATTATCGATTTACTTTACAATCTTATGTTCACGCGAAGACTTGACATTTGTTGTGAATATAATATTTCTCACGCTCTAACAGGCGGGACGCCGTTTTTTTCGAGGCGGCAGGGCCGGGCTAGCTAGCGCGCCGCCAGCTTCCGACTTATCCGCCGATTCCTTTTGCGGTATACTGCCGGCGCAGGAATGCTGGGGAGATGTCGTTGGAATCGATGCAGTTTGTGCCCATTCTCGTTTTTGGCTTTGCCGCCTCGCTGGGCCTGACTCCGCTTTCCCGGCAGATCGCCATGCGGCTGGGCGTGGTGGATAAGCCCAACCAGCGCAAGATTCACCTCGACCACAAGCCGCTGATGGGCGGCCTGGCGATCTACGTCGCCTTCACGCTGTCGCTGCTGCTGTTCAGTCCGCCGCAGCATCTGGTGCAGCTCGGCGCGGTGCTGGCCGGCGCGGCCTTCCTGGCCTTCATCGGCCTGCTGGACGACCGCTACGAGCTGGGCATCAAGTCCAAGCTGGTGGCGCAGGTCGCGGCGGCCATCCTGGTCATCCTCTCCGGCGTCTATATCAACCTGTTCAAGACGCCGTGGCTCGACTACCCGCTGACGGTGCTCTGGATCGTGACGCTGACCAACGCCGTCAACTTTCTCGACAACATGGACGGCCTGACGGCCGGATTGTCGGCGATCGCCGGGGCGTTCTTCATGGGCATCGCCTTCACCGAGGGGCTGACGCTGGTCAGCAGCCTGGCGGCGGCGGTGCTGGGCAGCGCGGTTGGCTTCCTGGTGTACAACTTCAACCCGGCCAGCACCTTCATGGGCGACATGGGCGCGCTGGTGCTCGGTTTTGTGCTGGCGGTGCTCGGCATCAAGCTCGAATTTGCCGATCAGCCGTTCAGCGTGACGTGGATGGTGCCGCTGCTGGTGCTGGCGCTGCCGCTGTTCGACATCTGTCTGGTGGTGGTGACGCGGCTTTCGGAAGGCCGCTCGCCGGGGCAGGCGGGCAAGGACCACACCTCGCACCGGCTGATGAGCCTGGGCCTGAGCCAGCGCAAGACCCTGATCGTGCTCTATGCTTCCTGTCTATTCTTTGGCACACTGGGCTGGCTGGTGAGCGCCGTGCCGACGTCGATCGCCTACGCGATTGGCATCTTCGGGCTGGCGCTGCTGGTGGTGCTGTATGTGCTGATGTTCGTGATCCGGCGGCGCTACCAACTGGCGCGTTAGTCGGGGCGCGGCCTACACACGAAAAGACACGAAAGATGGCGGAAACCTACGTAGTGACCGGCGGTGGCGGCTTTATCGGCTCCCATATCGCCGAACGCCTGCTCGCCGACGGCCATCGGGTCCACATCGTCGACAATTTTTCGACCGGCAAGCGCGCCAATCTGGCGCACCTGACCGGCGACCTGCACGTCTTCGACGTCGACATTACCAACCGCGCCGCGCTCGATGCCCCCTTCGCCGGGGCCGACTACGTCTTCCACGAGGCGGCGCTGCCATCGGTGCCGCGCAGCATCGACAACCCGCTCGAAACCAACCACGTCAACGTCACCGGCACGCTCAACGTGCTGCTGGCCGCCCGCGACGCCGGCGTCAAGCGGCTGGCCTACGCCGCCTCGTCGTCGGCTTACGGCGACGTCGAAGGCGACTTCAAGGTCGAAACCATGCCGCCGCGCCCGATGTCGCCCTATGGCGTCTCCAAGCTGGCCGGCGAATATTATTGTCAGGCGTTTTCGGCGGTCTACGGGCTGGAAACGGTCGGCCTGCGCTACTTCAATGTCTTCGGCCCGCGCCAGGATGAGACGTCGCAGTACTCGGCCGTCATTCCGCTGTTCATCACGCGGATGCTGCGCGGCGAAGCGCCGATCATTTACGGCGACGGCGAACAGTCGCGCGACTTCACCTTTATCGACAACGTTGTCTACGGCAACCTGCTGGCGTTGAAAGCACCCGACGCCAGCGGCCAGAGCATGAACCTGGCGACCGGCGGGCAGGTGAGCCTGTTGGAGCTGGTGGATAAGCTGAACCGGATCATGGGGACGGACATCGCGCCGCGCCATGCGCCGCCGCGTTCCGGCGACATCAAACATTCGCGCGCCGGCATCGACCTGGCCCGCGAGCTGCTGGACTACGCGCCGGTGGTCGACTTCGACGCCGGGTTGGCGCGCACGTTCGAGTGGTATCGGCGGCGGGAAGCGATGAGTAGCGAGTGATGAGTGCGTCTTTGGTGGCTTGCCGGGTTCGCCGGAGGCGCGCGCAGTCGCCTTTGTAGGGACCTGGGCCTTGTGACGCGTCCGCCGGAGGCTGAAAGCCATCCGGCTACCCTCAGTTGCAAGCCTGCTGAAGCAGGCTAACAAATAAAGGCGGAGTATCGTAGGGACGCGCTACAGCGCGTCCGGGCGCGAAGCGCCATTCTCCAATATCCGGCTTATTCTGTTAAGTTGCATAAGCAGGCTGGGGAAGACACACAATGATAAGGCTTCATCTTAAATATCCTGAACAGAGTTGATGCTCATGACGTGCGGGCGAAACGACGATGGCGCTTCGCGCCCGGACACGCTATAGCGTGTCCCTACGCATTGCCGTATTAATTTGTGAAGGTCCGTTGGCAGGCTTTTGAAGCCTTTAATCCGATGACACAACCCATACGAAACCATCGTTTACGTCATCGCGTTTGCTTTCACTCGTTACTCATCACTCGTTACTCGTTACTCTGGACCTAACCATGCGCGTCGCTCACGTCATCAAAATTACCGGCATCGCCGGGGCCGAACGTCACCTGCTGATGCTGCTTTCGGGCCAACGCGCGCGCGGCGTGGATGCGCAGATCGTGCTGCTGGTGGAGCCGCGCCGGCCGATGGACGCGTTCGTCGACGAGGCGACCGCGCGCGGGATTCCGGTCGGGCGGGTCGCCATTCGCCATCACCTGGACGTAGCGCTCATTGGTAAGCTGCGCGGCGTCTTCCGCGACATGCAGCCCGACATCGTTCACACCCATCTGCTGCATGCCGACCTGTTCGGCATTCCGGCGGCGCGGCTGGCGCGGGTGCCGGCGGTTTTCACCAGCCGCCACAATGACAACGCCTTCCGCCGCCGCTGGCCGCTGCGCTGGGTCAACCGCGCGCTCTGGAGCCAGGTCGACGCCGGTATCGCCGCCTCGGACGCGGTCAACCGTTTTTCGGTGGCGGTCGAAGGCGCGTCGCCCAAAAAACTCCAGACGATCTATTATGGATTGGAGCGCAGCCCCGACGACGCGCTGCGCCAGATCGACCGCGCCGCCATCCGCGCCGAGCTGGGCATCCCGCCGGACGCGCCGGTCGTCGGTTTGGTCTGCCGGCTGATCGAGCAGAAGGGCGTCAGCTACGGGCTGGAAGCCTTCGCCCGCGCGGCGGCCGACGTACCCGAAGCGCGGCTGGTGATCGCCGGCGACGGCCCGCTGCGTGGCCGACTGCAAGCCCAGGCGCGCACGCTCGGCGTGGCCGACCGGGTCCATTTCCTGGGCTGGCGGGCCGACTCGCTGCGCATTTTCGCCGCGCTCGACATCTTCCTGATGCCGAGCCTGTGGGAGGGCTTCGGGCTGGTGCTGCTGGAAGCCATGTCGCAGCGGCTGCCGGTGGTCGCCAGCGCGGTGAGCGCCATCCCGGAAGTGGTGGCCGACGGCACGACCGGCCTGCTGGCCCCGCCGCGCGACGTCCCCCGGTTGGCGGCGGCGCTGCGCCTGCTGCTGGCCGACGCGCCGCTACGCCAGCACATGGGGCTGCTGGGCGAGGACCGGCTGGAAGAATACTTCAGCGCCGGCCGGATGGTGGATGAGACACTGAGCCTGTATGAGACGATACTGGCACGCCGAGGGAGGGCATCCAGGTGACGATTGCGCCGACTGACCGCGCCGAACTGCGCGTGATTCTGACCAGCTATCTCGACGGGCAGCCCGCCGAAGGGTTGCAGTCGTACATGATGGAGAAAAGCAACCTGCCCGGCGTGCGCGGCAACATCGAACTGATCGCCGCCTTCGCCGACCTGATTGGCGAAACCGTGAAGCAGCCCAAGGCGCGCGTCGACCGTGTGGAAGCGCTGCTCGACAGTTGGGCGCTGCTTTCGCTCGACCGCGCGCCGGTCAACCACCCGCGTGAAATTTTGCCGGCGGCGGCGGCCGAAGCCTACGGCGCGGTCGCGGCCTCGCGGCCGGAGTGGTGGGCCGACGAGCTGCGCAAGCTCAAGCGCTCGGCGGCCGACAGGCGCTGGCGCACTCGCGAGATGGTCGCCAATGGCTTGCAGCGTATGCTCGACGTCGACTGGACGCAGACCTGCGCCGCGCTGATGAGCTGGGCCAACGATACCAACCCGCTGGTGGCCCGCGCGGCGGTGGCGGCGGTCGCCGAGCCGCGCCTGCTGAGCGACAAAGCCCGCGCCGAAGACGCGCTCGCCGTCCAGGCCGAGGCGGTCAGCGGCTTCATGAGCGTGCCGCCGGACCACCGCCGCGACGAGGACGTGCGCGCGCTGCGGCAGGCGCTCGGTTACACGCTGAGCGTCGTCACGGCCGCCTCGCCGGAAACCGGCTTCCACCTGATGGAGGAGCTGGCCGCGCTGCCCGACCCGGACATCATCTGGATAGTGCGCGAGAATATGAAGAAGAAGCGTCTGCAAGCCTGGCAGGACCGCCTGAGCACGCTCGAAACGGCACTGTTCCGGCCGGAGCAGGCCGACACCGACGACGACGACGAGGATGGGGAGTAGGGTGGGCGGTTTAGGATGCGCAAATCGGGCACGGCATGCCGTGCCCCTACAACGCGGTCCTGGGTTGTTGGCTTATCCTCGTACTGCGCTCGAATCCTCTGCCAATACGCCGCCTGTCGGTCATAGGCGAAATATCTCATACCGTCGCGTAGGGGCACGGCGTGCCGTGCCCGGTTGCCGCACCCTCACCGTCGCTTCACCGCCCATGCACCCGGCAATGCTTCAATGACCACGCTCACGCGTCCCATCCGCATTATGCGCATCATCGCGCGGCTCAACATCGGCGGGCCGGCGATTCATGTCGCCCTGCTGACGCAACGTTTCGGCGCGCCCGACTATGAGAGTGTGCTCGTCTGCGGCAACATCGACGAGGCCGAGGGCGACATGGCCTACTTCGCCCGCGAGCGCGGCGTCGAGCCGGTTTTTGTCCCGGCACTGGGCCGCGCGCTCAATCTGCTGGGCGACCTGCGCACCATCTGGATGCTCTACCGGCTGATGCGCCGCTACCAGCCGGACGTGGTCCATACCCACACCGCCAAAGCCGGCTTTACCGGACGCGTCGCCGCCTGGTTGGCCGGCGTGCCGGTCATCGTCCACACCTTCCACGGCCACGTCTTTCGCGGTTACTTCAGCCCGACGAAAACCAAAATCTTCCTGCTGCTGGAACGGCTGACCGCGCGGATGTCCGACGCCGTCATCACGCTGACCGAGGCGCTCAAGCGCGAGATCGCCGACGAGTTCCACGTCACCAGCCGCGACCGGATCGTCGTGCTGCCGCTCGGCTTCGATCTGACGCCCTTCCTGACGGCCACGCGCAAGAATGGCGCGTTCCGCCGCGAGTGGGGCATCCCCGACGACGCGCTGCTGATCGGCATCGTCGGCCGGATGGTGCCGGTCAAGAATCATGCCCTGTTTCTGGAAGCGGCGGCTCGTGTGCGCGCCGCCCGCCCGGACGCGCGCTTTGCGCTGGTCGGCGACGGCGAGCTGCGCGCTGAGATCGAGGCGCAGGTGGATGCGCTCGGCCTGCGTGACGCGGTGTTCTTCACCGGCTGGCAGCGCGACCTGGCGCGCGTCTACGCCGACCTGGACACGCTGGTCATCAGCAGCATCAACGAGGGGACGCCGGTCTCGGTCATCGAGGCGCTGGCGACCGGCTGCGCGGTCGTGACGACGGCCGTCGGTGGCCTGCCCGATCTGCTCGAAGGCGGCCGTCTGGGCGCGCTGGTGCCCTCCGGCGACGCCGACGCGCTGGCGCTGGCCTTGCTCGACCCGCATACGCCACAGCCCAGCGCCGAAACGCGCCAGCTCATGCACCAGCGCTACAGCGTCGACCGGCTGGTCGCCGACCTCGACGCGCTCTACCGCACGCTTCTGCGCAAAAGCGGCCGCATGGTGTAGCGGACTTTCATTCAAACCTAACCCAACCACAAAGCCGCAAAGAACACAAAGTTTCGCAAAGAATAATTACCTTTGTGAACCTTTGCGTCCTTTGTGCCTTTGTGGTTAGGTTTTCGGTTCAGCTTGTTTACGGCGCGAAGATCGACATCGCTTCCAGCACGATCGGCAGCGCGAACGCCTCGTGCCAGCCGGCCGCGTCCTCGGCCAGCGAGCCGTAGCAGTAGACGCGCAGCTTGTTGACCAGCGCATCCTGCGCCAGCACCAGCACCGCGCTGTCCGACAGCGCCATCCAGGTCGTCACGCGCTCGTCCACGTCCTCCGCCAGCCCGTCGAAATAGCTCGGCGTGGCGTAGGGTACGCGCTTGCGTTGCCCGAAGTCGGGGTAGGGCTGCGTGTCCGGCTTCAGCGGCTGCCCGCCGACGTGCAAAATCGTCAGCGCTTCGGGTAACTCGACCTGCTCGGTAACGTGCAGCGCGTCGACGAAGCCGCCGATGCGCACCGACCCATCCCAGTCGAGCGTGTCCACCTGCCAGCGGAGCTGCGTCAGCGCCGGGCCGGTCGCGCCGCCCCAGCGCAGCGTCACCACCGGACTCGGCGTATCGAGCCTGAAGCTGCCGCGCTTGCCCTGCGCCTGCACCACTTCGCCCGCGCCCTCCAGCCACAGCATGTCGCGCGCATAGGCCGGAATCGTCCAGTCCGATGTCAGTTGTCCGTTCAGTTCATCGTTCATCGTGGGGACCTCTCAAAAGCGCTGCCTGGGGTTAACCGAGGACAGGCTTAACATTTACTCAGGCTTAATGATGATCGCGGTAACGTTCAGTTATACTGGGGACCCGTGTGGAGAGAATGCATGGTACGCAACATAACGTATGGCGGCCGACAAATCCGTTTTGGTTCCTGGCCGCGTCTGGTATCCAATGTGCTGAGTCCGCCTGTCATCTGGGCGCTGCTCGCCTTTCCAATCGCCTATCACGCCGACCGTGGCGAAGGCAATGCGCTGGTTTACGCGCTGGTCTACGGCGCGATGGTCTGCTGGCTGCCGCTGCTGTACATCGCCTGGAACGTCCGCAATGGTAACATCAGCGACCTGCACATGAAAGTTCGCGCCGAGCGCATCCGCCCGTTCCTCGTGACGATCGTCGGGGCCAGCGTGGCGCTGGCGCTGCTCATCGCCTTCAACGCGCCCCGGCTGATGCCGATGTTCGCCCTCTTCAGCCTGATCCAGCTCGGCTTGATGACGCTGATTACGCTCGTCTGGCAGATCAGCATCCACGCCATGAGCATCACCGGCGCGGTCGTCGCCGCCGGCGCGATGTTCGGCGTCGGCCCGGCGCTGGCGCTCTTCCCGCTGGTGGCGCTGGTCGGCGCGGCGCGCTACAAGCTCGGCCGGCACACCCTGCCGCAACTGGTCGCCGGCGCGGGCGTCGGCGGGCTGATGACCGTTCTGCTTTTCATCATCGTCTAGAATCAAAGGCACGTTTCCATGTTGGATGTCGAACAGCTTCGGATACAGCTCGCGCTTCTGGATGACCGGCTGGTGCAGTGGAGCAAGGCCGACCAGACGTTGTTCGAGCAGCGCCATCACGCCGGTGCGACTCTGGAGCAGATCGTCAGCGACATCAACCAGGACCGCCGCGAGCGTGTCGAAGATGGCGTGGCAGACCCGCAGCGCGAGCTGATGGACGTGCTCGACGCGGTTTGTGACGTCTACCTGGAAGCCGACGACAGCGGACGTGGCGCGATCCGGGGCGCGTTCAACGGCAAGGATCGCGTGCTGGCGGCGCTCGAAACCACCATCAGCCGCGCCGCCGACGCGATCGCATCGACCGGCGAGCGGCAATGGCTCCGGCGTGGGCTGGCCGCCGCCTCGATCCTCGACGTCCGGCTGGACCCGCAGGACATCCACGTCAGCCTCGGCCACCTGTACCGCGCCGCCGCGCTGGCCGGCCTGGACCCGCAGCCGGTGTTCGCCGAAGTCGCCGCGCTGTCGAGCGACGCTTATCCGAGTAAGTACGGCTCGGCGCGGGCGCTGCTGGCCGGCTTCCACGACTCGGACTACTTCCGCGAATCGGTCGCGCCGGAGCTGTAAAACAAATGAGCAACCCCAACGGGTTGCTCGTTTTTGAACTGTTTCCACGCTGTCAATTCAAGCGACATGAGCTTGTCGCGCCGCTCGCCGGACGATAAATCATTCGGCTCCGTATCGGTAGAAAGCTGTCTAAAGACGGCTCAGATTCCGCATAAGAGGGGGCGCTTTAACCTGTAAGCACCACTCTGTTGAGCGTGAAACCCCTTAAATTGACGTATAGCGGGCAAGGCACGCCTCATAAAGTTGAACGCTGAATACCGTTGGCTCCGCTACTGATACCGCTCGCTGAAGGCGTCGAACGCCAACTGCGCCGCGTCGTAGCTTTCGGCGTCGTCGCCCTCGTTCTCGACCGGCATCAGCTCCGCGATGGCGGCGATCTCGTCGCGCATCTGCTCGTAAGCGTGCAGCGCCGTCGGCTCGTCGGCGATAAAACGGGTGTGGTCGCCCAGCCCGTAAACGCTAGTCGTGATGGCGTACGGCACGCGCAGGCAGTCGCGCTCCAGCGTTATCCGCGCGCCCTCGGCGTAGACCTCGTCGCGCACGATCGTGCCGCCCTGCACGCCGCGCAGGCCGATAGTATGGCCTTCTTCGAATGCCAGCCAGGTTCCAGGGTTCGTCATGCTGTCCTCATTCCGGTTGCTCGCCGGCTTTTGCCGGAATCGTAATCCAATAACGGCGCTCCAGAATGACGCCGCTGCCCATGTTCACCGGGTCTTCGCCTTCGAAGACGCCGCCGTTCGCTTCGATGATCTTGCGCGAGCCGGTGTTGGTCCGGTTGCAGGTCACCAGCGCCCGTTCCATGCCGAGCGTGCCGGCCCACAGCAGCGTCAGCCGCAGAATCTCCATGCCGAAGCCCTGCCGCCGCCGCGATGGCCGAATCTCGTAGCCGATGTTACCGCCGTAGCGCCGCAACTGCTCGTTGAGTTGGGTGCGAATGTGGCTGGTGCCGACGTACTCGTCGCCGTCGATCAGCCACAGCTCGATCGACGGCACCCAGCCGCGCGGCAGCCGTGAGCCATTGGCGCGCGCCATCAACCCGCGCACGAAGCCGGGGAAATCGCTGGCGATCATACTCCGGCTCATGTCCAGGTGCCGATCTTCGCGATGATATTCGGCCAGCCCGGCCAGAAACGTCTCGCGGTATTTGACATCCGGCAGCGACAGAAACGCCATTTTGGTCCTTTCGCCGGGCTAGGGCATGCGCTTCGAATGGCGCATAAACCAGTCAGCCAGCGTTTCGTCCGCGAAAAATGCGTCCGAAGTCTGCCCGTGGTCCAGCCCCGGATAGAGCGTAAACCGCACGTCGCCGCCGCAGGCTTGCAGCCGCTCGACCATCGTCCGCGTGGCTTCGGGCGGCACGACGTCGTCGGCGTCGCCGTGCGCCGCCCACACCGGCAGCGCGGCGATGGCGCACAGCCGCTCCAGGAAGCCGGGCGCGGGCGGGATGAAGCCGGCCACCGGCGCGACCGCTGCGAACACGTCGGGGTGCAGCACCGCCAGGTTCCACGCGCCCTGTCCGCCCATGCTGAAGCCGGTCAGGTACAGGCGGTCGCGGTCGACGTTGTGACCGGCGAGCACCGCGTCGAGCACGCCCATGATCGCGTCGGGTAGCTCGGTCCAGCGCACATCAGCCGGGCACTGCGGCGACACGACCACGAACGGGAAGTCGGGCCGCCGGTCCAGGTCACGCGGCAGACCGTACTTTTTCACCAGCGCCGGATCGTCGCCGCGCTCGCCGCTGCCGTGCAGGAACAAGATCAGCGGCAGCGCCGCGCCGTCTGGCACGTGGAGCAGGTATTGGAGCGCCGGTGTCGCAAAAACCTGTTGCATCAATAGGTCCTGACTCAAGCTAGCGAAACCTGGCTATGCCGCAAAGTCCGCTTCAAGATAGCTTCTCCTCACGCGCCCCCTCTCCAGTACTCTGGAGAGGGGGTTGGGAGGTGAGGTTCCGCCCCCACCAGCTGAATGAACTCGAGCCGGTTACCGAACGGGTCGCGGATCTCGAAGCGCTCGTAGCCGGGAATCGGCGGCTGTTCCGCTATGGTCACGCCGCGTTCGGCGAAGCGCGCCCGCCACGCGCCGACGTCATCCACTTCGTACGCCAGATGCGCCTTGGTCTGATGGCGGTCGACGCCGGATTCGGAGCCGACGTGGACCTGCTGGTCGCCGACCGTCAGCCAGAAGCCGCCGCGCCCTTGCAGCGAGGCCGGCTTTTCGACTTCGTCCAGGCCCAGCAGCGCGCAGTAAAACGCCCGCGCTTCGTCCTCCGCGCCGGTCGGAATCGTGATCTGTGCGTGGTGCAGCCGTCGAATCGTCATCGCGCCGCCTTTTGCTCAATACCCGCGCTCGTACTGCGCCCGGCTCAACTCCCACAGCAGCAGGCCGGCGTCGGACAGGCCGATCTGTGTCATGCCCAGCTTCGCCAGAATGCGCGCCGAGGCGGTGTTCTGCGGCCAGCAGTCGGCCGTCAGGCGCTGCACGTT
>Ga0351855_1100_pt1 | contig 20132 bp, 21 predicted proteins | sample BONcelFGM3001C11_FD_206794 | JGI IMG/M metagenome (GOLD analysis project Ga0351855, IMG submission 206794) | Enriched cells from coal bed in the Powder River Basin, Montana, United States - BONCAT cells FGM rep2 HSBNCT.FGM.300.1.C11 ...
GGGCAGAACCAAAAGTACTTGCTGGAGCACGACAATATTTAGAGACATTTACCCCCTTCATAATACTGGAAGCGAAGCCTAAATGGTTACGGCGAAGCCACTCAAGTCTGCAAAAGTTACACTCAGAACTGGTAAGTCTAGGTTACAAAGTGTTCGACTCAAAAAGTAAACGCTTTCACGCGCCAGACTTAGAAACCAGCCGAGGAACAGACTGGCTGTGTATACATTCAGCTTCATCGTTTGAGCTTGACCACACGATCGATTACATGAGAAAAGTACTATCAATACCGTTTGCTTCTGGGCTTAACCCACTAACCAGATTCAGAAACTGAGTGGAATAGCATTAATTCCCATCAATGTTAACTATAAAGCGATTTTGTTATGGCTTTTTCTGCTTCATACATGCAAATCAACTATGACAAAAAAAACTGTGCTTCTAATATCACACGTATACCCATTTCCAGGTGCAACAGGTCAGCAGCAAAGGGTTCGTAGCAAACTGCGCGCCCTACACGAGAGTTTCCATATTACCTTTCTGACAACAGCTAGTTCAAATAGCGTTGCTGAAACCAAGCAAAGATTATTGGAATATTGCGATGAGGCGATTGTGCTGACTTCGCGTTACGGCCAGAATCGATTTGAGAAATCTGTTAGGAGTTTGGCTAGTTTAGTATATCAACTGTATACAGGACTGAAGCGCTCCAATTACCGTATTGGCAAAGTGGAATTTTCCCTAGACCGAGTCCAAGCCATTCCAGGATTAGAACGTTTTGACGTGGTTGTGTACGAGTATTGGCATGCTGTTGATACCGTTTGTATCTTCCGTAATCGAGGCATTCCCTGTGTTCTAGATATGCATGACATCCTGTCGAAGTCTTATCAACGTCAGCTAGCGCATACGCACTGGCTTCCCAATTACTGGAAGTCTAGTGCACTAAAACGGTACGAACAACATGAGTACAATGCATGGAAGACGTTCGATGCACTCATCGCCATCACGGATAGTGAGTACAAACATGTTCAGGCTCTGTTCCCAAGGAAGACGCTCTTCTACACACCAATGGGTGTCGATCTCAAACTATGGCCCTACATGTGGACACCATCAGCTCCAGCTAGGATCGCCTATTATGGCGGGTTAGGGAATCCTTATAACCAGCGAGAGGCTCTACGTTGCTACCATCACATCATGCCTCATATTTGGCAGATTCATCCTCGAACTGAATTCTGGATCATTGGAAGTAATCCATCCGAATCCCTTCGAGAGTTGGTTCGTAAGGATAGCCGTATTCATGTTCCAGGCTTCGTTGAAGAGATTCACAGTCTATTGAGCACGATGACAACGGTTCTTTGCCCTTTTGAAGGCCGGTTTGGTTTCCGTAGCCGTCTTATCGAAGCACTGGCGCTGGGTGTGCCTATTGTAGCGACCCCGGATGCTGTATATGGAATGGGGTTGGAAACAGGGGGGGGGGTATTCCTAGATGATCGAAACGAGTCTTTAGCCCAATTTTGCTTGTCTCTCATAGAGAACAACGAGTTTGCGCATCAACAAAGCCTGCTGGCACGTCAACAGGTTGAAAAGAACTTCAGTTTTGAAGCGACCTATGGGAAGCTAGCTCAGGATCTATACGATTTTGTCAGTCAAAACACTTCCATGGCTATTCTGTGAAACTAGTTGTTCTATCCCATAAGGTCTGCTGGGTGTCGAATACTTCGCCGACCGGCTATGCAACCGACGGAGGCTTTCCGTTCCAGATGCGTGCGCTATCAGAGTTGTTTGATGAAACAACTCTGTTGCTACCATTGGCAAAACATACTATCTCTTCTGGGACGATGCCTCTAACTGGGCACAATCTATCTATCCGGCCGCTAACATTGCCGGTGGGACAGGGATGGCTTCGTAAGTTAGGGTTTTCGTGGTGGTTGATAAGAAATGGGATATCAGTCTGTCTTGCCATATGGCGAGCAGGCGGCGTACATGTCCCAATTCCTGGAGACGTAGGTACGATCGGGCTTGTTATCGCTCTTTTGCTGCGTAAGCCGTTGTTTATACGCCATTGTGGGAATTGGAATAGACCAAAAACGAATGCGGAGTGGGTTTGGCGCTGGATTATGGAACGTTTTGCTGGTGGTAAGAACGTGTTTATGGCGACAGGGGGGGGGCCTGAGCCGCCATCAACGCGTAATAGGAATATTAAATGGATATTCTCAACTTCTCTTTCAAGCGAAGACTTGGTAGCTTGCCAGTTGACACACCGGCGCACTCCATCGAGCAACCTTAGAATAGTGACTGTGGGTCGACAAGAGCCAAGCAAAAATACACATTTAATAATTGAGAGTCTCCCATTGATTCAAAGGTCTTTTCACAGATTAACACTAGATATCGTTGGCGATGGGAGTGCTATAAGAACATTACATGCATTTTCACATGATCTTGGGCAACATGAGAATGTAGTCTTTCATGGCCGAATCGAACACCGAGAAGTATTACAGATCATGAAGTCTGCCGATATTTTTTGTTTTCCGAGCGAACGTGAGGGCTTTCCGAAAGCGGTACTTGAAGCAATGGCATGTGGCTTGCCCGTCGTGACAAGCCAAGTTTCAGTACTGCCACAATTGGCCTCAACGTGTGGCATAATTTTAGCAGAAAGCACTCCCGAAGAATTAGCGCGTGCGGTAGTGACTATTTGCACCAATCCTACGCTGTATGTCGCAATGAGTGCAGCGGCAATCGAGGCTGCATCACATTATTCTCTAGAAGCTTGGTCTTCCACTATAGGCGCTAGGCTGACCGAGCAATGGGGGCAGCTGCGAAATAATGAGTGATCACCCGAAAGTGTGTTTTATCGCTGGTACGCTGGGAATGGGAGGTGCTGAACGCCAACTCTACTACATGCTAAAGGCTCTCACTCAGAATAATATCCAATGCCAAGTTCTTTCACTTACTCGGAATGAAACATACGATGCCAGAATTCAACAATTAGGACTTCGCGTTGTCTGGGTTGGCCGATACAAAAACCCTATTTTGCGGATCTTGCGAATTCTATGGGAAGTTGCGAAGTATCAGCCTTCCGTAATCCAAAGTGCGCATTCATTTGCTAGCCTCTATGCAGTGCTTGCTGGCTATATTTTACGAAAACCTTCTATCGCAGCCGTTAGAAGTAATGGAGTAGCTGAGTTTGCCAGAATCGGCTTTGGTGGCAGGTTAGTACTGAAATTAGCCTCTAACGTCGTTGCGAACTCTAGAACGGCTGCCGATGCTGTTAAGCACAAGTACCCGCAAAAGCAAGTATTTGTTCTTGATAATGCTATTGACTGCGAATACTTTTGTCCTATCGAACTTAGTCAGTCGGATCCTATCGATAAGATATATCTTCTCAATGTAGGGCGCGCAACGAGTGAGAAGAGGCAAGATCTGTTTCTGCAGGTTGTGTTCGAAGTACGCAGAATGTGTAACAACGTTAGCGCAAGAATTGTTGGTAGTGGACCTTTGTTACCAGTACTACGGACCATGACTGATAACATGCATATACATGGTTACGTTGAATTCTTAGGACAGCAAGTTGATATGCCCGCAATCTATCAGCAGAGTGCTCTGCTGGTAAGTACCTCCGACTTTGAAGGTATGCCTAACGTAATAATGGAAGCAATGGCTTGTGGTTTACCGGTAGTTGCAACACATGCTGGAGGAACTACTGACTTGATTGATCACGGAGTAAATGGCTTCGTAACTAACTGTGGTGATGTAGAAGCACTTGTCCAGTATGTGTTTCAGCTGGTCACTGATGATAAACTGCGAGATCTCATGGGGTTAGCTGCTAGACAAAGTGTTGTAGACAGATATAGTATCGATGTTCTCTACCCCAAACTTATGCAACTTTACGAAACAATTATTACGAGGCAAGTGTCTTGACATCAGTCATATATAATACTGAACCAGAAAAAAGGCTAATAGCAGAGGAAATAACCAAGAACCATGACACCTTCTGGTTACTATTTATCTTATTTCATATCCCAATCGCGATTGTCCTTAAAGAGGTGCCTGCGTTAGGAATTGCTCACGCTTGGTTAGTACTAGGCTATGGCGCAATCACAACGATTATCTCACACAAAGATAGTCCCCGTCCTCTGTATACAATGGGATACCTAGTTGGAAGTGAAGTAGTATGGCGCATCTGTGGGTTAGATCCACTTGTTCCATGGTTCGCTTCTGGATACGGAATCTGCGTTCTGGCGCTAATTGGCATCTCCAAGAGATATTCTTCAATTCAGAAGTGGCCAGTAATTCCATTCCTTTATATTCTGGTATTACTACCATCATTTATTCTGGTGATGGACAAAGACCTAGTTTTTCTTCGGCGGTCAGTTCTTGAGAACATACTTGGCCCATTGGTACTCGGACTAGTTTCTATCTATCTTTATCGTTTTCCTATAACTAGACAGCACTTAAAGCATTTTTCATTCATTGCAGTTGGTCCAATATGTGCAGTTTGGGCACTATCTGTGCATTCCACGCTAACATCCGACGTATTTTACGGCCGCTCATCCAATCCTGAGGTCACGGCTGGATTCGGACCCAATCAAGTGTCAAATACGTTGAGCTACGGAGTAATGTTATGCTGGTTATTGATTCTTACTGTTCTTGATCGATACCGCGAGCGATTTATCTTATTACTTTTGTCTTTTTCGTTTCTCTTTATAATGTTGCTCTCCTTTTCTCGAGGCGGTGTTGTGACACTTGCTTTATTAGTACCAGCTACTTTAATTATGTCTACTAATTTGAAGGCTGGAAAAAAAGCTAGAACTAAAACGGGCACGTTGGTGATTTCCTTTGTAGTCGTATTTTTTGTTGCCTACATTTGGAGCGTAGCGTTATCTGTGACGGAGGGTTCGCTATATGACCGATATTTCGAAGGAAGTGACTCTGGAAGAACTGATATTTTGGCGTCAGAAATAGCATTATGGTTTGAACACCCTCTATTTGGAGTGGGGCCTGGCGGTACTACTGCTTATCTCAACGTACGTACGCATACCGAATTTTCGCGCCTACTCGCTGAACATGGTTTTTGGGGAATCATTGCTATTGTTCTACTGCTTATTGGGCCTCTCCGTCAATATAAGGGAAGCGGACCATCTGGCAAAATCTGGATTGTTGCTGCATTCGTCTTTACCGTAATGTACTTTCTTCAAGCCGCTACGCGGACAGTGGCACCGATTGTAATTTACGGAACTATTTGGTTGGACTTCAGTAAGGCAGATTAAGAGTGCGTGTATTAGTTGTAACCAGTCAGTGGCCGACTAGTCGCTTTCCTGAGCGGGTTCCCTTTCTTGTTCGAGAAGTAAACGCGATTCGCGATGCTGGTATAGATATTGACGTATTTCACTATAGCGGTGGCTTCAATCTTCGGGCATATGTTACAGCAGTATCCCGTTTGAGGCAGCTTACGAAAAAAAAGCAATATGATCTCATTCATGGTCAATTTGGCGTAGGGGGTTTGCCTGCTCTTTTCACAAGAAAACACCCACTTGTTGTCACATATCAAGGAAGTGATCTCAATGGTATCTATAGCACGAGCGGTCAGTTGACTATTCAAGGATTGGTGCTTCGTCGCGTTAGTCAATTAGTATCAATTTTTGCCGATGAAATCATACTAGTGTCGCGTTCAATGGCCCGCTATTTACCTCGGAAAAAGTTCTACGTTATTCCCGGTGGAATAGATTTAGAAGCTTTTCGTCCGCAACCAAAACAATACGCTTGTGAAAGGCTCAATATACCGCCCAATCGACGATACATCCTTTTTGCTGGTGGAACGAACAATCCAATTAAACGGTACGAGCTTGCAAAGCAGACAATAGAAATTGTTAAACGACAGCATGATGATGTCGAACTCTTGGTAGCGAACGGCGTGTCCCCAAGCGATATGCCGCTCTACTTAAATGCTGCAAGTGCGCTGTTGCTTACGTCGAGCCGTGAAGGCTCGCCCAATATTGTCAAAGAGTCATTGGCGTGTGATTGTCCGGTCGCGTCTGTTAATGTAGGAGATATTGAAGAGCGAATCGGGCAAATTTCAGGATGTGCGATAAGCGCAACTGATACCGCTGAAGCTATTGCGGAGGCGCTACAGAAAGTCCTTTCCTCATCACAACCTTTCAAGGGGCGTCATGCTGTCTGCAGCCTCGATCTCAAAAGCACAGCCACAAGGATTATTGATGTATATGCATCAGCGCTGCAGAGGGCTTGATTTGGATCAGTGTTTTGCCTGCCATGTAACGCTACACGAGATGTAATTTAGGCTTAGAGTGTGGGGCGACTGTCAAAAAATCGATATGAGTAAAGTTGTTCCCGAAGAGCCAGTATGCACGTTTTGTACCTGATGCAATACTTTGTCCCACCGAACGGGACTTGGAGTACCCGTTCCTATGAGTTTGCCAAAGAACTTATGGCAAGGGGACATGACGTTACCGTGGTCACCTCGAATGGTATGCTGCCTGCTCCCTATAAGAATCTGACGAAGACCATCATTTCCAGCGTTGACGGTGTGCGCTGTGTCATCATTCCGGTACCTTATGCAACGGGTATGCCGTTATTTCAGCGCATAAAAGGTTACATTGGGTACAACATTTCAGCTTTCCAGGTCGTTGCTCAGCATCCAGCTGATGTGGTGTTCGCTTCAAGCGCGCCGCTAACTATCGCAATACCCGCTATTTGGGCAAAAATTACCCATTGCATCCCAATGGTTTTCGAAGTTCGCGATTTGTGGCCAGAACTGCCAATTGCCCTCGGAGCAGTGCGCAATCCCTTACTAAAGACTTTAGCACGCTTACTAGAGTGGATTGCATATCACGCCTCAGAGCATGTCATTGCACTGTCACCAGGTATGGCACAAGGCGTGCATGCACGGGGGTTAAAGCAGCAGCGCATTACAGTGATTCCTAACTTCAGTGATATTGAATTCTTCTCAGCCTCATCGCATGACGGTTCGTGGGTCCGCCAAAAACTCAATCTTGACGCCGATGCTCCGCTAGTCCTCTATGCCGGCTCATATGGCCTGCTCAACAATGTAGAGTATCTTGTACACGTTGCCAAAGAGGCAACGTGTCTATTTCCGGAGCTAAGATTTTTAATCGTGGGGAAGGGCGTAAAAAAAGAAGAGGTGATGCGCTTGGCCCGGGAATTTGACGTTCTTGATAAAAATCTCTGGATATGGGACGCGGTTCCTAAAACTCAGCTACCAGACTTGCTTGCCGCTGCTACGGTAGCTTCTTCTCTCTTTATCTCATTGAAAGCCATGTGGAACAATTCTGCCAATAAGTTCTTTGATGCACTAGCGGCAGGTAAACCGATCATAATTAATTATGGTGGCTGGCAGGCGGATATTATTGAAGAAACAGGAGCAGGCCTTGTCATGCCACCTGACGATCCTAAGGAAGGTGCTTTACTTCTTACTAGGTTCCTCCAAGACCCACAAAGATTGAAGATGGCGTCACATAATGCTAAGAAGCTTGCTGCGGAGCGCTTTAGCCGTGATAAGGCTGCTGAAGAGTTCGTCACCCTAATTGAGCGTGTCGTGGCCGATCGCCAGTCGAAGTAATGACTAGTACAATTCTGGTCACTGGCGCACATGGCTTTATTGGGCAGTACGTATGCAAGTCACTGACTCTTCAGCAATATAGCATCCGACCAGTGGTCCGCAGGGCAACCGGATTGTCCACCAACGAAACCATTGTTTCGGACATTAACGGGGCAAGTGACTGGTCCGATTGTCTCGACGGTGTTGACGCTGTAATTCATCTTGCCGCTCGCGTTCACATTAGGCGTGAGACTGCGCCTAATCCTTTTTCTGCGTTCCGATCAGTGAACACTGAGGGGACGCTACATCTTGCTCGGGCGGCCGCCAATGCGGGGGTCAAACGTTTCATTTTTGTCAGTACCCTCGCTGTGCATGGTCGTACCAGCCCAATGGAAACTCCGTTCACTGAGACAAGTCCCATCGCGCCACATACTGCTTATGGACAGTCAAAGTGGGAAGCTGAGCAGAACCTCTGGGAAGTTGCGGAATCCACTGGCTTACAGGTAGTCATTGTGCGTCCGCCTCTGGTTTATGGTTGGGGAGCACCCGGCAATTTTGGCCAGCTTGTTCGTTGGATCGGACGAGGCGTTCCGCTGCCGCTCGGACGCACAAGCAATTTACGTAGCCTGCTATTCGTCAAGAATCTCGCGGACTTCTTGGTTTGTTGTGTCTCGGTGCCGCAGGCTGCTGATGAGACGTTTCTGCTAAGTGATGGTGAAGACCTATCCACGACCGATCTCCTTCGCCGGCTAGCCCGCGCTATGGGCGTTGCGCCAATACTGGTGCCGGTTCCCGAGAGAGTCATTCGCCCATTCATCAGGCTTATCGGCAAGGAACGTCTGCTCGACCAGCTATGGGGCTCTCTGCGCGTGGATTCAAGTAAGGCTCGTCAAAAACTGAAGTGGCAGCCTCCATTTAGTGTCGATGAGGGCTTGAAGCAAAGCCTCAGCCAACCACTTAATCGGTCTGCATAACCCGGTACTTGACTGGTAGTTATAAGCTACGGTGAGACCGAACATGATGACAATTGAACCCAGCTACCACAGCAGCGATCTGACCGCTATTAACACTTTTTACGGCCGATTTGGCAAGCCGATGATGGATCGTGCAGGGGGCTTTGTGCTCCTAGTCTTTGCGTCCCCACTTCTTCTCATCACAGCGGCGGCAGTAACGTTATCGTCACCTGGCCCCGTGCTATACCGACAGGTTCGGCTAGGACGGCATCGCAGGCCATTTTATATATACAAGTTTCGCAGCATGGTTGTCCAGAATGACGATCCGGCAAAACAAGCCTACTTGGATGATCCGCGAATCACGAGAGTTGGTCGCCTTATTCGCCGCGTTAAACTCGATGAATTACCGCAGATTTGGCATGTCTTGACCGGTGATATGAGTTTGGTTGGCCCTCGCCCGACGCTGCCCGAACAGATGCAGAACTGCACACCATCCCAGCTCATCCGGTATGAAGTGCTTCCAGGCCTGACTGGGTGGGCGCAAGTTAATGGAAACGTTCTGCTCAGCGTATATGATCGGCGTGAACATGATGTCTATTATGTAAAACACCTGTCGCTCTTGTTTGACTTGCGCATTCTTCTAATGACGATCGCAGTTGTTCTGTTTGGAGAAAAAGTGAAAGGCAGGGCATGGTAAAGATTGTCTATGTCGGTGCCGTACAACTGAGTGCAGTTGGCCTAACTGCGCTTATTGACAAGGGTATCAAGCCGGATCTCGTTTGCACGCTTCATCGGCACCTAGCCCACCGGCACTCTGATTTTGACGACCTTGAACCGATTACCTCGAAGCACAATATTCCGTTGCTGCGAGTGGATAATATCAATGCTCCAGAGAGCCTTGCAGCTATCAAGGCGCTCAGCCCGGACTACCTTTTGATCATCGGCTGGTCTCAGCTATTGAAAGGGGAGCTGCTCAAAATCCCTCTTAAAAGTACGGTTGGTTTCCACTTTGCCTACCTACCGCGCAACCGAGGCCGTGCCGCGATTCCTTGGGCAATCCTTAACCAGGAGCGCGAAGCTGGCGTCAGTCTGCTGCACATTGATGAAGGCGTTGACAGTGGTGATCTCATCACACAGGAAAAATACGAAGTTGCAACAGATGAAACTGCCGAAACGCTCTATGCCAAAGTGTGCGACGGCTTATGCTTAATGATGTCACAGGTGGCAGACTGGTTGCATCAGGGCCAAGATCTTCCAGCTCTTCCGCAAGACCACAGAACGGCAACGTATCTCGCGAAGCGAACAGCGGAGGACGGTTGGATCGAATGGAATAAATCCGCCGAAGATATTGATCGGTTAATCCGTGCTTCAGGTCGACCGTATCCAGGCGCCTTTACTGTTCACCGCAATCAGAAACTCATTATCTGGAAGTCACGTCTCCGACCGACTTGCAATCAGGTCGGTACAGTCGGTCAGGTCTTATCGCTTAACGACGACACAAGTGTCACAATCCAGTGTGGAAGCGGCTGGATAGATCTTCTCGAAGTTGAGAGCGAGGACGGTAATCGAGTTTTACCGGCCACCTATTTTCGCCGACCCCATGACCGTCTTGGGCTTGATCTATTTCAGCTCTGGACGGCGCAGCGGGAACTTGTCGCCCGCCTTGATGCTTTGGAAAGGGATAGTAGCGAATGACTGCACCGCGCATGCTTGTGATTGCGCCTCACCCCGACGACGAAACACTGGGTGTTGGAGGAACAATGGCCCGGTTTTCCCGTGCTGGCGGCGAAGTAACGGTCCTTACGGTGGCCGCTCATATGCCGCCCCTTTATTCTGAGGCCGTTCATGCCCAGACCATCCAGGAAGCGCGGTGTGCACACAATGTAATCGGGGTGTCCAACTCCATTTTCCTAGATAATCCGGCCGCGCTCATCAATGAGATACCGTCGCATGTGCTTAATAAGGCCATTGACGAGGTCGTCAAGGATACTGCGCCGGATATTCTGCTGATCCCTTTTTATGATCGGCACTACGATCATCGGATTATCTTTGACTCGGCAATGGTTGCCTCAAGACCAGTTGGAAGCGGAAAGAGCATCATGGTTGTTGCGGCATACGAGGTTCTATCAGAAACACACTGGAACGCTCCCTACCTTGAGCCAAACTTCGCTCCCAACTGGGTTGTCGATGTTTCCGAAACCATTGACGACAAACTCAACGCCATGGCGTGTTATAAGAGTCAGGTGCACCCGTTCCCAGCGCCACGCTCTTTAGAAGCACTGCGCAGCTTAGCCTTGTTCCGAGGCAGTCAGGCCGGCGTTGGATATGGCGAAGGATTCTACATTATCCGCATGGCGGTATCGCCTGAAGCTCTTGCATGGTTTCACGAGAAGGCTGAATTTATGAGTTCGCTGAGTTGAGTAATGCTAACGCCGTATTGAAGAAGGAGTCGCACTAGTCAGGTGACAGTATCTAGATCCTTACAGCTCGTTCGGCGCGTCGTCATTGCCATGATAATCACCATCTTTGCGCTGCTTTTTACCTTGCTGCCTGTCGCATTTCGGCTTGTCAGTGAGACCTCACGCCTATTGGGTGAGACGAATGTAACAGATGCGCTTGACCATGTGTTATTGATGACGGGACTCACACTGGCCTGGTACTTTGTGCTGAACCACTGGTGGTCTGCCTTCAATTCGCTGATTTCCGTCATAGTCGTCGGCTTTGTCGTGGTAACCCTGACGGAAATCGCGCAAGCCTGCTGGATGTCGCAGCCAACGGCATGGGGTCGCCTCGCTGCCGCTCTGCTCCGCCGGTGAACCGTAAAGAATAGACTTTAAGCGGTGAAGCGTTGTGAATCCTCGTATTGCGCGTTCTATAATGATGTCATCGCTTTTAGCTTCCTTTTGATCTGCTCACGGCTGGCCTGGGTATAGCGTACGGTCGTCTGGACCGCCGGGGTGCCGCGCTTGGTGATGTGTCCGAGGTAGTAGGCGATCTCTTCCAAACTCCAGCCGAGAGCGCGGGTGCGGTGGGCGAAGTCATGCCGCAGGTCGTGATAACTCAGCGGCTCGATCAGCGCCCATTCATCCTTTTTTGCCTCGGCTTTGAGCTGGCGAAACCAGTGGTGGATACCAGCCTCGGTCAAGCGTGGCCCACGCTGCGAGGTGAAGGCATACTCGCTGCCATCCTTGCGCTCATCCGACTCCAGATAGGCCTTGAGCGCCTGCCGGGCCGGTTTCGCCAGATCGATCTCGCGTGACTTGTTGCCCTTATAGCCGACCCTGATCCAGCCGGAACGGTCGTTCAGATGAATGTTCGTCATCAAGAGCCAGGATGCATCACTCACCCGGCAGCCGGCGTAGTAGCCAAGGGCGAAGAGAGTGGCGCTGCGAGCTGAGCCGTCGCGCTCGACCAGGGTCTTGAGGACGTAGCGTTGGTCCTCATCCAGCACACGCGGGGCGAGCAGCGGCTGCGCTTCGATCTGCAAGCCGCGTGTCGGGTTCCGGCGCAGCAGCTCCTGGTCCTCAATCAGCCAACGGGCGAAACCGCTCAGGGCCGACTTGACCAGGATGCGATAGCTTGGACTGTAGCCCTCGGCTTCCAGCTCGGTCAGATAGGTCTGAACGGCCGTGCGTGTGAACTGGCTCGGCTCGAAGTCACCGCTGCTACCCGGGCGTTCAGCCAGCCAGCCGGTGAAGGCCTGCAGGGCGCGGCTGTAACCGGTGATCGTGCCTGGCGCTTTGCCATCGAGCGTGAGGATATAGTCGTCAACCAGGGCGGTAGTCGCCATCGTGATGCTCCTGAGTAGGGCCGAAAACCAGTCCATAACGGTTATGAAAAACTTTTAGTACGAGTTTTCCGAGTGTTAGCGGCGATTTCTGCGCTTGTTTGTCCCTCAAGTATACTTCAGAAAGCGCTAAACACGTACTAAAAGTTATATTTTATGACGAGTAAGCGGTATCAGTGCATTTCGTGTTTCATAAGGTCACGGCGTCTTTCCGGATTCGTCGCATCAATCGCGTGTCACGGTCTTCGTCACCCACGAGACTGACATTGCGTGCCAGGAGTTCCTGCAGCTCTTGCCACAGCCCAACAGCGTCCAAAATAGTCGCGTTCTCTCGGAAGCTAACCAGGAGATCGACGTCACTCTCCGGTGTCGCCTCTCCCCGTGCGATGCTACCGAAGACACGGACGTTGTATGCCCTATTCTCCTCGGCTAGCCGCAAGATCTCCTCGTGTCGGGTGCGCAGGTCTGCCAGCGTGATAGTAGATGGAGTTGTCGTGCTTATGATCGTTTCTCCGCATGGGCGCGAGTTCGGCGTATCATCAACTGTAATCGTTGGGATTAGCAGTTGAAAAGCCTTCCGCCGACGCAGCAGCCAGTAACTCACGGTCGGCTGTGACAAACGTGATAGGTTCTTCCCACTCTTTTTGAGCGCGTCTTGCGCAGGCGAGTTGGATAGCGTCAAGCGCTCGCAAGCGGTGCTTGAGGACAACCGCACGAGCTTCAACAAAGACAGTTGTATCGACAGGGACCACCAGATACTGGTATGCAACGTGGGCTAGAAACGCCTGTCGCAGGCGCTCGGCAGCTTCCGGCGTGATTTCGTGATTGCGCTCGCGGCGCACCAAGAGCGAGAACATCTCCACGATACCAAGCTCGCTGAGGAAGATAATGTTGGCAGGAGAGGCCTCAGCCTCAATCTGCTGCTGTATCCAGCTTGCCCCGACCTCGTCCAGGTACCGCTTTGCCAATGCCGATGTGTCGATGAATAGTGCGCTCAATACGTGCCTCGATCTTCGGCGATGAGTTCCTCTGAGGGCCGTGCTCCAGGGGACATTGTGCCAAGGCGTCTGAGTTCCTCATTACTTACTAACTCAAGGTTATCTGGTAGTCCCAAGTCGGTTACCAGTGCGCCTGCTGCTAGGAGTTTGGCACGTGCAGCTTCACGGGTTGCGTTGGATGTTGTCGGACGAATGACCAGCTCGACTGGACCCGTTGGTGTGTCCTTGGGCAGATCAATCACAAGGCGGCGATCTTCACCGATCACAACGGAAAGTGTGATTGTCTCCATAACCGTCTCCTTCAACGACCAACTTCTGATGTTATTGTAGCGGAATGCTGCCTCCATACGAATTGCTGCATTCTCCACCGGTTTCAAACCCCGGTGTCCCCTGCCGTAATTTCTATGGATGGGCGCGCTCGGGGAACAAGCCTTCGAAGTGGACGTCGTGGATATTACGCCCGTACTTGGTGGTGTCTAGAATTTCGATCGCGATCATCTGGTCGTCGGCGTCCTGATCGATAATCATGCTTGGCGCGACTTCCTCACTGGTCTCGACGTCCGCCTCAGACAGCGCAATCGTCATGGCGTCCACTTCGGGATCGTAGTGGATTTTCATGACGGTGAAGCAAAAGCACTGTCTGTGTGGCTTTTCATCCTGTAGGATAAACCCCTTGAAGATCAGGTGATAACGCTAGCAGAACAAGAATATCCAATCTACTGTTAATCTGAATTGAGCCTTGCGCAGTCCCATAAGATTCGTTATCGTTCCGTCCTCCCCAACATTTCTCCACCAACCGACGCCGCCGGCACCCGAAAGAGGTGCTTCCGGGTGGTCGCTTGCCTGTTCCCCGTGATGGTTTACTAGTCACGTTCACAGGCTCTCTTCACTTGCAAATTCAATCTACACGCAACGTGAGTGCAGGTTAACAACTGATGCTCTATCGGTTTGTGCGCCATCCTTGTGTCCGCTTTGTAGATGCCAAGGGGTGGTGAGCAACCGCTGTTATTTCATTGGCAGAGTTCTCCAGGCTCAAGGGCCTAAAACGCACTGCCAATACCAGTCTCAATCCTTCGACATTTCGTGTTATAGGCATGGCGTGCACATCAGGATGTTGACGTGATCGCCGACTGCCCCTCTCAATCATTTCACCTTCTCATCCACGATAAGAGGTCTTGAACTTGAGCCACCCCATTGCACACGATCAGTCGTCATATCTCGTTCAGTATATCCGGTCGTTCTATGTCACAGGCTCGTTGACTGAACCTGATCTCAACCAACTGGATAGCAACAGCTACGTCGCAAATACGATCTATATAGCGTACACCGCCGGTGGTCCAGAAGCTGCAGAGCAAGTGATTGCTGACTTGATTCGCTACCGACCAGAACTAGCCGCTGCCATCTCAAGGCGGAAGTTCTATACCCCGGACCAAGTGCTGGCTTTTACTCCGCCAAAATTCCTGATCGATGGGATGGTGGCCGAATGCGAACTGAACCTGCTGTTTGGGTTGCCAGGCGCTGGTAAATCGCACGTCGCTCTCGACATCGCAATGCAGGTTGCGCAGCACCACAACGTAGTGTACTTGGCGGGTGAGGGAAAGAGCGGCTTTTCACTCCGCTACCGAGGATGGATGAAGCATCATGGCTTATCGGCCGCGAACATCACTCTCACAACTGAGCCGTTCCTGCTGACTGAGGCAGAAGAAGTGGGCCGCTTCATTGAGGATGTAAGCCCGCTTCAGCCGGGCTTGATCGTCCTTGACACCTTCGCTACCTGCACTGTCGGCCTGAATGAAAATGACAAACCATCGATGAGTATTGCAGTCGATGCCTGTAAGCGGATCATCCGTGAAGTCGGAGCCGCTGTGCTACTGGTACATCACACTGGCTGGGATGGTAACCATGAGCGCGGAAGCAACGTTCTACGCAGTGACATCTTCTCGGCTGCCAAGGTGACCCAATCCAACGGCGTCATTACGGTGACATCAGCCAAGCTGAGAGATGGCCTTGCCTTCTCCAAGTACACCTTACGCCTAGAGGGGGGCGATGATTATGTCTCAGCCATTCGGGTAGACGCGTCCGAGGCTACTGCAAAGGAGCAATCTTTGTATGACTACCAGCTCTCTATCCTGGCATTTCTGGCAGATTGTCAGGATGACGGTGCGAGTGCCTCAGGAGTTGCGACAGCAATGAAAGATCACCCCAATACGACCACAAATCGCCTCAAAGCCCTGATAGGTCTTGGGCTTGTTGAGCAGGATGGGGCTGGCAAACCCTATGTGATCACCTCTGCCGGCATCGATGTCCTCGCCGAACACGAGGATGACTTGGCCGCGTAGTTCCACCCCCTCGCCGTCTGGGCCTGCGGTCACCGGCGCACGCCACCACCACCACTCCCCCATCTAAAGATGTGGGGTGGTGGTGGTGGCTGGTGCTGGGTGACCTGGCCTCCTCGCAATCAGGAGTCCCATAACCGTTATGGACACCCAGCACATCGATCTACTCCAACTCATCGGCCGCGACATACCGCTTAAACGCCAGGGTTCCACCGACGGCGGCGAATATGCCGGCCCCTGTCCATCCTGTGGTGGTCGTGATCGTTTCCGCGTCTGGCCGAATAAAGCTAAACCGAATTTCTGGTGTCGAGGGTGTGGTCTGACAGGCGACGCTATCGACTACGTTCGCCAGCGGGATAATCTTGACTTCAAGGCCGCTTCCACCATTCTCCAGCTCGACACCCAATTCAACCTACGGAAGACACGCCAGTCTTCTCAGCAGCACTCAACCCCTGTCTCCGGCGCTCCCAAAGATCTAAACCTGGACTGCCCGGTGTTCCAGGATGCGGGTTGGCAAGTGGCTGCTCAGGTCTTCTCGACCCATGCAGTAAAAGCGCTGAAGAGCCTTGAGGGTCAAGCAGCGCGTGCGTATCTTATGGCGCGCGGCCTGTCCGATCAGGTCATCACGGCGGCTGGCCTCGGTTTCAACCCGCATGGGCAGCACCAGCAGTGGGGGCGTGAAAAAGTCTGGCTTCAGGCCGGCATTGTTATCCCGTGGCAGATTGGCGATAGGCTCTGGCGGGTGAAAATCCGCAGCCTGGAGAGCAATCCCAAACATCGCTACGGTCAGGCCGCCGGCGGGGCTAATGGACTGTACGGCAGCGACGCCATTCCGTACAAGGGGACTGTACTGGTCACCGAAGGTGAATTCGACGCCCTGGTGGCTAGAACGCAGCTCGACGCGGTCCTCCCCAACTTCGCGGCCGTGGCGACTGGTAGTACCGCTGGCGCTCGCGTCATCCCCTGGGTGATCCAGCTCAAGCTTGCCTCGAAAGTGTGGCTTGCCTTCGACACCGACCCTGCCGGCGATGAGGCTGCTGCCTGGTGGGCTGACCAGCTCGGCAACAAGGCGATTCGTCTACGACCCACGCAGCATGACATAACGGATATGGCCGTCGTCGGCGAAGATCTCCTGGCGTGGGTCAGGGCATATGTTTAGTCGCCCAGCGTTACGGTCTCAAGTGACCGCGAAAAGCATGGCACGTCCACCGCCAGCTCGTACAGGCGTTCATATGACTTCCGTTCCAATTCTCTACCTCGCAACACCTCCTCTAAGGAATCTCTCCATGTCACAGATCCCCCTCACTAAAGGCCAATTCGCCTGGATCGATGAAGTCGACCACCCCACCCTGCTCGCTGTTGGCTCGTGGTGCTACAGCGCCTACGGCTACGCCGTTCACTACTACACCGATGCCGACGAGAAGCCAAAGGTGCTGTATATGCATCGGATGGTCATGGAGCGGATGCTCGGCGCGCCTATCCCATATGGCCTCCAGGTGGACCATATCTCACGTGAAAGCGAAGGTCGCCTCGCTCGAGTAGACAATCGACGCGAGAACCTGCGCCTCGCGACCCGCAGCCAGAATCAGGCGAACAAGGGGCGTCAGGGCAATAACTCCAGCGCCTACAAGGGCGTCAGCGCGAACCACGGCAAATGGGAAGCCCGGATCAAGTACGACGGTCAACGCCTGAATCTCGGCCGCTTTGAAGACCCGGCCCTGGCTGCCATGATGTACGATGCGGCGAGCCGTGTGCTGAACCAGGAGTTCGCCGGCCTCAACTTCCCGGCCCAGATTACGCCACCTTCTCTTGAAGTCGAGGTGAGGAATCGGCTGGGTCGGTACGGAGTCTAAGGTCGGACAACGCCGCTGTTCCGTCGTATTCTTATCCGTGATGGTTCGCTGGTGGGTTGTCTCCCCGATGACCCCTGGCAGTCTCCAGGACGCTCCGAATCGTGGCTGTGGAGGAGCGCCCAACCAAACACAACGGGCCGAGGATAATTCCCCGGCCCGTTTTCTATTCCATATCCGTTATGGGGCTACTTGGCGGCCGGCTTGCGCGGCGCTCGCTTCTTCGGTGCCGGCTTCGCCTTCTCGGCCAATGCCTTGATGTCGTCAGCGTTGGCGGCCACCATGTCGTCAATCACTTCCGGGCCGACCGCGATCATCACGTCGATGTAGGGGCACCGGCGATCATGTCCCGCTCACCTTGAACAAGTAAAAGCACACCTCGGCCGTTCGAGCTGGTCCCATAACGGTTATGGATTTGGGGAGCAACTCTCTCTATGTCGGTTCGAGGTCGGTGGCGGCCCTTCTTTTTGTTCACGGCAAAAGCCTATGACATAAGAGAAGGCTAATTCAATAGGAAACCAACCGCATGGATGAGACCAAGCATCCGTCCTTCACGACTTCACCCGGTCACTGAGAACACTCCCCTCGACCTTCTACTCTCTATGTTGGATGGGTTACAGTGGGTCTGGAAGGGCCATTTGTGGCGTTCTACACCGGTGGTGGCCGCCCAGTGCCAGAGAGGCGACTTACAGCCCGCCAGAGCGCTTATAGGCGCTTCACCGTGACGACACACCGACAGCTCATCTCCATAACGGTTATGGGCCAGATGCCCGGCCGACTCTCATTAGCGCACATTCGACGAAGGACAAGAGAGGCAGTCAAGCTGTATCGAGGCTATACAGGTCGATCCAGCTAGCGGCGACGGGATCGGCGTCGATGCTTGGGGCCAGGAGCGCCGTGAGCAATTGGACATTTCGCCGTCCGGGAGACATGGTGTGAGGTGGGGGGGCTATGCCCTACGTCGCCCATTACGCGCTGGACACAGACCGAAAATACGTGCATTTGTCCAGGAATGTCCATCGAAGCGGCGTAGTTGAGAGAGAACTCTCTGTGTCGGCTGATTATCCCTGTACGCTCATCGTTGGACACGTGTACAGCGAGTGTCCAATGCATTCCGTGGTCTAGCAGCTCGACACCGGTGATCGAGATTGTGTCTTCTAGGCTCTCTCTATACATTGAGACCTTTTAGCCTATAGGGGATTGTTGTTCTCTCAGTCTGCAGAGCGCGCCCGCCGGTCGATCCCGTCAGGCTGTCCCTCGTCTCTCTGTATAGGGGCAGACGTAAATTGGCGGCCGGTGATGCCGCCAGAGCAGCCGCGTCTCACCGGGACAGCCCATAACCGTTATGGGCGCTTTTGCCGCGCCGTCCGGTGGAAAGCATCAAATGAGTTGCGGCATAACTCGAAAAGTGAACTCGGGGGCGCTCGCCGATTGAACGACCTAGACTGAACCGGGGGAGCAAGGGGCGGCAAATCCATAACCGTTATGGATAGCCGCGACGAGTTGAGTGTCTAGCTGCCGGTACGTGCCAGAAGTTCACTCAACAAGATCCAGAACAGGCCAGACAGCAAGAAGGCCAGAACGAGATCGTCCCAGCCAAAACGGCCTGAGTGTCGCGGGGTGACCGGTGCAGGGACTCGCCTGACGGTCAGCCAGGCCGGCAGCTTCCCACCCGACTCGCCCGCTTTATCCTCAAGGCTGTCGTCGAGGAAGGGAATAATGTCCGCCGCTTCCAGCACCTGCGGCCGATTGGCTTCGACGTGGAGAGTCGCGACCGAGATGTAGCGCAGCCAGTAGGCCCATTCCGCTGCGCGGGCTTCGTTCTGCGCTGTCGGGCCGGCCAGCGGAGGAAAAGTGCGCTCCAGCGCATCGACCACAGCACGATGCTCGTCTGAGAGCGCCTCTTCCCAGAGGTCGAGCTGCGGATCGGCGGCCAGGGCCTGCGTTTGCTGCGCCAGCCGCTGGAGAAACCGCTGCCAGGCGGCATCTATGACCGACTGGGGAACCATTGGAAATGCAGCGGCATCGTCGCCCTGCTGTTCAAGCTGAAGCTCATGCTCGATGAAGTCAACAAAGGCGCTTGCCGGCTCTTCAGGGTGGTTCGCTTGCAACATGATGAACTCCCACTGATTTCGGCGTAGAGGGGTGTTTACGATATATTATGGGTCATAACGGATATGGCGTCAAACAGATGCGTAGGACGTAAAGGGAAGTGGGACGGTCTATGAACAACAGTGTTTTTCGCTACGGTGACAAATTCATTCGGCTGCGAGGCATTGGTCCGCGTTATGCCGCCGCGCAGCCACTCGACGGTACGTACGAAAGCGAACATATATGGCCCGATGGAACAACGACCATTTCGACCCGATATTTAACGATTTATCCGATCTCTCCCCGGCCATCTGAGCCAGCCGATTATGGCCTCGAACAGCCTGAGCGACTTCCGTTTGCGGTCCAGCTTGAATTGGCGGGCCTTATACACGCTGAAGACGTGATGGATACCTTGCTCGACGCTTACTATGCGCGTATGCCGCCCTACGAACCGCTGCCGCTCACGGATCAGCAGGTTGCTTTCATGCTGAAACATCACGGCGAAATCGTACGCGCCAACTTCTCCGATCTGTTGAGCCTTGACCTACC
>Ga0351855_1056_pt1 | contig 20000 bp, 17 predicted proteins | sample BONcelFGM3001C11_FD_206794 | JGI IMG/M metagenome (GOLD analysis project Ga0351855, IMG submission 206794) | Enriched cells from coal bed in the Powder River Basin, Montana, United States - BONCAT cells FGM rep2 HSBNCT.FGM.300.1.C11 ...
CCGGGGTGCGGTGGCGGAGTAAGGAACGAACTGTCAATGGTTCCCGGTACCTGTCTTTTCCATGTGCACCTGGAAAGGGGAATGTCACCGCTTCTTCTCGAACAGATAATGTCACTGGACAAAAACCTTGTCATAGCCGAGTCCCTTCTCACCATGGGACCTGTCGGCGTGACCCTGATGGGGGTGGACATAACCTCTCTCTCGCCCCAGTTCCTCTTCCTGACCCGCGAGATCTCCACACAGAACGCCGCCTTGATGGTTTCGGGCATGCTCGGCCTCACCGGGGCCGAGGTTGAGGACCGGGTCGACCTCTCGGACCGAAGCGGCCTCGTGAGGGCCTCAGTATCGGCCAGGAAAGGCTGGACGGCGATCTACACCGGTCCGGCGGCCAACGTAACGATGAACGCGTGGCTCCGGATGGACGAAATGGGGTCACTGGCGGCAGACGAAGCGCTTCTGCAGGCACTTCCCTCGTCGCATCACGCCACGCTGATGCTTCCGGGAAACCTGTTCACCTTCGTTTCGCTTCTTCCCGTTGAAAGGTACGTCCCCTGGTGGGGTGATTACACGTCGGTCGCCCGGGTCGTGCGTCCATCCGCGCTAACGATCTCCTTGTCCTGGCCTTCTTCGGGTCCGATCTCACTCGAGGCCAGGCTTGCCCGCGAGGACGGCGCAATGACCTCGGCGGAACTCACCCTGACCGACACGGCCATAACTCCCGACAGCGCCTTCGTGCTTCTTTCGGGTCTGGCCGGGAGCCTGCTTTGAGCGCCGTGATCCAGGCCCGGGGGATTTTCAGGTCCTTCGGCGACATGCCTGTACTCCGCGGGCTATCCATGAGCGTGGGCGAGGGCGAATTCGTGGCGATCACCGGCAGAAGCGGTTCGGGAAAGAGCACGCTCCTTGGAATCCTTGGCACCCTTGACCGCGATTTCCAGGGAAACCTGAACATTGCCGGAACCGATACCTCCACACTCGAAGGGGAAGCCCTTGCAGGTCTTCGACGCGAGCAGATGGGGTTCATATTCCAGGACTTTCACCTGCTGCCCAACCTTACGGCCCTTGAGAACGTGCTTCTTCCCGCGGTATTCTCCGGGCGGGACATGGGTCCTGTCGAACACGAGGCCGCCGATCTGCTCGACCGGCTCGGGGTTCGCATGGATGCCACTCCGAGCCGCTTCCTTTCCAGGGGGGAAAGACAGAGGGTGGCGGCCGCCAGAGCCCTGGCCGGCAAACCACGCGTCCTTCTGGCTGACGAGCCAACCGCCAGCCTCGATGAGGCAAGCGAAGACATCCTCTTCGATCTTCTTGACGCGATGCGGAGGGAGAAGGGGTTCGCCCTCGTGGCCGTGGTTCACACGAAAAGCGTCCTTGAGCGGGCCGATCAGGTACTGGACCTGAGAGAGGGGGTGCTGCACAGTGAAAGCATCCATGCGTAGGGCAATGCACCTGTGGAACAAGGGTCACTGGAGGGATTACCTTTTCAGCCAGGCCATGCTCCTTGTGGCGGCGCTTCTTCTTGTTTTCTTCATTTCCATCGGGCTCGGGGTCGGTCGCATCCTCGACCGTTTCCTGTCAAGCGACCTTCCTGAAGAACAGGTCAGGGTAACCCCCCGGGTCATTTCGGCTGGCTCCTTCCAGACCGAGCGGGGAGGGGTGGAGATCACCGACGCCCTTCTGGACTCACTCGAAAAAATGCCCCAGGTGGCCCGGATAGACAGACAGGTCTACGCCCGTGTCCCCGCTTACCTCCGGGGGCTTCTGGGCGGAAGGAACTACTACACTGACATCACCATGGAGGGCGTCACCGAAGCCTTCGTCCCCGACAGCCTGTTGGAGAGGTTCGGCTGGGATTACACCCTGGCTGACAGCTCCCGGACCCGGCTTCCCATTATTCTCTCCGAGAACCTTCTTCTTCTCTACAACGCCGGATTCGCCGATCCGAACGGTCTGATGGGACTCACTCAGCAGGGCGTGGTCGGTCTCGAGTGCCAGATCACACTTGGCGCCAGTTCGCTGACAAGCCTCCAGGCAAGACCGGTGACGATCAACGCCCAGATCGTTGGCACAAGCAGGAACATGGCCCTGTTCGCACTGGCGGTTCCCATAGGTTTTGTCGAGGAAGTGAACGAGATGTACCTCCCCGACAGGCCCCACAGCTACAGCGCCCTGATGGTGACCGCCACCGCCGCCGAAGAGGTTCCCGAGATCGTCCGCAAGGCGGAATCCCTGGGCCTCAGCGCGGAGACCCACCGCGGGATCGCCCAGAAGGCCGAGATACTGGTGGGCATAGTCACCGCGGCCCTTGGCGCACTGGCGGTCGCCATACTCGGAGCCGCCCTGGCGAGCGCGGTCCACACCCTCGTGGCCGACCTCAAGAACCGCTCTTACGCCCTTGGAGTACTGGTCGCCCTGGGAACCACCAGTGACCGGCTGGCTCAGGTCTTCGCCTTTCAGATATTCCTGATGTCCGCCGTTACCACGGTTCTGGGCGGGCTTCTCGGATGCGGGCTTGCGGCCCTTGTCAGTTATGGGCTTCTCACGCTGCTTCCCGTGCTGCGCATGGCGGTGCCGTCCCTGGCGGTTTTCCCCGTGTTTCACCTGGCAGCGGGGCTGGGAACCGTGCTTCTGGTGTCCACCGCATGGGCATGGTTCTTCTTCAGACGTATACTCGGCACCCCCGTGACCGAGCTTCTGAGGCGCTGATGAAAAAAACAATCGTAATGCTTGCGATCGCTGCCGCCGTGCTTCATGCCCAGTGGCCCGACACCGTGATAGCCACAGTGTCCACCGGACAGAGCCCGAACGATGCCCGATTCTCCCCTGACGGCGAGTACGTCTACGTGGCGGTGGGATACGGGCTGCTGACACGGATCAGCACACAGAGCTGGACAGTGAACGGCGTGCTCTCCCTTGGCGGAACGCCCGAATGCGTCGAATGCACCCCGGACAACACGGTTCTTGTTGCGGACGGAGAACTGGGCAGGCTTCTAATCATAGACGGGCAGAGCATGACCCTTCTGGGCGAGACCACCATCGATCCGGGGCCGGTTGAGTTCGCCCTCTCCCCGGACGGGGAGTTCGCCTTCCTCTCCCACAGCGGCGGTTTCGCCAGCATCATAGACATAGCCGCCATGGAGACGATCGCTTCGATCTGGGTCGGAAACCAGCCCGGCGGGTGCAACCTCTCCCCCGACGGCCAGATCCTGTACATCGCCGACAACCAGAGCCCTAACGAAACGGCGCTTACACTGCCCACGGGTCCGGTACAGAGGTTCGTGTCGGGAATGGACAGTTTCGACTGTCTTCTGGCAGGTGGCTCGATCTACTTCTCGAACCCCGGTTGGGAGATGCTTCTCAGGGTTGATGAAAGCACTCTTCTGGTCACTGGAAGCCTGACACTCCCGGGGGCCGTCCCAGGCTGGATGGCTTCCACCCCGGAGCTTCCATACCTTTTCGTTGTTTCCTCCCCAGATAACATGATCGATGTCATCGATACGGCCGGCTTCCAGCATGCGGGTCAGATCCCTGTCGGCGCTTCTCCCCGCAGGCCGTGCTTCTCACCGGACGGGGCATTCCTGGCGGTTCCGTGCGGAAGCGCGAACAAGCTTTACGTGATCGGCCACGACCCCGCTGGCGTACCGGAACCGGACCCCGGCTTCGGGATCACGGCAACGGGTCCCGCGGGAGCCCCGGCAATCGTTGTGAACGTCCGCTCCGCGGCATCATGCACCATAACCCTGCACGACCTCTCGGGAAGGAGGGTGTCCACCCTTCACTCGGGCCCTCTCGCTCCCGGGAGCCATTCGCTGTCCTGCCAAGGGCTGCCATCAGGGGTGTACCATGCCCTGGTGACGGGCGGATTGGAGGGGCGCTGCAGGCTCACGATAATCCGGTGAAAGTCGCTTTCGTGGTGCCGGTTACCCGTCCCGACGACGCCGCGACCCTTGCGGCCTCGCTCGACCATCGGGTTGCCTGCAGGGACCGTGAGATCATCCTGGTTGCAGGGGACGGGATACCCGGACTCCCACCGACAGCCCGCTGCATCGAGACGCGGGAGAGGCACGCCTCGGTGAGGCGGAACCTCGGGGTGAGAGCCACGACGGCTGAATGGATAGTATTCCTCGACGACGATACCCTGCCGACCGACACATGGTTCGAGGCTCTGGAAATGGCAATGGATGGAGACTACCCCATAGTCACCGGCCCCACGATACCCATGGGAAAACGCCTTGACGAAAGGCTTTCCGACCTTGTAACCACCTCGGCCCTTGGCGAGGGAAGCATGCTCTACGGCTCAAGCGATGGGTCCTCGCCAGGTTTCAGTTCCATCTATCTGTGCAACTGTCTGGTCAGGCGGGAGGTATGGGAACGTGTCGGCGGCTTCAACGAGCTGGCGGACTGGCGCGTTGACGACACGGAGTTCTTCTTCATCGCTTTGCGTCTGGGCTGCCGGCCGGTGTTCCGCAGTGCCTTGACGGTCCGGCACCGTCGCAGGGGATTCTTCCACGGCTTTCTGCCCCACCAGTTCCGGGCACGCTTCGCGACCGGCATGAACACGGTGCTCTTCCCCGAGATATTCCTTCGGATCCCCGGGGTGCTGGCAATGCTTTCGGGCCTTGCTCTGGCGCCGGCGCTCCTTGCCGTGCCGGACCTGCTCAAGGCCGCCCTGCTTCTCTACGGCTTGGCGGTCCTCGTTGACACGATTCTGCGGATACCCCGCGACGCGGCGGCGGCTCTCCTTCCCGTGTGCCACCCCATCCATCACGCAACCATTGCCGCCGGGTTCGCACTTGGTCTCGTGCATACCATCTTCACGCGGCGCAGGCACAGGAAGGTCCTGGCCTACCGGACAGAAAGGTACGGCGCGTTCCGATGAGGGAACGGCAATACGGCTTCGCCTCCATGGCGCTGCGCAGCCTCTTTTCCAGAACTCCTCCGTACCTTGTCTTCTTCGTGACATCCAGGTGCGACGCAAGGTGTGTCACCTGCTTCAACTGGAGAAACCTGAACTCGAAGCGGACTGACCAGGAACTTACCCTGCAGGAGATCGAGAGGATTGCCGATTCCTGTAAACGGAGCGTCTTTCTCTCCCTGTCTGGGGGAGAACCTTTCCTGAGGGATGACATCGCCGGGATCTGCGGGGCATTCAGCGCCCGGGCCGGGACAATGATGATCAACATACCCACGAACTGCCTGCGTCCTGAGCAGATAAGGGACAGGACACTGCAGATACTGAAGGCCTGTCCAAGAACGATCCTGCAGATCGAGCTTTCCATCGACGGCATCGGGGCCGTGCACGACACCATCCGGGGAGTTCCCGGCAACTTCGCGAAAGCGCTGGAAACCTTCGGAAAACTGCGCGAGCTTCAGCCCGGGCAACCCCGGCTCAGGCTCAAGGTCTGTTCCGTGCTCAACAGGTACAACCGTCACCAGATCTCCGACCTGATGGAGTTCGTGCAGCGGAGCATGCCTGTGGACGACCATTCGATCGTGCCTGTTCACGGTGAACCAAGGGATGAGTCGGTGCGGGGGGACCCGATGGAGGATTTTCGCGAGGCTGCAGCCCTTGCCGACTCCCTGCGCGACCGTGGCAGGCCCGGGCTCAGGGCCCTTGTCTTCAGGGAGGTCCAATCCCTGGCAAGGCAAAGCATGCTTGACACTCTGGGCGGGACCGGCCGCCGGTTCGTCTGCCCGGGAGGCTCGAAGATCGCGGTGATAGGGGAAACGGGCCTTGTATACCCGTGCGAGACCATGATGACCGAACCCCTTGGCGACCTGCGGGAGGGGGGTTACAGCCTTCCCCGTATCCTCTCCGGACGGGCCGCGACCGGGAAGTGCCAGTGCGGCTGGTCGTGCGCGCACCTTGCCTCGGTTCTCTTCTCAGGCCGTGGAAGGATGAAGCTTGCCCTCCGGATGGCCGGCCTTCCTTTCAGACACAGGGGGAAGCGCAACTGAAGCTGCTGCATGTGATCAACAACCTCCGTTACGGAGGCGCCGAGGTGCTTGTTCGAGACTCCCTGCCGCTGATGAGGGACAGGGGCATGTCGGTCTCGGTCCTGATCCTTTCGGACAATGATGAGAGGATACTGAAGGACATTGAGGGAATGGGCTTCAGAGTGCTGCGGACCCGTGTCCGCGGGCTGTACTCCCCGGCGCAGGTGCCCCGGATCCGCCGCCTTCTGATAAACGCCGCCCCGGATATCGTACACGTCCACCTGTTCCCGGCCCTGTACTGGACGGCCCTTGCATGCCCCCGAAAAGGTCCCGGACTGGTTTACACCGAGCACAGCACTGCTAACAGGAGGAGGGGGCTCTTCTTTCTGCGTCCCATCGAATCCATGATCTACCAACGCTACAAAAGGATAATATGCATCAGCGAGGGCGTTCGCAGCGCGCTCGTCTCATGGCTCCCGTCCCTTTCCCGAAGGGCTTCAGTCGTTCACAACGGTGTCGACATACAGCGCATCAGGAAAGCGGTGCCGGCGAGACGGGAGGAACTCTGTCCCGGGTGCGCACCCGGCGACAAACTGCTTGTCATGGTTGCCTCATTCAGGAGGAAAAAAGACCAGGCAACAGTGATACGGGCACTCGGGCTTCTTCCCGGAAGCTTCCGTCTGATCCTCCCGGGAGAGGGTCCGACCAGCGGGCAGATGAAGAGCCTCGCCAGCGAGCTGGGCCTGGGCGACAGGGTGAGCTTCCCTGGGAACCGTCCCGACATTCCGGGCATCCTGAAAGCCTGCGATTACGCCATCCAATCCTCTTTTTCCGAGGGGTTCGGTCTCGCAGCGGTTGAGTCCATGGCGGCCGGGATCCCCGTTCTTGCTTCAAGGGTTCCAGGTCTATCGGAGGTTGTCGGGGACGGGGGCATCCTCTTCGAGCCGGGCAACCCCGAGGCCCTCGCCGGAGCCATTCTCGAGTTGGAGAAGAACGACGGAACCCGTACAGACATTGTGACAAGGGGCCTGATGCGGGCCGAAGCATTTCGCATGGAGAACATGGTGGATGACCTGATCTCGGCCTACTTGACCGTACCGGGCCGGTCCTGAGCGGCTCCCGTTCCTTTCCTGGACAGGCCGGAGAGAGCTTTCTCCAACATGAGGAAGACGAAGACCATCGCGGGAAGCAGCGGCATGAACCGGATGTCGATCAGGACCACCCCCGCGAGACAGCCCAGAATGGCGCCGAACAGCTCTATCGCGGCAAGGTTCTCACCCGAAACCTCAAAGACCAGGTTCTCAAGCTCTTCCAGGTCAAGCTTGTCTACCTTGCCCTCCACGATTCCCTGCACATCGATCCCTGAAACGATCCTTCGTGCGAACCCAGCCGCGGTGTTCCTGAAACCCGGAGAACCGATCCTCTCCCTGGCCATTGCCGCAAGGTGCAGGACCTGGGTGTCGATCTGGGCCATGATCCAGTTCCATAGGGAATCCGACGACAGAAACGCCCTGGCTTTCCTGACGGCGAGTTCCATCCCTTCGTTCCTCACCCAGTCCGCGGCCTTCTGCCGGTACTCATCGAGTCTCCGTGAGAACCAGTCCCTCATGCCGGGAGAATCGATCCAGGCCTCGATCTCGGGAGCGCTTTCGTCAAGGAAGCAAAGCACGGAATCGAAAAAACCGGGTGAACCGACCTTTTTCCTTATCTCGCGTCTTATCATCTCCTCGTCGACCCTGAGAACCTTTTTGCCGAAACCAAGCAGAATCCTCTGCGGCAGTTTTTTCGAACCGATGTAATCGTCCAGCGTGTCGTTCACAAAGGCCGCGATACGGGTGTCATTCCTGTCGGCCACGGTTATCAGCGTTCTGGCCACGGATTCCCTTGTGCCCGGGTTGTCGAGCTCCCGTCCAAGGGCGGCCCTGACCGAGGACCAGACCTTCCCCGGAGCAGTTCTTTCGGCAATGAACTCAGACACGTACTCCTGAACCCTCAGCACGACCGTGCCTGACTGCTCTTCCACCAGCCTTTCAAGAACGCCCTGAAGGTAATCCGCCGTGGCCGTCCTGACGTCCTGTCTGGCCGCGAGGCCCTGTATACCGTCAACGACGAACCTGGCGGCCTTTTCGGGCAGTCCGTGCTCCTCCATGTAGGCAAGCACCGATTCGGTGTCGAGAAGACGCTGCGCGACAGCAGAACCAATGGCGGTGGCCAGTTCGGCCCTCTTTGCGGGAATGAGCCCCTGCCGGCCAAAAACAGTCTTTCGATGGGGTTTGAAGAGCATTCGGATCGCGAAGTGATTGGTCCAGATACCCACGGTTCCGGAAAGGGCGATCTTGAACACCCAGTCAAACCAGTTTATGGAGCCGTAAAAGTGACCTAGCGCACCAAATGCCACGGTAAGGGCCGGACAGGCGATCATCGCATGGCGGCGCAGGGTGTCGACGTTCAATTGCCCACCCTCAGTCTCAGGTAGTAATCGAGGTCGCTCTTCTTCCATGTTTCCACCGCAGGCGTGCGGGTGTAGTCAAGGTTGAGGCCCAGAACGAGTGAAAGAGGGCCGGGGAGGTCGAAGTTGAATTCGCTGTTGGCGTAAGATACGGTGTGACGGGCATCGCCCGGAGGCAGGTATACGCTTCCCCCGAGCCAGACGTTGGGAAGCCAGTGCCGGGGACGGCGCATCCATGCCCCGAAGGAAACGAAGGATGTGACCCTGTCGGTCCTGTCCTCACCCACTGACCAGCGTGTGTTGACAAGACCCACCCCTATCTCGGGCGCCAGCCATACCCATTCCGCCGGCCAGCTCTTCCACCCGGCGGCAATATATGAGCTTACCTGCCAAGGCCTTACCGTCAAGGGTTGCCGGTCCCAGCTGCTGCTCAGCCCCGCGTAGATACGCTCGTTGAAGAAGTGCTCGTGGGTGATTGAGGCATAGGCCGATTCCCGCTCACGTTCACCGTTTCTGTCCTCGAGACGCATGCTTCCGCTCAACCTCACGCTGCTTCCGCGCACATAGTTCAGGCCGACCGAGGCGCCTCCGCTCACGGACGATTCCTCCTGGTTGCCGCTTGAGAAGGAAAGGTCGGTCCAGAGGTTCCAGTTGAACGGGCTGTAGTGCTCGCTGTGCCATGCTCTGTCGTAATCGCCGCCTGTTATGTAAAGTATGCGCGCCTCGGCGTAGGAGTAGCCCGGCGCTATCCTGAGAGCCTCGAGGTATCTCTCCGCGGCTCCTTCCGGATTGCCCCTGCGCTCTTCGATGAGGCCGAGGTAGCAGATCGCGAACACCGACGACGGATCGAGAGAAAGGGCGGCCAGCAGAGCCTCTTCCGCCTCTCTTATCCGGCCCTCGAAAAGCCTTGCCTCACCCAGTTCCGAAAGCACCAGCGACGTCGAGTCAACGTCGAGGGCCAGGTCAAGCCTGTCACCGGCGCCTTCGTAATCCCCGCTTCTGTAGAGGTAACCCGCGATCTCGCGATGAACCTCGATGTCTTCCCCGGCCTGGGCCGAAGCGTTCAGGTAGCAGGTACGGGCTTCCGTGCTCTTCTTGAGCCCCTCGAACAGGCCGCCCAGATCGATCCAGTCCCACGGGCTGTCAACGCCGGCAGCAATTGCCCTGTTCGCGGCCCTGAGCGCGTCGTCGTAGTAGCCCATCCCCATGGCGTTCCACCCGTAGCGGGTGTAGTAAAAGCCCCCGGAAACTATCTGGCCGACGGAATCCGCCAAGGCCGGAGACCCGGAGTCCTCAAGGATGAAGGCTTTCTCCACCAGCCCGACCTCGGCCTCGGCGGCCGGGGCATCGAGGTATCTGTCAACGATCTGAAGGGAGCTGTCGAAGTCTCCCGAAAGCCTGTGGAGCCGGGCCAGGTTGAGCAGTCCGTAGGCGTAGCCGGGTTCGGCCGAGACCGCTCTGCCGAAGTAATCGAGAGCCGCCGGCATGTTGCCCGCTTCATAACTGATGTTGCCCATCTCGCCGAGGATCCAGGGTTCGTCACCCAGATGTGTGAGGGCTTCGGTGAACCACTCAAGTGCCGCAGTCTCATCACCGTCCTCCCGAAAAAGCGATCCGCGGCGCTGCCAGCCGTAGGAATAGCTGCTGTCCAGCGCAACACCGCTTTCGTAGGCCTCGGCGGCCTCGGTGAAGAGGCCAAGGGATTCCAGCGACCAGCCGAGTTCCCCCCATGTCCAGCTCGACGGGTTGAGTTCAAGGCTTCTCCGAAAGGCCTGGGAGGCTTTCAGGAGATCGCCGGTGCCTTCGTAGGCAAGCCCCAGGTCTGTCCAGGCGATGCCGTAGGTGCTGTCGGCCGCGACCGCGCTCTCAAGGTACCCGATCTCTTCAAGCGGGTCCTCCGCAAGGGAGGCGAGGCGATGGTAGGCCCATGCGTAGGATGGATTGGCATCGATCCCCTCCTGGTAGTACTCCACGGCTTCTGGCGACCTGCCCAGCCTCTCCATGAGACGGGCGAGTTGTCCCCAGGTCCAGTAGTCATCGGGAGCAGACGCAAGGAGCGTTCGGAATGCCTTCACTGCATGCCCCAACCGGCCCTGGCCTTCATGGATGCTTCCCAGAAGCCTTCGAGCGCTGGCCCTTTCCGGCTCGGCCTCGAGCACCCTTTCGAGAACCGCGATGGCGGAGTCGGGCCTTCCCGTGATATTGTAGACAGTTGCCTTCTCCTCCATCAGGGAAAAGCCCGCGGGATGATGCGCTATCGCCGCATCAAGAGTTGTTATGGCGTCTTCGTGCCGGCCCAGGTCCTCGAGTGCCCACGCCGCGGTGAGGTTGGCGGGAATGAAGCCGGGGTCGGCGGAGAGGGCGCTTGAGGCAAGCCTGTGGGCCTCTGCCGGATCCGACGACGCAAGGTACAGGTAAGCCATTGATTCCAGCAGGACTGGGTCATCGCCCGGAGCCAGGGAAACAGCCTTCTGGAAGGCTGCCTCGGCGCGGTCGGGATCGGTTTCGGTGAGGATCGCGCCCAGCGCCGTCCAGCTCCTGAAATCTGTGGAATCGGTCCTGATGCTCTCCATGATCATCTCCAGAGCGCCCGGCTCGCCGGTAAAATGCATGGAGAGGGCAAGTGCCTGAACCCGGCCCGACGCGGTGTCGGGAAGGGAGGCCGCACTAAGCAGGGCGGCCTGCTGATCGGCAACCCGGTAGCTTCCGTACCATCCCTCGGGCCATAGCACGCAAAGCAGGGCCATCAACAACAGCAATCTTCACGCTCCCCTGTTCAGAAAAAACCAGACCGTACCGGCGCCTCCGATGGCCCAGCAGTACCAGCAGAACCTGTGAAGCGCCCCGGCGCCCACGAAACGCAGCAGCACCTTGAGGGCGCCGTACCCGACAAGGGCCGATACGGCGAATCCTGCCGCGAGCACACCAAATGAGGTATTCCATTCCGCTTCGGGCAGTTCCAGGACAGCGGCGCCAAGGATGGCCGGAACCGAAAGAAGGAACGAGAACCTTGCGGCTTCAGCCCTGCCCACTCCCCTGAAAAGACCCGCCGAGATCGTCATCCCTGACCTTGAAACACCGGGCAGAACGGCCAGCGCCTGAAAAAGCCCTATGAAAACGCCTCTGCGCATGCCGGGTTCTCCACTGCCCGGAGGAGAGAATCTTGTCAGGAACAACACTGTTCCAGTAAGGAGCATGAGGAGGCTCACCACCAGGGGCATGCCGAAGACGGCCTCGATCCTGTCCGAGAGGAAGACCCCCACTATCCCGGCGGGAATGGAAGCCGCCACAAGCGAGAGGGCTGTCAGCCCGCTCTCCCGACGGCCGCGAAGGACTCCCCCCGCAATCGACAAAAGGTCCTTCCCGTAAACGAGAAGGACGGCCACCAGTGTCCCGAGATGGAGAACGACCTCGAAGGCCATGCTTCCCGCCGGAATGTTCATGAATGCGGAAGCCAGGGCAAGATGCCCCGAGCTGGAAACTGGAAGGAACTCGGTCAGGCCCTGAATGGCCGCCAGCGCCACGCTCTCGAGAAAACTCATCTCTCCACGAACTCTCTGTGCAGGGCCCTTAGGGCGGTGTCCAGCTCCCCCATGGCCACAAGGGCGCTGATCGTGGCATGCGAGTCAACGGTCTGAAGCATTTCCACGCCTGCGCTGCTGAGCGCGGCGCTGAACCTTGCCATGACACCCCTCATCCCGTGCATGCCCGCGCCCACTATGGAAACTTTGGCGCAGGGAGCCATGGAGATACAGCGCAGCCCTTCGCTCTCAAGAATGCCGGCAACCCTCTCCCTCAGGTCGAGGGGTACGGTGAACACCGCCGTGTCACCGAAAACGCTGAACATGTCCATGGATACCCCCGCGTCGGCCACAAGCCCGAAAACCCGGGAATGAAAGACGTGGTACGGCACGACTCCGCCGGAGACGGTCATCCGTGCAACCGGGGGACCCGATGCAACACCGACGATGTAGTTCTCACAGACCGAGGGTACAGGCTCGACACTGGTGACAACCCTGCCCGTGGCGAAGGACCTGACCCTGATGGGAATGCCTGACGCCATGGATGTTTCTGCGGCCCTTGGATTGACGATCCTGGCACCCTGCCAGGCCATCTGTCTGAGGTCCTCTGCGCATATGCGGTCGAGTTTCCTTGCCCCGGGCACCTTTTCGGGGTCGGCGGTGTACACCGACTCAACCGTCTTGAAGAACACCACTTCGTCGGCGCTGAGGGCGGCGGCCAGCACCACGGCAGTGGTGTCGCTGCCCCCCCTGCCAAGTGTGGTCACGCAACCTTCGGGCGAGAAACCCTGGAAACCCGCCACAACCGCCACAGCGCCCCGGGCCAGGATCCTTCCTATCGCGGTGGTGTCCACACTGAGCACCATGGCGTCGCCCGAGCTGTCATCGGTCGTGATGCCCGCCTCCCACCCGGTAAGCGCTTCGGAGTCGATCCCTTTCTGCCTGAGGAGCGACGCGGTGACAAGGGCGCTTACTATCTCTCCGCACGCCATCAGCCTGTCCCGCTCGGATGGGGAGGCTGCATCGGAAAGCAGCCCGACAAGGGTATCGGTTGCGTAGGGGTCGCCGCTGCGCCCCATGGCGGAAACAACAACAACAAGGTTTTCGCACTGGGAACGGAGCGTTCCGCAGAGCTCAACGGTCCGGCGTTGCGACTCCCGGTCCGCAAGGCACGTTCCGCCGAACTTGGCCACAAGCAGTTTCTTCAACAAGGCTGACAAACTCCTCGCATGTTCTGTCCCACGTGTAAAGCTCCTCCGCCCTGAGGCGGGCGGCAGCTCCCATTCTTACCCTCAGTTCCTCATTGTCAAGAAGCAGGATCATCTTCTCGGAGAGACCCCGTGCGTCTCCGGGGTCGTAAAGGAAACCCTGATCCCCCGGAGTGACCAGTTCGGGCACTGCGCCCCCGCGGGAGGCGACCACCGGAAGCCCGGCCCACATTGCTTCGGCCAGGGCGATCCCGTACGCTTCCCATGGCGCCGCATGCACAAGAACATCGGCCTCCCCCATGAGGCGGTAGACCTCTTCCTTGTCCAGATGACCCCTGACCGAGACCTTTCCCCTCAACGCGGGAGACTCGGCGGCTTCAGCAACCCTTCGGGCGTACCCGGGCTCTTCCGCTCCGGAACCCGCGAGCACAAGATGAAAATCCCGTCCACCGAGCATGGCGCACGCCCGAAGGACAGTCTCCTGTCCCTTTCTGGCCGTGAGAGCGCCCACGCACAGAAGAACCGGTTTTCCGTGGAACCGTTCTTCGGACCTTTTCACATCGAAACGGGCAAAGCCCGGGGGGATGACCCGGAGTTTCGCCGGTGAAAGGCCCATCCCGGACAGCCCCGACAGGGTGGCACGGCTGTTGCACCATATCATGTCACCCCTGCCCACCAGCCACTTCACCAGCGCTTGACGGGCTCGTGATGGTTTCAGGGGGCTGTCCATCCACTCCAGATGGTGCACCAGGTAGAGAACGGGAAGCCGCCAGAACACCAGCAAAATGCCAAGCGGGACCATGAAGGTGTAGCTTCTGGCAACAACAAGGATATCTGGCCTGAAAGCGACAACCCTTCGAAGGACCTCCCACGAACCGGCAATCCTTCCCCCCCTTGCGCGGGGCGGGATCGTTCCGTGATGGACCCTGTCAACGGTGTGCCCCCGTGACTCGAGCGCGTCAGCGACCCTCGTATTGAAATCGTAACCGCCGGTGCGATGGTCTCTCAGGCCAAGCATGACAAAGGATACCCGCATGAACCGACCCCCGGGGTGCGTGGAACATGGACGGATTATAGCCGTCGCGCCGGTGTAAGTCATAGACCTGAACGAAACGGTCCGTTTGCGCCATTGCCACGTTGCCCATATAGTTGTTCCGGTTCACCGGCGCAGGACAGGAAAGCAGCATTGAAAAGGCTTCTTCTTCTCACATCGGGTTTCCCTCCCGCGGTTACGGCGGAAACTCCCGCGCTTCTCGCGGCGTGCAGGTTCCTTCCGGCATCCGGGTGGGAGCTGGTGGTGATGGCCTTGGAACCCTCCCGCCGGCTTCACTCCGATGATACGCTGACAGGAGAGATCCCTTCCAAGGTCAGGGTCTTCCGCGGACCCGGCATCCAGGATGGAGCCGTCCTTCCCACGGTTCTTTCCGACCTGCTGTGGGCGCCCGATCCCCTGTCCCGAAGCCGCAAGGCCATCGTCAGCGCAGGCCTCGAGATAGTCCGTCGTGAAAAACCCAACCTCATCATGCCCCTTATGCCCTCGCACTCCCTGGGCCCGGTCTCGGTCGAACTCGCACGTAAGACCGGCCTTCCCATGATACCGTTCTTCGCGGGGCTCTGGCAGGCCGATTACTCCGCGGCCTGGACAAGCGGCATGCAAAGGCTTCTCCACGGCTTTCTGGAGAGAAGCACCGTCAAATCGGCCTCGGCACTTGTGACGGGTAGCGAGGGCGCGGCTGGCTGGTTCATGGAGAGATATCCCGGGCTCTGTCCGCCTGTCCATGTGGCCCACAACTCATTCGACCCGGACAGAACGTCTCCCGCCCCTCCCGTTGAAAAAGGCGGTGAACTCAGGATAGGGTGGGTTGACAGCTTCCGCGGGACCCACACCCCTGACATGGTCCTTTCAGGGGTCGGCGAGTTCTTCCGTCGAAACCCCGACACGGCCCTGCGGGTCGAACACGCGGGCATGATGCCCGAGAGGTCCCGAACAGACAAGAACGTAAACTTCAACGGGATACTCCCGTGGAGACGCATGCCCGCATTCATGGCCTCGTGTGACGTCCTGCTCCTGTCGCTTCCAGCCGGCATCAACAGCCACAGGGAATGCCCGGCCGCGGCGGCCGACTGCCTCAGGACCGGCAGACCCATCATTGCGGCAACCCCCGAGGGTGACATGACCCAGACCCTCAGGACACTGGGAGGCGCCTACATCTGTCAGCCCGATCCCATGGCCCTGGCCTCGACGCTCGAAGACGTTCACGATCACTGGCGGAAGGGGATCCTCAGGGCCCCCCGCGATCAGATGAAGATCTCAGAACAGCGGAGCGGAGCCGTCACCATGAAGCACCTCGCAGGCTTCCTCGACGGTTTTCTGGGCTCTGCAACGGAAGGAAGACGCTAAATGCCGGATGTGACCCTTCACGACGTGCCGACCGATATCGGTCAGTTCAACGAACGGCTCAAGACACTGGGCGAGACACCTGAAGGCGCCGCGGCCGCGGTCATTATCGGCCTGGCCCTCATGGCCATGGACAGGGAACTCGGCAGGAAGTGCATTGCCGCCGCCGACCCCTCGCTTCCCGCGTCACGGCTCAGGTTCGTCGAAGAGAGGCTCGAGGGAAAGGAGTACCTTCCCAACAGCTACATCCTGGGAACAAGCCCCGAGAACCGTTACCTCCCCCAGCAGCCCCCGCTGGTCATCAGGTTCACCACCAACCCGTACAGCGGAGACCCCGCCCAGGGAAGGTTGAAGCTCTTCGTCGAGTGCTCGGGCGCTGACAGCCCAAGGCCCATCACCGTGGCAAAGGGCACTGATGGTCTGTGGACCGCTGTGGAATGGAGTTCGATACTCTCCGGGATCAGGCCCCCCGTTCAGCCTTAGAGCCGCCCTGAAACTCCACCGCCATCCGCATCACCATGGCCTTCTGATCCGACGAAGGGTAAAACGGGTCGGAAGAAACGCCAACGAAGTCATCACCCAGCATCTTCCAGACGGTGGAGGAGATGGAGCACTCGGGAAGCCTGCCCACGGGGTTTCCGGAAGCGTCCATGAGGTAGGCGAGCTGTACCGGGGCACCAAAACCGCCCGTGGGAGTGAAATCACCACCCGCAGTGACACTGACGCAGATCGCCGGTCCGCCATCGAGAAGCTCGGCAAGTGTCCGATCCGACGGTTTCACCCTGACATCGGGATACCCCAGTGACGGAACACCGTCGTACTGCACAGCGGCAGCCCCGGTCAGGGGAAGACCGTACGTGTTTGCGGTCCTGATGTCGGTGAAGGGCTGGATGAAAACGCCGTCCTTCACAAGAGGCACCCCTTCGGCGGGGGTGACCGTGCCCTCCGCGTCGAAGAAGGGAGTCCCCTCCCTCTCATCGGCGAACTGCAGGAGAGCAAGGTCGCTGGAAAAGACCCGCTGGTTCAGTCTGTCCTTCAGAAGCGAAGAACCGGTGGCGAACCTGAGACCGTTAAGGTCACCGAGGGTCTGTGAGAGGGCGGTACCGGTCTCGATGAAAACCACGTTGTGGACACCCGATGCCGGTGGGGCGACGGGGTTCAGGAACGCCAGGAACTCACGGCGGATCTCCTTAATGACCTGCCCGCGATCCCAGTTCGTTCCCCCGCTTCCGATGAACCCGTCGATGATTGCGCTGCTGTCCCTTCTCTTGAAGGTGAGCGACAGGTTGTATCCGCGGAAGCAGAAGCTGAGATCGAGGCCCTCCCCTGAAAGGGCGCGGTGGCTCTTTCCGAACATCAGTTTTCCGGATACAAGGATGTCGGGGAACTCACCGGAAAGCGACGACACGATCGCCTCGGCCTCGGTCAGAACGCTTCCGTTATCCCCGCCAGGCACCTCCCTGTGACGCACCAGACCGCCATTGAGCGCCCATTTGAAGGGAACGTTCCCAAGCGCTTTCTTCGCCCTGCTTCTCAGTTCGTCAAGGTCAGGCTCACCAAGACAGCCCGCGACACCCACGGTTTCGCCGTCGTAGAGCCTGAGACCGGTCTTCAGTATGCTTCGGTTCCTCACGGAATCCACGCTGCCCGCGGTTATCCCGGCGGTGGAGTCATCCATGCTCTCGGTGCTTACCTGTTCCACCATGTCCATTCCTCCGCCCTGCCCTGATCTGGTTTCATACCTAATTCACCTGCATTCTGCGAACCCTCACGAAGGGTCCGCCAAAGCCCACCGGCAGAGGATTCTGCTCCATCTTGCCGCATCCGCCCCCCACGAAGCCCATCACCTCCCACTCCCGGGAGAGGCCGTCGATCTCGCCCAGGGTTTCCATCACGTTCCCGGTTATCACCGAAACCTTGAGGGGTTCGGTGATCTCGCCTCCGCGAATGCGGTACGCCAGATTGGGGGCGATGGTGAAGGTTGACATCCCCGAACCGTGTTTCACGGTCTCGACGAAAACGCCGTCCTCTATCCCCGCGAAAAGGTCTTTCTTCGGGATGTCGCCCGCCTCTATGCAGGTCGTTGTCATCCTGGGAATGGGCTCGTAGTTGAAGCTCACGGCCCGGGCGTTCCCGGTGGGCTCCTCGTCAAGCTCCGCCGCTGTGAGGGCGCTGTGAAGCCTGCCGGAGAGAACGCCGTTCTTCACCAGAAAAGTCCTTCCGCCGGGGGTTGCCTCGTCGTCGAAGGGGGTGTGGCCCGTGCCGGGCACGGTTCCGTCGTCCCAGATGGAGAGGATGCCGGGGCCCACCCTGGCTCCGAGCGGCCACTCCCGAAGCATCGTCTCGTCACCGGTCATGAAGTCCGCCTCGCTCTTGTGACCGAAGCTCTCGTGGGCGAAGATCCCTGCGGCAAGGGGGGAGAGGACGACCGTGTGGTCACCCGCCACGACGTCAACCGCGTTGCCAAGGTAGTGAAGCGTCTTTCGAAGCCGCGCTCGCAGGTCTTCCTGTCGCCCCACGAGATCGCCCGGGACCAGACCGGTCTTCATGAACTGCTCGGACGCGCGGGAGTCCCCTTCAGCCATGGAGAATCCTATCCCAATACCGCAGTTGAACCGGTCGAACGAGATGTCGGCGCCCAGGCTCGAGACTATCCTCTTGCGGGAGTACCCGTCCCCAAGATAACCGCTCCATGACGCGATCTGCGGGAATGCCTTGAGCTCCCCGAAGTACGACTCGAGAACCGCCGTCTTCGATTCGACTGTACCGTCGGGGCGCCCCGATATCCTTTCGCCCCGCTGGCGGGACAGGCGGTCGAGGACAGGATGTCCCTGAATGCCACCGACAGTGGCCATTGCAGCAAGATCGTCGAGCTTCCCCTGCACAGTCGACTGACGGGGGTCGGTGGTCGAGGAAAAGTACCATCTGACACCGTCGAACACCCTGATGAAGGCCGTGCTCTCGGTCCTCACCCTTTGCTGCTCAAGCCTGCCCATGACGAAGGCGATCACCGTGGTGACGCTCTCCTCAAGGCGCACATCCGAAAACACGCCTCCCGGAAACCTGTACATGACGCCCTTCCTTCCGTATTGATACTGAACACAAGTATATTCATTTGCTGAAGGGCAGCAAACAATGGCTGATTACTACAAAGGTTTCGCAGGGTATTACGATGCCCAGGTTGAGTCCATCGGCGGCAGGGACGACATTGAGTTTTACGCGGGGCTGGCTGCCGAATCCAAAGGCCCTGTTCTCGAGCTGGGGTGCGGCACCGGACGGGTGACGGTTCCCATGCTGGAAGCGGGCGCTGCGGTCACCGGGCTTGACCTTTGCCCCGACATGCTTGAGGTGGCCCGGCGCAAGGTTTCCCGCCTTCCAGGTCCAATCCGGGAACGGGCGCGATTCGTTCAGGCCGACATGACCTCTTTTTCCATCAACGGCAGGTTCGACCTCATTGTCACACCCTTCAGACCCTTCCAGCACCTGACGACCCCCGAACAGCAGCTTGCGTGCCTCGAGCGCGCCAGGAACCACCTGGCCCCGGGCGGCACCTTCGTGCTTGACATCTTCGACCCCGATCTCGACATCCTGACTGACAGGGGCAGGGTGAACGAGTTCGGCGATGAGCCTCCAACAACGCTTCCCGACGGCAGTGAACTGACCGTACGGTACCGCACGCCCCTTATCGACAGGACTGCTCAGGTCTGCCACTGCGAGATGATCCATCTTGTCCTGCACCCTGACGGCCACCGGGACAGGTTCGTGCAGCCCTTCACAATGCGCTGGACCTACCGCTTCGAGGCCGAGCACCTTCTCGCATTGTCCGGTTTCAGGGTCAGGGAAGTCTTCGGCGGTTACAGGGGCGAGCCGGTGGGCGCCGGCGAGCTTGTCTTCCTGGCGGAAGCCTGATGCCGTCGTTCCTTTTCACCGACATGGAGAACTCAACGCTCAAATGGCAGACGCACCCCGAGTCCATGCCCGGTTGTCTCGAAACCCATGACGCAATAGTCGAGAGCTGCATCACATCCTTCGGCGGTTCCGTGGTAAAAAACACGGGAGACGGCTTCCTTGCGGTCTTTCACAACGGAGGCGCGCTTCTTTGCGCCTGCGGGATCCAGCACGCCCTCTCCCGGGAGAGCTGGGACGGGGTGGACGGCCTGTCCGTAAGGATCGGGGTCCATTCAGGCCCGGTCACCGAACGCGGGGACGACTTCTTCGGAACCTCCGTGAACAGGGCGGCCCGGGTCATGGCTGCCGCATCAGGCGGCCAGATCGTTTTCACCGGGGAAGCCCTCAGGAGTGACACGGTCCCCCCCGGCACCGACATGCTTGACCATGGCCTGCACATGCTCTCCGACCTTCTCGACCCCCTTCGCCTCTACACACTCGCCTGGAGCGGCTGCCCCGATTCCGACCACAAACTTCTCCGGACTATTTCCCTCTCGCCGGGAAGCCTTCCCCTGCAGAACACTCCGTTCGTGGGAAGA
>Ga0351855_1104_pt1 | contig 19094 bp, 10 predicted proteins | sample BONcelFGM3001C11_FD_206794 | JGI IMG/M metagenome (GOLD analysis project Ga0351855, IMG submission 206794) | Enriched cells from coal bed in the Powder River Basin, Montana, United States - BONCAT cells FGM rep2 HSBNCT.FGM.300.1.C11 ...
GCCTTCATTCTCATCAACATATGCTCCAATTCTTAACGATTTTGGAATCGTTTGGAATCTTTCGACGGAAACTTTAATGTGGTTGAGATGATCGAAGACAAACAGATACCCAAAGCTTTTGTTGAGGATGGCATCTTCAAAGTCAACATCACAGATAGCGCCGGACACACACGCCATCCACTGTCGATGCAAGTAATTAATGAGAACCTCTTTGTTAAGGCCCTTAGTAATCAAATCCGGGAAATAAGGCCGTGCAAGTTTTGTTAAAAAAGCGGTCAGTGGAGGATTAATGGCATTTTTTTCTAAAAAAACTGTGATCAGGGCGTTCAAGATTCTTTCCTTGGGCTTACTGTTCGTTAAAGTATCGAAGTCGACGTTGTAAAGATTCTCTAGAAGGAATTTGAGCGTCTTCTCGTGGCCCAGTTCTTCATAGGGTTTTATATTGCTGAGCAGACAGAGGGCATTAAAGCTCAATCCGTAAATCGCCTTTGCATCAAGATGCGGGAATAAGTCTTTCAGGCCGATTGCCTGAAAATGCACTTCAGTGCTTATATCGGGCGGCGGACAATAGGAAGGATCTGCCACTATAAGACATTTTTGGTCACTGTCTCTTACTTCCAATTCAAATCGGATACGCACACTTAAGTGCGTGCTTGCCCTGATCAGTTTGTATCCGTTATCCTGAACCGCATGCTGCAATTCAGCGTAATCAAATAAGCTGTCTTGATCAGCTATAATGACATGGGACTTATGACTGGAAGTAATCAGTTTTCGATATTTATCTACCCAATTAGCCATTGATAATTTTTACAATCAACAGGGGAACCAGATTTGGGACAGCCTGTTTAGAAGATTCAAAGTTCTGAACCCATAATTCTTTTTCTTTAAATAACCGCTGTAATCTCGATTGGCGGATATTCTCAATGCCAATTTTATTCATCTGTTTTTCCCGAAAGGCAAAGGCTTTTTCCTTATTCTGCTTGATTCTGGCAGTGTTGGCGTTAATCTTTGCTTCTATCTCGGAATACTTGGTAAATAGTACGCCTTCAGCCTTTCCGGAAATATCCGCAAGCTTGGCCTTTGATTCCGTAACCGGGATAACGCCTGCACCATCAAAAAGGTCCTCTTCTTGAATCAGTTTTGACCAGACATCCTGAGCAAACGCGGGAAAAGAATCTCCCTCATCGGAGATAAAGATCGGGTGTATGACATGGTGAGCTTCAAACTGGCTTTTTACATCCAAATGCCAGATAGACCAAAAACCGGAGGCTGATTTGCCATTCTTGAGCTTTACAATTGGGATTACCTGTGAGTCTGTAAAGGGAACAGCATCCGACAGAATCGTTTGTATAATTTCATGCTGCAAAGACAAAGGCTCCGGTATAGGATTATTGACGCTGTCCTTTATATTGAAGGTGTAAATGTTTTCCTTGAAACCAGGAAGTTTGAATTTGAAGCCGTGAAGCATCGATTGATACGAAATATCTTTTGTGCGCAGATAGCTTTTTGTAAGACATTCCAACCATCTGGGAATGGGGCTGTGTTTAATTGCTTCTACTTTATTGGCCTTTATATCACCTGTTGCCGTTGATGGCAGGGCTCCCTCCGTGCTGTGGTAGTCCTTTAACTTTTGCTTGATCTCTTCCAACCAGGTCTTACTTTCCTGTTCAAATTTGGCTGGGTTTAATAGGGACGTCAGGTACAATTTATTGATACCATCTCGTTCCAAAGTGCTGTCGAGCACATCCGATGTTTTATCGATTCCCAACTCAGCCATGATCTGATTAAGTTTGGTTTCGATCACTTCATAGACCCTCTTGTCAATTGAGTTATCAAGCATGATGTTAAAAGCTTGCACTTCATGCGACTGGCCAATCCTGTCAACACGGCCAATGCGCTGCTCAACAACCATCGGATTCCATGGCATGTCATAATTGATGACAATATGTGCAAACTGCATATTCAGTGATTCACCGGCTGCATCCGTTGCAATGAGAATTTGAGCGGTTTCCTTAAAATTCTTGAGGGCATCAATTCTTTGATCAAAGTCCATTGAACCGTTTATTGCTTCACAGATATAACCGCCTCTTTCTTCGAGTACTTTTTTAAGCATAAACTGCGTGCTCGTAAACTCGGTAAAGATCAGGAACTTAACATCAGGGTTTGCCTCCGACCGTTTCAGAACAGTCAACTTTTCAATCAGAAACTCTACCTTGGCATCTGATTCTGTGCTCAGACAGTCCTTGGCGTTTTTTATGAGTCCTTGCAGAATACCCAGCTCAGTATCATAATTGGCCTGAGTTTCTGTAACAAAAGTGAACACCTTCTGCTCAAAATCCAGTTCCATTTGGCCTTCAAAACCAAATTCCTCAATATTCTGAATTATGTTTTCCTTTGTGACGTCCTTTCGTTCTCCCGAAAGCCTTTCTGCTCTTCGCTGCATGGCATCCAGAATAGCCTGGGTGGAACTGCTTATCATCCGCTGAAACAACAGCATCACAAATCCATAGGAGGTGTTTTTTGTCTGTTGAGCAAGATTAAAGCCATTCACCACGTACTCAGTCACTGCCTCATACAACCTTTTCTGCTTGGCGTGTTTGACAGTATCGCATGTAACTTCAATCTTTTGGGTTTTGCGTTTGTTGAATAAGGGTTTGCCGTTATAGTCAATCGCCTGTCTCTTTTCAGTCCGCACCACATAGGGTTCTAATTCAGATAACTTAGGCATTCCCTCTCCGGAAAAGGCATCCGCATCCAATAATTGGAGCACTCTTCGAAAATGATCACTCTTGCCTCGGTGTGGAGTTGCGGACAGCAGCAAAATATTCGGGATCGCATTGCAAAGGATGTCTGCCATTTGATAACGCCCGACCAATTGAGTGCTACCACCGACCTTATGGCATTCGTCTATAATTAATAGATCAAAATCTGCTTCAAGAACGCTTTGGATTCGATACCTGTTATATTCCTCGACCTTCTGTTTGCTCCACCCCTGCCGGTTTTCGATAGGTTTGAGTGAATCCATGGAGACAATGATCTGGTTATGCTGTGCCCAGAAATTGATCTCATTATCTGCTTCCAGTTGAGAAAATGTCCTGGTTAACGTGTTGATATAAACAGTGTCGTAAATGTGAAAAGTCTCGTTAAAGTGCTTCTTTAATTCCTGCTTCCATTGCAACATTGCCGTTTTGGTTACAATAACAAGCACACGATTTACAATTCCCCTGAGTTTCAGTTCCTTAAGCACAAGCCCGGCCTCAATGGTTTTGCCCATACCCACTTCGTCGGCAAGCAGAAAGCGAAGGAATTGGCCGGAAATGATTTTTTCTAGGGCAAGTATCTGATGAGGCAAGGGAATAATGTTGCTCTCGATTGGGGCCAGCATATTCTGCATGAATACTTCATTGCGTATCTTTGCGGCTATCGCCTTAAAAGTAATCTCATGTGGTGAAACGGTCTGGGAAACCTCCTGAAGATCCGCAAAAGGGACATCCACGATTTGGCTGGTAGCCAATATCCGTACTTCGGCTACGGTTTTGCCAAATATGGTGCGCTTGGAAAGGATCTCAACTTCACGGCCTTGATATTTCATCAGATCCTATCCTTTGCAATGTCATAAAACATCAGCAACTGTTCATCTTCAAGCAACAGGTTTTGTGGAATTCTGCCGCTCATGTTCACAATTGTTTGGAAGTTCTTCTTCTCCCAGCAGGACTTGAACCCTGCACGAAGAGCCTCCAACCGCACTTCTTTTAATTTTTTTGTTTTTGAGGTGTTTAATTCGGCAAGATAGCGATCAAATTCCTTGAGAAGAGTCTTTGTGCGCAATGCTTCACGGTCTTTGGCTTCGTTCATATTAGGCACTCGCCAGTGCTCACTGGATTCCTTGATAAAGTTCTCCTCCAAAACCGTCTTTAGTTCTATCTCTCTTTCGCCTTTACGTGTAGTAACATTTGCCTTGAGAAAATCTGGCATGATGTCCTGGTAGATTTTCGGCTCATTGCGGAGATTCTCTTTTAACCATTGCACGGCATCGTTTTCAGAATAGATAATGTCAAACACGAGAGAAAGCTGTCCAGTTTCTCCGTGCTTAGCTTTAAGCTCGTCATATTCGGCAGCTTGTCCAGTTGTAAAGTACATCCCATCTTTCTCTATAAACTTTTGTTTTAGTCCAGCATGAAAATCAGTTGCGTCTATAGGAATTGACATAGCATGCATTAAATAAAAAGAGATTAAACGGTCATACAGTATTTTAGGACTACGCTCTATTATTGCTGTAGTCTTTTGTTCTCTTCGGACGTGAATAGGCAGGTGTTGTAAATGCTCCTGAATAAAAGTCCAGACACTCGTTTCAATTGGTTGCTGCTGCCACTTATTATGAAAGTCACCACGAGGCTTATAACAACTGATAACAAGGTCCTGTTTCACAGCAGTTGGCGTTGTAACTGCTTTGAAAGTATTTTTTTGTTTATCTAGTGCTGATACGTTAGCAACTATAAAGCCGGCCTTTTGTAAGGCTGTTTGAATACCATTCCATACCGCCGCACTTGTATTGCTGAACTCAACAGTCATCCATTTGCCGGGCTTAAGAATGCGATAATTTTCCTTAAAGCAGGATGTCATTAGCTCCTGATAAACCAATTGTGATTTATTTTGTGTCTTGTTTTCTATTGCTTCCGTAATATTATTCGTTTTGACTTTTAACCATGATTCTGCGAGGTAATTCAATTCGGAGTACATCAAGTTGGCACCGAAAGGTGGGTCTGTGAATATGTAATCTATACTGTTATCCTTCATTTGTTTTAAGGCAGTGTTTGAGGACAATGTTGTAACAGTTGACCCCAGCTCACCTACAATCAGAATTCTTTTTTTGCTTGCTATCGCATCGTTTAATTGTTTTAGAATATTAAGTTCTTTTATTAAAGAGGGGATGTACAATGTACCTGATAATGGCCCCCCACCAGCACCCCATACCCCACTTTGATATGTCAATCTATATAATTTCGTAATCTGAAAAGCGACCTTGGTAATTAATATATTCAATTTAGTATTAATACATAAATCTTTAAGCTTAGAGAGTGTGTGAAGGTTCCTTTCCGAATAAAAGTGATGTGCATGGGTAATCCCAATATTATCGTTTCTTCTCGATTCATCTCCCTCAGGCATACGATCATCAGGAAACCAGTAGGGTATTTTCGTTTCATGGATTTTGTTTATTAATTCAATATCTCTATCATCTGGTTTCTTTTCATAGCGTTTTCCAGAAAAAGAATAGTTTATTAGAACAGGAACAATTTTGGCTTGCCGTAGAGATTGTTTGATTTTACTATCATATACAGTCTCAAAGGATTTGTTTAAATCGCTCTTTGATGTAATACATTTGCAATGTGGGCAAAGAAATTCATTTCTCACTTTTCCTGCTTCTTTATCAACAGCAGCCTCCCAAAATATAATTTCATCATTACAATTCGGGCAAGAAAAAACTCCGCTCCAAGTGGTATAGTTTATGCGTCCGATTTTCCCATTAGCATGATTAGTTTCAAACATCCATCCGCACTCTTTTTCCACCTTATTAATAATATTTGTAGCATCTTTCGCAAATATATCTGATAGATCGGACGAATTGTAATTGAAGGAAATAAAACTGGCAAGAGTGCTAAGATCCCCACAAATAGCTTTTCGTTTTCCCCATGTAGGTAATGGGAATCCAAGATCACGAAAATCACTTTCAATTTTTAGCTTATTTTCTTTATCTGGTTTATCGCACTGCTGCGCTGCAACTCCTGTCATCCCTGTTCCAGCAAAACCATCAAAAACAATATCACCCGGTTGTGTGTAATGTAAAATATATCTCATAATAGCCTTATGTGGCACCTTTGTTGGGTAAGGATGATACAGATAAATTGGATCATATTTGCCCTCACTTACATCACTGGCATAAGGTTCATCTATATTAAATACACTCTTGCGCCCAGGCATGCTCTCTTTCTCTTTCTCCCATTCCGCAATAAAATCATTCAGCCAAGGATTGGGACATGCAGTATAGTAAGGCGGATCACTCAGGGAGATAATATCTTCATCTTCACCAATAGGGAATCCTTCTATCTTCTTCAACTCTGGGAGTTTTTTTCTCAGCTCGTTTCGGAAATATTCTCTGCGCTCTTCTTCATTGGCGAATGTCTTGCCCAGACAGTGAATCGCATCGCTCGTTGTCATCTGATTCCCCTCTATTTTATGATGATCCTTACCTTGCCACGTTCTTTACCAGCACAAAGGTTATTGATATACTCGGTAAGGGTATCAATCGCCTCCTGTGGAGTAAGGGGCTTATTAAGTTGTTTGCGGAAATCTTCCAAGGTGATCTCTACTTTGTCAATTCCCTGAGCCAACTGGCTGATAAGATTACGCAGATTGACTGCATTGTCAGCGGTAATCTCTATTTTATTGTTTCTGAAGTCCTCAACCAAAGTTCTATCGCCAGACTTAAGCAGTTCCAGGTTATCCTGCACGCTGGGATCTTTGAATACCGATCTCATGGCATTAATCCACTTTTCCAATATGCCATTGAGCTGATCTTCCAGTTCGTGCACATTATAGCTTGCCTTGCCATAATACTCCCTTGGATTAAAATCGTGATAAGGCTCCTCTTTTACTCTTGATTTTGTAAGAGTCACATCAGCTTCACGCAATGAGGTTATGCTATTTATCCAGTTATGATACTCAGTCGCTGTAATAAATTCTGAATCCTTAATGATATCGCAGATTCTTTTGGTTTCACTGTTCATCAGACGATCTTTCACTCTTGCATCGGAAGCTGAAAGACGACACTTCGTGTAATGAGAAAGGTAGTAATCTGCGTATCTGTCAACCAATGAATTTAACAGTGCTTCATATTTCTTGATGTCAGCATCTTGTCCAGAAGACATCACGGTGCCTAGATTATTGATGGCCTGATTAATATCATCATATAACGGCTTTTCACTTTCAACGACATATGACTGAGCAGTGTAGAGGTAGCCTACCAGTTTCTCAAATTTATCGGCTTTCTCTTTCAGCTTCTTTACAGCATCGCAATAAGGCCAGGCAGCAAAGGCTTTTTTTAACTCATCCTCTGAATATTTGAAGGCTTTCAGCTTCCCATAGGTATTATATGACTGAATGCTGTCAAGCATTGTGCTTAATGCATCCAGTTCAGTCTTTATCTGCTGGGTCTTTTCATCCGTCAATAAGGCAATATTGCGGCATCGCAATCTTTGAGCTACAACTGCTTTGGTTCTGACAACACGCTCAACACGATTTTTTGCCTCTGTGATTATCTTGGTAATGGTCTCGGGTTTGTCGAGTTCAGAAGTAAGGTCGGGTAATCCGAGGCAAGCAAACAAAGCCTTTAGGTTTTTTACGGGAATGCCTTGCGGCTCTTTGATATGTTGGAATGTGAAAAAGTCTTCATCATTAAGGCTCAATAGGGTTTCGATGTTCGTAGCTGATAACGTCCTTCCCCCAGACCAACTGATTTCAATATCCCCCTTGTACGCGAGTGCAGATAGAACCAGGAATTCCAATTGATGATCAATATTGAAATCTACTGAATACCAAAGGTTATGCGGCGCATAGTGGACGTATATGATGTCGCTCCTGTTAAGGACAGCACCATCTCCGCGCTCTCTCATCTTTTCCCGGATTTTGTCGGCATATTTGCTGTTCTGTGTATCGATACTCTGACCACTCCATAGTCCAAGGCCGCTGAGAATAGCCTCCCCATCCCTGTTGGGCTGTCCAGAGGTTGTGATCTTTTTCAGAGCACTTTTGATGCGTCCGTCAAAATTATCTTTTGACAAAGGCTGCAATAGGTCTTTGAAGGCCGGGTAGTGAGGAAACTTATCGTTAAAATGCTTATTGAGAACACGGCTTGCCACATCACCAAAGATCATATCTTTCGTAGAACCTTCTCCCAAGAGGGGATAGGATTTTAACGTCTTTGCACTGCCTTTATGAATCACTTTTGTTTTGTCTGTATATTCCTTTTCAAAGATGCTTATAGCCTTGTGCAGATGTTCTTCAATCTGACTCCTGAAAAGCAGCTTCTGGCTAGATGGAGCAGATGCCTCCTTGGCTTTTGCCGCGCCGTAAAGACAGATGGTATCTTTGAAATCACTGCTGAATCCATTCATCTCGAAATAGACTTCATCAGCTTCGTCATTTCGATTGATATTGCTGAAGATCGGGCAAAAGAAAATATAGTACTGCTGTATCGGTTCAGTGGTGCTGCGTTCATTCGGGTTACCGAAAAAGATATAACCCAGGCGAAAACTTTTTTTGTCAATCCACTCCAGGCTGTGCTGCCAAATCTTAAAGCCGGTGCGGTAAGTGTTCTGCTGCAAGCTGAGAACATATTGCAGAAAGTCATAGTAGTATTGATCGGCCTGGTCAGAATCTCGCTTAATAACCTCATCTGCATAGTCACGAATAAGCTGCGGGATATTTATTCCGCCTTCAGTGCGTATGTAAAAATCAGCGCTTATAGAATCCTGATCCACATATTGCCCGGCGGTTGCGGTCACTAATTGTTTGGCTGTACTTTCAACAGCAGCCAACAACAACTCAGGATCATCAGCACTTGATATGGTATGACAAAGGTCTTCCTTCAGACTCTGGGCATTCGCACCGTTACGTTTATCGAGATCGTCACAAAGTATCCTGATGGCCAGAGCATTCGCAATTTTCATGGCCAAGTCTTTTCTGTTTACCCTTGCACCGGTGAAATGATTCTTGATGCGATCATCAATAATCTCAACCTTGTCTTTTACGGTTCGTATGTCAGGGAATGTCAGCATTGCAGGATTTTGTGAGATATCTGACCAATATGTATCGTATGTGATCAATCCCAGGTTCTTGTCTGGTACCTGTTGTTCAAGCAGATCTTCAAACTTTGCGCTCAAGACTTTCAGTATTTCTCGCTGACTTTTGCCATGTTTAATGCGTTCAAAATAACTGATGTAATTAGGATGTACCGGAAATAAATCGACGAACTCATTAAGATTTGTGTTTATGCCTTCGAACAGGTGAGCAAATTTCAAAAGGTGCTCCCGAATTTTTTCCTTCTGGTGAATATCTTTCTTGAGCAGTCGCTCCTTGACCACAAAGGAAACATCTTCTTTGGTGATAATCAAGTCAGCGTAGCGGTCTTCAATTTTGTTGAGCATTTCTGCCTGGAACTGAAATTCCGGTGCTCTGTAAAGAAGCTCCTGGACACCAAACATCAACTTAAACCTGGAATTATCACAGGCTTCTCCTAACTGGCGAAGCAACATGAGGTCATTGTTCAGTTCTGTCGGCTTCCGGCCCTTGAGGTACTCCAGCAGCTCATCAATGACGATCAGAAAGTGGTGGTTTGGGAATTTGGCCTCAAACGCAGCCATCATTTTTGTAATTTCAACCTTCCAACTGTCCAGTGACTTATCATCAAAAGTAAAGTCAATCATCTGATTGCTGAGGTACCTTTCAAGCTGTGCAAAAACGATATCTTTGAGCGGTTTATCCGTTCCGATTTCGAATCTTAAAACCTTATACTGCCCTGCAATTTTCTGGAATGACTGTTTGACGTCATCTGCCGCCAGATGATTCAGCAAGTCTGCATTCTCAGAAATGACTGAAACCAGCGCCATTAAATGAGACTTACCGGTGCCATAGCTACCGACAATCTGAATGCCTTTGGTTTCATAGGTGGGATTCGGAATCAGGTTCTTGATTATAATTTCCTGCATGTCCTCTTTCATCTTTTTTGAAAATACAAATGTCTTGACCAGGGTTTCAGCAATAGGCAATTCCCCTGCATTAACTAACTTAATAACTGAGGAAATCGGTTCAAAATGGATCAGCTCTTTATACACCATAATCTGCACTTCCCTCCGTTATGTATATATCAGATAAGTTCAGGCGATACTTTTCCTGTTGAACACCCCAATGCAATTGGCCCTCAGCATAAATATGATCCCACAGGACGATAATGATCATATTTTTTGAGAAATCTTTGAGCAGATTTGCCACATTCAGGCTTAATGCTGGTTCATGCAGTATCCCGATATTATAGATGGCAACCACTTTGGGTTTGCCAGGAACGATCTGCACTGCATGCTTTTCAATCAGCCTATGCAGATATTCTTGCGCTTCAATGGCCAGATACTTTGATGATTCAATAGATTGTAGCTTCTCGGATAATTCTCTGCCGATATTGACCGGATTAACACCATCTTTTTTGAACCGATTAATGGTATTTTTAAGTGAATTGGTGTTACACCTCACCAAAACGAGATTGTGTCGTCCAATATCCCCACAAAAATTTAAGAAATCAAAGCTCATATATCTCTCATATTGAAGTACTACTATCTGGTAAAACAAAAGGATCAGAATCCTCCACAAACCAGAATCCCCAGAGGGCTAAGAAAAAAGCCTGTCAGTACTGAGTCATGTTGTTCAAATGCCTCGTACAATGCAACGTGCCAGATGCTAAAAGAACGTATCTACCATGAGATTTAAAAATTCCCAATGCTTGAAGGCGCAATCCATTGCCTCTTCAGCATAATCAGCTGGATCTATTGATTCTGGATATCCGTCCACAGGCGCTATTGAAAACTTATTTCCATGTTCTTCGGCTTCTTCATCAATATTCTCAAATACAGGATTAAGTTTCAAAATAAACAGATCAACAAATTGAGAATTTTGCTCTTGTAAATTACTTCTTATTCATATCAGGCAAATAAAATTGAAGTTCCAATGAAAGTCCTCATAGAATAAAGAAAGTTTTAGTGACATAACGTTCAACATTACCGGCTGGGAAAAGCTGCATAGCGAATCGGCGCAGCTTTTCCCAGCCCGAATTCATGCTGTTGTTCGGCGATCTTTAATTATCAAAAATTTGTCTGACCTTGTTGTTTTCTATCATTGAGTTAAAAATTAGTTCTTCTTGCACACCGATTTCTTTTAACAACAATAATGAAATGAATATTTTTAGCCGTTGATTAGCCCAATACAAATCTGCATTTTTTAAAGCGACATCTTTTAATTCGTCATCATAATGAGTTAGATAGTTTCTCGTATCAACGATGACACCTGTGAAATATTTATCTGTAGGCGACAACCGTGATATAGTTTTTTCATTAAGGCTTTCCAGCAACTCACCTATTCGTTTTCTTAACGAATATTCATTTCCGTATTGTATTCTTCTCTTTAAGCTTTCCCTGTGCCCACTATTCAATTCTGGAGAAATAGCATTAGACAATGTCGCGCGGAAAGGCTTCCAATCATCATTGCTCAGATATTTACCCCCCTTTGTCACTCTGTGAAAACTTTCAAGTGCTTGCATTAGACTTAAAAACTGAAACTGAAGGTACATGCCAGGATTATAAAATGTGCCAAAAAACAGATCGTAAACAGATCTTAGACCCTTGGCTTTTTTGAACCATAATGATAATACCTCAGCTATCTGCTCAGAAATGCGAGGGAAAGGGAGAATCACTTCAAAGGGATGAATTTCTTTGTTAATAAGGCCCTTTTTTTGAGTAAAAAACAATTCTATATTTTCTTTAGTTGTCTTGTCCGGTCCGATTATTACATCATCCCCCAATGCTTTGACTTGGTTTATGAAAGTGGTCTCTCCAATCAAAAGAGTAAGGAGGTTGCATAAATCATACATCATCCCCCAATACCATTGAAAATGCTTTACATCATTTGGTGTGATTTGCAAGAATGCCTTGCTCTTCCAAATAGCATCAGTAATTAAATTCCCACCTGTATAGAACTCGTGAGTAGACTCTATAGTACTTTCAATCTCTACAAGTTTGGCTGTAAATTCTGAAGGCCATTTATGGGTAAGGTTCCAGTCTTTGTTTTCTTTATTATTTGGGATTTCTAACGAAAAAGGCCTAATCGTTAACCAATTTTCAAGATTCGTAAAACTTATCTTTAAAGAGGGAAATGTTATCTCATCAGATGTTTGGAAATGTTTGCCAATAAAGAGGTATTGAGCCTCAATGATTGATTTTTGTATGCCCGGAAAATTGAGTTGTGTATTTGTCTCAATATTTTTGAAAAGTGTGCATATATGCCCACTATCAGAAATGCCGTGAATTATTTGGGGTTGGAAAAGATCACGTCCCCCAAGAGAGGTCAGTTGCCGAAATGACCCCAGCAATTCTAAACTTATCTTCTTTTCATTATCAAAGGATAGAATACCTGAAATCTGGCCGGCTGGTTTTTCTGGTAACCACCAAATTCCTTTTAATTCAAAGTTATCGGCTAATGTATATAATGGTCTTGTCATGGTGATAATTTCTCCGCCGAACATTTTTGATATGTGGAAAATTTTCCACCAATTATGATATCAAGATATCAAACCGGTAAAATATCGTCTTGTATTCCGAATGGTTCCATGACAATATCTGACAACATGGGAAACAAACCCAAATTCAGGCCCGCCCCCAAACAGAAGTTGCTGGATCAGTTGCGACAGGTTCTGCGCTATCATCATGATGCCTGGCGTACAGAACACACCTGTTGTGACTGGATTGTCCGATATCACATATCATGGCGGCCAGACCCATCCGATGCAAATGGGTAAAACCCAAGATCAGGGACATTCCTCGGTTATTCGGATTCTCCGATTTCCTCATCATCTATTTGCCTGAAGCCTTTTTCTTCGACGATTGCCCTGCCTCTCACGGATTCGCTCGCCGTGGATTGAAAAATGTTCAATTTTTTCGATAACCCGATGGCGGTCATCCCAAGTTCCCGAGTCCCCCAATAGCATAACAGGCTTCGGGCCTGAACAATATTCTGTTGCTTTCCGCCAGTCAACAGCTCCCTTGGGGTAAGCCCGCATATATCGGCCACTCGACTCAGCAGCCATTCAAAGTCATACCCCGGAGCTCGACGAACATGCCTTTGCTCCAAATTCCCCTGAGCGGATTACGCACCCAAAATCTTTATCTTGAAGCTATAGAATGTGTCGGGCTTGTCCGACCAAACAGATAAGATTGTGGTTCGCTTCGCTCTCACAATCTATCCTTATTCGTTATTTTTTTATTGCTTTCTTGATCATCGATAAAGGCGGATCAGGAGCACCTTTCAAAGACGCTATATTTCTTTCTATCAGCTTCCTGTAATCTGGATGAATATTGCCTTGTTTATCAACTACCAATCTTTCCTCTTTGCAAGACAAATGGCATAAAAAGCTGGCCCTGTAATCAGGTGACGGAAATCCGAAACCACAGAAGTAATAGAATTGCTGGGAATCTGCCTCGTTATTAATCCGCTCTCCCAGGGAATGAAGCTCAGTCGCCGACAACGATTTGATATCCTTCATTTCAAATGGTGGAATAATGATCCGACTCACCTCTTGGAGTGGGTTATCATAAACCAAAAAAGACTCAACAAATGTAATTCTATATATATAATTATAAATGCGAAGATTTTTAAAATCCGGCACACTTAAAACATAAACAGCGGGTTGTTGCCGGCTTTCTTTGTCGGGCAGTTGAAAACAGAAATGGAAAAGACCACCAACTCCTGCATTTTCGAGCTGTGAAGCCTCAAATCCCATACTAATTTCCGAAAGCCAAAGGCAATAAAAGTAAGGATAGTAAAGTAGAGGAATGCCATTTTGATTCATTTGCTTGACAATTATATCTTCAGCCATTTTTATCCTTAGCTCAATAATCTTATCGAGCAAATTCTTGCCATTTCCAATAGAAACCAGTTCTTCGTTGATTTCCGAGATGCAATTTTCATTTGATTTGTAAAGGTAAAGCTTAGGAACGCCCGAGGCCCTGCAGGACATGAGCACGCTAAAATCTCCTTGTTCAACATAATACTTAGCATGTTTGATATGTTGCTGTAACAACTCCCAGTTCGCTTGGATGCTTTTCGTCTTGTCAGTCAACTGTCTAATGTTCAAAATGAAGTTTTTGCCAGAAGTGGCATTGCCCGACAGTCCATAAATACAACCTGGAAAGAGTGAGCCAGTCTTAAGAACTGTAGTATCTTTGGTGACTGCACCTGTAACCCGATCTATTTTTGTCACCATCAAATCGGAAATCAAGGCAGAAAAACCTTGGTCCGGCTTTTGAATGCCTAAAATATAAGTCATTTTGTCCTTCTCAAAGAATTATAGCTTTAAAGGTAATGATTTTGGAGTCAATGGATAGTAACATACTGATATTTTTCAAATAGATGTTTGATCAACCCCAAAAACATTATCTTAAAGGCTATAGTAATGTTCTCAGATTTGGGGGGGACGTACGTTAAAATATACGTTTCCCAAGGTTATTTTTTCGTATCCAGTGGACGTTTATCTTTTTATATTCAAGAAGCTTACATGAGTTAGGGACGACCTTAAAAACAAAAATAAATTGGATACGAAAAACATGGAGCACATGAATATCCATGGGGTTGCTGGTAAGTTGGTTAACTTGCTATTAGGCAAAATTGGGTGCCTCCATAGGATCATCAGTTTTTCACAGCCGGGTTATCCGGCAATTTTCAGGTATTGTCTGGCTTCTCAAAACTATCTGCCTGACATCGGCCGAACTGTCTTGAACCGGTTTTTATTTCAACCGTGGATATTGTAGATACATGATATCTTTCAGGCTGTGTCCTTCAATGAATTCATCTTCCATCTAATCCTGAGCAGGTGGAACGATTGGTCTGTTCAAGAATCTCCCGCGTTATCGTCAGGTTGTATACCATATTTCCAGCATCCTTCGCCGCATACCCCCATTTGATCAGCGTGATGGCCATATCCTTTCCGCTGCCGGTAATCTCGATGCCGGTGATGCACCGGGGATGCACACAGGAGCCGGTGTTGTAATAGCTGTTGTCGGATTTGAATTTCTGCTCGATCTTATTTGTTCCTTTTCCATATTTCATCAGCATGCGTTCGGTCAGCGACAGGTTTTCATAAACCGGGCGGTGGGTGTGACCGGCGATGATCGTGTCGATCCGGCAGTCCGGAAACCACGATGCATTCGGAAAACCGGTGGTGGCCCAGGTGTGATAGGCTTTGTCGATGTCGTTGCACATTCCCGGATTGTTGGCCGCCCGGGTCGGGTCCCGGAACCCCCATTGCTGAAGGAGAGGCCATATTCCCCGGACAAAAGATGCACTGAGCCTTTCCCACATGCCGCGACACAGGGAATCGGCCTGGTGACCATGCCACATCAGGATATGGTCGTCCAGAATTGCGGCTTCATAGGTTTGAATGCCGGGGAAAATTCCCTGAAGGGATCTGTCTCGCTTTTCCCAGCAATCGTCATGATTGCCCCAAATTTTGATATAGCGGGTTTTTTCGGGGTCCCGGTCATGAAACTTGGCCAGGCGGTCATACACCGAGGTATGGGTGATGTAAATCTGGGGAAAGCGCTTGTTTTCCCACAGATCTTCGGCATCTCCCAGTTCGATCAGGGTGAAGCCTGCGTCATGGTAATAGTCCAAAGCGCAATTGAAGATGAGGGAATTGGCGGCAAAGTCGTCTGCGCCGGTGCCGTCGCCGCGGTGGGCGTCGGAAAAGAGGATGAACCGTGAGTCGGCTGTTGATGTGAGCCTGACGGTTTTCATGGCCTGCATGATATCCCCATATCTGGCATTGGGCATTTTGCCTGTTCCATAGGGTTGTCCGGGTCCCAGAATACGCAGAAAATAACTGGAATGAGCCGGATTGAGGAAATCCGGGTGTCAAAGCCTATGGCACACTGAAAGTCCTTTTTCAACAACTATTTGCAATGTTGGGGAATATATGATTTTAGTATAGAAATGAAGGGAATAAGGATGAAGGTTGAAAGCTATAAATATGCTGTTTGTTAGGTATGATTGACAGATGGCCAGCCTGGCGGTATTGATACATACTTTCAGAAAAATAATTTCACTGCATTATCGGTCGGGGATGGCCGAAAGATGCATTTTTCACAATAAACCCTGCAAGGAGAAAAACATGCCAGAATTTGTCTATCAGGATATGTTCCCCCTGGGTACAGACCCAACCGAATACCGACTGCTGACCAGCGATTATGTCACGCGGGCCAAATTTGAAGATCAGCCCGTATTGAAGATTGCTGCAGATGGCCTGACCCGGCTCACCGATCAGGCGTTTACCGATGTCTCCCATCTGCTGAGAACCGCTCATCTCAGGCAGCTTGCCAACATTCTGAATGACCCTGAAACCAGCCGAAACGACCGGTATGTGGCGCTGGAATTCATCAAAAACGCTGTCATATCCGCGGAAGGCGAATATCCCATGTGTCAGGACACCGGAACCGCCATTGTGATGGGCAAAAAAGGTCAACGGGTCTGGACCGGTTTTGCCGATGCGTCGGCCATTTCCAAAGGCGTGTTTCAGGCCTATCAACGGAACAATCTGCGGTATTCCCAGAATGCGCCGATTGACATGTACACTGAAAAAAACACCGGCACCAATCTGCCGGCTCAGATCGATATTTATGCCACAGAAGGAGACGCCTATAAATTTCTGTTTATTGCCAAAGGCGGGGGATCGGCCAATAAAACCTATCTGTTTCAGGAAACCCGCGCCATTCTGCGGCCCGACACACTGCCGGAATACCTGAAAACCAAAATGAAAAGCCTGGGAACGGCTGCCTGCCCACCCTATCATCTGGCTTTTGTCATCGGTGGCACATCCGCAGAACTGAACCTGAAAACTGTCAAGCTGGCCTCGGCCGGGTATCTGGACAGTCTGCCCACCAGCGGCAATGAACACGGCCGGGCATTTCGGGATTTGGAGCTAGAAGCCAGGATGCTGGGCATCAGCCGCGATATCGGGCTGGGTGCGCAGTTTGGCGGAAAGGCATTCTGCCACGATGTCCGCATCATCCGGTTGCCCCGGCACGGCGCATCCTGCCCCATCGGTATGGGCGTCAGTTGCAGCGCGGACCGCAATATCAAAGGCAAAATTACACCAGACGGTATTTTTCTGGAAAAGCTGGAAACCAATCCGGCCCGGTTTCTGCCCGAACCATCAACCGATGAATCCGACGCGGTTCATATCGATCTGAACCGGCCCATGAACGACATCCGGACAATTCTTTCCAAGTTCCCCGTGGCAACCCTCCTGATGCTGTCCGGCGACATCATTGTGGGACGGGATATCGCCCATGCCAAGCTTAAGGAAAGGCTGGATGCGGGTGAGGATCTACCCGATTATTTCAAAAACCATATCGTCTATTATGCCGGCCCGGCCAAGACACCCAAAGGCCGGGCTTCAGGATCATTCGGGCCGACCACGGCCGGCCGTATGGATTCCTATGTGCCACTGTTTCAGGAACGGGGCGGTTCCATGATCATGCTGGCCAAAGGCAACCGCTCCAGGATTGTGACCGAATCCTGTCAGAAATACGGCGGATTTTATCTGGGATCGATCGGCGGACCGGCAGCCCGCCTTGGCCGCGACTGCATCACGGCCGTCGAACTGCTGGAATACCCGGAATTGGGCATGGAAGCCATTTACAAAATTACGGTCAAGGATTTCCCGGCATTTATCATTGTGGATGACAAGGGGAATGATTTTTTTGAAACCATCGCTTGACGGATTCAAGACCGGTGAATTTGAAACAGGAGAAAAATGAACAACAAATACGTTCACGGATATAATCAGCGAGAGAATATCCGTCTTCAAGACCAGGCGTCGACGCTTGCAGACTTGCTGCATTCGGACACATTGTATCCAGCAGGAAGTTGCGTTCTCGAGGCTGGATGCGGTGTGGGCGCACAAACCGTAACTCTGGCAAAAAATAATCCGGAAGCCCATATTACCTCGATTGACATATCGGAAGCATCGGTTGTTGACGCGAAGCAACGGATCGAATCAAAAGGATTCTCCAATGTCTGTTTTCAGCAGGGAGATATCTTTAATCTATCTTTCGAACCGGAATCATTCGATCACGTTTTTGTCTGCTTTGTCCTTGAGCACCTCTCCAAACCGGTAGAAGCCCTCACGGTTCTCAAAAAATTCATCAAGCCGGGTGGAACCATAACTGTCATTGAAGGGGATCATGGATCGACATACTTCCACCCGGATAGTGTACATGCCCATAGAGCAATCCAATGCCAGGTTGATCTTCAAAAACAATCCGGTGGGAATGCCAATATCGGCAGGGAACTCTTCCCCCTGCTCTGCAGTGCGGGCTTTGATTCCGTTCGGGTGTCGCCACGCATGGTCTATGTGGATGCAAGTCGGCCGGAACTGGTAGACGGATTCACCCAAAAAACCTTTATCGCAATGATCGAGGGAATAAGAGACGCAGCCATTGATGCCGGGATGATCGCGCCTGCAAAAATTGACAGCGGCATCAGAGACCTTTACCGGACGACGGAGGACGACGGTGTCTTCTGTTATACTTTTTTCAAAGCTGTGGCAGAAAAGGGATAGTCGGATGGCTGTCAGTGACACAATGCATTTGAGTATCCTGCTCGTTTTTGCTCTGTTGATCTCTGGTGTTTCATTTGCTGAAGAAGCATATCCGGATGAGGTTCAGGCTTCACAGGACTCCGTGTCCGGGAAATCGAAACGCGTCAAAATCGATACGACTGATGGCGCGGATTATCTGACAGAGATTGAACGGCAAATAATCATCGAAATCAACCTGGTGCGGGCCAACCCATCTCAATACGCCCGCATGTTTCTTGTGCCGCTTCGATCGTACTATCACAATGGATTTTTGCAATATCCCGGTGAAATTGCCATCTCAACCACTGAAGGGATTCGTGCACTGGATGCGTGTATCAAGGCACTTCAGGTTGCCAGACCCTTGCCGCCATTGTATCCCAAAAAAGGACTGACGCTGGCTGCCCGTGATCATGCAAAAGATCAGGCAAAGACCGGAGCCACCGGGCACACCGGCAGCGATGGGTCAACGCCAAAAACCAGACTGAACCGATACGGCAAGTGGGGTATTTCTGCTGGAGAGAATATCAGCTATGGGTACGGAGAGGCGAAAGGAATCGTGGCTTCGTTTCTGATTGATGACGGGGTGCCATCGCGAGGACACAGAAAAAACCTGCTCAGCGATTCATTTCAATTTGTTGGTGTT
>Ga0351855_1107_pt1 | contig 19007 bp, 9 predicted proteins | sample BONcelFGM3001C11_FD_206794 | JGI IMG/M metagenome (GOLD analysis project Ga0351855, IMG submission 206794) | Enriched cells from coal bed in the Powder River Basin, Montana, United States - BONCAT cells FGM rep2 HSBNCT.FGM.300.1.C11 ...
GCTTCCGGACCAAGACATGGCCCCAGGGGTAGCTCCTAATACTACCTGAGCCGTCAGATTTCTCCCTCAATCTACCCTAAATTGCGGTCATATAATGCACGTTATACGACCCCAGCTCCCCTCAAAGGACGTCCCCATGACCCTCGATTTCCCCACCTCCAGCCTCGCTGTGACCCAGTTCGATTCCGCTACCATTCAGGCCATCACCCTGATGCTCCAACGCCAGCACGCGCGGTTGGGGCAGCTCGACCGCCCAACTGCCGAGCGTTCGACCACCGCCCGGAATTATGACAGCGCACTGCGTGCATTGGGCGCGTATCTGGCCGAGACGAATACGCCGCTCCCAACCCGGAGCGAGTTGACTCGTTGGCGTGATGACATGTTGGTGGGCAGAACTGATGCTACCGGGGTCGTCTATGCTGTTCGGACGGTGAACGCGCGGCTTGCGGCGGCGCGTAAGCTGCTGCGCTCGGTGGCGGACGATGCGAGTGACATCACGATCAAGTTGGTGCTGAACGACTGGGCCAAGGTCGAGGATGCCAAGGCGACGGCGGTTCAGGATAAGATCGAGAGCGACTATGGGCGACGGCTGACGCTGGCGAGCCTGAAGAAGATGATCGAGAGCATCGATACGTCGACGCTTAAGGGCTTACGCGACCGGGCGCTCATAACGGTTATGGCAGGAACCGGCCTGCGTGTGTCGGAAGTCACGGCACTAACGATGGACGATGTCTTTGCAACGTTGAACGATTCCGGGCAGCGCGGCGTCCGTGTGCGCAAGGGCAAGCACAACAAGAGCCGCATCGTCGTCCTGGCAGGCTGGAACTCGTGGGTACTCAAGGCAGTCCAGGCGTACACCGTGGCTTTAGAGCTTGCCGAGACTGACGGCGGGGCCACGGTCTTCCGAGGCGTCAAGCGTGAGAAGGGTGGGCTGTACTCGTCACAGGGCCAGCGGCTGTCGGTGCGCAAGGTCGAGATGGCCGTCAACAGCTATCGGGCGGACCATCTGGGCGAGTCGGTAGTCATCAACTGCCATGACCTGCGTCGGACCTACGCCAAGCTGTGCAAGCAATCAGGTATGTCATGGGAGGCGCTGCGGGCGAACATGGGGCATAGCAGTGTGACTGTCACTGAGAAGTACGTCGGCCTAGACGTGGATTGGTCGGAGCGCGTGCCAAACTGGGCGATTGACATCTAATTGACTGGATCGAGGTCTCAGTTCATTCACGGCCAGAGTCTCACTGTCTGGCTAGCTCAAGAGACGAGTCGTGGCCTCTTCATATTCGATATGAGCCGCCATCGCCTTGCGCCATTCGGCCTGGACGCCTATACTGCAATTGTCCTATGTGTGAGTAGGTTGTCGTAGTCCTGCGCGAGGTCAGGGGCGGCCCTTAACGGGGTGGCTCTCGCCAGGACTACGCATCCGAAACCCTCGAAATACCCCTCAACGAGCTTCGGCTCGCGAGAAAGTACCCTTCTTTATAGATTGAATATAGATATAGCTGCGAAAACTGCTTCAAATGGTCAAGTCGCAACAAATACTGGCAAAGCGATCAGCCATGTTTGCCATGCGGATTTGGCAACGGCAGGTCCCCAATGACGACAACATGGTGACGTGCGCGCGATAGCCCGACGTAGGTTAGCTGGTCGCTGATGTCAGCGTGGGCTTGCTGCATCTCGGTCAGAATCACCACGCTGCGCTCTAGCCCCTTGAAGCGGTAGATGGTCGAAACCTCAATCGTATTCGCCGAACGGCCATCGCTGTTCCACGACAGCCTGAAATTACCGAGCGTCTCGCCTTCTTGCCACATCGTCTTGCGCTCCGAGGACGGCGTTAACATGACAATCTCCTTGGCTGCGATTCCATCTTCGTTTACAAGCCGGTGCAGCACGCGCTGAAGCTCTTTACGCACGGCCTGTTTGTCTTTGGCTGGAATCATCTCAATCGGGCGACCTTCCGGCCCATTCGCCACTGTTTCCTCGCTTGTCACCGTGTAAGGCGTGAGCGATGCATGAATCATGCGTGTATTGCGGCAGTTCTCGTCCAGGATGAGTGGCTCAGCCTGAATAGGAATGTTGCTAACCTGTATGTACAGCCGCTGGTTATCGTCAAAGAAGATGTAGAAAATGCCCTCGTTCGGGTCTTTGAGGATGTCTGGCAGCGGAATCCACCACGCCGGTTCGAAGTCCTGGGCCTCGTCTACGATGATCGCGTCGAAGAACTTGTCTTGTACGCCTGAATCGGGCGAGCGCATGACGCTGACTGCGTCGAACAGCAGATCCGGCGCCTGCGCATTGAACTCGTCCCATCCGAGCTGCCGCGCATCTGGCAGTCGCGCCCAGTTACGCGCCTGGCCCACAAGCGCATGGAACGTCGACACGTGGATTAGCTCTGTCTTCAGCGTTTGGCCGAGCCACGTTGCAAGATGCCGATTGAAGCACAGGAAGAGTACCCGCAGCCCAGAGTCTGCCAGTTGCTGCGCTTTCTCCATCGCGAGCATCGTCTTGCCGGTGCCAGCGCCGCCGACTATCGCGGCCCGGCGGTGGTTACGTAACAACCGCAGCACGCGATACTGCTGCTGCGTCAGCTCCTCAATCTTGCGACGCTCGCGCTCGAAGATATCGGCGATGCGCGGGCGAAGCTGGCGTGTCGGCACAGCGAGGTCGATCAGACCATCGACCGCTGCTTTGCCGTCCATCTGCTTGTTCGCGTTGTCCGCACGGCGCTGCCAGAAGGCGTAGATGTCGAGTAGGGTTTGCTCCAGGTTGTCGAGCTTCGTTCGGTCGATAAACATGTCCTGGACACAATCCATCCGCAGGTCGCCATCGACATAGGAGTCGGGCAGGGCGACCGCCGGGAAGATGGCATAGCGAAACCGACGGGTTCGCGCGTCGTGTTCCAGCCAATCGTGCAGCGCGCGGCAACTGCGCTCGGCCTGCACGCACGGGTCATGAATCTCATTCACCCGGCCGCTACGCGACCGGCTGTACCATTGGCCGCTGTTACCCTCACGCTCCGTGAAGATCTCGCCGCCTTTGACTTCCAACACCAGTACACCGTGCTGCGGATGCGCGATCAGGAAGTCGGCCTCGCCCACGCTGCCGTACTTAGACTCGTGCGTAATCCACTTGACGCTGTGGATCACGGTGAACGGTGGCGGCAGCGCCTCCAGTCGCTCCTTCAGCTCGACCTCGGCGTCGCTGGTGGTGTCATCCGCGCCTGCGCCGCGCAGCACGTTGCCGCGATAGAAGCTTTGCAGGTAGCCGACGGTGATCTGTGCCGGATTCCGGTGCAGCTCGCGCAGCCCCAGCGACGTGATGCGAAACGAGTCGTGAATTGACTCGCGTGGGTGCTGCTGCTTGTCTGCAAAGCCTGCTTTGCAGAAGTGAACGTCACACCAGGCGATGCGGCTGACGAGCGTAAACTGGTTGCCGCTCATCTCCTGTAAATCGTCTTCGCTGAGTTCGAAGTGCTTGCCAAGCCGGAACATCAACTGGCCGCGCGTATAGCTATTGCCATCGACCAGGATGCGCAGGAACGGAACCAGAAAATCGTTCTGTGAAGGGATTGCCATGTCGTTGTTCCTGGCTGGGCAACCTGATGAAGGCGCTGACGTCGTTTGAATGAACTGATGAATAGCCGGTCACCATTTAAATGGTGAAATTTCGCAACTATGTTGTTTTACGCTCAGGAACGCCAAATTAAATGGTTAAGAAATGGACCGAAAATGGATCAAAAATGGACGGAAAATGGCAGAAAAATGGTGGAACCGTAACCATTTTTAACATTCGCGCTGTCCTGTTAGTGCGGCGGAACCGGATGCTGTAGCCAGTGTATCATGGGCAACTATTGCGGGAATTGTTGCGGAAGCGGCGGGTTGTCGGCTGGCGCTGCCGCCGCTGCCGCCGCTGAACGAGCCGCCTCACTGCTTTTCGCGCTCCCACACATGCGGGCGCTGGAACAGCGGCACCACAAACCGCCGCTGAGACTCGAACAGTTCGTGTAACGTCATCTTTGTTGGTTGCAATGGTTGTTCGGCTTACCTGTTCAAACTTTAGCGCTTTGACGTTGCTGTATGTGGGCATCAATTCTGTCGCTCAACCATATCATGCGCTGACAATCTGAATTGACCTTAACGAGGTCACCGCGTTCATGGATGAGCGGTTTGGTCAGATGGCTCACAGCGTTACGAACGGTGCTGACAGAGAGACGGTCTTTCCGTTGTGTGTGCGAGCAGTCGATATCTTCAGTGGGTAAGCCCAGCACATCACAGAACTTTGGTTCCTTGGCGACGATTGCCGTGAGGTCGTTGAGGTACAGGTAGTTAATCGGGTCAAGATGAATGTCGTTGGCTCTATCCCGGCTGCGAGAATCTTCGAGTTTCTGTCGCCGATCATCGGATAGGTAGGCGATATACGCATCTTCGTTGTCATCACTGGTAGAGCTGATGAGCCGCATCAGTGCTTCTTCGAAACGCGCCGTTAGCAGATAGACGCTCGCTCTGGCGGGAATCTTGTTCAGGTCGGCGGGGGCCACCATTCCAATGAATTCTGTTTCCTTGAGGACGAGGTACACCTTCTCGGCGTTAGCGGCAAACAAGGATAACAGCTTCAGAATGGGCGTGTCGCTGGCAATAATGCTGTCTGCGGCCAGCGGTTCCGGCCCGCCGCCAGCGCTCAGGGCGTCACTCTGAATTGTGCCGACAATCCTGCCGTCTGACGTGACTGGAATCGTCGAGAATTGTCCGGCGTGCGCTCTGGCGGCGACAGGGGTGCGGGTGGATTCACTGCTGTCCCAGGTCAGAAGCTGGTTGGTTGGCGTTGTAATGGCATCAACGGTATATCCGGTGCTATCAATCGTGGGCATAAACTCGCTCTCATTCGTGTTGATCGGTCAATGGTTCTAATTCTTGAAGGTCACTCCACCTTGTGCGCCGCCCGCGCGTCCCCCGGCGGCGGGTCGAGGCGGCTGACGTACTGCGCGATGGCGTCGGGGTCTTCGTGGACGCCGAGCGCCGCCATCTCGTCGTATATCTCTAGGATGGTGCGCTTGGTGCGGTAGTCACCTGCATCGTCAAGGGCCGCATTAACATTGATTTTCTTCATCTCGTCATATGTGTCTATAACGATGTAATGGCCGCCGTAGATGGAAGGATCATTGTGCTCAATTAAAGGCATGGCCTCAGTAATTGAGTCACTTTCGTCAAGGGGATTGCTTACGGCCATCTCGGAATAGCTGTTGGTTGTGTCACTGTAATTTCTATGACCGGCTTCGTCTTTGCGTCGGACGATGGGGAAGGTGTCCATGATGTAGTCGACGTCGTCGCGGGCGATGCCGTACAGATGGAAGTAGAGCGCGTCCAGCTCGCAGCGCATGACGAAGCGCCGCTCGTCGTCCCACACGAACGGCGGGCCGTTGTAGCCAATGTCTTGTGCGAAAGGCTGTAGGTCGTAGGCAGTGTAGGAGAGTTCGAGGACGCGAGGAACGAGGAAGTCGGATCGCCTTAGCAAACTACTCTTGTTCGGAACTGGCATTTGATAAGTGATGTAGTCTGAAAAATGCAATCCCGATAATTTCTGCCGTGCGATGTAGTCGAAAATGAATGAGTTGAACGTCGCAAGAATAGAGGCGGCGTAAGTCACACATGGTTCATCAAAAACGACGATTCGAACGGAATAATCGGTCGCGGCATCAGGCAACAGAGCAGCAACCATAGTTCGATGATTTGTCGATGCAGTTACATCCATGAAACCAACGATCCACTTCCCGGTCCGCGTCAATCTTCCATATGCCCATTCGTCTACTCTTTCCGAATCAATGTACAATCTGCGCTTCACAATAAATCTGGGATCTCGGTGCTCGCTGTGCGTGACATCTATAGCCCCACCAGTCCTAATTCCACCTGCGCCTTCAACAGGTACAGCGGCACGATGGTCATAAAGGGAGAAAGTTTTGCCCTCAATCAAGGGTAAATAGGTTGTCTCCATATCGACGAATCTTCCTTGCGCATCCAGATGTCTCTTGTTTTTTGTTGCCTCATACTCCTCAAATAAAGCCCCTTGTTTATTCATGTCAAACATACGAGTCACCCGAAGGCTGTGATTATTTTGACCAGAAGCGGCCTCAGTAAGGAGAACAGGATGACTTTTGTATATCGCCTTCGTCAGTTCGGCGTCGCGTCGACTGCGGAACGTGGCACAGGTACGCGTGTTGGGATTCAGCAGTGCGATGTCCTCGGCAGACAAAGTAAATCGTTTCTCATTGTCGTTCAAGTCGCCTACGTTTAAGGCAAAGAACACGAACTCCGCGCCGCGTTTCGCCGGTCGGTCTGCGCCTGCCATCGTCAGCAGGCAAAACTTATAGCTGCGATGTACGCCGGGGAATATCGCATCACGGTTTTCGAAGTCATATAAGCTGACGAGCGAGTCGGTGTCCATCAAGTCCTGAAAGAAAAACTTGGTCGTGTCGTCGGTTGCAATGCCAGACGGAACGATCATGCCGACGCGCCCAGTTGGATTGAGGATATAACGGGCTGTCTCCGCAAAAATCGTGTACGTGTTCACGTCTCCACGTCCGCACAGCGGGTAACGACCACTTATTCGGACATATTGCGATTCAGCTTCCGCCTGACGCAAAGCTGAGCGAAAATCGGCAAATAACGTGGGATCGTCTTCCGCCAGTGCATCAATCATTCGTTTTCGAGCAGCCGCATTTGGCGTAGCAGCAATATCTGGGCGGCGCTCGGCGAACCACTCCTTTTCTTGTATCTTGATACGTTCCCATGGTGGATTGCCAAGCACGCAGTCGAAGCCTCCGCTCCAGCCGGTAGCCGCATTCTGCGTGTTCTCCAGATCGAACACGTCTGGGAAGGCAACGTGCCAATGAAAGAACTTATACCGTTCCTTTAAGGTGTAGACATATTCCCGGATTGGGCGAAAATGCTCAGAGTCGGGCGATTCCTCAAGACGCCGATACAACAAGTCAGTCATGGGTAGCGGGATATTGTCGGAAGAACGCCGCCGCTCCCAAACAAAGGCCGCGCACCAAGCATCGGCCAATAACCGTATCTTGATATACGTTGGGTCGCTGGCTAACTTTTGATATTCGTCCTCGCGATGACGGGCAGCAACGGCGTCATCATCCCTCAATTTCCCGAACGCTTGCATTGCTTTTGTCAAACTGCGGTACTCATTGACTGGACCAAAATCCATAAGAGGCAGTTGCATTGTTTTGGCCGCACGCTGCTTGCGCTCATCACGATTCAATCGCTTAAATGTCGTTGTAACTTGCTTGTCATCTCCCACGATTGGAATGAACACATCGTCGGGAATGCCCTGCGCCATCAGCGCCGGGGTCGTCCCCAGCAGGCTGTTGCCCTGCTTAATGCGGTGCTCCAGGAACGAGAGCGGCTTGCCCGGTTCCAGCGCCTCCATCCACAGGTTGACCTTGCACAGCTCCACCGCCATCGGGTTGATGTCGACGCCGTAAATGCAGTGGCCGATCACGTCGCGCAGCGCCTCACGGGTCGCGTCGGGAGAAGGCTCTTCGTCGCCGGTTCGCTCGGACGCCAGCGCCCTGGCGATGCGGTGCGCGGCAGCGATCAGGAAGTGGCCGCTGCCGCAGGCCGGGTCGCAGACGGTGAGGGCGAGCAGCGCCTGCTGGCGGTCGGGCTGGCTGCGGGCCTCCGCGATGACCGGGTCGAGCGCCGACTCCAGCAGCGCGTTGATGAGCGATGTCGGCGTGTAGTAGCTGCCGGTCGTCTTGCGCTCGTTGCCGCCCGCCGTCGTCAGCGCGAAGGTGCGTGCGCCAATGCTGATATCCGGGTGCAGCTCCAGCAGCGATTCGTAGACGCTGCCCAGCTCCTCTGGCCCCAGGTTCTTGTAGTCGATCTGGCGCAGCTTGCGGACGCCCTTGTCCTCGACAAAGCCGATGGCGCGGACGGCATCCAGCAGGTTAGCGTTGGCAATCTGGCAGTCGATGATGTCGGCGACCGCCTCGTCGGAGAACAGGAAGCTGCCCAGCACCGGCAGGCCGAGCGCGGCGGCTTTACCATTCTCCTGGCCGCTCAACAGGCGCATCACCAGCCGCAGGCTCTCGTACAGGTCGGCGTGCTGCGTCCCGCGCAGGCGTTCGGCAATCCGGCGCAGCCGCTGAGTGGAATACGACTCGGCATACAGCGCCCGCGCCGCCTCGCTCGATTTCGGGTCGTAGAGCAGGGCGCGGTCTTCGGCCACGAACAAGATCAGCAGGCGGTAGACCACGCGCAGCAGTTGGCGATAGTAGTCCTGCTTGTCCAGCGCGCCGGATTGCAGTTGCTCGCGCAGTCGCCGGTTGGCCGGGTAGGCGATGAAGCCCGCGCCGAGCGCGTTGATGGCTCGCTCGACGCCGACGCGCAGTTGCTCCAGCGCCCGCGTCCCCTGGTCTTCGGCGGTCTTCATCCACTTTTCGAGCCAGCAGTCGCTCGGACGCGCTCCCTCGACGCGCGATTGGTGGCAGAGCAGCCACAGCAGCACGAAGTCGGCGTAGACCTCGCCCTCCATCATCGCTTCCAGGTCGAACTCGACGTACGACTGGCGCACCAGGCTGACGTTGTCGCGCAGAATCCGCAGCCGCAGCCCGTTGGACACGAATCCCCACAGGTTCTCGTCCGAGCGGTTGAGGAAGACCTGGAGCAGGCTGTGCGGGCTGGTCGTCGCCGCGCCTGCCACGCCCGGCGTCCGCCTGTCCAGCTCAACCTGATAGCTGACGAGGTGAATCGGCACATTCTCCCAGCGGTGCGACACGGGGTAGGTGCGCCCGTCGATGACGCCCGCAACAGCAGTCGGCAGGCGGCCATAATCTAACTCGCGGAACAACGGCAGCAGCCAGCGCTCGCGCGTAATGGTCGTGCCGAGGTCGCCGGGAGCCAGGCTTTCGCGCGCCGCCTTGAACGCCGACCATGCGCCTTGCACGCTGTTCCAGGCGCGGTTGATGGCCTCGTTCAGCCGCTCGCCGGACAGGTGATAGTCGGCGGGACGCAGACCGTCCAGCCCGGTGTCGCCGTCGGAAATGCGCCGCAGCAGGTCGGGCGGCAGCAGCGCGCCCTCCGTGCGAATGGTCGTGAAGATGTCGTTGTTTCTTGTCGTCATAGACGCTCTCGCAATTGTTGTTTAGTTACGCTTCGGTAGATCACCGGTGTTTATTCGCTATTTCGAAAACTTCAACTTGCAGTCCGTGGCGTCGAAGCGCCCAATCGATAACAGCAGTACGCCCCGGTCTAGCGCACACTCGAACCGCACTTGGCTTTCCAACCAGCACAAGTCGACGTACTGGCGATAATTCCTGAGCCAGCAGCGCCTTAAAAATGTCCTTCTCAAATTCCGAGTTAGGGAGGTAGATGCCTAGGGCAATTTCTACAATTGTGGCTTCGGCTTCAAAGTAGAAATCGACGGCATGGCTGCTGTTACCACAGATTCGCTTTTCGGAATGATCATAATCAAATGCCATCAAAGCAGCCCGGCGAACTTCGCTCATGAAGCGATTTGTGTCGAGGTTGCCAGCGCCTTCTCCCTTGACCTCAAAGAAGATCGGCTGCTCATCGGCTAGACTCTGAATGATTTTGAGCAGCTTCTCGGTTTTGGTTCCGGTTTCCATCTATCTACTTCTCGCGACTGGCAAGTAGACATAAATGCCGAGAACGTCCGGCGGCAGTTGCGGCTGCACGTCATAACGTGTGCGGCGCTCGCCACGGCGAAAGGCCGCCTCGCGCACGCGGGTATGCGCGTCGAGCAGCGCATTGCCGCGCTCAACGGCGATCTCTTTCAGACGCGGGGCGATATGCTCGAAGCCTTCGCGCACGCGGCGGATGAAGGTCGTCGCCTGGGCCGGGTGAATGTTCTCGTCTTCGGACGATAGTTCGTGCAGCAGCAGGCGCTCGGCTGCCTTGTCGTCCAGCCAAACTGCCTGGTCGGGCGCACCTTCAAACGCCAGCACCAGACTATCTTCTGCCAGCAGTTGGCGCTCGTCGTCGCCTTGCCGCGAGATCAGGTGATAGCGGAAGCGCACGATCAGCAGGGTGGTGCGCCGCTCGACGGCGGCTGTACGGATTGCGCCGGAGCGTCGGGCGTAGACGTCGCCTTCCCCAGCCGCGCTATCGAGGGCGGCGTTCATGACGTAGGTTGCCAGCGACTCGACCAGTGGGTGCATTCGCGTCAGCAGAATTTGGTTGTCACGCACGGGCGGCTCGAAGCGGACGCTGAAGTGAGTCTGATCCTGCAAAGCATCCCGCAAGCCACGCGGGCTTTCGGTCAGGTCAAAGTGTGTTGCGCCGTTCTCCGACACGAGGCCGCCATGCATCCGTGCCGCCATCCGCATGAACGCCGCCAGGTCAATGCCCGACCCGACCGCCGCGCGTGACGCCGCCAACTCCCCGGCGACTTCATCGATCTTCATGCCTTCCTGCGCGAACATCGTCCGCGAGCGTTTCTCGCGGTCGCTGGCCGACTCCCATTGCAGATCAAGCTCAGCCTGCACTGGCTTCATGTACTCTTCGAATCCGGGCAGGAACTTGGCGGAAACGCCGGAGTCTTCCTTCAGCAGCAGCCCTTCAAAAATCGCCTCGACCAGCTTGGCAGGGTCGCCCGGAACCGGCACCGAAATGCCCAGCGAGTCGCGGATGGCTTTATGCTTACGGAGCAGTACGTCCAACACCACGCCGTCGATCTGATTGTCGACGCCGTAGTAGGTCACGACGCGCACCGTGCTGGTCGACTGGCCGTAGCGGTCGACGCGACCTTCGCGTTGTTCGTGGCGCGTCGGATTCCACGATAGGTCATAATGCACGACCGCGTCGAAGCCTTCCTGAAGGTTGATTCCTTCGCTCAGGCAGTCGGTACAGACGAGCACACGCTTATCTGCTTTCGACAACTCCAACACCCGCTGTTCACGCTCCGCCGGCGGCAGCGAACCGGTCACCGCGCCGACTTCGACGCCGCGCATACTGTCGCGTAAGGCGTCCGCCACATACTCGACCGTTGGGATGAAGCGGCAGAAGACAATCGGGTTGTAGCCGTCCTTCACTAGCGCCTTGACCAGGGTGATCGCCTTGGTCAGCTTGGCGTCCTGCTCCCCCTTGAGCGACTCTGCTTCGCGCGCCATGTCGAGCAGTCGGCGGCGGTTGCTGTCTGTCGTCAGCTCGTCCAGGTCGGCACCGGGCGTCACGTCAATGCCCTCGGCGCTCTCGTCGTTGATGAGGTCGAAGATCGTGCGCTGGCCGATTTCATCGACATTCTCGACCGTCTCAGCCTCAACCGTGGCCGCGCGATTGCGCAGTGTCGAGGCCGCCGCAGCCGGGCTGGATGCCAGCGAGCGGAGCAGGGCAAGCGCCGACCACCAGCGCACCCGCTGATGCGCCCGGTTGTCTCCGGGAGTTCGCACCGTCTCACGGGCATAGCGCATCACTCGGTCATACAGACGGCGGTAGGGTTCGGTCAGCGTATACGTTTCTTCGGCGGCCAGGCGCTCTGGGAATGGCGTGTCGGCCTGCATGAAGTGGCGAATGTCCGCCCGCCGCCGCTGTACAAAGTAGCGGGCCAACTCGCGCCGGTTTAGTTCATGGGCCGTGCCGGACAAGTCGTCGGGTAGTTCGCCAAATCCTTCCTTGAGCAGCGCCAGAAGTGAGCGGAACGCTTGCTCTTTGCCACTGTGGGGCGTCGCTGTCACCAGCACCAGATGACGGTTGGGGTCTTCAGATAGTGCGGCTACGAGTTCGAAGCGTTGGTGACGACCGCCACGCTTGTCGGTCGTGTGCGCCACCGTATGCGCCTCGTCCACGATGACGAATTCCGGGCAGGCGCGCAGGAACTCGTCGCGGCGTCGTTCCGACTTGATGAAGTCGGTCGACACCACCACAAACGGATAACGCTCGAACAGCGATTCGCCCATGCGTGTATGCCGCTCAAGACGTGTGGCTGTGCTTGGCAGCACCAGTTCGGCGTCGATGTAAAATTTAGTGCGAAGCTCGTTCTGCCACTGTTCGGCAAGCTGCGGCGGACACAACACAGCAATGCGGTTGATCTCGCCCCGGTCGAGCAGCTCACGCGCGATCAGGCACGCCTCAATCGTCTTACCAATGCCGACGTCATCCGCGATGAGTAGCCTAACTGGATCGAGCTTGAGCGCCATGAGCAGTGGCACAAGCTGGTAGGGACGCGGCTCGACAGCAATCCGTGCGAATGAGCGAAATGGGCCAGCGCTTGACCGGAAGCCGAGGCGCACAGCCTCACGTAGCAGTCTTGCCGATCGATAGTCGCCGGGCTGGTTCGGGTCAGGCAACGCAAATGAAGCTGGCTCAACCGCCTCTAGGCCGACGTGTACCCCGGCAACTTCTTCATCGGTGCCACCCAGTGGACGTAGTCGAAGCACATCCTCAGTCGAGTCAGGCAGTACAACCCATTCGCGCTGTCGAACGCGTACAAGTGAACCCACAGCAAACGTCATGCTTTTTCTCCAAAAATGTGCGGGTTCGCCGCGAGAATCTTGTCCCAGTCGTCCCGATAACCGAAGCGAATGACGGTGTAGCCTTCATCCTCCATGCAGGCGACTTGCGTCCTGTCGCGCTCCTGGCGGTGTGCATAGTCATGCTGTGAACCGTCGACGTAGACGACGGTGTACGCCTGCTCATACACAAAATCCGGCCGTGTTTTGCAGCCCTCGAACAGGGCTTGGGCATCATCCGGCAGCCGGTGGCCGTGAGTGTCCAGATAGCGCAACCACTCGACTTCTAGCTCTGAACCAGCGAGGCTTAACAATCTTTCCAGGTGATCTTCGCGTGTGGCGCTGGTCGGGCTTGCTACAACGACTGCGTTCGTGAGGTCCAGCAGGGTTCCACGGATTTTCTGCCGATCTAGGATGGCGTGTTCGCGCTGGTTGTTGTAGCTCAACAGGCAGTCGTAACAGGCCGCTTCGCAGTCCTCAGTCGAGCGCGGCGCGCGGCGCAGGTCAATACCCGACTCCGGGTCAAAGTGGCAGATTGCGAGCGCTTCGGCCGCGACGTGCGCGAAAGCGTGTGGTTCTTCAATCAGTCGTCGCAGCACACCAGCGCCGCCTTCGGCCGCTTCGTAGAAAAGCAGCGTGCGCCTGTTATCTGAATCGGGTAGCGGTTCGGCAGCTAACTCATTCTCCTCAAGTTGATAACTTGCCTGAATGGCACGTTTCAGGGCCGCCTGTAACCCTGCCATCTCCTCATTTTTCAGCACGCCAAACGGCTCAATCAGCAGCGCATTACGTGTGTCTTCGACATATGGAATCACCCGACGGATTTGTCCCGACATCGGGTCGGCGGGGTCTTGAGTCTCGTCCATCTGCTCGTTACGCGCCCAGTACCCGCGTTCCATGTCGAGTACAAAGCCATGTAGCTGACGGTTTTTTCGACGCGCCCAGCCCATGTTAATGCGGTACAGGGTTGCGGCCTGCGCGTAGGTCAGTTTGGCGAGAACTTTGTCGCCCTGTAGAACCAGGGCGCTCTGATATTCGGGCCGGCCGTTGCTGTCAGGAAACCGTACGCCGCTGCGAATTTCGTAGCCCATGCGTAAGCGTTCTTCCTCGTCAGAGCTGATGCGGTCGCGACGTTTGGTGACGACGTTTTGCATCCTGATCAGCGCTTGGAGTGGCTCGCCAAGAGGCTTGCCGCAGCGTTGGCACAGGTCGTAGTTATCGTTGCCGTGCAGCGGGTGGAGGTAGCCGCAGTTGTTGCACTGCTTCATTTGAGCAGTCAGCGTTTCCTGGTCGTCTATCGGCAGGATGACCTGATTGATGATGTAACGCGAGCCTTCGTGGTAGATGATGGCACGCGGGCCAAATTCTGAAACGGCCAGGAAGCGGGGCCGCGAAAGAAACTCATCGCGTTGCTTAACACGTCGTGCTGGCACAAAAGCGGATATCGGCAGTCTTGGGAAGCTATATCCTGGAAGGAAACCCTCCGTCGCGAAATAACGGTAACTGTAGAAGTCCGACTGACCGAAGTTCTCGATTTCGATCAGCAGGCGTAATTGCCCTTCAGCCTCGGTGCGCAGCCGAATGGCCTGCCGCTTGTCGGCTGCGCTTCGTGATGCATCCCGGATTATGGCGTCCTGACCTTTGGCCTGCTTCAACGCTGCCCGATACAGGTTGCGCCAACGGTCACAGGTTGCGTCAAACGCGCGGCTGATGTTCGCCAGCACCTTATCGAGCCAGTCATCCCGGTACCAGCCAACCTGACTGAGTTCATCGCCGACCATGTCGAGAACGCGCCGAGATCGGTTCAGCGCTAGCGTCCGTGCGTTTGACGCATCCACATCCTTTTGTTTGTCAGGCAGCAGGTCAAGCGTTGGCGCTGTCCCGGAGAGGTCAAGAATATCCTTCAGCGTCTCTCCCAGATCGATCCGGGCTTCGGCAAGCCAGATCGCATGGACGTGCGCTCGGAGCAAATCTTGATTCGTCAAGTCAAGCCGGGGAGGGGTTACTGCACCTGCGACCATTCGTTCAGGACGCTTAAAAAAGTACTGATCGTGTGGGCTGCCGGTTGAGCAGTACGTGAACACCAGTGCAGGTTGTCCGCTGCGTCCGGCACGTCCGGAACGCTGGGCATAATTGGCCGGGGTAGGTGGTACGTTTCGCATATTCACGACATTTAGCTCGGCAATGTCGACGCCCAGCTCCATCGTTGGCGAGCAATAGAGCACAGGCAAGTCACCTCGCCTGAACTTTTCTTCCCGCTTGATGCGTTCGTCATAGGGCACTTGAGCCGTATGCTCGTGCGCTTCGAGCTGCTGCAGACTAGCGGCAACTTCTTTATAGAAGTGAATGAAAAAAGGATTGGTTCTGCCGCCTTGGTCAGGCGCTTGTGGCACACGAATGGGGTCGAGGAACGATTGCCTGCCTGACCCGGCACGCCAACGAATTCCGGACGCCACAAGCTGATAGCCTGGAACGTCGTCGACAGGTTCATCGACTCTTTCGACCAGCCCGGCGATCCGTAGAGCTTCCAGCATCTGCCGGATGATTGTTTCAGTTTCAGGGACTCCAATTCTGCCATAGGTATCCCGGTCATAGCCAGTAAAGGCACCGGCACGCCGCAAGTACATGCCAAGGCCACCACGACCTGATACAAAAGCGTTTCCCTGTGTATCGCCCGGTCGGGTTGGACGCGGATATAGGATTGCGGCGTACTCCATTGTCTCATTTTCATCGACCGCCCAGGGGTCGATCAGTTTCTGACTGCTGAGCTGCTTAATGCTCTCCTGGAAACGGGGATTGAGGTAGTCAACCTTGATTGCAAGCTCACGACGCATGAAGTCCAGAAAAACTTTGCATACCTTCGCACGTGTGGCGGGACTCGCGGTCGCCAGCGCTGGATGGCATTGTTCCCAGATATCTTCGGCAGCGCAGAGATCGTCCAAAGAGAGATAATCGATTTCAAGTAGGCCGCTCTGTTCCAGGTTCGGCGATGTAATTCGCCAACCGCGTCTCAAGTCGCGGTAAATCCTGTAGCCAAGAACCTGTCTTAAGGCGTGGTCGGTATCCTGTCTTGCCTGAAAGCGGGCGGCGGGTTCACTTGCGTATGCCTCGATTGGCAACTTGAGCGCGTCGAACACCTTATGGGCAATCGATTCATGGCGTAATCCCTCTGATCCGGCCAGGAGTGCGGCACGATAAATAGCTCCGCGTAAAAGCCCGACCTCAATGAAGTCGTTAAAATGCCCGGCTTGCAGTGACGCATCCTGACGGTTGTCGGTGAAGCTAAGCAGCTTCTGCGCCCGGCGGTCGAGGTCGCTCGCCTTGAGCATTAAGATCGCAGAAAGGCTTAGAATCGTGGTGGCACTGCTGCGACCTTCAGAACTTAGCGAAGCTAGCTTGCCGAAGTCACCCTGACGTGCGGAATAACTGACACCACAGTTCAAACAGAATAGAAATGGCGACTGTACGAACACGCAGGCCTGACCGTTTTCGTGCTGGATGCCGTCTGTGCTGAGCAGGAGGTGCTGCGGTAACTGCTTCTTGCGGTTGCTTCTAATCCGTTCATCGCCGTTATGGTCTTCGGTCCAGTCTTCAGGTACGCGTTGAATGATCTGGTCGAAGTCATCAGGCCAGGGTCGCCCGGTGTTCAGATAGAGATAGCCTGCTTCACCGCCGTCTTCATCCAAACGATCTCGAAAATCGCGCGGTTCGACGCGTATTCCTTCTTTCTGTTCAAGCAATCGTACGACGTAGTACTCCTGGCCGCACTCGCGGCAGAACGTGAGCGGAAAGAGGACTTTGTCTCGGTCACCTGCCACGTAACGTTGTCCACTTAACGTCAGGTAACGCTGATCTTCAGGCTCAATGGTCGTGTAGACCGTGTCACCTGGGCTAATGAACTGGTGCAGGCGAAAAGCAAAAGGTGCCATACTCGTGTCTGGATTCGGTTCACACTGGTAACCTGCAAGTAACCATGCCTCAATGATAGCGGCACAAATTTCCAGGTCATGACCTGTCATTTGGGACAGATCGCGGGCTGCGCCCTCTGGGCCGGCAATACTTCGCGGTTTACTTCGGACTAACCGGTCGCCGGTGGGGTCGGCAGTGACGCCAAACGTGCTTTCGATCCATCGTGACAGCGGGTGAGTCACAAACTCGCTGTAGGTTGTCGGAGGTTGTAGTTCGGTTTGGTGATCGATGCTCTGAGTGAGTTCATAGACGAAGGCGGGGTTGTCATAGGCAAAGTCAGGTGTGGCTCGCTGTAACGTCTCGCCGATAATATTCTGCGGATAAACAGGTGCTCCAAACATTTGAGTTCCGACGCGTGCAATCTCAATGCGTTGTTCGGCATACGTGCCCTCTGTCGCCAGCGTTGCAGACGTGCCAACGCATTGCAGCTTGGAAGGCGCAAGTCGCTCTCGCACACGACGAACCAGCAGGGCGACATCTGCACCCTGCCTTCCACGGTAGGTATGCAATTCGTCGAGTACTAGAAATTGCAGGCCTCTGGCTGCCTCGATCAGCGAACGCTCTTTCGGGCGCGTCATGAGCAGTTCGAGCATCACGTAATTGGTGAGGAGTATGTTCGGTGGATTGGCGATGATTTCTCTGCGACGCTCATCACTTTCCTGGCCGGTGTAACTCGCGAATGTCACCGGGCCTTTGCCATCGGGATACCCATGTTTAAGGAATTTTTCCAGTTCGCCGTACTGGCTGTTTGCCAGAGCATTCATGGGATAGACGACAATCGCCTGAATACCGCGCGTTGCCCCCTGACGCAGCACGTAGTCGACAATCGGAACGATGTAAGCGAGACTTTTTCCAGAACCGGTACCTGTGGTGAGAATGTAATTCTGCCCGCTCTGAGCAATCTTGATAGCGTCTAGCTGGTGTTGGTGAAACAGAAGAGGCTTCGGTCGCTGTTGCTCTTTACCCTTCTGGAAAATATGCTCACATTCGGGATGTAATACGCCATCTCGCACAAGTTCACTAACGTAGGCACCGGGCCGAAACATGGGATTCAGCTGGATGAGGGGGTCAGGCCAAAAGACGCCTTGCTGAAGGTTGTCGTCAATATAGTGATGGAGTCGCTCGTCCTGAATGTGGATAAAGCTCTGCGCATACGATGCATAGTCCTGCGTAAGGTGCTCGCGCAGCTTGAAGACATCCATGTTGTGTTTCTCCAAACGAGGAATTCAGGCAAAAGCGGAGCGTGTCGAGGTTACGGCTCACCCGCTTATTAACAGTACACATTATCTATTATTGTAGCGCAAGTCCTCTACGGCGTTACGGAAGATGGTGGAAACGGGGAGTCACATCCGAGTTATTGAAAATGTGGCAGATAGAGGGGCGGTGTTTCTATTAGGAAGCAAGACAAAAGATCTCGTCTTGTACATCGAAGTGTGGTAAACTTCTGTGAACCCTTATAGTCCTTAGATACGCTGCGCTGCCTCGTTGCCCGTCGTCCCCGTAGAGGCTACTCGCAAGAGTGGCCTTTTTTGTTTCCCCTAGATGCTCATCAAGAGCCTCACGTATCCCCTGCGAACCCAGATCGGCCTCATTGAGCAGGACGGCGAAGTCACCGTGCAGGACCAGGCCGATGATGCGGTCTTCATGCACGAAGATGCGCTCTACGACTTTGCTGACGAGCTGCTGCCGGGCAATTTCAGGTAGTGCAACCTCGTCGCATTGCGTCCAATACGTCTGGAAATTTGAAAGCAGGTCGGCGGCTTCAATCAGCGTGTCATAGTCAATGGGCCGCAACGACGCCGTTTCCTGTTCAAGCTGCCGACGTTTGGCGACGTAATCATCCTTAGTCAGGAACCCTTCGAGCCAACTGACGTTTAGCCGCTCCACTGTCGCCTCAATCGCCTTCATTCGATCGAAGGCCGCCTCGTTTTCCACCCGACCGCGCACCGTTGCATCGACACGTTCGCGATAGTCCTGGGGATTTGAAGGGTCGAAAGCACCTCGACCAACTGGGCGTCGATCGTAGCCACCGGCACGGTTCCCTGGCCGCATTTCTCATAGCCGCGTTCAGCGCACATGCAGCGGTAGTGCGCGTAGCCGCGCTGGTTGTGCCACTTGGCACGCATGCGACCGTAGTTGTCGTCAATCAGGTCGAGCGGCTTACGAGCGATGCAGCGGGCGCAGTAGACCCGGTCATGCAGAATGTAAACCCGCTCAGTATCGGGCGAATTCTTGTGCCGGATCAGACCGGCGCGAATGTCCTGACAGGCGTCGAACAGGTCGTCGGGAACAAAGCCGTCGTGCTGACCCTCGAACCATTCCGACCGGTTGCGCTTGGAGGTCCGGCGTTCTCCAAGCGAACCCTTGTAGACCGTGTCGGTATGGCGCACGCGCCCGGTATAGATCCGGTTTTGCAGCATGTCGCGGACCATTTCTTTGTTGTAGGGCAGTCTGCCCAGGCGCAGGCGTTGCATGTAAGGACGGGCGTTGAGCCAGACGGCAATCTGCTGGTCCGAATACATGCCGGTGGCATAGAGGCGAAACGCACGCCGGATCAAGGCTG
>Ga0351855_1083_pt2 | contig 18923 bp, 21 predicted proteins | sample BONcelFGM3001C11_FD_206794 | JGI IMG/M metagenome (GOLD analysis project Ga0351855, IMG submission 206794) | Enriched cells from coal bed in the Powder River Basin, Montana, United States - BONCAT cells FGM rep2 HSBNCT.FGM.300.1.C11 ...
CGCTGCAACTGTGGGTCAACCTGCCCGACAACGCCAACCTGCTGCCCGAACTGAACGTCGTTTACGGCGTCGAAATGCTGGCGAACGGCCACCAGTTGTGGGTGCTATTCGGCGATGAAGCGAGCGCCGGCGAGATTTCGCCGGGGCTGCCCTACGTCATGCTGCCGGCCCCGCGCGGGCAGTGGAGCCTGCAAACGCTCGACGCCGGCGCGCTGTTCGCGCAGGCCGGCCTGAACACCGACTCATCGACGACGCAGTTCGTCGTCGGCTACGACCAGTACTATTTCCGGCGGACGCGGTTCCGGCTGCGGCTGATGCTGCAGACGCGCGGCTTGCGCGCCTCGAGCGTGACAGCGGAGTTTGGCTCGCTGGTGACGTCGCAGATGCTGCCGGATCGCGCCACGATGGCCGCCGAGGCCCTCGCCCGACCGGACTTGCAACTACTGTGGCGCGCCGACCAGAACCGCGAAGCACGTAACTTTGCCGAAGCCGAGATCGGCTACCGGCAGGCGCTGGAAGCCAACCCCGATGCCGTCCGGGCGTACATCGGCCTGGGCTGGATCGACTTCGCCTATCGGCGTTATGACGAAGCGGCCGACAATTTCCAGCGCGCCATCGACACGCTGGTGGTGGCGCTGCCGGAACACGACCTGGCGAGCCTGGGTGAAGCGCAGGCTGGGCTGGGCTGGATTCTGGTGCGGCAGGGCGAATGCGAGCAGGCACTGGTGTATCTCGACCAGGCGCGGCGGCTGGAAACGCAGTTAGACTACGACCTGTTGAACCAGGAGTTGGAAGCCTGTGACACGCCCCTGTAAGAGGGCGTGTCACAGGCTTGGCGCAAGCAGAAGCGGGATAGGCGGCGGGGTACCGGCTAAATACGGACCCAATTCCGAAAAAGTGTATAAAACCTGTAAAAAATCGTATGCCTAAATATTGTTTTGCGTTTATAATTTTTGCTAGTATTCTGGGTGTCTGGAGGAAAAACGTGAAATTACCTGTGCGCCGGTTCGTGATAGCGGTGTTCTTCGTGTTTAGCATCGGCTTTATGTTAACCACGTCGATGGTTTCGGCCGGGTTTGACCCACTGCCTTACGACCCCGATCCAACAGAATCGGATGTTGGCAGCGATTCCGGCGTCGACGTCATTCGTGAGTGCGACGGCGTCAGCATCGACGGCACCCCGACGATTCTCTTCTCGACATCGTCGCTCATGTACTACGCTCCCAGCTTCAACGCCAATACCGGCATCATTCTGCCGCCCGGAACGACGTATCGCCTGCTGAGCACGCTGGTCGTTACGCAGACCGACGCCGTCAGCGGCGAATCGGAATCGTTCACGTGGTATGAGATCGACGGCCCGTGCCCGGCCGGCAGCGGCATGACGCTGTGGTTCCCGGAAGGGACGCCGTTCTCGGTCATCGCCCAGAACTAAGGGCGACCGAATAGTGCCGGCGTGCCGGACACTGCACCAGAACGAAATAAAAGACCTGCCTCGGTTGAGGCAGGTCTTTTATTTTGCAGCAAGGCACCTTCCCCTACTTGCTGTGGCGCGTCGGTTGCAGCGCGTCCAGCAGGCCGTCGCCCAGGAAATTGAAGCCGAGCACCGTGAGCATGATGACGAAGCCGGGGAAGATCGAATACCACCAGGCGGTCGTCATGTAGGCTTTGCCGGTATTGACCATCGTACCCCAGCTCGGCGTGGGGATGGTGATGCCCAGGCCGAGGAAGCTCAGAATCGACTCGCTCAGGATGACGCCGGCGATGCCGACCGAGGCCAGCACGACCATTGGGCCGATGGCGTTGGGCAGAATATGCACGAACAGGATGCGCGCGGTGGACGAGCCGAGCGCCCGCGCCGACAGCACGTAGTCCAGCTCCTTAACCGTCAGCACCTGGCCGCGCATCATGCGCACGTTGCTGGGCCAGGAGATGAGGCCGAGCGCCAGGAAGATGCTGATCGGGTTCGGCTCGAAGATCGTCACCCAGACGATCAGAAACATCAGCCCCGGTATGGCGAAAAAGACGTCGGTGATGCGCATGATCAGGTCGTCCAGCCAGCCGCCCGACCAGCCGGCCACCAGCCCCAGCACGATACCGATGCTGATGGCGACGCCCTGGGCGATGAAGCCGATGACGAGCGAGATGCGTGCGCCGTACAGCAACCGGCTGAACAGGTCGCGGCCTAGCTCGTCGCTGCCGAGCATGAACTCCGGGCCGGGCGGCATCAGGCGGGCGGTGTAGTGCGGCTCGATCGGATCGTAGGGCGCGATGACCGGGGCAAACAACGCGCCGAGGGCCATCAGAATGACGATGACCAGCCCGGCGACGGCGATGCGGTTGCGGGTAAACGCGCGCCAGAAGCGACGTTGGTTGGACACCGGCTTGGTCTTCAGCCCGACCGGCTTGACCGGCGTTTGATTTTCGGACAATGTGGTCGCCATCCCGCCTCCTAGCTGTACCGAATCCGCGGGTTGACCGCGGCATAAATCAGGTCGGTGACCAGATTGATGATGATAAAGAGGAACGAGCCGAACAGCAGGATGCCGAGGATGACCGGCGTATCGCGCCGCTCGATGGCCGGCACGATGGCGCGACCCAGCCCCGGCCAGTTGAAGACCGTCTCGGTGACGATGGAGCCGCCGAGCAGCCCGCCGATATTCAAGCCGATAATCGTGATGATGGGGATCAGCGCGTTTTTCATCTGGTGGCGCAGCAGCGTCAGCCGGTAGGGCAAGCCCTTGGCGCGCGCGGTCGTCATGTAGTCTTGCGTGCGGACTTCGAGCATGGCGGTGCGGGTGATGCGGGCGAGCGTGGCGGTAAGCTGGGTGCCGATGACCAGCGACGGCAAGATCATGTGGATGATGCTGCCGTTCTCGTAACCGGCGACCGGAAAGAGCGCGATGCCGTACTTATCCTGCGTCAGCAGCAGTTGGGCGATGAGCGCCAGCCAGAAAACGGGCATGGATACGCCGACCAGCGATAGGAACATGAGGATGTGGTCGGCCCAGCCGTACTGTTTCTCGGCGGCGATGATGCCCATGGGAATGCCGAGCAGCAGCGCGACGATCATCCCGCCGATCATGAGCTGAAAGGTGCGCGGGAAGCGGTAGCCAATAATTTCAGTGACGTCCTGTTCGAGAATGTAGGAGCGCCCCAGGTCGCCGCGCAGCGTCTGGCCGAGGAAGTCGCCATAACGCTCCAGAAAGCTGTCGTTCAGGCCCAGCTCTTCGCGAATACCTTCGATCGTTTCAGGGGACAGCCGGCGATACTGCTCGCCCAGCACGGCGCGGAGAGGGTCGCTCGGCATCAGGTAGGCCAGCACGAACAGCACCGTGAAGATGCCGAACAGCGTCGGGACGACCTGGATTAACCGGCGCAGAATATAGAGGGCCAAAGCCGGCTCCTTCCGGTGTGGGGGAAATCATCAGGCGATGGGTTGGACGCGCGCTCATCGGACGCAGGCGTTTGAAGCTTACAGCACATCCGTGGAGTGTAACGCATTCAGGGGATAGCCGGGTTACGGGTGATGCGTCGTCCAGTATAGGTCATTGGCACAATCGGAGAGGGGCGACTTACGCCGCCCCTCAGGACTTCTCGATCGGTCAGCCGGCCGTTTCGGGCGACGCGCCTAGGCGGCGTCGCGGGCAGCCAGGTCGATGCTGACGTCGGCGAGCGGCGCGGTGTGCATACCGCCGGCGCCGGGGTCAAAGCCTTCGACCCACGGCTTTTGCAGCCAGCTCAGCTTGCTGTAGGCCGAGACGATCCACGGCGAGTCGGCGGTGATGAGGTCGTGCGCCTGCTGGTACAGCTCGGTGCGGGTGGCCTCGTCGGTTTCGATCATCGCCTGGCGCAGCAGCTCGTTGACTTCGGGATTGTCGTAGTGCGTGTCGTCGCGGCCGTCCAGGAACAGGTAGTTGAAGACGTCGGACGGATCGTTCAGGCCAGCGCCCCAGCCGCTCAGGAACATCTCGACGTCATCCTGACCGATGTGGTCCCAGTAAGTCGAGGAGTCTTCGGCGACGATGTTGATGGTGACGCCGAGCTGGCGCAGGTCTTCCTGCAGCACCGGCAGCGACAGCTCTTCAGCCGCCGAAGCGAAGACGTACAGGTCGAACTCCGGCAGACCTTCGCCGCCAGGGAAGCCGGCTTCCGCCAGCAGTTCGGCGGCGCGCTCCGGGTTGTACTCGTAGATGGTGGCCGGGGTGGAGGCGGCCATCATCGGCGACAGGTAGCCAAGCGTGGCCGGGAAGCGAGCGCCTTCCATCAGCTCATCCCAGACCAGCTCACGATTGAAGGCGTGGGCGAATGCCTGGCGCACCAGCGGCTGGTCGGCAAAGAAGCCGGTGTCCATCTTGAAACCGAAGTAGCGGATGTTGTAGCCCGGCTCTTCGCTATATTCGTTGGCAAATTCCTCGATCAGCGCGGCGCGCTGGCCGGTGGGCAGGCTGTAGAGCAGGTCCAGCTCGTTCTGGCGGTACTGCAACAGCGCGGTGTTGTCATCCGGCACGTTGATGTAACGGACGCCCGCCAGCAACGGCTTGCCTTCCTGCCAGTAGTCGGGGTTGGCGGCCAGCTCCAGGAAGCTGTCACGCTGCCACTCGACGAACTGGAAGGGGCCGGTGCCGACCGGGGTCGTCAGGAAGTCGCCCATGCTGGCGACCACTTCCTGCGGGATGCCGGGAACGCCGAGCGTCGTCAGGAACAGGCGGTTCGCCTCGGTGAGCTGGACTTCGATGGTGTAGTCGTCGACGGCGGTGATGCCGGAGATGGTTTCGGCGGTGCCTTCGAACTTCTCGGTGTAACCGACGACCGATTCGAGCCACTCCGGGTGGGCCGAAATGCTCTCGTCGTTGGTGGCGGCGTAGTTGGCGGCGGCGACCCAGTCGTCAGACTTGAACTCGCGGTCACCGTCTTCAAATTCCACGCCTTCGGCTTCGTGGAACAGGACGCCCTGGCGCAGGTGGAAAATGTAGGTCAGGCCGTCTTCGGAGATATCCCAGCTTTCGGCCAGCTTGGGCGTAAATTCGCCGGTGTTGGCATCCAGACCGATCAGACCTTCATAGACCTGATTGAGGATGTTGCTGATAGCGATGGTGGTGCCGGTGAAGGGATTCAGGTGTTCGGGGTCCGGGTTCATGGGAACACGCAGGACCGCCGCCTCTTCTTGCGCGCCGGCCGGAATGACACCGACGAGTAGCGTCAGCGCCATAACGAGCAATAGAAACTTTGAAAACCGGTTATGCATAAGTTTTCACCCTTGGTTAAGAAACCGACAAATTGTGGCAAAAGTGTGCCTGGTCCGTATTGTAGCCTGTTAAGGCCCCAATCGTAAAAAGCAATACTTGCCAAGAACGATTTAAGTTCGATAGTCAGATTATACAAGTCGTTATATACCGGACCGATGTCCGCTTTACGTGTCGACACAGAATTTGCCCCGTTGGCCCATAGCGGCCACGATTTGAGCGCGCCTGGACAAGCAAAACTGAAGCGCCAGGTGAGCGCACCAACGCAGCTCTAAGCAATGATTCATGTCGCTTTAGTGGGCGCGGTGTCATGATTGAAATGCATCGGCGGCGGATAAGAAGGAACTTATGGCAAACACGTACAACGAAGAATCGGATACTTCGATCGGTAAAGCTGGCGCGGGGCTGCTGGTGGGGACGCTGGCTACCGTCGGCGGCTGGATCGGCTACAGCGCGTTCGGCATCAACCACCATCTGCCGCTGCCGCCGGCCATCCCGGCCGAGCAGGAACGCTTTGTCGGCCAGGTGTCGCGCTTCCTGAACGTCTACGTCGACCGACGCGGCGCGGGCCGCCCGCTGGTGCTGATCCACAGCATCAATGCGGCCGGCTCGGCCTACGAGATGCGGCCGATCTTCGAGCATTATCGCGGCCGGCGGCCGGTATACGCGCTCGATCTGCCGGGGTTCGGCATGTCGGAGCGGGCCGACCGGGTCTATTCGCCCGACCTGTATAAAGAAGCGGTGCTCGACCTGCTGCGGCTGAAAGTGAAAGAGCCGGCTGACGTGGTCGCGCTGTCGCTCGGCAGCGAGTTTATCGCCCAGGCAGCGCTGGAGCAGCCAGAGCTGTTCCACTCGCTGACGCTGATCTCGCCGTCGGGCTTCAGCACGCGCAGCGAAAAGCGCGCCTCGCAGAAGGTAAGCGAAGACGGCAGCAGCGATACGGTCTATAAGGGATTATCGAACCGGCTCTACGGCCAGGCGATTTACGACCTGCTGGCGACGCGCAAGAGCATCGTCTACTTTCTGAAGCAGAGTTTCGTCGGGCCAGTGGACGAGGGATTGGCAGAGTACGCTTACCTGACGACGCACCAGCCGGGCGCGCGTTACGCGCCGCTGTACTTCGTCAGCGGCAAGCTGTTTACGCCGGACATCCGCCAGTCGGTCTACAACAAGCTGACGCTGCCGGCGCTGGTGCTGTACGACCAGGACGCTTTCGTCAGCTTCAACCTGCTGCCGCAGACGCTGAGCGAGCGTCCCAACTGGCAGGCGGTGCGGATTACGCCGACACGCGGGCTGCCGCAGTTCGAGAAGCTGGCGGAAACGACGCAAGCGCTGGACGCGTTCTGGCTGGCGATCGAAGCCTGAGCGGGCAGCCGGCAGACAAATACAACCGCCGGAGCACGTCCCCCCGTGCTCCGGTCGTCATGGTGTTCGCTGAACGGACCTAAATTAACCTGAGCTTGGATAGACGATCGAGCGTAGGCCGATGTACTCGCTCAATGCCGCTCACCGGAGGATAAATCCTCCGGCTACCTATAGGTGAAAGCCTGCTAAAGCAGGCTCAGACCCGCATTGTGGCGGAGAACGTCGAGATGAATGACACCCGGCTTGAACGTGAGACTTCTTTTGCAGCGTCCCACGGTTCGGCTGAGTTATCCAAAACTCAGGTCCATCAGGCGGCAGTCGCTAGTAATCGTAACCGCCGCGACGGCTTTCTCCACCGCCTGAACCCGATCGCTCCTGCTGGTCACGCGGGCGCGCCACGTTGACCGTCAGGCTGCGGTTGTTCATGGAATAGCCGTTGAAGCGGCGAATGGCGTCTTCCGCCTCCGCTTCGCTGGACATTTCCACGAAACCGAAGCCTTTCGAGCGGCCGGTTTCCCGGTCGGTGATGAGCGTGACCCCCGTGATTTCCCCCGACTGGGAGAAAAGGTCGCGGATGTCCGACTCGGTCGTGGAATAAGGCAAGTTTCCGACGTACAGCCTCTTCGTCACTGCAAGCTCCCAAAAAAATAATCGCGAAACTATATTGATAGCTAAGTTGACGGGTCGAACCGGAAGAAGGTCTATCGTGGCTATGCCTGCGGGGCAACCATCCTGCACTCTTCGACCAGGACGTTGACATACGCTATCACGCTCATCATTGCATAAGTTGCATTTTTTGTAAATTACGGAATATGAATACCCTTGCAACTACTTCCACGGCTCATAGTAGCGCATTAGCCCGTTGGAGGGCCGGCTATAAACGCGCTATAGTCAGCGCGGTTCGACGGCGGAGTGGAAAGGCTGAAATCCCCATGCGAACAATGACACGACGATTGGCCGGCTGGTGCCTGCGCGCCGCCGGGCGCAGTTTATTGGCGACGGTCTGGCCGCGTCCCGGCGCGGCGCGCTCCGAGGCGGTGGCCTACTTCAGCATCGGCCGCCAGCCGCTGGACACCGGGCAGTTGCGCACGATTTTGCCGGCGGTCGGTTATCCGCCGCCGCAGGCGAGCAGCACCGGTTGGGGCGGCGGCGGTTACGGCCGGCTGGGACGGCGGATGGTGGGCGGCGCTGGCAGCGGCGGCGGCAGCACACAGCGGCGCAGACGTTTCAGCACCAACAGCGGCTTTGGCAGCGGCCACATGTTCACCGGCTACGCCAGCTACGACAGCGAGCGCTGGCGAATTTTCCCGTTCATCGGCATCGGCGGCGGCGGCCAGGGCTTTGGCGTGAGGCCGACCCAGGGCAAGCCAACGCCGCTTCAAGAGGCGACGCTGCCGGCCGGCGGCACCGGCGGGCCAGAAATCCACGCCGGCTGGACGACCGAGTACCGGCTGCGGCTGATACCCCAGGGCGGGCTGCTGGTGGGCGTGCAGCTCGGCTGGACGCTGACGCCGCTGCGGCTGCCGTGGTTCGTGCGCGGCTTCGGCGACGTGCGGCTGTTGCGGCCAAGAGCGGCGCGGCCATACGTCAACCTCGTCATCGGCGCATACGTGGATAGGGTGTAGGGAGCGGTAACCGCAATACGCTGATCGGCCGCACGAAACGCTCTGGAAAGCAGGTTATAATGAGGCTGGAAGTGAGCGGTGGAGATGTGACCATGCACAACCTAACCCAACAGACAGTATCGTTGGACGATCTGCGCCGGCAGCGTCAGGCGATTCTGGAGCTGGCCGAGAAATACGGCGCGTACAACGTGCGCGTCTTTGGCAGCGTGGCGCGCGGCGAGGCGACCCCGGAAAGCGACGTGGACATGATGGTCGCGACGCGTGAAGGCGTCAGTGTGTTTGATCTGGTCGGTTTGTGGCTGGACCTGCAGGAGTTGCTTGGTCGCGAGGTCAGTCTGATTACCGACAACGATGACCCTCGCCGTGAGCGCTTTATGCGCAGCGTACTGAAGGATGCGGTTGCGCTATGAAAAAACCAACGGCTGAATACCTGCGGGATTTCCTCGTGGAACTGGATGATATCCGTGATTTCACTGTCGATGGAAAAGATGCTTTCATGCAGGATGTCCGAACCCAGAAAGCGGTCATTCGCAGCTATGAAGTGATTGGCGAAATTGCCAAACGCTTATCGGCCACTGTGCGCGAGTCAACCCCTGATATCAACTGGCACAGATTGATTACCTTTCGTGACTTTCTTGCCCACAACTACGACTTGATCGCATTGAGATATGTCTGGGAAGCCGTGGAAGATGCGCCCAGACTGCGAACGGCCATCGAGGCGCTTCTGGCAAGCACCGATGTCGACGCTGAAGAGCGCTAAAGCCCTATACGGTTTCTTTAAGCGTTCGATGGGCTCGCCCTCACCCCCGGCCCCTCTCCCTCAGGGCGAGGGGAGAAAACCATATTGCGCTCAAGTCGATCATCCTGTCAGCGGTTAAGACGGACTGGAACGCAGACCGAACAGACCACGAATCAAAAAACGCCCGGCGTGGTTGCGCCGGGCGTTTTTGATTGGATAGGTCGGCTAGCTGTTGGCGACGTGCAGCACGACGCGGTTGTCCCACGGGTCGTGGGCGACGGGCGCGCCGTTCAGCTCGCTCAGGGGCGCGCCGGCGTCGCGTAGGCGGGCGACCAGCGTCGCGCGCGCTTCGGCGCTTGGCAGCACGACTTCGAAGTAGTCGAGGCCGGTAGCATTGGCCGGCGCGGGGCGGCCGTTGCGGCTGTGCCAGATGTTCAGTCCCAGGTGGTGATGGTAACCGCCGGCCGAGACGAACAAGGCGCTGCCCATGTTAGCGACCACGTCGAAGCCGAACAGCGTGTGATAGAAGGCGCTCGCCTTCGCGACATCGCCGATCTTGAGGTGCATGTGTCCCAGGCGGGAGCCGGCCGGCATACCGCGCCAGATCGGGTCGTTGGCGATTTCGGCAAAGAAGCTGTTGAAGTCGATCTCGGCATTCGCCATCGCCACCTGGCCGTTCTGCCACTTCCACTCGCTGCGCGGGCGGTCGCGGTAGACCTCCAGGCCGTTGCCCTCGACGTCGTTCAGGTAGAATGCCTCGCTCACCGTATGGTCGGAGTAGCCGAAGCGGACGTTGTTTGCGGCCATGTGGCGGACGAAACGCGCCAGGTCGGGGCGGCTGGGCAGCAGGAAGGCGGCATGGTAGAGGCCGGTGTTGTTCTCGGCCGGGGAGACGGCGTTGGCGACCTGCGTGAGTTGCAGCAGCCCGACGCCGCCGGCCCCCAACAGTGCTTCGCCATCGCGCCGCTCGATCACATCCATGCCGAGCACGCTGGTGTAGAACGTCACCATCGCGTCCAGGTCGCGCACCTTGAAGGCGACGCGGCCGAGGGTCGTCTCCAGCGGGAGAGTGTTGGTGGTGGATGAAACGGCGCCCGGTGCGGTGTTTGTGACCATGATTCTTCCTGTAGCTCGCTGGTGTAACACTGATTATAGTACTTAGATGAGACGGTAGTCCGTTTTCTTACGACGCCTGCCGGACTTTCGCAAAGATCAGCGTATCGCGCAGCGCGCCGTCGGTGCCGCGCGCGTCGTGGTGCAGGCAGGCTTCCTGCGGGTAGCCGGCGCGCCGGGCGACGGCCGCGCTGCGCAGGTTGTTGGCGTCGCAGCGAATTTCGACCCGCTCGGCGTTGAGCGTGGCAAAGGCAAAGTCGGTGATGCCGTTGACAGCTTCCGTCATATAGCCGTTGCCAGAGAGCGAGGTGCGAATCCAGTAGCCGATCTCGAAACGCGGCACGTTCCAGTCGATGCGGTGCAGACCGCTCGAACCGACAAAAACGCCATCCGCCTTGCGGAAGAGCAGCAGCATCAAATCTTCGCGCTTGATGAAGGCAGCGGCCATGCGCCGCATGACCGACTCGGTGTCTTCGATGGATTGCGCTTCGACCGCCCATGGCATCCAGGCGCGCAGCTCGGCGTGCGACTCGTGGATAGCCTCGTTGACGGTGGGGCCGTCGCCGGGACGCGGGGCGCGCACGAGCAGGCGCTCGGTCTCGAAGTGGTCGGGGAAATCGAGCAGCAAAGGGTTGATGGGTGTGGTCATTTTCATGCAGCCTGGGCTAGAACCGAAACAGTCGTCGGTTAGAGGAACCTGTGGTTCAGCATACGCCAGGATTGTCGGGCGTGTCAACCGTTGTGAACCGACGTGGACCGTTGTGCCATAGTGGGGTAAGTTTTCGGCACAGACGACCGTCTTACTCTATAATCCCCCCACATCCCACAAACGAGGATCGCCTATGTCCGCGAATACACCGGCTCTTTCGCTACAATACCTGCTGCGCCCTGTCCAGGCCACGACCGAGACCCCGGCGCTGCTGATTTTGCTGCACGGCGTCGGCAGCAACGAGCGCGACCTGTTCGGACTTGCGCCAGACCTCGACCCACAGTTCACGGTCGTCAGCGCCCGCGCGCCGCTGGCCCTGCCCTATGGCGGATTCGGCTGGTATCAGGTGCAGTTTACGCCGCAGGGACCGAAGATCGACACAGCGGCGGCGCTGCGCGGCCAGGCGCAGCTCAACCAGTTTATCGACCAGGCGCAGGCGGCGTTCGACGTGCCGCCGGAGCGCACGCTGCTGATGGGCTTCAGCCAGGGCGCGATCATGAGCCTGAACACGATGCTGACCAACTCGGAGAGCATCGGCGGCGTGGTAGCGATGAGCGGCCGACTGCTGCCCGACGCACAGGCGCATTACGTGACGCCGGAACGGCTGGAAGGCTTCCCGGTGATCGCCGTGCATGGCACGTTCGACGACGTGCTGCCGATCGGCGACGGGCGGGCGGTAAAAGCACTGCTGGAAACGCTGCCGGTCGACTTCAGCTACCACGAGTACCCGATGGGCCACCACATCAGCGACGCCAGCTTCGCCGAAATCCAGCGCTGGCTGGGCGAGTGGCTGGCGCGTTAACGCGCCTCTCGATCTGACTTCGCGCCGGGGTGTGGCCGCGCGCCACATCCCGGTCACGACTCATGCCATTCTCCGTTATGTTCCCTTTTGACCCCTTTACAACCCGCGAATTTTGCATACGCTTAGAATCATGTTTCGACTCCATCATCGCCATCCCATCACCCTAAAGGAGGGAAACAATGGGAGACTATCTTAATCTTCCTGGCTAACGGTATTCTAATTGGCTTCTCGGTCGCGGCCCCGGTCGGCGCGATCGGCGTCCTCATCATCCGGCGCACGCTGGCCCACGGCGCGCGCACCGGCTTCGTCTCCGGCCTCGGCGTGGCTTCGGCCGACGCGACCTACGCGATTATCGCCGCGTTCGGACTCACCTTCTTCTCCAACCTGCTGCTCGGCGCGCAGACCGGCATTCGACTGGTCGGCGGCCTGTTCCTGCTGTACCTGGGCATCCGCACCTTCCTGGCGCGCCCGGCGACCGAGGCCGCCTCGACTGCCGGCGTGTCGCTGGCGGGGGCGTATGGCTCGGCACTGGCGCTGACGCTGACGAACCCGCAAACGATCCTGATGTTCGCCGGTATCTTCGCCGGCGTCGGGCTGGCGACGGCCAACGGCGACGCCGGCGCGGCGGCGCTGCTGGTGGCGGGCGTGTTCACCGGCTCGACGCTGTGGTGGCTGATCCTGAGCACCGGCGTCTCGCTGCTGCGCGGGCGCTTCACGCCGGGGGTGATGGTCTGGGTGAATCGAGTCGCCGGCGGCGTCATCATCGGCTTCGGGCTGCTGGCGCTGCTCAGTCTGGTGCGCTAAATCCCACGGTTTCCCACCTGCTGCCGGCCGCAGCGACGACACGCGGCGCGAAAGGGTGTTATAACGGTGGGGAGATTGGCAACGGCGGAGCGTAAACCATGATCGAGATCAATCAGCAGACTCTGGCGACGGTGCTGCAACTGGCGGGACAGTACTTCTTCCCGGCGGCGGCGCTGCTGCGCGCACTGTATTCCGGCTATCGCGGCAAGATGCCGGAGGGCATGAGCCAGATTCTGGCGGCCAGCGTCTTCGCCGGGCTGACGTCGGTCGCCGACGGCGGCCAACCGGACCTGAACAGTGTCGTCGCGACACTGGCCGGGAACACGATCTTCATCGCCGGGCTGTTGAGCTTCATCGTGCTCTACATCCTGCGGCTGCGCACTTTTGGCATCATCGTCGACGCGATCGTCGGCGGGGTGCTGGCGATGGCGGCCTGGGGCGTGTGGGTCTACCTGCTCGGCAACACCGAGCTGCAAATCAGCGCCATTCCGCTCGGTATGCTCGGCGGGCAGGACACCGGGCCAATGACGCTGGTGCTCGACCTGGCGACGCTGCCGCTGGTGTTCATCGGCGGGGCGGTGGTGTTCGTCTTCCTGCGCTTCAGCCTGCGGCAGATCGGCCGGCTGGTGGCGATGGCGCGGCTGCTGATGGTGGTCGGCGTGCTGTTCCTGTTCGCGGCCGGCGGCCTGTACCTGGCGGACGCGGCCGGCATCATCTCGCTCGAAAGCCTGCCTATCCCAAGATAAAACAGGACTGAGGGCCGAGGACTGAGGACTGAGTAAAAGGTGTCTATGTACAAGTCGGTTCCGGGTCTTGGATTATCAACGCTATCCAAGACCTGGAACCGGCTTGTTTTGAGAACCGTCTTTACTCAGTCCTCAGTCCTCGGCCCTCAGTCCTTTTCCAGCATTGTGTAGGAAAATATGCTCGCTTTTTCAGACATCGTGTACAATATGAAGACCGAATCGAGAACAGTTGAGAGCAAAGGGCGCGCGATGCGTATTGGCATTCCGAAAGAGATCAAGAACAACGAGTACCGGGTAGCGCTGCCGCCGCACAGCGTCCGCGAGCTGACGCGCCGCCATGAGGTCGTCGTCGAGACGAACGCCGGCGCGGGCAGCGGCTTCAGCGACGCCGAGTACGTCGCGGCCGGTGCGCGCATCGCCCCGACCGCCGCCGACGTCTGGGCGAGCGCGGAGATGGTCGTCAAGGTCAAGGAACCGCTGCCGGCCGAATACGGTTACCTGCGCGAAGACTTGATCCTCTTCACCTACCTGCATCTCGCCGCCAGCGAAGAGCTGACGCGCGCCCTGCTCGACAGCGGCGTGATGGGCGTGGCCTATGAGACGGTCGAAGACGCCAATGGCCGCCTGCCGCTGCTGGAGCCGATGAGCGAAGTCGCCGGCCGGATGGCGGCGCAGATCGTCGCCCAGTACCTGCAGAAGCCGGAAGGTGGACGCGGTATCCTGGTCGGCGGTATCCCCGGCGTACGCCCGGCGCACATCGTCATTCTCGGCGGTGGCACGGTCGGCACCAACGCCGCGCAGATCGCGCTCGGCATGGGCGCGGAAGTGACCCTGCTCGACATCAACATGGACCGGCTGCGCTACCTGGATAACGTGCTGCACGGCCGTATCAACACCTTGTACTCCAACTCCGCCAACGTGGCCGAAATGGTCGCGACGGCGGACGGCGTCATCGGCGGCGTGCTGATCGCCGGCGCGCGCGCGCCGCACCTCGTCACCCGCGACATGCTGGCGACGATGCCGCGCGCCAGCGTGATCGTCGACGTGGCGGTCGACCAGGGCGGCTGCGTCGAGACGACCCGCGCCACCACCCACAGCGACCCGACCTATTTCGTCGACGGCGTGCTGCACTACGGCGTCGCCAATATGCCGGGCGCGGTGCCGCGTACCTCCAGCTTCGGCCTGTCGAACGCGACGCTGCCGTTCGTGCGTCGCATCGCCGACCACGGCCTGCTCGAAGCGCTGCGCACCAACGCCGGCCTCGCCAAGGGCCTGAATGTCTACCACGGTCAGGTGCTCTACCCGGCGGTGGCGCAGACCTTCAATCTGCCGGTCGAAGCACTCGAAGCGGTCATCTAAAAACATAGGACTGAGGGCCGAGGACTGAGTAAAATCACCTCAGGGTCCCGGTTTTTTATTTGCCGGAAGGAGCCAGAGACATGCCCCTGATGATCGAGCGGGCGACGGCGGCCGACGCCGAGGCGATGGTGGTCGTGCAGATCGCCGCCTTCCACGACGACGCGCGGCTGTATCCCGGCGTCGCCATCGGTGGACCGCCCGGCTACGACTCGGTCGCGACCATGCTGCGCAAGATCGCCGAGGACGAGTGCTACAAGCTCGTCCACGAGGGGCAGATCGTCGGCGGCATGGTGGTGTACGTTTATGGTGAGGGTCACTATCACCTCGACGTGATTTTTGTCGACCCGGCCTATCATGGGCGCGGCTTCGGCACCCAGGCGATGCAGTTCATCGAGCGCGCTTACCCGGCGACCCGATGGACGCTGGACACGCCGACCTACGCGCTGCGCAACCAGCACTTCTACGAAAAATTCGGCTACGTGAAGGTCAGCGAAGAAGACGCCGACGACATCCGGCTGATCGCCTACGAGAAGCGGTTGTAACGGTTACGGCTCGCTTTTTTCGTCGTAGAAGCGCTGCCACGCCGCCTGAAAGCCGCGCTCGGTGGCCGGGCGCACCACGTCGGGACCGGCCGCCGCCAGCGCGGGCAGCTCGCCGGCCGGCAAGTCGGCCAGCGCCTTCTGGACGAAGAACACCAGCTCCAGCGCCTGTAACGCCGCGTTGAGCCGCGCCCCCACCCAGCCCAACAACAGCATCACGCCGATCAGCGCGGCCGACGGCGCGAGCGGCCACGACAGCGCCAGCACGAAAAACGCGGCCCAGAGCGGCACCAGCAAGCCGCGCAGCGTCGTCAGGCGGCTGGCCCCGGCGTGCAGCCGGACCAGCGTCAGCCCGGCCGAGGGCGTGATGAAGCTGCCGTAGACGGTGGCCGCGACCGGCGTTCTCGCCCGGCTCGCGCCCCACAGCAGCCGGGCGGTGGTCGTTATGCTGAAGGTGTCGCCGGTACGCGTGACTTCGTAACGCCGCCCATTGTGGAACAGATCGCGCAGGTGCAGCCGGTCCTGGCGCGGGCGCGAGGCCAGCGTCAGCGTTTGCAGCACCTCGGCCGGAGTGGCGCGCACGGCGACCATGACCGGCGGGTGCAGCGTGCGCAGGCGGGAGAGGGCGCGTTGAAGGAGGTGCAGAACCGTAGCCATAAAGCGACAAACAGACTCGTCTGAACGGATAGGCTTTATCCTACGACGGTTTGTGGGACCGGTGGGTAAGCATGGCGCAAGGAGAAAACGCGCAGGACGCTTTCCTCGTTACTCGTTACTCAGCACTCGTGACTTTGTTCTTTAGCTGCGGGGTTTCTTGCGCTGCGTCTGCGCGACGGCGATGGTGCGCTGGACTTCGGCGCACTGGTCGCGCTGTTGAAGATAGCTGTAGTGTTGCGAGGCGGGGACCAGCCGGTAAATGGCCTGCTCGTAGTCGCCCATAATCATGAAGACGTTGCCCATACTGCGCAGCAGCAGCGCCTGGCTCTGGCGGTCGTTCTGCTCGTGCGCTTCCAGGAACGCCTGCTGATAGTAGTCGATGGCGACGCTGTAGAAGACCTGACGGTCGATGTTTTCGATGGCGTTGCGCGCCAGCTCGCAGTAGAGGTTGCCGACGACTTCCAGCCGCTGGACGTGGGCGTGCCACTGGCCGAGCGTGTGGTACAGGTCGGCCGCTTCGCCCAGGTAAATCAGGCCGCTGGCGTAGTCGCCCATCGCGATGTAGCTGTTGCCGAGGTTGTCGAGCCGGTTCGCCAGCCCGCGCTGGTCCTGCAAATCGCGGGCGATCTGGACCGACTCGGCGTGGTGTTCGATGGCGCGCTGGATGTGCTGGAGATCGTCGTAGACCAGGCCGAGGTTGCTGAGCCAGTTGCCGTGGCCGCGAAAGTCGCCCAGGTCTTCGGCGATGCGGATGGCTTGCTTGAGGTAGGCGATAGCGTAATCGTAGTGGCCCAGCTCGCGCAGGATGCCGCCCATGTTGCCGAGCAGCCCTTCTTCGGTCACGCGGTCGCTTTCCGACCGGGCGATGGCGAGCGCTTTGTCGAACGAGCGCAGGGCCTGCTGCGGCCGGCCCATGCGCTGGTAAACGACGGCGAGGTTGCCGACGAAGCGGCCCTCCGAGGCGTGGTCACCCTGGCGACGGGCAATACCGGCGGCCTGCTTCAAGCCCTCGGCTGCCGTCGCGTAGTTATGGGTCTTCATGGCATCTCGGACCTGGCGAAGCCAGTGCGCGAGTTCGCTCATGGGGGGCCACCTTACTCCAGATTACGTGCGTCGTGTTCTTGCAGCCACAAGCAGCCCCAGCAGCGCCGTCATGAACATCGTGACCGCCGGCAGCACCCAGGCCAGGTCCGACCTCAACGGCGGGATACGGGGCGGGGCGTCGCTCAGGCGGTCGAGCCGGACGATGGTCAGCGTTTCGTTCTCTTCCATCGCCTGGCGCGGAAACACGGACGGCTCACTGATTAGCTTTGCCAGCAGCGTATCATAAAGATACGGCGCCTGCCGGCGATAGAGATGGGTGACGCGGTTGGCTTCGCCGCTATCGTCGACCACGCGGGCGCGGGCGGCAAAGGTGCGGTGCCCGACCTGAATGGTCACGTCCGGCTCGGCGATCAGGTTTTTCACCCATTGGGCGCGTTCGCCCCAGACCGATACGAGATAGAATTTATTGCCGTGCTGGCGATACTCCAACGCGGTGTGCCGCGCCAGCCCGGTGCGACGGCCGCGCGTGGTCAAAATCATGACCGGCGCTGCCCCAATAACAATCCCCAACCCCAGCCGGTACAGCGCGATCGGCAAGCGGATGACCAACCGCACGATGCCGCTTGGATAGGGAAAAGGTTGTCCCGGTTGTGTCCAACGATAAGCTTCCAATTTAAACGAACCCCAGGATCGCGTCGCAGGGCGACTTGTGAGAAAAGTATACACCTTATACGAATCACCTGCATACAGGGTTGTACTGAGTGTTCAATCGGGGCACTCAGCGGCAGGGCGTGGCGATGCGAGCGGCACATTACTGCAAAGTCCAGTTTCTGAGTGGTAGCGTCGTTCGGAACCTCACCCCCCAGCCCCCTCTCCAAAGCCAAAAACGGGCTTTAGAGAGGGGGAGCCAGGCGCGACATTGGGCTGTTGAGACGTTCTGGCTCCCCCTCTCTATCGCTGTAGTTTGCGATGGAGAGGGGGCTGGGGGGTGAGGTTCCGCGCTGATACCGCCGATTGCTTACTTGTCCACAGATTCCTTGACAACCTGTGCGCCCTGCCCCGCCATATGAACGGTTCAACATCGCAAGGTCGTGCGCTATACTGGTCCGGCTCGTGGTTTGCACACCGTGGTTGCCTCGCTGTCCAACATCGCTCCTCCCCAGCCGCCGGCGCATTCCCCGGCAGCGCCGCCCGTTAGCCGAAAGTACCGCCTATGCCCGCGCACCTGCTGGTTTACGATCATTCCGCTGTGATTCTCGCCAACATTCAGCACACGCTCGAAATGTGTGGCTACAAGGTAACAGCGCGTTTTCCGCGCGAAATCGAGCCGCGCGAGGTGGCGAAACACAAGCCCGACATCATCGTGCTGACGCTGGTGGAGGACTCGTATCGCAGCGCGGTCGAGCGCATTTTACAGATTCACGACGATCCGACGCTGGTGCATATGCCGATCGTAATCGGCGTCCCGACAGACCAGGAGATTCCAACTCCGCAGGACATCGAGGGCATCGTCACCGTGCGTTACCGGCAAAAACCGTTCAACATCGACGAGATCGTCGCCGCCGTACGCGCGCTCGAAGAGAACGACGATTCGAGTCGCTAAACCCCGCTGTCACTCCCGTGTTACGCCGCTAAACCGACCCGCTGGCCCACGCCCGACCTCCGCTCAGACGTTCGTTTTGCGTTCTACAGGCGGTGGTCAGGCGGCATGGACCGCCCCCGGTTCTCTGATAGAATGAGTCGTACGCATTGTAAGAAATGACCCGGAGCACACTATGCCCGATGAACGCGACCTGAAGCGCCCCGACGACGACAAACGGCCTGACGATGAGGCCGATGGGAGCGCGCGCGTTTACAACACGCAGAACTATTTCGCCTCGCAGTTCGACGAGGATGACGAGCCGACCGCGCCGGAGCCGCCGACCGAGCAGCCGACCAGCGCTAGCCAGCCCGGCCACACCGCCGACTACGTCGCCAACGAGTTCGAGTACGCGTTCGACGACGAAGAGCCGACCGATGCGCCACCCGGCCCAACGGCCAACTATCTGGCGTCGGAGCTGCACGACGAGCTGGAAGCCGGTCCGCAGAACACGTCCGACTATCTGGCGGCGCAGTTCAGCCAGATAGGCAGCCTGACCGACGACGAAACCGACGAGATGCCGCCGGTGACCGACGAGC
>Ga0351855_1109_pt1 | contig 18784 bp, 17 predicted proteins | sample BONcelFGM3001C11_FD_206794 | JGI IMG/M metagenome (GOLD analysis project Ga0351855, IMG submission 206794) | Enriched cells from coal bed in the Powder River Basin, Montana, United States - BONCAT cells FGM rep2 HSBNCT.FGM.300.1.C11 ...
ATTCGCGCGTTTGGCATAGACTTCATGAATGTATTACCATCAATTTATTGTTGGTACTTAATAGTCGCATTATCGAGATTTCTGTGTAGTGGGACCACGTTGCTGGTGAAACTTCACCGAGTAAATGCGAGCCGATAGGTGACCATGTCAGTACGTGTCTAAATTACTTGGAGATCTTATGTCCAATAGAAGTGACTTCGACGACGATTTTCGTTTCAACGATGACGACGATTTTAATCTCGGTGACGACGAACTCCCTCCAGGTCTTTACGACGAAGATGATCTGCCGGATATGGACGAGGAGCGCGGGGGAACCAATCGGACCTTCATCGTCATCGCCACGTTGATGATCCTGCTCTTTCTGGGCGGGCTGGGTGCAATTCTGGTACTGGCAACGCGGAATACCGGGCCGACTGAGGCGGAGCTGACGACAACAGCCGTTCTCCTCACCAATGAAGCGGTCGCCATTGCGCTGAACCAGACCCAAACGCAGTCGGTGGAGTTCGCGAACTTGACGCTGACAGCCTCTGCGGCGACCAGGACTTTAACGGCAACTGAAGACAACCTGAGTATTACGCCCTCGCCGCCAGCAGCACTTATTGTCCAGAGCAATGTTGAGGTCCGCGATGGCGCGGGTGTGATTTTAGGAAGTGGTAAAGTGCGAATATATGCACCAGCAAATCTTGAGATTAATCGTGCTGGGATCGTACTTGCTGAGCTATTGGTTGACCAGTGGACCACGCCGTCATTCACAGCAACTGCGAGGGCGTCGCAAGTGGCTTCATCGGCTCCGCAAGCGACTGAAACCGTCACACCTGCGCCAGTTGCTATTGGTGACGTACTGGCCGTTCGACAAATTATGGGCGCTGAACTGAGGGGAGCGGGAGCCGATCAATTCCGGATTGTAAATCAATGGCCAACGAACGGCATACTTCGCATTGAGCCGGACAAGCCGAATGTATGGACTTGGTCAGTCAGACCAACCAGTAACGATGCTGCGGGAGACAATCAGCTAGAGGTCAGTTTCTTCTATCCGCGAACCACAAACGATGGAAACGATGTTCATGAACGTGCTTTGATGTTGTCATTTACCATCTTTGTGCCGACGCTACCCACACTTACGCCGACGCCAACGGCCACACCGACGCCAACGGCCACACCGACCCCAACGGCCACACCCACGGCCACTCCCACTTTGTTTGAAGAGGTCACTGCCGCTGCTGAAAAGATCAATCCCGTAGTTGGATTGGTTGTTGCAACTGTAGGACTGGTTGGTATAGGGTCGATCATTGCAGCCTTCAAGTATTTCCTTGTCACCTTACCAAAAAAGCGGCTCTTGGCGGTGCTACAGGGGCCTTCAAAACAAGACAGATACAAGGTTGCCGAGGTGGTCACGACACTTAGAAACAGAGGCTGGTTAAGAGATGGCAGTTTGCGCGAGAAAAGCTTGTACGAAGTCGATTTCAGCGGCCTCGACTTATCTGGGGGCGACTTTAGATCATGTAATCTCAGTGGAGCAAACTTCGAAGGCGCGGATTTACGGAATGCAATCTTTCAGAAGGCGATCCTTATCAATGCAAACCTTTTGAAAACAAAGACATCCGGTGCAGATTTTACAGATGTTACGATGCCTGATGGAAGGAAGTTTGCCTCTAGTGCCGATCCTTTTGCAAGGTTCGCTAGGGCAGGCCATCCTGCGCACTGGGTTCCGAGCAGCGACGAAATGGGGAATTTTCCATGGTGGTACAGTGGAGAACTACCTAGCCCATAGGTAGATCCCATTTCGCGATTGAAATCGAGGGTTTTGTCCACGACTGCTATAGACGTTCAGAAATCTTTCTGAAATCGGTTGACAACTGAATCGATGACGCCAAATCGAAACGGGCATCATGTAGGGCAAGGCATGCCTTGCCCGATCTGCTCGCCGAATGCTAGAGAGTCCAAAAGGTTATCTGAACATCTATAGTTTAAGGCGTTCAGGCTGTTGAAGCTAAAACGGGAGTTACTAGATCTCCGTTGCCGACCGCCCAGCGTCGCTCCCGACTCGTCAACCTGATAGAGCATACATCAGCCTAGCCCTGCGCCCCTCTCGGGTCATCCTAGCGCGAGTGCCGTATGCTCTAGCGTCGAACCTGCCTTCTAACTCGCCCTCCTATCCGACCAACGCGGACGTCTTGGCGGGTGCCGCCTTGAGCCGCTCCAGGCTCACGTAGCGCTGTCCCTGCACGAATGCCACTGACTTGCCCCCTGCCGAGACCGCGTCGTTGGTAATGGCCTGCGGCAGTCGCAGGGTGTCGGCGTCGCCCGGCCCGGACAACAGCAGCACCTTCGCGTCCTCACCCCAGCGCGAGTCGGGGCGATCCGCCTCCAGCTGCGCCACGAGCGCCAGCAGCCGATCCCTCAACTCAGGCAACAGGTTGGGGAGAGCCTGCACGCCCTCACCCGTCAGCGTGACCTGCTCCACTGAGTCCAGGACGTGCGGCACGACCGGTTGCACCGCGCCCTGCGCGTAGAACGCCACGTGGGTGCACGGCTGGAAGGTGCGGTTGGGCTGGCACATGTACACCCCGTACTTCAGGTACTCGTCCAGGCCAAAGCGGGCGGCCAGGACAAGCACCTGATCGCCCCTGCCAACCAACTCCTCGCTGATCAGGAAACGCACCAACTCGCGGAGCAGTTCCCGCTCGCGCTCCGTCGGCACCGGACGGCTCGACGCGACCCAGTCCTCACCTGGCCTCACCAGCGCGTTGATCGCCTCTACGAGGTTGTCGAAGCTTGCCCATGCCAGTCGGGGATCCCCGATCTCCTCTACTACCGGAGGAGGGGCTGTGTCAGGTGTCAGCAGGATCAGCCGCTGCTGTTTGGCAAATTGCTGGGCGTCCAGAGCCTGGAGGTGGCGCTCCACCTGTGACCGCTGGAGACGGCGTGGGGCGGTCTTGGTCTCGATCCAATAGGCAAAGGAGGCGCGCACCACCGCGTCAGGGACTGAGGCGACCCCCGCTGGCTGGTTCTGGAAGACGAGCAGGCTCGTCTCGCTCTCCTGGCAGAGCGCCTGCAGCAGGCTCTCGACCAGGGCGAAAGAAATGCGCTCGAAGACGGCGAGGATGGAGGCGGTGACGCGGTTCTCACCCTGGCTATACGTGGAGAAGAGTGTGTTGGTCATCTTGTCCTCAGGGGCGGTTAGTAGTAGGCGACTCCCTCACACTAGAACATCTGTTTACTTCGGTCAAGCTAGCCATTCTTCCTACGTACTCGAGGACGGTCCAAGTATAATATGCTGACTTAGGTTATCGTTGCACAGGCTTAAACACCCGTCATGTACGCTCAGCAACCTGCGCTGTACTATGTACTCGAATACTCAGTACTCGAATACTTAGTACAGGAGAGTAGAGATGGACTACCAACCGGACTTCGCACCGTTCTGGACGTCAGACCAGCCGTTCGACGACCCGGAGGAGCTCGCCAGCTTCATCCAGCTACCCGAGAACGACGGTCCGGAGTTCGCACAAGTGAGACGGGTGCTTGAGATCGGGCACCTTGCCAAGCGCCGGGGCTTCTGTCTCCCAGCCGCAGCCTTCCTTGACGCCATCCACCAGCTGCTGGCGGAGACGCATGACTGGCTGCTGGGCCTGACAGCCGAGGAGCTAGATGACTACGTGTGGGACGTGATGAGATGAGGTCGACAAGACGAGGTGCTGACGATGCGAAGTGACAACCGACGGCCCCTACCGCCGACTGGCGAGGCCATGTGGAGTGTGATTCAGACGCTAGGAGGCTGGTTCACACGCCAGCAACTGGCTGAGGCACTGGGCAAGCGGCAGCTGTCGCCGTGGGACAAGGAGTTGCTGGGCCGGCTCGTGGCCCTACGACGCTTGGAGGTGCAAGAGCAGCAGGAGAAGAACTTCGTCCGGCTGGTGTACCGCGTCCCAGGGGAGTGGGCATAACTTACCAGAGCAGTGGGTTACATAGCGGGGCTGGCGAGATGAGTCAGGCTTGGCACTTGCCCGGGTAGTAGACGGAGTCCTGCTTATTCCACTAGACAAAAGTGGACATAGATGACACTAGAAGAGGGTGCATTGCAGCACATCCGTGCTATGTACGCAGGCAGTAAAACAAGCTAAAATAGTACTATGACACCGAAATCGCCTAGGAAAAAGAACGCCTTACTGAGGCAGCCACCACAGTAAGGCGTTAGGGCGAAAAACGATGCGCACGAGCCGTTGGCAGCACCGTTGCGGAGTGTTACGAGCAACCACGAGAGCCTAATGAGATAGGCTCATTATATCACGAGCTGTACGTCCCATACATGGTGAAACGGCCTGTGCGGTGTCCCTCTTAACGGGTACAGCGCAACAGGAGCAGTTTCATGAACCACCTCATCATGTCCGCTTCACCTGGGTTGAAGGGGAAGCCTAAGGCCGACCAGGATCCTCCCTGGCAGCTCTTTAAGGAGTTTAAGGCCGTCGAGTGGACGGTCCACGAGCTACAGGAGTACAAGCACGGCAAGCAACTCGCCGTCGCCTGCGCTCAGTACCGCAGTGACCACCGTAGCAAAGACAACTTCCTGCGCTCCAACGTCCTCTTTGTGGACATCGACAGCAACGACGCCCCCCTCACCGACGCCGACCTGGAAGAACTCCTCGCACTTCCTCTCGTGCGTGACCATGCCGCCTTCGTCCAGGAAAGCTCCTCCTCTGCCCCTGGTCGTCGTGGCCTCCACCTCATCTTCGTACTTGATCAAGTGGTTACCAGTCGTCCAGAGTATGAGCGGCTCGTCCTCGTCCTCCAGAGCCAGTTTCCGCGGTGCGACCCGGCAACCAAGGACGCGGCGCGGATGCTCTACGGTAGCCCCAACCGCGTACGCCTCCTCCAGGAGGTCATGCTACCGCTCGACTTCCTCCAAGGTCTTGTCCTACCGCCGCCTCAGGCAGAGGGAGCGCGCATCATCCAGTTTGGAGCACACGCCGCGCTCCCCAGCTACGGGGTTGCCGCGCTGGAGGGAGAACTCAAAATACTCCGTGCAACCGGTACCGGGGATCGGAACAACCAACTCAACCGGAGCGCCTTCAGCCTGGGGCAGCTCGTCGCTGGTGGTGTTCTCGATGGGCAGGTAGTTCAGGAGCGGTTGCTAGACGCGGGGATGGGGACGGGCCTGACGGAGTGGGAAGCCCGCAGTACGATTCGCAGCGGTATGACCGCTGGCTTGCAAGAACCGCGGGTTCCCAAGCCCGCTCCAAATGATAGTACACCGAGCCAGGCAGTCACTGAAGCGTCACTTAACCAAATCGGTGCAGGTATGCGGTACGCAGCGTTGACCCGCGATCAGCTGCGCTGGGCCGCGGAGCCAGAGGACAAGGGTTACTGGCTGAGATGGAATGGCGTGACCTGGGAATTGGATGTGCTGGGCGAGCGTTGGCAGTTGCTCAAGCTGCTGATAAGTTCATATCTCCGCGATGCTGCCTCTCCCGAAGTGGGTGATGATCGGCGGGTTGCGCTGGTGAAGTTCCAAGGCGAGGTCACCAAACGAAACGTAGCAACCAACGTCATCAAGTACGCCGCGACTGAGCCGGGGATGAAGGTGTTCCCCAGTGATTTCGACCGACACCCGCACCTCTTCGCGTGCACGAACGCCGTCCTGGATCTCCGCATCGGACAGCGTGTCCCACCAGCTCGAGAGCAACTGCTGACCAAGCAGTCGCCCATCGAGTACGACCCCAGTGCCACCTGCCCTCGCTGGCTCCAGTTCTTGGATGAGGTAACCGACGCCAATCGCGACCTGGTGGCGTTCCTCAAGCGCTGGGTAGGCTACGTGCTCACCGGGGAGGTGAAGGAGCAGCGGCTGACGATCATGTACGGGGACGGGCAGAACGGGAAGTCCACCTTCATCAATATCATCGCCGCGCTGCTGGGTGAACTTGCGCAGAAGGCCGAGTTTGACACCTTCGTCCAGCACCAGTTTAGCCGCGGGGCGGGTAGTTCCCGCGAGGACATCATGAGCATGGTGGGCAAGCGGCTCGTCTATGCCTCTGAGGGGGAGCGCCAGCGAAAGCTCAACGAGGCCCTAGTCAAGGAACTCACAAGCAGCGAGGTCATGAGTGCACGTCATAACTTCGGTCGCCAGCTCCAGTTCCAGCCGACCTTCAAGCCGGTCCTCATCACCAACCCTAAGCCAGTCATTGAGGGGAACGACCTTGGCATTCAGCGCCGTATGCTGCTGCTGCCCTTCACGGTGACCATCCCCGACCACCGGCGCGACCCTGACCTGGAGCCCAAGCTCAGGAGCGAACTCTCCGGCATCCTCAACTGGGCGATCGAGGGCGCAGTCGAGTGGTACCAGCACGGGCTCCAGCCACCCCTTATCGTTCAAGCCGCCACCCAGGCGTACTTGAACGAGATGGACATCCTGAGCGAGTTCCTGGAAACCTACTACGAGCGGGATCCCTTGGCCGAGCTGTTGTACGCCCAAGTGTATGCGGCCTTTAAGGCTTTCTGCCACGAGAACGGGCGCATACACCCCGGGAGGCCGACGTTCTCGAAACTGTTGAAGCGGCGCGGATACGACGTTGTTAAGTCAACTGGCGGCGTGCACATGGTGAGAGGCTTGTGCCTGCTGTCAGGCGTTGGGGAAGTTACCTAAGTTACCTAAGTTACTCATTCTAGTAATCCTAGTAAATCTCTCCCTTATACAGGGAGGATCAGCAGAATCGGTAACTTCGGTAACTCAGTAACTGTCATGGGAAGAGCGGCAACACGGAGAGCAAATTGGATGATGCCAGAGAAGCTGACCAGACGACAGCAGCAACTCCTGCCACAGGTTGAGGAGTTGTGGCGTGATGGGAAGAACTATGAGGAAATGCGGATACAACTCCGGTGTGGCAGACTGACTATTCAGAAGCTGGTGCGCTACCTGATGACACAAAACTATGGGGTGCTTGTCACTCGCCGGAAGGACTGGCTGGTACGTGAGATGCAGCGGCTGGAGCAGTTGGAGCGCGAGGCACTAAGTGCTTGGGAGTGCCTGCGCGAGCGCGACCTGGTCACGGCGCGCGCCTACCTTGAGATCCAGTACAACTGCGTCCGAGACAAGACGCAACTGCTCGGCATGATTGAAGCCATCTGATCAGTGCGGATGGTCGGGACCCGCAGGGTAGCGGGGGCTAGAGTTGGTGTCAGAAGAACGGTCAAACCGTCCGACAAATTGTTCGTGGTTCCTCGGGGGCGCTGGCTATACTCGTGAGCTTAGTTACTAAGCAAGGAGAGTGCCATGCGACCACGAATCGACCGAGACGACGCTAATCTTAAACGCTGGGATGGGCTACTGAGTTCGCTCTTCCCCAGCGGTATCCCGGCTTGCGCCACCTGGGATGACCTGGAGACGATCAGCCGCGTCTTAAATGAAGTGGGTTCCATGGGACACGGCACCTACTGCTTCTTTCCGACCAGTGGCGGATTCGACTTGGTTGGGGCAGAAGCTGCCAATGAACCGGACTGTTTAGGGCTCAAGCTGGACGGAGCATACGTGGTGTTCAAGCCGCGCTACCTACAGTTTTACTCCTTCCCGTCCCGGTCGCTCGAGTGGGCCTACTTCCGGCTGGAGGCCCTGCCCTTACCGGAGATAGCTGGGCTAGGATCAACAGTCTACGACGAGATGCAGCAGCTTCTCACGGAGGTCGACGGGGAGTACCTGAGCCCCGACGTGGTCGAGTACTGGTCGATGGAAGATGAGGATGGCAACCCGGTCAAGCCACCTTCCACAGCACGCCGCGTCCATCGCTACCTGAAGGGCAGCTTCATCGTCGTGGCGAAGGGGTCAGCCTACAACCGTGTCCCGGCGACCTATGATGGGCGTCACGACAAGATGGGCGGGGATAGCGAGTTCCACGCTTACATGAGGCGAGCAGCTTCCGAGGGCGAACACGTGTTGCTCCAGCGCAATTGGTTGAAGCGCTAGAGTCCCAGCTCTCGGCTGCCAAACATGAGCGCCAGACAGCGCGCCAGCGACCAAGCAAACAAAAACCCCGCCTCAGATGTAGGCGGGGTTTTCGCTATTGAGGTGTGTTGACACCTGTTTGACACTTGTTATGATGTCAAACGTATCGTTCGTTCGGTGTTCATCGGAAGCGTGTGACCGCACGACAATCACGTCAGAACGACAGACCAACAGAGACGGGGAGGACAGGATTCGAACCTGCGAATCGAGCTTACACCCGATTAACCGCTTAGCAGGCGGCCCCGATCGTCCACTCTGGCACCTCCCCTGAAGAGGCTGGAAAGACAACAGCGAAGCGGAGGGAGTGGGATTCGAACCCACGGTAGGGTTGCCCCTACAGAGGTTTTCAAGACCACCGCCTTAAACCGCTCGGCCATCCCTCCGGATTCGGGACTCTCAGCATGTGGCTGAGGACTACAGTCTAGCAGTTCCGGCCGAACCGGTCAATCCCGGTTTTGCCGTGGGAGGGTGTATAATAGGGCCTTGCCGCCTGACTTCCCGGACTCCTTCATCTATGGATACCACCAGCCTTTTTGTCACGATTGCCGCCCTGGCGTACGTTGGCTTCATGATCTATCTGGCGAATCAGGAGGCGTCGCGCCCTGGCTCTGGCGTTGGCCTGCGCTGGATGCAGTACGGCGTCATCAGCGGCATGGTCTTCGTCGGCCTGAACGTCGTCGCCATCGCTTTTCTCGGCGGCGCGCCTGCGCCCGACGCTGAACCACTCGCCCAGATCAGCGCGGTCGCCGCGCTGGTGAACATGATCGTCGTCGGGCTGGCGGCGGTCCTGAGCGGCGCGGTCATCGTCTCGCCGGCCGCGCGGTTGGCGCTGCGGCGCGTGCTGGAGCGTAACGCCGCCTACGACCCGGACTCGCCGGTCCACACGACCGCGCTCATTCTGTCGCTGGCCTTCGTCGGCCTCAACACGACCCAGTTCGTGCTCAGCGGCGGGCTGAACGGCCTGGCCGAATCGATCGAATCGTCTGGCGTCGCGCTCGATCAGGTGGCCTTTACCGGCTTGCTGTGGGTGCTCGCCGCGCTGCTCGGCGTCGGCCTGGGACTGCGCCGGACGGCCGCCCAGGTGGCGCAGCGGCTTGGCCTGCGCATCCCCACCCGCGAAGACCTGCGCCAGGGGCTGGCGGTCGGCATCGGCCTATACGCTGGCTCGCTGGTGATGGCGCTGATCTGGGCGGCGCTGGTGTCGCCAGAGACGTTCGCCGAACAAACCGCCGCCTCGCAGCAGCTTGGCTCGGCCATCAACTCGCTGCCGCTGGTCCTGGTCGTCTCGCTGTCGGCCGCCATTGGCGAAGAGATTTTCTTTCGCGGCGCGCTCCAGCCGATCTTTGGCCTCGTCCCGACCAGCCTGTTTTTCGCGCTCATTCACACCCAGTACACGCTCACGCCGGCCTCGGTCTGGATCATCGTCGTCGCGCTGGTGTTCGGCTGGTTGCGCCGCCGTACCAGCACGACGGCGGCGGTCATCGCCCATTTTGTCTACAACTTTATCCCGCTGCTGTTGGTCTACACGCTGTCAGACCAGCTCACCGGGCTGTTCTAGAATGAGGTTTACCTGTGATTGATCTTTATGGGCTGACGATGGACGAGCTTTCGGCGCTGCTCGAAGGCTGGGGCCAGCCCCGTTTCCGCGCCAAACAGGTGTGGAGCTGGCTTTACGACCGGCGCGTCGCCTCGTTCGACGAGATGGTCAACCTGCCGAAGGACCTGCGCGAGCGCCTGAAGGCCGAAACGCGTCTGGGCGCGCTGGCGCTGGCCGCCGAACAGGTCAGCGTCGATGGCACGGTCAAGCGGGTCTACCGCCTGCCGGACAACCAGTTGATCGAGTCGGTGCTGATGGAATACGACGACGAGCGCCGCACCGCCTGCATCTCGTCGCAGGCCGGCTGCGCGATGGGCTGCGTCTTCTGCGCCACCGGCCAGATGGGCTTCGCCCGCCACCTCAGCGCCGACGAGATTTTCGAGCAGGCGCTGATTTTCGCCCGCGACCTCGAAGCGCGCGGCGAACGCCTGAGCAACGTCGTCCTGATGGGCATGGGCGAGCCGTTCCACAATTATGACGCCGTCATCGAAGCCGTACGCCGGCTGATGAGCGAGCTGGGCATCGGCGCGCGCCACATCACCGTCAGCACCGTTGGGCTGGTGCCGATGATCCGCCGCTTCGCCGAAGAGGGCTTGCAGGTCAAGCTGGCGATCAGCCTGCACGCCGCCACCGACGAGGAACGCAGCGCCTTGCTGCCGGTCAACAAGCGCTACCCGCTGAATGAGCTGATCGGCGCGTGCGAGTACTACGTCGAACAGACTGGCCGCCGCATCTCGTTCGAGTGGGCGCTCATCGCCAACGAGAACGACACGCCGGAGCAGGCCAACCGGCTCGGCCAGCTCCTGAAGGGGCTGAACTGCCACGTTAACCTGATCCCGCTCAACCCGACGACCGGTTACGAAGGCGCGCCGTCCAACCCGGCAGCGAGTCGCCAGTTCATCGACATCCTGGCGGAGTACGGCGTCACGGCGACCATCCGCGTCCGTCGTGGCATCGACATCGACGCCGGCTGCGGCCAGTTGAAATCGGCCGTGCTCAAGCGCGAGCGCGCCGCACGCATCGAGCCAGCCGAGTAAGTTTGTATTAACCGAGAACTGCCTTTCTCCCCTCGCCCTGAGGGAGAGGGGTTGGGGGTGAGGGCGTTTTCACTCAAGGAGTCCACCATGCAGTATGTTCGTCTCGGCAAGACCGGGATGCGCGTCTCGCGAATCTGCCTCGGCATGATGTCCTACGGCGCGTCCAAGTGGCGCGAGTGGGTGCTGGACGAAGCCGAGTCGCGACCGTTCGTGCAGCGCGCGCTCGAACACGGCATCAACTTCTTCGACACGGCCGACATGTACTCGCTCGGCATGAGCGAGGAAGTGACCGGTCGGGCGCTGCGCGACTTCGCCAAACGCGAGGACGTGATCGTCGCCACCAAGGTCTACAACGCGATGGGGCCGGGGCCGAACGAGCGCGGCCTGTCGCGCAAGCACATCATGGACGGCATCGACAACTCGCTGCGCCGCCTGGGCATGGACTACGTCGACCTGTATCAGATCCATCGTTTCGACTACGAGACGCCGATCGAGGAAACGCTCGAAGCGCTGAACGACGTCGTTCGCGCCGGCAAAGCCCGCTACATCGGCGCGAGCAGCATGTACGCCTGGCAGTTCGCCCGTATGCTGGCGGTGTCGGAGCAGCACGGCTGGTCGAAGTTCGTCTCGATGCAGAATCACTACAACCTCGTCTACCGCGAGGAAGAGCGCGAGATGATTCCGCTGTCTGTCGACCAGGGAATCGGGCTGATTCCGTGGAGTCCGCTGGCGCGCGGCTTCCTGGCCGGCAACCGCACCCGCGCCAGGGACGAGACGACCCGCGCCCGCACCGACGATTTCGCCCACGACCTGTACTACGACGACAACGACTTCGAGATTGTCGACCGGGTGGTGGAAGTCGCCGGGCAGCGTGGCGTCAAGCCGGCGCAGGTGGCGCTGGCCTGGATGTTGAGCAAGCCCTACATCGCCAGCCCGATCGTTGGCGCGACCAAGATGGCGCACCTGGACGACGCCGTCGCCGCGCTCGACATTCAGTTGAGCGACGAGGAAATCCAGCGCCTGGAAGCGCCTTACCGGCCGCATCCCGTGCTCGGCCACAGCTAGCCGCACGTCCGCCGTCCTGTTGCGTACGCCCGATGCGACAACCTGACCTGTTCCTGTCGCAAATGAGCGACCAATAGAGGAGAAACCCCATGAAGCAGACCAGTTCAACCGATCCGATTCGCGATCTGAAGATGAAAATCAAGCGTCTCGACGTGGCCCTCGCCAAGCGGCCGTCGCAGATTCAGCGGCTGGCGAAGTCGCTGCGTCCCGGCGCGGAACGCCAGCTCGAAAAGGACCGCGCCGAGCGGGCCGAGCTGCAAGCCCAGCTCGACGTCCTGGAAGGCACGACGCCCGCGCCGGCTGCCGACGAAGCCTGACGTAAGTCCAAAAATTCCTTGGCGTCCCTGGCGGTTCGAATTTGGTTGTCCAACAGCGCTCACGCTATCGTTACGGGCTAACGGCGTAAGCGCTATCTTGCTGCTTCTGACCCCTCAGGAGGTCCACGCATGGCACAGCTTATTACGACACTCGGACCCCGCGACGAGGCCGATCTCGGCTTCATCCTGCCGCACGAGCACGTTTTCGTCGACCTGCGCACCTGGGACCAGCCCGGTTATGCCCAGGCCGACGCCGACGCCGTGATCGCCCTGATGGGGCCGGAGATCGCGCGGATACAGGCGCTCGGCGTGACGGCGCTGGTGGAGTGCAGCACGGTGGGCGTTGGCCGGCGCGCCGACCTCGACCATGCGGTATCGCTGGCGACGGGCCTGCCAATCGTCGTGCCGACCGGCATCTATCGCGAGCCGTGGATTCCGCCGTGGGCGCACGACGCCAGCGAGGATAAGCTGATCGACTGGATGCGCGGCGAGCTGGAAGGCGAGATCGAGTCGAGCGGTGTGCGCGCCGGCTGGGTCAAGCTCAGCGCCGGCGACGACGGCCTGACCGACACCGAGCGTAAGATTCTGCGCGCGGCGGCCCAGGCCGCGTCTCACGTCAACGCCGTCATCGGCAGTCACACCATTCGCGCGTCGGTCGTGCGCGAACAGCTCGACATCATCGAGGCGGAAGGTTACAGCCCGGAGCGCTTCATCTGGATTCACACTCAGGCCGAGGCCGACGTCGCCTACCATCTGGAGATCGCCCGGCGCGGCGCGTGGATCGAGTACGACGGCATCGGCGGCTGGGGCGACGACGAGACCTATCTCGCCAATATTCACCACGTGCTCGATGCCGGCCTGGGCGACCACCTGATGCTCAGTCACGATCGCGGTTGGTACGACCCGGCGCTGCCCGGCGGCGGCACGCCCAAGCCCTACACCTATCTGCACGAAACGTTTTTGCCGAAGCTGGCGGCCAGCGGCGTCGACGCCGACACGATCCGCCAGCTCACGCAGCGCAACCCCTTCCGCGCCTTCGCACGGGATTAGGGTTAGAGCGGGCAAGGCATCCTAAAGGAGGCTTCGCTCTGCCTTGCCCTATGCTGTCAATTTAAGCGGAACATTATGGTCAGCGCCGATCACCGGATGATAAATCATCCGGCTAGCAATAGGTGAAAGCCGGCTCAGAGGCACGATTCTAAGCCGACGGTTTCCGCCTTTTGCCCCGATTTCGGGTTGTCGAGGGTCTTAAGTTGACTGCTTGGCGTTGAAGTATTTTTTGATATCACGAAGGAGCCGACGTTGAGCCGGACAATTCAGATTTCGCCGTCGATTCTGGCGGCGGACATGACACGACTTGGGGAACAGATTCAGGCGGTGGAGCAGGGCGGGGCGGAGCGCGTTCACTTCGACGTGATGGACGGCCGCTTCGTGCCGAACATCACCATGGGGCCGTTCGTGCTGGCGGCGGTGCGCCAGGTCACGCGGATGCCGATCGACGTCCACCTGATGATCGTCGAGCCGGATCATCTGCTCAAGGCGTTCGCCGACGCCGGCGCGACCAGCATCAGCGTCCACGTCGAGACGTGCCCGAATCTGCATCGCACGCTGCAAGCCATTCGCGGCCTCGGCTGTCAGGTCGGCGTCGCCATCAACCCGCACACGCCGCCGGTCATGCTGAGCGAAGTCATGCACATGCTCGATTTGATTCTGGTGATGACGGTCAACCCCGGCTTCGGCGGTCAGGCGTTTTTGCCGGAAACGCTGCCGAAGATCGAGCGGCTGCGCGCCATGGCCGACGCGACCGGGCGCGACATTGACATCGCTGTCGACGGTGGAATCAATGAAGAGACGATCGGCGCGGTGGTGGCCGCCGGGGCGAACGTGCTGATCGCCGGCAGCGGCATCTTCCGCCACGCCCAGGGGGTGGCGGCTGGAATCGAAGCGCTGCGCGGGGCGGTGGCAAAATAAAAGCCGGTGCGGGCCGGCTTTAAGCTACAAAAACCACTGTTCGGAAGCCGGTTAGGCTTTCGCCAGCGCCTTGATGCACTTGGTGCAGAGATGCTTGCGCACTGTCTTGCCGTTTTCCATGACGCGGACGCGCTGAATGTTCGGCTTGAACATACGGCGGGTGGCGCGCATGGAGAAGCTGCGAGCGTTGCCAAACATCGGCGTCTTGCCGCAATTATCACACTTCGCCATGAGGTTGCCCTTGATACTTACACTGTCGAATTCGTGAAGCTGATGCTACCATAACGCCCCCGGCTTATCAAGGGCGGTGCATCCGGTCTTCACCCCGGCAAGGGGTGGGCGATTCGCGCGTGTAAGCGACTTCTGTATAGTAATAATGAACAAATGGTAAGGCATGAAACACGTTTTAGGTATTGTGGGGTTTTATCAAATAGTATGTACGTTAACGTAACCAGGGTTTAGGATGGAACCGAGCAAACAATCCCCCAGCGCTGCTTTACCGGAACTGAATCTTCAGTGTGATGGCTACCTCTTCAAAAAATTGGCCCAGGCCGGCTTGATCTGGCTGGACCAGAATCACCAGCAGGTCAACCAGCTCAACGTCTTCCCCGTTCCCGATGGCGATACCGGCACCAACATGTTGCTGACCATGCGCGAGGCGTACGAGCAGATCGACGCGCTCGACGAGCCGCACGCCGGCAAGGTGGCGGCGCTGGTGGCCGACGGCGCGCTGAATGGCGCGCGCGGCAATTCCGGCACCATTCTGTCGCAGATCTGGCGCGGCCTGGCGGTGGGCTTGCAGGGCCACGGCGCGTTCGACGCCGAAGTCTTCGCCCAGGCGTGCGTGCGCGCGGTCGAGCATGCCTATGCCGCCGTCCAGACGCCGACCGAAGGCACCATTCTGACAGTCGCGCGTGAAGCGTCGGCCGGCGTGGCTGATGCGGTCGCGTCCGGCGAGCGCGACCTGATCGTCATTCTCAAGCGTATGCTGGTGGCGTCGCGGGCGTCGCTGCGGCGCACGCCGGACCTGCTGCCGGTGCTCAAGCAGGCCGGCGTGGTCGACTCGGGCGGGCAGGGGCTGGTCTTCATGTTCGAAGGCATGGCCCATTATTTGAGCGGCAAGACGCTGGTCGCGCCGCCCGCGCCGGTCGTGTCGCAGCCGCCGATGCTGGATGACTGGCAGCACGCGCTGGAGCCGGACGACAGCGAAGGCTACGGCTACGACGTCCAGTTCCGTATGCGCGGTTCGAATCTCGACCTCGACGCGACCCGACGCGCCATCGAAGACATGGGCTGGTCGGCCTGCGTCGTCGGCAGCGACAAGCTGATTAAAGTCCACGTCCACGTCCATGACCCCGGCAAGCCGATTAGCTATGCCATCTCGCAAGGCGTCGATATCGACGACGTGGTAGTCGAGAACATGCAGCTTCAGTATCAGGAGTTCGTGCGCCAGCGCCAGGATCGCGAGGTCGCGATCTTCGACCCGGAAGCGGTCGCGGCGATCGTGGTCGCGCCCGGCAACGGCCTGCGCCGCCTGTTCCTGGAAGAGCTGGGCGCGGCCCGCGTCATCAGCGGCGGCCAGACGATGAACCCCAGCACCGGCGACTTTCTGGACGCGATCCGCTCGCTGCCGAACCAGGAAATCGTGCTGCTGCCGAACAACAAGAACATCATTCTGGCGGCCCAGCAGGCGGCCAACGCCATTAACGACAAGCGCGTCCGCGTGGTCGCCAGCCGCACGATTCCCCAGGGCATCAGCGCGATGCTGGCGCTCGGTAACGTGCCGGATTGCCACAACGCCGACGAAGCTGCCGACGAGATGAAAGACGCGCTGCGCCACGTCGTCAGCGCCGAAGTGACGACCGCCACGCGCACCGTCGAGATTGGCGGCGTGTCGGTGCGCGAGGGCCAGCTCATCGGCCTGCTTGAAGGCAATCTGGTGGTGGCCGGCGAAGACATGACCGAGGTCATGCGCGACCTGCTGCGCCGCGCCGAGGCCGAGAAGCACGAGCTGGTGACGCTGTATTATGGAAGCGACACCCACAAGCAGAAGGCGCAAGCGCTGGTCGACTCGCTGGCCGGGGACTTCCCCGATCAGGCTTTCGAGGTCGTCTACGGCGGCCAGGCGTTGTACCCCTACATCCTCAGCATCGAGTAGGGCGGGTTGTCGCGATAGGCGGATATGGCGCTGCGCGCCCGGACGCGCTGTAGCGCGTCCCTACACATTCGTTTCGCAGGGACGTGCGACATATCGTGCCCGCCCGCGTCCGACCGCAACGACCTCGCTACGCGCGAGGTCGTTTGATTCGGTCAGGTCGCCCATTTTGTCCATTCAAAAATGGAGAATTCCGCCAGCCCATTTTTCTCCCTCAAATGCGCTCGAAAAAGGGTCGATAAATGGTGAAAAATGGTCTTGAAATGGGGACATTGCGAGCGGCCTGGATTCCCGGTTCGCGATACGCTACGAAAGTGCTGACAGACTGATGTGAGCACCGTATCTATGTAAGCATAAACAGACTCTACTATGCTGTAAAATTATGCCGCACATTACGAAATGCACCCCACCAAAAGCAAAAGCAGACAAACCGGCCTGGCTTACGTTATACTAAAGCAGCGACGCGCGCGGGGAGCTTATGTCGCCGCCGCGACCGCCGCCGGTCCGCCGGATCACGGTGTATCCGTGGCGACGAGTGGCCTTCCAGTAACGGCAACACCCATGAACAGGCGTGAATGCAACACGTACAAATCGTAACTGATAGCTGCGCGCATTTTACTAACCCTCATTTCGTCCAACAGCACCCGGTCACGGTCGTTCCGAACAAAATCACCATCGCGGGTAAGACCTACCGTGAAGGGGTTGATCTATCGGCCGAAGAGGCGTTCCGCTTGATGGCGCAGCAGCCACAGGCTCCGGAAGTCGAGTCGCCCACCGAGGCCGACTTTGTGGAGGTTTATACCCGTCTGGCGCGAAGCTGTGAGGCGATCATTTCGATTCACGCCTCGCGCGAGCTGCTGCCGAGCTGGCAGCGCGCCCGCCGCGCCGCCCAGCAGGTAGCCGGCCAATGCCCGATCGCGGTCATCGACTCGCAGACGCTGTCGGCCGCCCAGGGGATGCTGGTGCGGGTGGCCGTACGTGCGGTCGAGGAGCAGCCGACGCTGGACGACATCGAGCGCGTCATTCGCGGCGCGGTCGAGCGCATCTACAGCGTCTACTACATCGAAAACATGGGCTTCCTGGCGCAGAACAAGTTCATGTCCCAGTCGCACACCATCCTCGGCGCGATGCTCGGCATCAAGCCGCTGCTGACGGTCGAAGAGGGCCGGCTGCGGCCGATGGAAAAAGTGCGCACTCGCATTCAGGCGATAGAACATTTGGTCAATTTCGCGGTAGAATTTGACTCAGTCGAAGACGCGCTGATCGTGCAGCACAAGCCGTTCATGAGCGAGCAAACGCGCATGTTGCAGGAACGGCTGGCGGTCGAGTTTCCGGGGCGGCACTTCCCGTATGGGATGTACGGCCCGTCGCTGGCCGCCTGGATCGGTATCGATGCGACCGGACTGATCGTACTCGAAAGCGAAATCGACAGGGTGGACGATGACTACAGCTAGGCGGAAGATCGCTTTTGTCACCGACAGCACCTGCGACCTGTCGCCCGAATTTACCCAGGCGCACGACATCGGCATCGTGCCGTGCTTCGTCAACTATGGCGGGCGCGGTTACGTCGACGACGGCGTCGACCTCGTGCGCGAAACGTTCTACCAGCAGCTCGATTCGATCCGGCCGTTTCCGACCTCGGCCGCGCCGTCGCCGGGCATGGCCGAAACCGCCGTGCGGAAGGCCGCCGCCAGCGCCGACCACGTCATCATTCTGACGCCGCCGGCCAAACTGAGCGGCCTCTACAACGTACAGCGGCTGGCAGCGGCCACGCTGCCGCCCGACCGGGTGACGCTGATCGACTCTGGCACGACGACGATGGCGCTCGGCTATCAGGTGCAGGTCGGCGTCGAGACGGCCGAGGCGACCGGCGACCTGACGGCGACGCTGAACGCCATTCAGGCGGTGCGCGAGAACGTCAACATGTACGCCGCGCTGAACACGCTCGACTACCTGCGCGCCGGCGGGCGGGTGAGCTGGCTGGCGGCCGGCATCGGCGGGCTGTTTCAGATTAAGCCGATCATCGACATGAAGGACGGCATCGTCCATTCACTGTCGCGCCAGCGCACCTTCGGCCGTGCGCTCGACGAACTGGCGAGCCTGGCCCGCGCGATGGCGCCGCTGGACCGCCTCAGCATCATCCACGCCAACGGGGCCGAGTTCGTGCCGTCGCTGCTGGAGCGGATAAGCGATATTGTGCCGGAAGATTTACGCATACTGAGCGTAACCCCTACGCTGGGTCTGCACGTCGGGCCGCACGCCATTGGCGTCGTCCCGTTGAGCAAGAGTTGGAGACGTTAAACACTTATGCCATCGGCACTCGAAAAACTGGTCAAAATCCTCAAGCTCGAACGCGAGCAGGGCTATAAAAATACGGCGGTCATCGGCGGGCTGGGCGCGTACTGCGACAACTGGTCGAACGAAGCGCGGGCGCAGGCCAAGCGGCCGGAGCATATGCCGCTGGTCGAAGAGCTAACCGGTATGCTGCGCGACTATGAAGCGCTGCCCGGCCGCAACGAGCGTCATCGGGCGGTGACGACCATGCTGGAGCGGATTACGACCGGCTTCCAGCCGCGCCGCGCCGCGCCCCCGCCGGAAGGCCAAGCACCCGCGCCAACCGACGCCCAGCCGGCCGAAGCGCCGCCAGAGCCG
>Ga0351855_1115_pt1 | contig 18247 bp, 20 predicted proteins | sample BONcelFGM3001C11_FD_206794 | JGI IMG/M metagenome (GOLD analysis project Ga0351855, IMG submission 206794) | Enriched cells from coal bed in the Powder River Basin, Montana, United States - BONCAT cells FGM rep2 HSBNCT.FGM.300.1.C11 ...
TGACGAGAGGTCGGCTGAAGACCCGGAACTGGCCGAAGACCTCAGGACAATCGCGGTACACGCTGACAGGTGCAAGAAGATCGTGGCGGGACTTCTCGACTTCGCAAGGCAGAACAAGGTGTCCCGCAGGGAAACCGATCTGCCGGCTTTTGCGATCAAGGTCGCGTCGGACCTGCCAAGGCCCGATGGCGTCGAATTCATCACGGATAACAGGATGAAGGACCCCATGGAATACCACGGAAAATGGTTCGTCATCGTAAACCCTAAAGCTCAGGGCGGCGGAGCGGGCGGCTCCTGGCCCGAGATACGGCGGGTGCTTGAGAATACGGGGCTCGATTTCTCGTACGCCTTCACAGACTGCGCATCAACCACCTCAGGCCTGACACTGCGCGCGCTGTCCGAAGGTTTCGGCGGAGTGGCTGTCTTCGGGGGCGACGGAACTCTCTCCACCGTTGGAGCGGTCCTTTCATCCGTCGAGGATCCTCCTGTCCTCGGGCAAATCCCTGCCGGCAGCGGGAATGACTGGATAAGAAGCCTTGGGATCCCTCAGGACAGGGTTTCAGTTGCCTTGTTGTTGAAAAAGGGCCATACAAGGTCAGTCGATACCGGTGTATGCACCGCATGCGGTGTCCGCATGCCCTTCATCAACTCCGCAGGCATGGGCTTCGACGCCTTCGTGCTGAAGAGGACCCTTGCCCTCAGAAAACTGCTTCCCCTTAAAAAAAGCGGTTACCTCGTTTCCCTCTTCATTGCCGCCCTGTGGCCGCCCAGGTTCAGCGCCACGGTCCTTGCCGATGGAAACGCCTTTCACTCGGGCCGCTACTTCTCACTGACGGTTGGAGTGGGAAGGTTCAGCGGAGGCGGCATGAGCCTCTCCCCCTCGGCCGTGATCGACGACGGATTGCTCGATGCGGTGCGCATTGCACCAGTCGGATTCCCCACCATTGCCGCGAACATCGGTAGGATCTACAGCGGAACGCTCATGGATATGAAGCAGGCCCGGGGAGCCCGGGCCGCTTCCTTCTCAGTTGTACCGCAGGGGAATGTGCTTCTTGAACTTGACGGCGAGTTCCAGGTCTTTCCGGAAAAGCCCGAAAAGCTTGTGTTCGATACCGGTCCGGTCCTCAGGGTCATCACTTCCCCGACCTGATTATCCTCCAAATCTCATCCGGGCAATCCGCGAGATGCCTGGCACCAAGCTCCCTGAGCCTCTCAGCGGAAGTGAAACCCCAGGTGCACCCCACAGGGACCATTCCGGCGGCCCGTGCGACAAGCATGTCCGGCTCGCCGTCGCCAACCATGGCTGTCTCGCCGGGCTTGGCACCCATTTCCACAAGCATGGCGAGGGCCGTCTCGCCACCCGGTTTCACCGGTCTGCCGGGAAGCGCACCCCGCACCGCCGCAAAGCACGTCTTTGGAAAGAAACGCTCGAGGCTTCCCGTTACGGCACGATGGGGCTTGTTGGAAAGAACGCCCATCCTCACTCCGCTCTCCGAAAGCTCCTTGAGCATTTCCGTAACACCGCGGTACGGAGCTGCGGTGCTCTCTTCGACCCTCTCATGGGCCTCACTGGCCTCGGATGCCATCCGTTCGACAAGCCCTGCCGGGACCATGGGGCCGAGGATCCGGCGGTAGAGTTCCTCAAGGCCCATGCCGACAGCGGCCCTGAACTCCTCCCGGGAGCGTTGGGCCAGCCCGTTCTTCAAAAGCAGCCTGTTTCCCACCCGCATTATGTCGGGCATGCTGTCAAGCAGGGTTCCGTCAAGATCGAAGATCACCGATCCGAAAAAGGTCACCGGCAACAGCAGCACCCACCGCAGAACGTGCCAATCGCCGCCATGACCTCTTCAATGTCGGGAAGCTGTGGAATGTCGTACTGCCGGGCCCAGACCACCTTTGCCCCGGGGCCACGGGTCACGAGCACGTTGGCCCTTCCGCTGATGCCCTTCTCCTCGATGAAAAGACCGAGCCTCTGTGCAAGACCCCCGTGGGGCCAGAAATCCGAAAGCAGCGTGAGCTTCTCAAGGCCCAGATGCTCGGCCCAGGGTTTCTTCGCGGTGTGGGCATCCACGCTTATGCCCAGGGGAAGCACTCCCCTTGAGTCGAAGAAAGACATGTTGTCTTCAAGGCCCTTCATCTGTGCCCCGCACACCGATGTCCAGGCAAGCGGGTGGAACGACAGCAGCAGGCACTTGTCAGCGTGCTCCGCCGAGTCGAGATCCACTCCGAGATGGGTCTTCAGTACGAAACGCTCAAGGTGTTCCCCGGGTCCGATCATTGTGCCGCCTCGCTTTCTGTGGGAAGAATGAGAAGATAGACCTTTGGCCAGTCCAGCGGGTCGGGTTCACGCGCGACCGCGCCGTATGGGGTGATGCTGTAGTCGGCCCTTGAAAGGCATTCGGGGCCCTGGGGGACTACAGTGGTGTAACTGCGGCCGTCTGGCGGGTAGACCCTGAAAAAAGTCTCGCCGGTATGCCCCATCTCAAGCCAGACACTGCCCAGGGGATCGACACCAATGCCGTTCACGACTGTTCGGAAAGGGGCTTCGTCCCTGCTCCGCGTTCGTTCAAGAGTGGACTCTCCGTCGGATATCCGCAACGAGATGCTTAGCGACTCTTCAGAGAGCTCCTCCCCGGATTTGGGTGTTCGTTCGAAGGGTTCACTCACGGAAAAGATCGTTTCGCCTTCGGGTGAAAAACCGAGAACGAGAAGAAGGGAGTCTGACTTTTCAGCAAAATAGACCGACCCGCCCGGTCCGGGGGCTATCTCGAACTCGGGCCTGGACATCAGCCTTCCGCCATCCATGCGGACCGGGATCGTATGAAAGACAACCGAGGGTTCGGAAAAATCCCCCCATGAACCCAGGATCATTGATGCGCCGGGAACTCCGTCTTCACCGGTAACTACCCTCATCGATACGCCTGCAACCGTTCCCGGAGTGGATGCGGCGATGCTCACCGGCGGTACAGGGAAGAAACCGGTCAGTTCCCTTTGAAAAACGCCGTTCGAATCGAAGAAGACTATCTTGCCCCCCATGAGGTCCGACACCGCGTACCCGTCTGGAAGCACAGCCAAGGCCATGGGGAACTGGAATTCGCCCGGACCGGGACCGAACCTTCCCATCGAAAGCAGTTCCACGCCATCGGGAGAGAAGACCTGAAGCGTTGCCTTCTGCGCGTCCAGAACGGCAACATCACCGCCCGGCGTCATTCCCGCGCCGGTAATGAAGCCGAAGGTGAGCCTGTCATCACCCGTCTCGACGCCGATGGTGTCGGTAACCACGATCACGGGCTGCCGTCCGTCCCCAGAAGACGCGGAGCCGTGAGTCTGCGGTTCCCCACAGGACAAAATGGCAAGAAGTGCGGAAGAAAGGAGTGGAACAAGTCTCTTTCCCATGGTCATCCTTTCCATTACAATAGGCTCTGCGAAAACATACCGGAAAGGAAACGGAGAATGCCAAATCTTTTCTTTGAACACCTTACCGCGGATGAGAAGGAAGAGTTCCTCGCCTGCTGCGAAAGCGAGCTTTACCGCAAAGACTCCCCCATCATCATCAAGGACGACGCCAGCCGTGACCTGTTCGTCATCAAGAGCGGCTCCGCCACCGCGGCCGACAGCTGGGACGAGGACGTGGTTCCCCTCGCCATCTTCGCCGAGGGCGACGTTTTCGGCGAGATGAGCTTCATCGACGGCTCCCCGCGCTCGGCCACGGTGATAGCCAACGAAGACTCCATACTGCACCGCATGAGCTTCGAGCGTTTCGAAAAGTTGATGGACGAGAAGCCCAAGCTCGCCGCCAGCTTCCTCATGGGTTTCATGAGGGTGCTGGTGAAGAGGCTCCAGTTCACCGACCAGACCTTCACCACCCTCGCCGTGATGAACAGGGAACTCAAGAAGAACACGGTGGAGTTCAGGAAGGCGATGCTGATCCACCCCGGAAACGAGTAGCGGCACCCTCACCGGGATAGTCTGGCCTGAGAGTTTTCCCGTTCTGGAAACATCCAGGCTGGTGCTTCGCGCATTCGGGGCGGCGGATCTTGAAGACCTGTTTCGCTGCCTGTCCGACCCTCTCACGGTCGAGTTCGTAACTGAACCGGCCGACGGACCCGACGTTCTCGAGGGCGTACTGGAAGAGTATATGCACGGACATGAACGGGGCGTGTCGCTCAACTGGGCGATCCGGGAGAAGGCAACGGACGTTTACGCGGGAAGCGTTTCACTTCAGGAGTTCAGTTTTCACGACCTCATGGCGGAAGCCGCATTTGATCTGAACAGGAATTTCGTTTCAAGGGGGTACATGACCGAAGCCCTTGGCGCGGTTCTGGCATATGGCTTCGAGGCAATGAAGCTTCACAGGGTGGAAGCCCGGGTGGTGCAGGGCAACGCAAGGTCGGAAAAGCTTCTGAAAAGGCTGAGGTTCCGGCTCGAGGGCAACCTGAGGGAATCATTCGTTCTTCATGGTTCCCCGCGGAGCGTTCTGATCTACGGAAGGCTCAGTACCGACCCGGTCTGAACGACTGTGCCCCTGAAGAGACGATTTCAGCCGCGCTCTCCATCTGGCCGGGGCTGAGCATGGCCCTTATCTCCCCCACCGCCCACGAAACCAGGTCGAGGGATTCGTAATCCGTGCCGTAAGGGTCGTCCAGGTGAAGCGGGCCTGTTCCGGCAAAGGCATCGAAGAACCTCGTTCTGCGGTCTGATATCCCGTAGGTTGACCTGATACGATCCCTGTTGTAGTCGACATATGCCGTCAGGGCATCGAGGTAGGCGTGCTGCGACCACTCAAGGTCCAGTCTGCCCAGAAGGTCGGAAAAACCCTCCATCTCCGGAATCATGCGTTCCCACTCCCTGATGCGCGGCACCCAGCGCCATGTGGAAGGCCGCCGGCCCCATCCTCCGCCGTTTTCGGTCTCGAAGACCTCAAGTTCATGGAGAAAGCAAGAGTACGAAATGCCGTCCTCGGCCAGGAAGCGGTCGAGCCAGACGGAACCCGCCGAGCCGTCGTACCGTGCTTCGGGAACAGAACCGCCCCTGAACGCAAATGCCACCGCGACAGTGAGGATCAAAAGATGCGCAGCCAGTTTCATGGAACAACCTCCCTGGTCATGATGCAGAATATAGCCGCAGAGGAGGACCGGAAGTGATGGGTCACTTATTGACAGAACGGCAGGAATGGAATATTAGATAGAGGCACGTACCCTGAAATGAATGGAGAGGATCATGAGGATTTTTGCATTGTTGTTAGTCTGTCTTACGGTCAGCGCCTTTGCCTCTGTCAGAACGGGAGGCCCAAGCCATTCCCAGAATCCCACCTACAACAGGGGAAGCTATACCGTCGTAAGCACCCTTATCGGCGGACTCACATACTCTTACGGCCTGGCCATAAAGGACAACGTTCCCAACAGCATCTGGATACTCAACTGGAACGACCTGATGAACTACGAGTTCGACATGACCACCGGCGCCCCCCAGGGATCCTGGGAGATAACCGAAGGTGTCGACCCCGATGACCAGGCCTACTGCGAGTACGCCACGGGCAACCGCTGGTTCATGACCGACTACGGCACAAGCATGTTCGCCGTCTTCGCCGAGAACGGATCGCACGTGGTAAACATTGCCGGCCCGGCTGGCTACACCAACCTTTTCGGGATCGGCGCGGGCAAGGGCCAGGTCTACGTTGGCTCGCCCAACGAGGACGTCCTCGCATGGGGTCCTTACACCGGTGTCGAGACCAGCATCAGCAGCTGGACCGAGATCCCCTACACATCGGTCTACGGTCTCGCCGTATGGGGTGACTACCTCTTCGTCGCCTGCGGACTTGCCGACGAGGACAACCTCTTCATCCATTACATAAACCCCGACGGCTCGCCCAACCCCACACCGGTGTGGTCAGCCACTTTCACCGAAGAGGTCGAAGCGAACGGCGGCATCGACTTCGACGGCGAATACCTCTATGTCTACCCCCAGAACTCATTCGTCTACGTGCTTGACATCGACTGGGACCCCCAGTCCCTCTCCCCCTCCACCTGGGCGAACATCAAGAGCTCTTTCTGATCACTGTTCCAGGGGGCGGAATTCCTTTCCGCCCCCTTTCTCCATTGGACATACCATGATGGAACCAGTTGTTCTTGTTCATGTTGAGAACCTCAGGAAGACCTACGGCAAAACTGTAGCAGTCGACTGCCTCTCCTTTCAGGCCCGGCGGGGAGAGATACTTGGAATCCTGGGGCCCAACGGTTCGGGCAAGACAACCACCCTCAAATCCATTCTTGGCCTGGTCTACCCCGACAGCGGCGAGATACAGGTAAACGGCCTTTCGGTTCAAACACACAGAAAGCGCGTTCTTGAGAACGCGGGCGCGGTACTCGAGGGCGCCAGGAACATCTACTGGTACCTCTCACCCCGTGAGAACCTGCTCTACTTCGCCGGGATCAGGGGCCTTTCAGCTCGAAGGGCCTCCCCAATGATAGATGAACTCCTGAAGAAGCTTGAACTGTATGATGTGCGCAACAAGGAGGTCAGGCAGTTCTCAAGCGGAATGAAACAGAAGGTTGCCATGGCGTGTGCCTTCGTTCACGACCCCGGCATCCTTTTCCTCGACGAGCCAACCATGGGGCTCGATGTCGAGATAGCCTTGTCAATACGCGACTGGCTCAGATCGCTCGTGAGGGAACACGGAAAGACCATCCTTGTAACCTCGCACGACATGGGCTTCGTCGAATCGCTTTGCGACCGGGTGCTTATCATCAGGGCGGGCAGGATCGTTTCGGACGAGACCCTTCAGAGCCTGAAGGCCCGGTTCTCGGAGAAAACGGTCGAGGTGATCCTTGAGACGCCTCTGACCGCCGCCCAGACCGAGGCCGCGGAAGCCCTTGGACCTTGCCGGACCGAATGCGAGGGCGGTGTGTACAGGTTCGGGATAAGGCTGCACCAGCCCCAGTACATCTTGGACCTCATGAGCATCCTTCGCGACGGCGGATCCGTCATCAAGGACTTCAGCACCCGCGAGAACGATCTCGAGAACATCTTCCTGCAGATGATCCGGAAGGGGTCCTGATGCGCATCCTTACCCTTGCCCTGACGGAACTGAGGCTTATGGGCTGGGGCATGAAAAGGTACTTCTTTAACACCGGCGCGCTGGTGCTGGTTATGTACCTGGTCTTCCTGGGAATGTTCTGGGGGGTAAGGGCAGTCGCCGGTGACAGCGTCTCCGGCGACTCGCTTGATTCCATGGTCGTGGGTTATGTGCTCTGGCTAATCGCCATGATGTCAATCCAGGGGACAGGCAGTGAAGTGATGGGCGAATCCCAGACCGGCACGCTCGAGCAGCTTTACCTGTCTCCCCTCGGCGCGGACATGATATTCCTATTCAGGCTCATGGGCGGCATTCTCTTCAACTACATCTTCGTGACGATAATGCTCTTCCTGTCCATGCTCACCACGGGCAGGATGCTGACCGTGAACTTCCCCTATTTCTACGGCATGCTCTTCCTCAGCATTCTCTCCCTTGTGGGGATATCCTTCATGCTCGGCGGTATCGGCCTGATCCACAAACGGATCGGCTCGGTTTACGGAATTCTCACTTTCGCGCTGATAGGCATGATGCTGCTTCCGGTCTACCCCTTTACGCCATGGGCACTGCTGCCTTTCGTTGCGGGCGCGCATACGGTGAACTCCTTCACGGTTCATGGAACTGTTTTCCCGGCGTGGTGGTACATGTACATAGCGGCCAACAGCCTGTTCTACCTAGCCGCGGGTCTTGCGATCTTCAGGGTCTTCGAACGGAAGGCCATGCGCCTGAACAAGATGGGACAGTATTAAATGCCTTTTGCATCCTTTGTGATAGCGTGTTTGCTATCGGTCGCGACAACAGCCGATTCCCTTCCCCCCGTTGACCTTGCGGACGCAATAGTATCCGATGCCCTATCGCACCTTGGCACACCCTACGTCTACGGAGGGACCGGCCCGTCGGGCTTCGACTGCAGCGGCCTGGTCTACAGGGTGTTCGGAGACAACGGAGTTACCCTTCCCCGCACCGCGGGTGCCATGGCTTCCGCGGGAACCGAGGTCTCACGGGACAGCCTGCATCCCGGTGACCTTCTCATTTTCCAGAACCCCGGTCATGTGGGTATTTACATAGGCGACGGCAACTTCGTCCACTCATCGTCCTACAGGAACATCGGGGTCACCGTGACCCCCATGGACCAGTCGAACTACGTGAGGCGCTTCGTCTCCGCCGTCAGGGTCCTTCACTGAACATGTTTCCACTCCCCATGGCCGGTTTCTTTTTCTGCAAGATTCGTTATAGATTTTGTATGTTGTTCCCCATTCTTCGAGCATTGAAAGGAAAGGTATGAAAACCCTGCTGATTCTTCTTGTTATCGCTGCCACCGGTACTGCGGGGGTGATCAGCGAACAGCTTCGGATTGAGATGGCCCTCTCGGCGCCCGACCAGCTGATCCCCGTGCTCATCATGCCGGCTGGGCGCGCCGACCTCGACTACATCAACAGCGTCGCCGCGAACATGACGCCCGCACAAAGACGGGAACTCGCCGTCAGCGTGCTCAAGTCTTTTGCCGCCGAAGCCCAGCAACCCATCGTGGATGCCATGGCCGACTTCCCCGAAGGAACCGTTTCAGAGGTTCACCAGAGCTGGATCGTCAATGTCGTGGGGTGCCACGCAACTCCCCAGGTCATCAGGCAACTCTCGCTGCGCGGTGATGTCGACTACATATCGCTGGTAACATACACCGACATCAGCATCGAGCCCGTCGATGTCAGGGAGCCGACCCCCGAGGAGATCAGGCTCGCCACCACATGGGGCCTCGAGAAGATCAATGCTCCCGATGTCTGGGCTCTCGGCTACGAGGGCGAAGGCGTGATCGTGGCCGTCGTGGATACGGGCGTCAATTACAACCACAACGACATCCACAACCAGATGTGGCACGACACCCCCGCCGGCTACCATTACGGCTGGAACTTCGCCAACGGCACCGGCGACCCCATGGACACAGCCGGCCACGGCACCCACTGTGCAGGAACCGTTGCGGGCAACGGCGCCTCCGGAACCCAGACGGGTGTTGCGCCCCAGGCGACAATCATGGCACTCAAGACGGCCATGACGTTCAGCACCGAGCAGCAGTGCTGGGATGCCTACGAGTTTGCCGTTGAACACGGCGCAAGCGTCGTGTCCTCCTCCTTTGGCTGGCCCCAGAGCCAGAACCCGAACCGTCAGGAATGGCGTGAGGTTGTCGAAAACAGTCTTGCCGCGGGTGTGCACCATGCCATCGCCGCAGGCAACGAAGGCGGCAGCCCCTATGTTCCCGGAAACATCCGCACCCCCGGCGACTGCCCTCCCCCATGGCTTCACCCCAATCAGACGACGACCGGCGGGCTCTCCGCAGTTGTAACGGTTGGCGCCACCGACAGCAATGACAACCTCGCTTCCTTCTCGAGCCTCGGTTACTCAACCTGGAAGTACGACGCCCCCTGGTTCGACTACCCCGACACCGCCCCTGCCATCGGCCTCATTGACCCCGACATCTCCGGCCCTGGCGTTGACATCGTGAGCCTCAACTACAGCAACCCTTCGGGCTACACCACGATGAGCGGAACCTCAATGGCCACCCCCCACATCGCGGGCTGCATGGCGCTCCTTCTCGATGTGAACCCCAACCTCACCAACGCCCAGATGGACTCGCTTCTCGAGATGACGTCCGTCGACCTCGGCGCGGCGGGCAAGGACAACTACTACGGCGCGGGCCGTGTGGACATCTATCAGGCCGTCCTTGCCGCCCTTGAAATGGTCGGGACCGAAGAGGCAAACGGCGCCGCCATCGACCCCGTATCGATGGTCCTTTCCGGCGTGTCCCCCAACCCGGCCGCTTCCCACGCCTCGTTCTCGCTCTACGTCCCCATGGCCCAGACAGTGGCCCTCAACGTCTACGACGTGGCCGGCCGTGCCGTGGCCTCGGTGCACAACGGTGACATCAATCCGGGCTCCCACAACTTCATGTGGAACATTCCGGGCAACCTCGCCAACGGCCTTTATTTCGTCAGGGTCTCAGGACCCTCCGGCGCCGCGGTTTCAAGGCTCACGCTGCTGCGCTAGATCCAGTCCACTGAAAAGCGGCCCGTTCCTTTCGGAGCGGGCCGCTTCCTTTGGTACCCCCGTCGGGATTCGAACCCAAGCTTCCGGCTCCGGAGGCCGGCGCTCTATCCAACTGAGCTACGGGGGCAATGAGCGGGTAAGATAACCTGTCGGGTCACCGTTTTCAAGTCAGAAGAGTATCTGCTCCACCTGGGGTTCCTCGCCCTTCTCCAGGGTGAGGAGAGCCATCGATCTGTTGCCCCTGCTTCCCTCGACCGCGCCAGGGTTCAGCATGAGCAGGCCGCTCTCCCTGTACTCGGTGAACCGGTGTGAATGGCCGAAGAGGATTATCCCGGGATTTTGGGGTTCAAACAATGATCTCACCCTTTCCCGCAGACCGGTCCTCGGGCCGGACCCGTGCGTCATGCAAACCAGTGTACCTTCGACGGTGAAGGTGAGGGTTTCCGGGAGAAAGGCCCTGAGGCCGTAACCGTCCATGTTGCCAAGGACTCCCCTGATGGGAGCGAAGCGCTGCAGGTCGCGGTAGACGTCGGGTTCAACGAAATCTCCGCAATGAAGAACGAGGTCTGCCTCGCAGCAGACCTCGTAAACTCTTCCGGGCAGGTTGCCGGCCCGGGTGGGAACGTGTGTATCGGAAAGAACCGCTACGATCAATTTCTAACGGATCTTCTTCTTGTGCCTGTTGGCGCGACGCCTTTTTTTGCGTTTGTGATTCGCGATCTTCTGTCGCTTCCGCTTTCTTCCATTGGGCACTTTACTTTGCCACCCTTTCCTTTACCGACCGGGACGGCTTGAACACGGGGACGGAGCGCCGGGGAACGAGAACGGTTTCGCCGCTGTGTGGGTTTCGGGCCTTGCGTTCGTTTCTTTCCACGACCTTGAACGTGCCGAAGCCACGGATCTCAATGTGCTCTTTTGCGAACATTGCATCCTTGACTTCCTCGAAAAATCTGTTGACCACGAAGGCTACTTCCTTCTTGGTCAGCCCTGTCTTATCGGCGATGCTTGCGACGATGTCGGCCTTGGTCATTTTTCCTCCCGCACCGGTCAGGGTAAGAGATATGCCTGTATGCCAGAACTATAACTACATCCAACGTTTCAAGAGCGGGTAAGATAGACAATGCCCGCACAATGTGCAACCCCTTGACAGCCGTCAACTAAGGGGATGCGGCGGCCGAAGCCGCCGCAAAAAAGCTGGTGGAGCTTAGGGGAGTCGAACCCCTGACCTCTTGACTGCCAGTCAAGCGCTCTAGCCAACTGAGCTAAAGCCCCATCGAAAGCCGCAGAAACATAACCCCTGCGCCCATGATGTCAAGTTTTGGCAGACTCGAGCCGCCAGAAGGCACCGCCCATGGGTTGCCTTACAAGCCCCGGAGCAAGCTCGACGATCGCCATCTCTATCACCATGGATACGGTGGCCTCGAAAAGGTGACCGCCAATGGCCCCAAAGTCATGGTTCGCAAGGGATACATGAAGATGGATGAAGGGCTCGCCCTCCTTCATCGAGATGTTCCCCTGAAGCGAGAGAACCTCCAGGGAATCGGTCAGAACTGTCTTTGCGTACTCGGTTCCGTCGTACCTTCCAATGGTCGTGTCCGAAAGCATTCCAATTCCGCAAAGCACCACGCCTGATTCAAGACCGCTTCGCAAGCAGTGATCCTTCAGCGTTTGGGGAAAGGGCTCGCCCCTGTCGAATCTGAGAAGCGTTATCCCGTTCTCCCTCTTCAATACCTCCATGATCCTCCTATCGGCTCCAGTCCTGTGTTCCGGTGTCAATGCTCCCGTGACGGTATCCCGGACAGCTCAGAATGTAGCCTCCATCGTGGATTGTCACCCTGTAAGGTTCGTCGCATTCGGGGCAGACCAGGGGGACGGTCCTTCCCGCCGCGCTGTCCAGCGAACCGGTGTCGTCGGTCCATGATCCTGTGGTCACCCTGAACATGGCCATGTCCGATGACAGGGTGTTCATGTTGGCCCTGCACTGGTTGCGAAGGGCCTCGGGGTTGTTCATGCATCCCAGAAAAAGCGCCACAGGGAGAAGCGCCAGGCCGCTCAGTCTCAACGTATCACCACCAGTCTCTCCGTGAGGGTCCCGGTACCTTCGGCGTGAAGCCTCAGGAAGTACACCCCGGCCGGTACTGAACGGGCGCTGAACGTTGCTTCCCCTTCACCGACAAGACCCGAGCCGAGATTCATGACAAGCCTGCCCGCCAGATCGTAAAGGGAGATGCCGCAAGGCGTCGGGGAGGACCAGCTGAAACTGACCACCGTCATTGCGGGAACCGGGGAGGTTATCCGGATGGTCGGAACACCGGAGGAACCGTGTTCAACCCCGAGGTTCCCTATGACAACCTCCTGGGTGCGGGTAATGTGTTCCCTGGCCCAGACAGTCAGAAACGCAGTAGCTGGATACCCTGGGATCTCGGGGAAAAGAAGGGCAGCATGACCTGTCACGTCGGTCGTTGCTGTAGCGTATGTGACCGGGTCATCCCATTCGCCCTGCATAAGGCACACCCTTGCATTGGCCAGAGGAACACCACCGCTCTGCACGGATACCTGAAGGGTTGTTGCTCCCTCATTGAGAACCACCGGCCCCATCTCGAGTGAATCGGGGACCTGGAGCCACATTGGAAGCTCGGGGTCGCCGAAAAGGGTGTTGCTCTTTGCAATCCAGTCGTAATGCGTATCAGAGGGGATAAGGGGAACGAAATCGTCTTTTGCGGTCATGGCAGCGTCACCCAGATGGAAGGCGTCTTCGAGGAAGAAGTTGGCGAAGAACTCCTGATCAACCAGTTCGCTCCACTGATTGCCGGGATCGGAGGGCTCACCCCATCCGTAACGGGTGTTCATGATGCAGAAACCCCCACCGCCCGGTGAGCGGATCCAGGCCTCGGCAAGGCAGGTTCCTGTGTCGAAGGAACCCGAGAGGCATGCGATGGTGTTCCATATCGACGGCCTTCCGTTCTGGGAGATGTTCACGAGTCCCATGAAATCCGATATGGAAAGACCGCCAGTGCCAATCGAAACATAGGTTTCGCTTCCGTGCCCCGCGTGGTTGACAAGATGCATGCCCTGGTTGAGCATGTTCATGGTCGCTGCATAGCTCTGGGTTCCCCAGTGTTCGTAGAGTTTGGTGATCGACCACCCCTCGGGAGTGTAGAGGGTGTCAACCTTCTCCTTCCCGGCGCACCCCGGGCAATACGGACTGGTCCAGAGGACCGATGTCGTAAAACCCATTGAGTTGTACCATGATGGTGTGTCAGGGGCGTTCTCGTATGCCAGGACCTTGCCGATGAACAAGGCGGCCTGAGAGCTGTTCTCAACTGACGCCCTGCCGATGATGTAGTCGGGATGATAATCCAGATTGTCGGCCCCGTTCAACTCGCCCCATACACCGTTGCCGTTCATATCCCAGGCATCCACGCCCGGAGCGGTATCGTTCATGTCCTGGAAGTAGAGATCGGCCGAAGGGTAGTCCACATAGCCCTCGGCTGTCGCGTAGCAGTTCCGGTGGGGTACTCCCGGCGTATCGCCGGCGAGCAGAACGAAAGTCGGGGGTGTGCCCTGAAAGACATCCCACAGGAAGAACCTGAGCCTCTGGGCCGCGTCCACTCCGGAATAGGTGTCGTCAATGTAGCCCATTGTCACTATCCGGGAAGGAACGCCCTTCAGGGTCTTCCACTCGGCCAGCGGTTCGAAAGCGGCCTCGAGCCCGTCAGTGGTGACTATAAGGTATTCTCCCCATGGAAGGTCGTCCGTCACGGGGCACGGAACCACGTCCAGGGGGTTTTCGACGGCCCGTCTCACCACATCGGCTGCAAGCGCGGACCCAAGAGCTCCCCTTGCCACCGGCCCGTGAACAGGGCCATCGTAATGGTAGTGAACAGTAACATCCATGGCGCAAGTCACCGTTAGAAGGTTTGTTACTGGATCCCATGCGATTGGTCTGAGCACGATGTCGGCAACCGGATACCCCATAAGGGTACCCTGACCGACAAGCTTTGCCACAACATCACTACCCATTGCGTACGCGTCCGGGTTCTCGGGGGTGAAGGCAAAATCACCGTATCTTGAAATGGGCACGCCCCGCTGGGCTGGTGCTGGTCTGACCCTCATGGGGAAAACCGAAGATTCGGTGACCGCAAAGGTCACGCTGTCGGCAACCGCGCCGGCCGGGAGTGCAACCATCAGGGGGGCAAGTGGCAGCAGAGGATTCCCTGGACTGGCCAGGGAAGGAACACCAGGCAGCTGAATCCTGTGACCTGCGGGTGTATCGGTCACCTCGGGCTGCGCCACAGGCGACCATGTGAACGTTACCCCATTCACAGAAAGAACAAGGACACTCAAAAACAGACCGAACATCATACCTCCATCGCAACCGTGAAGGCGTTGCGTCCATAAACCTGCTCAATGAGTTCCTTGAGCATTATTGTTATGGGAACCGCCAGGAAAACCCCGGTAAGCCCCCACAGAAAACCCCAGACAAGAACACAAATCAGTACCGTGACTTTGCCGACGGGAAGAACCCTGCCGAAGTACGTGGGTTCAATAACATTGGATACCAGGTTGTTGACCACAACAACAAGCAGGATGGTCCACAGACCGGAATTGCCGCCAACCGAAAGGGTGTAGAGGACAATCAGTATCGCGGCAATAAGGGAGCCGAAGAATGGAATGAAGTTCATCACCATGGCAATGAACCCCCAGATGAAGGCGTCACCGGGAGCCATCCATATAAGCAGACCCGCACCGATCAGCACCCCTGTGAGCAGACTTGTTGTGAGCTTTGCGATCAGATACTTTCTTGGAACCCCCTCCACTCCCGCGATCAGTTTGCTTATGCGGTGATGCTTTTCAGGATCCAATGCAAGAAGCTTCCCGGAAAACTCTCGTCTCCCGCTGAGAAGGAAGACCGTCAGCATGGTGATGATGGCAATTTTAAGGAAGAGTTGCGTTAGTGTTCCGAGAACATTCGCAGCGGTGGGAACCAGCGACGTGAGGGATATGTTCCCAATGGCAGCCTCCATTGTTGATCGCCCGGGGCCTGTCTTCACCGGAGCCGCGATTATTGATATGGTGTCCGGGGGCATTGCCTCAAGAGCACCTTCCATTCCCAGGGACCGGTAAAGACCGGGAAGCCAATGATTCTGGACTCCGTTGACGAACTCTCCCACGGGCTGAACAACATTTGCCACAAGTTCAGCCCTGCGTTCCATAAGCATGTTTCCGGTTCCATAAAGTATAAGGAGCGAGAAAGCGACGAGGGTCAGGGCGAGCAGGACCACTATCACAGAGCCCATTACCCCGGCCGCATGGCTTTCCCCCCGTACCCCGGGGAAAGGCCTTCCCATTCTGGTTTTCGGTTTCAGCATTCTCAGAAGGCCGTCTATCATACGGGCCGCTCGGCTCACTGCAGGATTGACCAGGAACATTGCAAAAACGGCAATGGTCACTTGTGTGAATACCCCGGCCATAACCTTCAGTACAACCCCGAAAGCCAGAAGAGCCACGATTGAAAGGGAAGCTGCAAGCACCTTCTCAGATGCCTGTTTCATTGAAGGACCTCCCTTCAGTTCCATAGACCTCGGGCCTCCTGTCGGCAAGACAGTTGATCCTTCTTCTTTCCTGCGCGACAAGTGTCATGTCGAGCTCGTAGTCGGTCACACCGGCAGCCGCTATTCTGCCCTTCAGGAACTCTCCCGACGGTGCGCACACCCCGCCCCCGCCCCAGAACCACGAACCCACGTGGTGACCACCAACGTTGCAGCCCACGGTGAACACCTGGGCTTCGGCGGATCTGGCCTGAAGCAGACACCTGAAAACCTTCCGGCGCTGCAAGGGCCACTGGGCGGCAACGAAAAGGATCAGGGCGCCTTCGAGGGTCAGATCACGGAAAACCTCGGGAAACCGTAGATCGTAGCACACAGAAGCTCCCGCAGGAATGCCGTTGATGCGGAAGAGACCACTGGGAGAACCCCCAATGAAGGCTGTGTGTTCATCCATGCACTTGAAAAGGTGGATCTTTTCAGCGGTATGTACCAGTTCTCCCGCCGGGCTGTAGACTGGCATGGTGTTCACGATTCCTTCCGGTTTGCGCACCGGAAAGGAGCCGCCCAAAACCCACATTCCACATTCCCGGGCAACTCCCGCAAGGGGCAGAGCAGGCAGATCGGAAGGATCAAGTGCCGCCACCCGCATCCTTTCCAGGGCGAAGCCGATGGTGAAAAGTTCGGGCAGAACGGCAACATCGGGGTGCGGAGCAATGGTAATGGCCTTGACGGCCATTTCCATGCAGTTTTCCCAGCTCCCTCTTATGGGGAGTTCGCAGGTCCTGACAACGAGGTTCCGGCCACCGGCAGTCATGGCCGGAATATAAGTTGTATAATTCCCCAACACTCACAGGCAATTCCACAGGAGGCTCACATGGCTCAGCTCAGCGGCAGGGTTGCCTCGATGCAGGCATCCCCCATACGCAAACTGACCCCTCTCTCCGACGCGGCGGAGAAAAGGGGCACAAAGGTGTATCACCTCAATATCGGACAGCCCGACATCCCGACACCACCGAACTACTGGCAGGCAATACGTGAAAGCGAGCCCAGGGTTCTGGCGTACGGACCCAGCCAGGGCCTCGCCGTCCTCAGAAAGGCCATTTCAGGTTACTACGGAAGGGCCGGCATCGAGGTTCCAGAAGACCGCGTGATGATCACCACCGGCGGCAGCGAGGCGGTGTACTTCGCCTTCATGGCAGCATGCAGTCACGGTGGGGAAGTCGTGTGCTTCGAGCCCTTCTACACGAACTACAACGGCTTCGCCTCCATGGCTGGCATCACCCTGGTCCCGGTGACCAGCTCTGTTGAGAACGGTTTCCACCTTCCATCCCGTGAGTCCATCGAGGCCGTTATCACGCCGCGGACGCAGGCCATTCTGATCTGCAGCCCCAACAATCCCACCGGCACCGTGCTGACCAGGGAAGAAGTGGCAACACTCTCGGACATCGTTCAAAAACACGACCTGTTCCTGCTTTCCGACGAGGTCTACCGCGACTTCGTCTTCGACGGCGGCAGGCACGTTTCCGTTCTCGAATTCCCTGAGATTGCCGACCGTGTGATGGTCATGGATTCCATCAGCAAGAGGTTCAGCAGCTGCGGCGCGCGGCTCGGTAACCTCATCTGCCCCAACAAGGATGTCATGGGAGGCATCCTCAAGCTGGGGCAGGCAAGGCTCTGCCCCCCCACAATGGCGCAGTACGGCGCCGCGTGGATCTATGAGCACCTCGGCGCCTCCTACTACCATGACGTAGCCCTCACCTACCAGCGCCGCCGCGACCTGCTGATGCAGGAACTCGAAGGCGTGCCTGGGGTTTTCTTCTTGAAGCCCGAGGGAGCTTTCTACGCCACTATCAGAGTTCCGGTGGACAACGCCGACAGTTTCGCCGCATGGCTTCTGTCAGACTTCTCAGTCAACGGTGAAACAGTAATGGTCTCACCCGCAGCGGGTTTCTACGCGACACCCGGGATGGGCGAAAACGAGATCAGGCTTGCTTTCGTGATTAACGACGATGACATGCGGCAGGCCCTGGGGATCCTCAAACAGGGGCTTCTTGAGTACCCTGGGGAGGGGCATTGACGGGATCGGCTTTCGATAGTAAAGTATATGCGTAGTTACTTACGTACTTTATCGAGAGGAGTCCTCCGTGTGTGATCAGACCCAGTGCTGTTGCCAGAATACCGACAAACTGAAGGGCAAACCTGGCGAGTGTTCCGACGAACAGGTAAAGGAATGCCACGGCGAGGAAACCGAAAAACACCCCTGCTGCTGACATCCATTTGTCAGTCTTTGGAGAAGAGATGAGATCCAGGACACTGAAAGTAACGCTTATCGTGATCGCCCTGCTTGTGGGGGCCGCCTTCGCCTCAGGTCACGATGACCACCCCTGCACTGGGGAAGACCATGAGTGCACCGACTCTGAATCCGGATGCACCTGTGACCCCAAGTGCGAAGACTGCACGTGCGATTCCCTGTCAAGGGCCGAAGAGACATCGGCTCCCATCGAGGATGCCCGCGATCACGGTTGCCGGGGCTGCTCCGGGCACGGCTGCCACTAGGCCAATGCGGAGCCGGACGTTTCAGTAACTG
>Ga0351855_1122_pt1 | contig 17407 bp, 12 predicted proteins | sample BONcelFGM3001C11_FD_206794 | JGI IMG/M metagenome (GOLD analysis project Ga0351855, IMG submission 206794) | Enriched cells from coal bed in the Powder River Basin, Montana, United States - BONCAT cells FGM rep2 HSBNCT.FGM.300.1.C11 ...
CTGAAGTAGGGGCCATCCAGCGCGAACACCGGCATCAGCGTGGCGACGAGTCCGTCGCTGCCGGGTGCGATGAAAAAAGCATAGTTGCGGTCGCGCGGCAGTCCGGCCAGGAATGCCGTCGTCACCTCGGCTGTGTCCAGGCTGCGCAGGCTCATGTCGTCGACGCGCTGGGACAGGAACGTGTCGAAAATGCGCGACACGCTGGCGTCGTAGGTCGGCTGCCCGACCAGCAGCACCTGGGTCGTCGGCGCGATCGACTGCGCCCGCAGCACCGCATCCATCCCATCGTAGGCGTTCAGCTCGCGGAGCTGCGGCATGTAGCCCGGCAGATGCACGCCGAAGTAGTAGTTGGCCTGTCCCAGCGCCACCAGCAGCGCCAACGCGTAGGCGGGCGCGGCCACCCTGGACCCACGCAGCCCCGGCAGCAGCAGCGGCAGCCCGTAGCGAATCCCCACCGCCAGCGTGACCACCAGCGCCGGAAAGACGACCATAAAGCGCGGGAAGATCGCGATGTCGCGCATCAGCACGTTGCCCAGCCCGGCGAAGAACAGCCAGAGCAGCAATAGCAGCGCCGGCGAGCGCGCCCGCCAGAGCAGGGTAGCGACGCCGAGCAGGAAAAGCGGCGCCAGCCAGTCGAGCATCAGTGCCTGGCCGCCGCCATAGTAGCGCGCCAGCTCCGGCTGGTGAACGTAGAGCTGGAACGGGAACGTCAGCCGGTTGGCGAAATCGCGTACCTGTTCGGGCGCGGCTTGCCCGGTCACGATTTGCAGGACGTAGTCCAGCCCGATGCCGGAGTCGCTCAGGCGGCTGGCGCGCGTCTGGTTCAGCACGAACAGGCTGTAATAAACCGGCGCGAGCACGAAAAACGCTGCCAGCCCGGCCACCACCAGCCCGTGCCAGTGGCGGCGCATCGCCCGGCGAAACGTCAGCGCCAGCAGCAGCACGGTCAGCGCCAGCAGCGGCGGAAATAGCAGCCGTCCACCCTCAAAAAAATACTGCGTCAGACCGAGCAACGCGCCGCACAGCGCCCAGTCGAGCCGGCGATTGTTTTTGAGGCCGCGCACCAGAAAGGCGAACGCCAGCGTCCCGAACAGCGGGTCGGCGATGTGGGCCATGCCTATGCGGCTGAACTGGAGATGCGGCGGAAACGTCGCCAGCAGCAGCGCCGCGATCAGCCCGGTAGGGTGGTCGAACAGCGCCCGCGCCAGCAGGTAAACGGCGAACACCGTCAGCGCCCCGACCAGCGCGTTCATCAGCCGCAGCGCTTCGAGCGAGCGCCCAAACAGGTTGATGGCGACCGTCTGCCAGTAGGGGAACAACTGGGTCGCGGACAGCCGATCCGACACCTGCGTCACCAGTCCGGCCTCCTGAGAACGCCAGGCATGGCCGACGCCTTCGAGCACGACCGCTTCGTCGACCGAGCCGCGAATGGCGTCGCCCAGGTGGTACAGGCGCAGGCCGAGCGCCAGGGCGAAGATCGCCAGCAGCGGCAGCGCCTGCCGCCACGAAACCCGCGTCCGCAGCGCGCGCAGGTCGACCGACGACGCGCCGCTCAGGCCCCAGACGACCAGCGCGATACCGGCGACCAGCAGCAGAAACTGAACGTCGTTGGAGACAGGCTGGACGACGGCGTCGCCCTGGGCCTTGGCGCTGCTGATGTGGGCCAGCGCCGCCAGCAGACCGACGCCGAGCAGCGTCGGCAGCCCGTGCGAGCGGGCCGGCGTCAGCGCTGCATCGACCGGGCGAGTGAAGGCCGGCGACGGCGGCGCGAACCAGACGGCGATACCGAGCGAAAGCGCGCCGGCCAGCGCGAACAGCAGCGGCGCGGTCAACGGCTCGTCGTTGGGCGACGGACGAAAGCCGATTCCGGCCACCACCATCAGTCCCAGCGCCAACCAGGCGAATCCCTGCGCCGTTCGCCGGCTGTCGCGCGCCAGACTGCGGCGGGCGGTCAAAACGCGCAGGTCGCGGAGTGCGCCGGCCAGCGTCCACTGTGCGTCGCGTGCCACCAGTCCCAGCGCCAGCGCCAGCAAGACAAGCAGCGCCAGCAGCGGGTAGGGCGACGGCAGCAGAAACATGACCAGCGCGCCGGCGGCCAGCACGAGCAGCGCCAGCGGCCAGACTGCCACACGCCAACGGCGGGGCGCGGTCGTCGCCGGGCGCGACTGTTCGACTTCCGGCGCAAAAGTTGGCGGTGCTTCCACAGGCTGCGGACGACTATCCACCGTCATCAAAACCCCTGTCGCTCGCCTTCACCGTCCTCAATAATACAACGGGAATTAAGCTTTGGTTGGCGGGTTTCACCTAAAACACGACGACGACTGTAATGTCGCCTTAATTTGTGCGCGGTGTATACTACGCTTAGGCTACCTAACAAGGCATGGGATGCCGCCGATTTGCGGCGTTTTTCCTGCCTCGTCACACCCGGCGCACCTTAAAAATCGACCTTCACCATTTTTGTGTTAAGCCGCCATTTTCCGGCCCATTTCGGACCATTTATCCGTCCATTTCCGCGCCATTTTTCCACCATTTCTTTTCCCTCATTTGAGCGAAGAAAATGCGCCTGGCGAAATTTCACCATTTAAATGGTGCCCGGCGGGGCGCTTGCCTGTCTACGGCGGAAGGCTACAATCGGGTCGCGCTTGCGAAACGGAAAAACAAAGGACAGCGGTGAGAGGCTATGGCGACGGAAACATCTACTCAAAAACCCCTGCGCGTCGGCGTGGTCGGCATGGGCTGGGCCGGCGAGACGCATCTGAAAGCCTACCAGCAGATGCCGAACGTCGAGGTGGTGGCGCTGGCCGACCCGCGCGAGGAGCGGCTGTTGGAGCTGAAGCAGACTTATGCGGTCGATGACGTCTACGTCGACTATCAGCAACTGGTGCAGCGCGACGACATCGACGTAGTGAGCGTGGCGACGCCGAACCAGTTCCACGCCCCGGTGACGATCGCGGCGCTGGAGCACGGCAAGCACGTGCTGTGCGAAAAGCCGCTGGCCCGCACCAGCGCCGAGGCCGAACAGATGGTGCGCGCCGCCATCGACCACGATCGCGTGCTCAAGACCGCCTTCAACCATCGCGAGCGCGGCGATATCCAGGCGCTCAAGCAGGCCATCGACCGGGGCGAGCTGGGCCGCGTATACCACGCCAAGGCGAGCTGGATGCGGCGGCAGGGCATCCCCGGCATGGGCGGCTGGTTCACGAGCCGCGAGATGGCCGGCGGCGGCCCGCTGATCGACCTCGGCGTCCACGTGCTGGACATGGCGCTCTATCTGCTGGGCGAGCCGGAAGTCCAGGCGGTGAGCGCCGCCACCTACGCCGAGCTGGGGCCACGCGGGCGCGGCGGGCGCAACGACCTGCGGACGATGGACGTCGGCGGCTACGAGGTCGAAGACCTGGCGACCGCGTTTGTCCGGCTGGCGGGCGGGGTGACGCTGCTGCTGGAGGCGAGCTGGGCAGTCTACGGCCGCCAGGGCGACGACTTCGGCGTGACGCTGTTCGGCACCGAGGGCGGTGCAGACGTCGATATCAAAAAATATGCCTGGGAAGATACGCTGCGCATTTACACCGACGTCGACAACCAACCGGCGGTGCTGGCCCCGGTGGTCACCAAAGGCGAAGGCCACGTCGCGGTCGTGCGCAAGTTCCTGGCGACCATCGCCGGCGGCGACTGGGCGCAGAGCCGGGGGCAGGATGGGCTGCGGCGGGCGCAGATTATCGACGCCTGTTACCAGAGCGCGGCGGCCGGCCGCGAGATCGCCCTGACCGACCTGGCTGGCGCGCTGTAGAGAGCAGGACTGAGGGCCGAGGACTGAGGACTGAGGACTGAGTAAGAGGCCGTTTGAGAAGGACTGGAATGGTATTTCTCCCCTCTCCCTGAGGGAGAGGGGCCGGGGGTGAGGGCTTGGGTCGCGAAATAAGGTTTATCCAAAACCCAGGTTAAATAAGACGGCCCCAGGTCCTGGCTGTTTCGTTATCCAAGACCTGGAGCCGTTGCCATCTGATAATCGTTTTTACGCAGTCCTCAGTCCTCAGTCCTCAGTCCTCAGTCCTCAGTCCTCGACCCTCAGTCCTTGAAGCCTGTCGCCTCGGCGCGCAGGCCGGCGACGAAATCATTCTTGCCGCCCTGGGCCGGGTGGCGGATTTTGACCGTCGCGATGCCGAGCGCGGTAATCTGGCGGTGGGCGACGTTGCCGACGGCGATGACCTTCTCCGGCTGGAAGATGTCCAGCAGCTCGCGCACGAAGCGCACGCCGGTCGCGACCTCCGGCGTGCGCGGGGCGCGGTTGGTCAGCGGCTCGTTCAGGCGATGCGGATGGAAGGGGAACGCGCCCCACGTCAGCGCCGCGATCCCCAACTCGGAGAGCGTCCCCCAGACGATCGTGCCGCTCTGCTCGGCGTTGATCGCCTCGAAGCCCGGTTCCGGCACGTCGGCGTAACCGCGCTCGACGCCGAACAGGCCGAGCGCCGGCAAGCCCTGCGTGACGATGCGCCGGCTGCCAAACGGGATGCCCATCAGGCGCATACCGCGATAACCGGGCGCTTCGCCGATCAACGCGACGCGGGCGCGACGCTCGTAAATGTCGGTCAGGTAACGCAGCAGGTTGGCGCGGCGCAGCGCGTTATAGGGGTTGTCGCCGGCGGCGTACTGGTTAGTCGCGTCGGCGGCTACCGGCGTGGCGGCCAGGCGTTGAATGAATGCGTCGAAGTCAGGCATCAGGTCGGGAAAATGTCGCGCACCGGCAGCGCGAAGCCCGGCAGCACGTCGCCGCCATCGAGCGTGTCGTTCACGCCAAACGGCAGGCTCAGAATGCCGCCCTGCTCGTTCAGCGTCATGACGTAGACGACGCGGTCGTCGGCATAGACCGCCCAGACCATGCGAACGCCGGAATGCAGGTATTCCCGCGCCTTAAGGAAAATATCCTCATCCTCGGACACGACTTCTACCGCCAGATCGGGTGGCATCGTGAAGCTTTTCGGAAGCCTGGGTAACCGTGCTTTCGAGATAAACCCGACGTCAGGCTGTCGCACGCGGCTGGATGCGAGCTTGAAACCCCCATCCGGCGAAGTAACAAAGCCAAGATCATTGGGGATGACGAAGGCATTGAAAAAGTAGATCAAACGCCCCGCAATGACCGTATTGGTCGGACTCGACGGTGACATCTCGACTATGACTCCGTCGTCCAACTCAAGCCGCTTCGCGTCGTTTTCTGGCTTCGCCGCATAGTCGAAGAACTCCTCGGCGGTGTAGAGTCGCTCGCTAATCGCCATAACGTCTCTCCTGCACACTTGCTGCCATTATAGCGCGATTCCGCCCTGCCTCCGTCAGCCTTCCAGCGCCTGCGCCATGTCGGCGATCAGGTCATCGCTATGCTCCAGGCCGACCGAAACGCGCAGCAGGCCGGCCGGCGTCTGGCTGTCCGGCCCTTCGACCGAGGCGCGATGCTCGATCAGGCTCTCGACGCCGCCCAGGCTGGTCGCGCGGGTGAAGATGCGCGTCCGCGCCGCGACCGCCATCGCCGCCGGTTGGCCGCCCTCGACCTGGAATGACAACATCGCGCCGAAGCCGCCGGACATCTGCCGGGCGGCGAGCGCGTGGCCGGGGTGCGTCGGCAGGCCGGGGTAATGAACGACGCTGACGCGCGGGTGCGCGCTCAGGAAGGTCGCCAGCGCGGCGGCGTGCTCGGTCTGGGCGCGGACGCGGTACGGCAGCGTCGGGATGCTGCGCAGCAGCAGCCAGCAGTCGAACGGCGACGGCACCGCGCCAGACAGCTTTTGCAGGTCGCGCAGGCTGGCCGCCAGCCCCGCGTCGTTGACGATGACCGCCCCGCCCAGCACGTCGCTGTGACCGCCGATGTACTTGGTGGTCGAATGCATGACGAGGTCCGCGCCCAGCTCGAACGGGCGCTGCAGGATCGGCGTCGCCCAGGTGTTGTCGACCGCGCAGAGCGCACCGTGAGCATGGGCCAGCGCGGTCACGGCGGCGATATCGACGACTTGAAGCTGCGGGTTCGACGGCGTTTCCACCCAGATCAGCCGCGTGTTGAGGCGGATGGCGGCTTCCACGCTGGCGACGTCGGTCATATCGACGAAGTCGGCCAGCAGCCCCCAGCGCGCCAGCACGTGCTGCACCAGATGGCGCGTGCCGTGATACAGGTCGAGCGGCAGCAGCACGTGGTCGCCGCTGGCGAGCGTTTGCAGCACCGCCGCCGTCGCCGCCTGCCCGGAGCCGAACGCCAGCGCGACCGCCCCGCCCTCCAACGCCGCCAGCGCCGTCTCCAGCGCGTCGCGGTTCGGGTTGCTGCTGCGCGTGTAGACGTGGCCGTGCGGGAACGAGCCGTCTTCGGCGCGCTCGAAGGTGGTGGACAGCGCGATCGAGGGTGTGACCGCGCCGGTCGCCGCTTCGACCGCGCGCCCGGCATGGACGGCGAGCGTTTCGAGTTTCATCAGCGCTCCCAGGCGGCGCGGCCAGCCGCATCCAGCCGCTGGAAGTCGTCGTCGGTCAGCGTCAGCAGCGCGCCGGCGGTGTTCTCTTCCAGGTGGCGCACCTTGCTGGTGCCGGGAATCGGCAGCATGACCGGGCTGCGCTTGAGCACCCAGGCCAGCGCGACCTGGGCCGGCGTCGCCTTCAGGCGCTGGCAAATCTCCTCTAGCACGCCGCCGGGCTGCGCCAGATCGCCGTTGGCGAGCGGGAACCAGGGGATAAAGCCGATGTTCTCGCGCTCGCAGTAGTCGAGCACGTCTTCGGTGCGGCGGTAAACCAGATTGAAGAGGTTCTGCACGCTGACGACCGGGAAATACTGGCGCGCCGCCTCGACTTCTTCGACGCTGACTTCGCTCAGGCCGACGTGGCGGATCAGCCCTTCACGCTGCATGTCGGCAATCACCTGGAACTGCGCGTCGCGGTCGACGGCGGGGTCGATGCGGTGCAACTGCCACAGGTCGATGCGCTCCACGCCCAACCGGCGTATGCTCATGAGGACGCACTGGCGCAGGTATTCCGGCCGGCCGACGATCTCCCAGAGGCCGGGGCCGTGGCGGGTGAAGCCGCCCTTGGTGGCGACGATGATCTCGCCGTAGGGATGCAGCGCTTCGCGAATGAGGTCTTCGCTGACGAACGGGCCGTACGAGTCGGCCGTGTCGATAAAGTTGATGTCCAGCTCCGGCAGGCGGCGCAGAACGCGCAGCGCTTCTTCGCGGTCGGCCGGCTCACCCCAGATGCCCTTGCCAGTAATCTGCATCGCGCCGAAGCCGAGGCGATGAATGGGCAGGTCGCCACCCAGCATAAACGTCCCGCTTGGCGCAGCGGTAATCTGATTCGTCGTCATGGTTTATCCTATCGCGAAATACGGTTGCGTAAGCCAACGCGCGCCCGGCGTCCGCCTGGCGCGTTGTGAGGCGGATTATAGCCGGAAAATGCCCCCTCTGGGCGAGGGAGCTGTCGTAGCGGATGGGGCAAGTGGCGCGGGCGTTGTGTGCCGGCCTGCTTGTCGCGAACGGTTACGACAAGCGCCTGGGCACGCTCGCATCCATCGGCGCGGGCACCTTCAGGCGGGTGGCGATGTGGTAGGAGCTGATGTGGTTCGCCACCGGATTGCCGGCCTGATGCACGAAGCCAAGCTCGCCTTTCGTGTCCGCATAGGGGTACGCCCGCTGGCGGAGAAGCGCGCCGAGTTCTTCAAACGGCAGATACGGCACGACGTCACAGACGTTCACGATGCGATAACTGGTGCCAACCAGCCGATCGTAGCTCTCGGCGAAGGCGGCATCGCCGACTCGTGGCGGCGCATAGCCATAAACCCGCAACTGATCGGCCCGCTCTGGCGTTCGGATGGCGATATCGAGCGCCGCCAGTTGCGCCAGGGCCGCGCCTAAACTATGCCCGACCAGATAGAGCGGCGTCCCGACCTCGAACTGTTCGACCAACTCGCGGTAGCGCCCGCGAATGCCTTTAAAGACGTCGCGGAATCCATTGTGTACGTGGCCGTAGTCGCTGTTTAGCGGATGAAATGGCACGAGTCGATAATTCATATTGTTGAGCCACTCTTCCGTGCCGACGGTCCCGCGCGTCACGATCACGCCATGACCATCCACTTTAGAGCGCAGCGCATAACCGATGAGCAACCGGGAGAAGCTATAGCGAACCGTGTTGTTGAGTGATTCGGCGACGCGTTGTGAATAACTGCTCATCGCCTTGAGCATATCTTCAAGGGTGTCGAACTTGACGGCGGCATCGTCGGACTCAAAGTCCTCGTAATCCGGCACCACCATTTGTCCGATGCGAATCGCGCCGACCGACTCATAGTTCTCGCGGACATAGCCATGCAAGTCATCGTAAATAGCGTCGATTGGCGTCTGGCAGGCGGTGAACAGATTCGCATACTGCTCGCGCGGAATCGCGAACAAATCATCCAGGTCCGGGTTCTTGGGGTCACCGGCTTCCCAGATGGGCTGTATTTCTCCCACCAGGGCCAGATTCGCCAGATGATAGGACAACGTCTCATCGTATGGATAGAGCTGTGCCATGCCTCATCCTTCCAGCGCTTCGCCCGATCTCCGACCACGTCGTCCATTATAACGGCTGTCGAAGCGGCGCGGCGGCTGGCCTGCCGCTTGCCCAGGGCTGTTGCAAAGTCGAGGTTCTGGGTGGTAACGGCTTTCGGAACCTCACCCCCCAACCCCCTTCGCGGCCTTCGGCTACTCCCTCGTTCCTCGGGGCGCTTCGCCATCGCAAACTACAGCGATAGAGAGGGGGAGCAGAGTCGCCGTCATTGCGTTCGCCATCCCGACAGAATTGTCATACCTGACTTTGCAACAGCCCTGGCCGCTGGCGGGTCAAGACTCGCCATTCCCGGCGAGGCCGCTTGTCCTTGCCGCGCGCGTTATCCAGGAATTGACTGTTTCATCGGAGCGAAGCGCGCAACACAAACCACACCCGGCAGTTTCGCCGCGTGTCCTGTTTTTGTGCTTTAGTCTATAAAAGAAGTGGGTCCAGGCACCTGAGGTGTCGGCAGGCTACCTGGACCAAGTGAGGAAGATGAGGAGGTACACATATTAGGGGACTAACTCGAAGCAGAACCCGGGCATGCCAACATCGCCAGGATGACAACACCCGCTGAGGTTCCACTTCGCGCACACGGTGCGCCCTAACGAGCGCGCACGTTGTACTCAGGTCTTTGATGGCCGGCTCACCCGAAGGTGCGCCTTGCCCGGTCACGCCCCGGCTTGCGTCGGTGGCTCCATTTCGGCCGTCGCCCGTTCGGCGGCGCGCCGCTGTGCGCTCGGCACCACGAAAACCGGCCGGTTGGCCGCTTCCAGAACTTTGGTGGTCACGCTGCCAAACAGGAAGCGCCCCAGTCCTGACCGTCCGTGGGTCGAGATCACGATCGCGTCGACGTCACGCTCGCGCGCGATTTCGACGATGACACTCGCCGGCTCCCCCAGTCGGGATTCGAAGTCGGCGTGCAGCCCGCGCGTTGTCAGAACGTCGACAACCCGCTGAAGATAGGCATTCGCCTGCGGGATCAGGTTGTTCAGCGCGTCCTGATAATCCGGGATCGACGTCCGAACCATCGGCATCATTGCCGGGCCGTAAGTCGGAACCGCATCGACTTCGATGGCGCTCACCAGGGTGAGGGTGCCTTCCGGGTCGACGATCGACTGCGCGTACTCCAACGCTTCTTCCGCAAGCTGCGAACCATCGAGTGGGACGAGCACGTGTTTCAACATGGCTCTTACTCCAATCGCATCGGCTGCTTGTCTTTAGTATCGCTGAAAAGGCCGCGCAGATGGTCACATGACGACCATAACAATGAACACTAGTTCTCTCGACTCATGCACGCTCCGCCACTAGAGAACGTCGCGTCGCGTTACGTCCCAGCAGGCGACCAGCGCGAAGACCACCCCGCCGATCAGCCCGAAGAGCAGCGAGTCGGGCGCGTCTGGCGTGTCCATCACCAGGCTGCCGGCCGCGCGTACCGGCAGGCTCCACGGGAAGATGGGCGCGAAGCGGTCGGAGTTGATGACGATGAACCCGGTGACCGTCGCCACAATGCCAACCGTGCTCGCCACCGTGAAACTGTGCCAACGCAGGCTGACCCAGGTATGAATGGCGATGATAAGCCACGACGCCAGGAACAGCACCGATAGCGCCTGAACCAGCGCGCCCCACGGGAACACCGGCAGCAGGCGGCCGTCCGGCAGCAGCCCCGAAACCTGGACGAAGACGCCGGCCAGCACCGTCCCAATCACCACCACCACCATGCTCCCGGCGATCAACGCCAGATTGATGAGCTGCTTGGCGATGTAGATACTCCAGCGCGGCAGCGGCAGCGCATAGACGTGCTTCCAGGCGTTGGCGTTGTGGTCCAGCGCGGCCACCAGCGCCGTCTCCAGCGTGATGAACAGCGGCAGCATCAGAATGCCCCAGAAGCCGACGTTGTTGCGCAGGAAGAACTCCCAGACGTCGAAGGTCGGGTCGGTTTGGAAGCGGGTGTTGTTGAGCAGAATCAGCAGGTTCAGGCCGCAAATCGCCAGCGGCATGATGACGATCAGCGCCAGCGCCAGCGTGCGCTTCATCTTCAGTAGTTCCGCGTCGATGGCGCGTAACAGGGCATTCATCAGGCGTTATCTCCGGTCAGGGTCAGGAAAATGTCTTCGAGCGAGCGCTGTTGCAGCGCCAGATGGTGGACGGCCAGGCCGCGCCGCACCAGCAGGGTGTTCAGGTCGGCGACCTGTTCCGGCTCGGCGGCCACGTGCAGGCGGCCGTTCGAAGTCGGCAGCACCGTGTAGCCGGCCGTCGCCAGCAGGTCGCGCGCCGCCGGCATGTCGGCCACGCCGACTTCCAGGAAGCGCTCGCGCTGGTCGTGCAGGTCCGCCAGCGCGCCCTGGAACATCAGCTTGCCCTGGTGGATGATGCCGATGGTGTCGGCCAGTTGTTCGACTTCGCTCAGTAGATGGCTGGACAGAAAGACGGTGATGCCGTATTCGGCCGGAAAGCCGCGAATCAGGTCGCGGACCTCGTGGATGCCGGCCGGGTCCAGGCCGTTGGTCGGCTCGTCCAGAATCAGCAGGTCCGGCTCATTCAGCAGCGTCAGCGCCAGCCCCAGCCGCTGCTTCATGCCCAGCGAATACTGGTTGACGCGCTTGTCGGCCGCATCCTTCAGCCGCACGATGTCCAGAACGCGGTTAATCTGCGCCCGTGACGCGCCCAGCAGCCGGCGCGTCACTTCCAGGTTTTCGCGGCCGGTCAGATGGCCGTACAGCGACGGCATTTCGACCAGCGCGCCGACGTGCTCCAGCGCCACGCGGCCCGGCGCTTGCAGCGCCCGCCCGGACAGATGGACTTCGCCGGCCTGCGGGCGGATCAGCCCCAGCAACATGCGGATGGTCGTCGTCTTGCCGGCGCCGTTCGGCCCCAGAAAGGCGTAGACGCTGCCCTGCGGCACCGCCAGATTCAACTGGTCGACCGCCACGAACGCGCCATACTTGCGGGTAAGCCCGTGTGTTTCGATTGCGAGTGAGTGCATCGTGTTCCCTTTCGTTCACGAGTCTCACTCTAGCAGCCAGATGTCCGGGGATTTTCGCGGAATTGTCGCAGCTTTGTCGCAGAACAGAATGGACTGAGGGCCGAGGACTGAGGACTGAGTAAAAACGGTTACCAGAGGGAGACGGCCTCAGAGGCCGTTTGAGAAGGTCAGGAATGGCATTTCTCCCCTCTCCCTGAGGGAGAGGGGCCGGGGGTGAGGGCATCTGCGCCAGCTAATCTGACATCGTCTTGAGAGAGCCTTTGCTCTGCAAAAGAGCTTTTCAAACGGCCTCTCAAGCCTTGGGTGCGTGTAGGTAAACCAAGACGTCGAAGTAATCCTTACCTCGCACTTCTTCACTCAGTCCTCAGTCCTGTTCAACTCAGTCCATGCTTTTTACTCAGTCCTCGGCCCTCAGTCCTGTCTCTTGGCAGCCTGACCATGAACGTACAGCCTTCGCCCTCGCGGCTGGTCACGTCGACTGTGCCGCCCATCGCCTCGACCAGCGACTTGACCAGCGCCAGCCCCAGGCCGCTGCCGCCGTTCGCGCCGTGGACGTAGCGCTCCCAGATGTGCGGGAGCTGCGCTGGCGGGATGCCGCCGCCGGTGTCGCGCACCTCCAGGCAGACCATGTCGACCTCGGCACGCGCGGCCACCACCACCACCCCGCCGGGCGAGGCATGGCGCACGCCGTTGTTGATCAGGTTGCGCAGTACCTGCTCCAACCGCATCGTGTCGGCGCTGACCGCCGGCAAGTCGGGCGGCGCGTCGGCCACCAGCTCGACGCGCTGCTGCTTCCGGGCGACCGGCGCGGCCGTCCGCACCACGTCGCACACCACCGCGCCGACATCGACCGCGCCGAGCGTGAGTTCGAGCTGGCTGACTTCGGCCCGCGATAACGCGAACAGGTCGTCGACCAGCGCTTGCAGCCGCGTGACTTCGCCCTCGATCACGGTCAGGTCGTGGGCAATCGCGGCGTCGGTTTGCGGCCGGTCGAGCGCCGCCTCCAGGTAGCTGCGTATGACCGTCATCGGCGTGCGCAGCTCGTGCGAGACGCCGGCCACCAGATCGCGCCGCGAGCGCAGCAGCGCCGCCACCTTCTCGCGCTCGGCGTGCAGCGCGCGCACGTTCGCGCCCAGTTCGGCCGCCATGCCGTTGAAGTCCGCCTGGAGCGCGGCCACCTCGTCTTCGCCGACGACCGGCACGCGCGCCTCGTAGTCGCCCTGGCGCAGCGCCGTCGTCGCCGACGCCAGCGCCCGCAGCCGCCGTGTCGTCCGCCGCGCCACCAAATACGACGCGATGGCCGACAGTGGCAGGACGCCGATCAGGACGATGACGACCAGAATGCTGAACAGGATCAACTGCGGCAGGATGCCGACGACCAGCCGGACCACCAGCGAGGCCGAGGGATTCTCATTGTTCACGCCCAACGTGCGGGCAAAGCTGCTGCTGGACACGTTGTAGAGGACAAATGGGACGATGACCAACAACTGGACGACAACCGCCACCAGCAGATGGTCCTGCACGATGGACCACAACAGGCGGCGACGCTGAAACCGCGACCACGCCACCCAGATCACCGCGCTCAGGCGAAAGCCGATAAACGTAATGAATGGAGACGGCAAGAGCAGCAGATTCAACATGCTGACGTCATCGGCGGGAGCGCTCCGCGCCAGCCAATCGCTGACGCTCTGGAAGGCCCAGGCCGTGCCGCCGCCGAAGATCAGGCAGACGCCCAGCATCTGAACCAGCGCCTTCGGCCAGACGTCGCGCGACAAGCGCCAGCGCGCCGCCAGCCACAGCGCCGACGCTGCCCCGACGAACAACATGCCCTGTAGCACCAGCCGCGCCGGCAAGTCGGGGTAGAGCGACAGCAGCAACGCCAGCAGGATCAGGCCGAGCAGCCAGGCTTCCAGCAACGCCCGCAGCCAGCCAACGCCCACCCATCGCCGGCTCATGGCGCGCGCTTCCAGCGGTAGCCGACGCCCCACACCGTTTCGACGCTGTCGCCGAGCGCGCCCAGCTTTTTACGCAGCCGCAGCACAGCGTTGTCGACCGAGCGGTCGCCTTCGACGTAACTCTCGTTCCAGACCGTGTCCAGCAGGTAGCCACGGTTGAACACGCGGTTGGGGTTGCGCAGCAGCAGGTGCAATAGTTCAAATTCGGTGCGCGTCAGGTCGACCGGCTGGCCGTCGACTGTCACCCGATAGGCGTCGGGGTCGAGCAGCAGCGCGCCGTCGCAGACGACGTTGGCGGGCGGCGCGCTGTCGGCTTGCAGCGTCTGGCGCAGCAGCTCTGCCCGCCGCAGCAGCGCCCGCACCCGCGCCACCAGTTCGCGCATGCCGAAGGGTTTGGTCAGGTAGTCATCCGCGCCGACTTCCAGCCCGACGACGCGGTCGATCTCCTCGCCGCGCGCTGTCAGCATCATCACCGGCACCGCCGACACGACCCGCAGCCGGCGCAGCGCTTCCAGGCCGTCCATGCCCGGCATCATCCAGTCCAGAATGACGACGTCGGCCGGCTGGCGCGCAAACCGGGCCAACGCGTCCGCGCCGTCGTGCGCCACCTCGACCTCATAGCCGGCGGCGCGCAGCTCGCGCTCGACCACCTCGGCCAGCGCCGGCTCGTCCTCTGCCAGAAGAATGCGCATACTCTGTTCCCTGCTTTCGCCAGCCCGCCACAGCGGGCTTTGCGCCGATCATAACAGGGAACCGCCGCGACGGGGCAGTTACACCCCCCGCAAATCCACCCGCCGCAGCAGTTGCGCGTTGACGGCGACCACCACCGTACTGACCGACATCAGCGCCGCGCCGACCGCCGGCGGCAGCAGAATGCCCCACGGCGCGAGAATGCCCATCGCCAGCGGAATAGCGACCACGTTATAGCCGGCCGCCCAGACCAGATTTTCGATCATCTTGCGATAGGTGGCGCGGCTCAGGCGCACGATCTTGACGATGTCGCGCGGGTCGGAGCGCACCAGCACGATACCGGCGCTTTCGACCGCCACGTCTGTGCCTGCGCCGATGGCGATCCCGACGTCGGCCACCGCCAGCGCCGGGGCGTCGTTGACGCCGTCGCCGACCATCGCCACCTTACGGCCGCCGCGCTGCAATTCGCGGATTTTGTCGGCTTTGTGCTCCGGCAGCACTTCGGCAAAGATCGTGTCGATGCCGAGCACCGCCGCCACCGCCTGCGCGACAGCGTTACTGTCGCCGGTCAGCATCGCCACCTGCAAGCCGAGCGCATGCAGCGCGTCGACCGCCGGCTTGCTCTCCGGCCGCACCACGTCCGAGATGACGAACAGCGCCATCACGCCGCGTTCGTCCGCCAGATAGACGACCGACTGCCCGGCCGACTCGGCTTTTCGTTTTGCGGTTTCCAGCGCCGCCGGCAGCGCCCAGCCGGCCTGTTCCAGCAGGCGCGGCCCGCCCACCGAATAGCGCGCGCCGTCGATGCTGGCCTGCACGCCGCGCCCCGGCAGACTGTTGAAGCCGCTCACCACCGGCAGCGCCAGCCCCTTCGCTTTGGCCTGCTGGCGGATGGCGCGGGCGATCATGTGCTCGCTGTCGCCTTCGACGGCCGCCGCGATTTTGAGCGCGTCGTCCGCCGCCAGTTCGACCGTCGCCACGTCGACCACGCCCTGCTGGCCGGTCGTCAGCGTGCCGGTCTTGTCGAAGACGATCACGTCCAGCTCGCGCGCGTTTTCGAGCGCCAGTCGGTCGCGCACCAGCAGCCCGTTGCGCGCCGACAGCGTCGTCGAGATCGCCACCACCAGCGGCACCGCCAGCCCCAGCGCGTGCGGGCAGGCGATCACCAGCACCGCCACCATCGACTGCACCGCCAGCGGCACGTCGCCGGTGCCAAGCCACCACGCCAGCAGCGTCACCACGCCGGCGATGATGGCGATGATCGTCAGGTAGAAGGCGGCGCGCTGGGCCAGCGTTTGCGCCCGCGAGCGGCTGTTCTGGGCGTCGGCCACCAGCCGCATGATGCCGGCCAGCGCCGTGCTTTCGCCAACGCCGCTGACTTCGACGCGCAGCGAGCCGGCGCTGTTGACGGTTCCGGCGATGACCGTATCACCGACGCCCTTCTTCACCGGCCGGCTCTCGCCGGTAATCATCGACTCATTGACGTCGCTCTCGCCCTGGACCACTTTGCCGTCGGCCGGGATGCTCGCGCCCGGTCGCACCAGCAGGCGGTCGCCCAGACTCAGGCTGGCGAGCGGCACCGTCTCGGTTTCGCCGGACGGCAGCAGCCGCTCGGCCGTATCCGGCAGCAGTTTCGCCAGCTCGCGCAGCGCCCCCTGCGCCTGGCCGACGCTGCGCAGCTCGATCCAGTGGCCGAGCAGCATGACGTCGATCAGCGTCGCCAGCTCCCAGAAGAAACCCTGATCGCCATTGCCGAACAGGTAGACCGCCATGCTGTAGCCGTAGGACGACACCACCGCCAGCGAGATCAGCGTCATCATGCCCGGCTGGCGCATGCGCAGCTCGCCGCGCGCCATGCCGATGAACAGCAGCCCGCCTACCAGGAAGATGATCGTGCTGAAGACCGGCGCGATGAGCTGGCTGCCGGGGAAAACCGGCGCGCTGAAGCCGAGCCACATCTGGATCATGTCGGAATAGAGCAGCACCGGAATCGTCAGCGCCAGCGCGATCCAGAAGCGCTGACGCATCAGGTCGGCGTGGCCGGCGTGCATGCCGCCGTGCGCGCCGTGGTCATCGCCTCCCGCAGCGCCGTGCTGGTGCGCGGCGTGGTCCATCGCGTCGGCCGGCATCGAAGCAGCGTGTTTCGCGGCGTGGGCTGCATGCTGAGTGTGATCGTGATCGACGTGCGCTGGCGTCTCGGCCGGAGTCGTGGTCGGCGCACCCGGCGGAACGTGGGTGTTGTGTTCGTGCTGCATAGGGCATCCTCCGCTGGCTGATGTCCTAATCTACGAAATTGCGCCCGTTACGTCATGCGTCATATGGCGGGTTCTGCATATCCGGCCCGGCGCGGGAAGATCGTCACTGGCGGGACGTGACAGCGGAAGGACCCGCCGGCGCAACACAGCGGACGGCAGCGCGTACAGAGCTATGTAGACAGACATGCGGCGCGGACAACCAGCGCGCCGCCCAACTACGGAGCCAATATCGTGCGCATTCCCCGCTTTATCAGCGTCGCCCTGCTCGTTCTGGTCGCGGCGCTATCGTCCGCTTGCGGTTATAGGTCCTTCAACATCAATATCGGTGGCGACGTCGGGTCCGGCGTCGCCGCCGAAGAAACCCGCGACATCGGCAGCATTCACAGCGTTGTCCTGAACACCGCCGGCGAGCTGACGATCGTGCGGGGCGAGACCGACAGCCTGTCGATCCACGCCGATGACAACATCCTGCCGATCCTGTCCAGCGAAGTCGCTGACGGCGTGCTGACGCTGGATCTGAAACACGGCTCCAACGGCTACACCACCGACCTCGGCGTACAGTACCAGCTCACCGTAACCGACCTGAGCAAAATCACCGCCAACAGCTCCAGCAATGTCAAGGCCGAGGCGCTTTCCGGCGACACCGTCACGCTGATCCTCAACGGCTCCGGCGACATCAACGTCGATCGCATCGAAGCGGAGGCGGCCGACTTCGAGCTGGCGAGCGCCGGCGCACTGGAGATCATGAACCTCGACGCGCGCACCGTCGCGCTGCTGATTGGCGGCTCCGGCGATGCGCGCATCCATCACCTGAAGGCCGACACCCTCGACGCGCGGCTGATGAGCGCCGGCGACGCGGTTTTGTCCGGCGAGGCCGACCATCAGGAAGTCCGCATCCAGGGCAGTGGCAGCTTCAACGGCGACGCACTGGCCGGCGACGACGCCACGCTCGCGCTGTCGAGCAGCGGCAGCGCCGGCGT
>Ga0351855_1126_pt1 | contig 17245 bp, 17 predicted proteins | sample BONcelFGM3001C11_FD_206794 | JGI IMG/M metagenome (GOLD analysis project Ga0351855, IMG submission 206794) | Enriched cells from coal bed in the Powder River Basin, Montana, United States - BONCAT cells FGM rep2 HSBNCT.FGM.300.1.C11 ...
TAAACGGCGAGAGTAACTGTGCTGGCAACCGTTAGCCCATATCCGTTATGCGTGCATCTCATGTATATGCAACGTCGTCTGAATCGCCGACAAAACGAATCCGGTCGGCAGCGTAAAGCGCCCGCAGGAAATCAGCCATATTGCACCACCACTTTTCTGACATGTGTTCCGGCCAATCTCGAATGCCAGCCTTTAAATCCTTGCGGGCTATCGGGTAATAGCCCGATCGTCGTTCCAAGGCGAGCAACCCGAAGTTGGTCACCGCCCAGGTACCGAACTTGTGATACAGCTCGAGAGCCTCAAACTCTTCTGCAAGAGCGGCCTGGGCCTGGTGCCACAACGAATCGCCCGTGTCATCAACTTCGATTACAAAAGGCAATACATTGAGAATCCGCATCTGTAACAAGCGTAATTGAGCTGCGTCCAGGCGATACATGGCGTCCTTCTCCTTTGAGCGTAAGCTGCAATTTGGAACCAATAAACGGCTGGCTCATTCAATAGCCGCGTGCCAGTCGGGTGAGATACTCGTGATAATCGGATGTGGGCAGTTGCGACACCACCGTTGCGGCCGTTTCAACCGGCACTTGCCCGGTCAGAAGGTCGTTGCAGAGTCGATCCAGCATATCGCCGAGCGCGCCTGTGTTGTTGATACGGCTTTCTTTGGGAGCGATAAACAAGTTGTATGGGGTCACATACCGGGAGCGAAGCTCGGAGCGATGGGTCGCGCGGAACGAGTCATCAACTTCCGGCGTTTCGTAGCGATCCAGACCGGGAAAATAGAGGACATCCTCATAGGCAATGGGTCGCCATTTAAGTTGGGCCGTAATTTCGCCTCGCGAGATGAACAGCGGCTCATCGGCTAAACACTTGACGTAGACGAACGAAGCCTCATTCCCGCGTGCCGAGTAGTTCACCCACATCTTGGCAACCTTAATTTCGTCTCGCGCTGACTCGCTGTTGATCAGATAGCGTCCACTCCCAAGCGACTCAAAAGCCCTTATGACGTCAGATGCGCTACCCCGAAACCACCATAAGGAGTCACTGGGAACTGTAACGTCGTCAAAGACCAACGGCGGGCGTAGAACAGTCGTCAACGCCTTATCAATGTCTTCAGGTATATCGAGTTCGTAAAGGCCGCACGTGCTAAAGCCAGCCTCGACTAATCGATCACGAAATAAGGACAGTGTGCAACCGGGAGTGTAAGCCATTAGGGGTACCCTTTTCTATAGGCTGACCAGAAATAAAAAGCTCCCACCAGACTCGTCGGACACATAGTTTTCTGTGTCCGGTGGCTGTGGGAACTAAATTAGACGATATTCAATTGTAGTAACTAGTATATGCGGCTTTTATAGAGTCGCAATGCTTCAGGCCCACTTATCTCCGTGAATGCCCCTGCCCTCAACCCATAACGGTTATGGGAAGATCAACGGCCTGGAATTTGTGGTCGTCTTTCTGCCGCACGTCCGATGCCTTCCACCCGCTCACTGGACCGAATGTGGCCTCGATGAACGCAGGAGCGTGAACAGGAAAGCGGCCGGCGACTGAATGTTGCGTCGTGTCCGCAGCGTCTGGAGACCCAAAGCCACTGCCTGAGCGCCATAGGTGCCGATCCAGCGACGAGCGGTTGCCAGGCTGACCTTCTGGCTGATGTCGGTGGTTAATCCATTCACCGTCTCATAAACATGCCGAGCCAGTGCTTCGGCGGCCGGGTCCGCCAGCGGCTGCCAGTATCGACGTCGTGACCGTGACGAGGATTGCGCGTAGTCAATAACGCCCGGTGTCGGCGGTCCAAAAGTCGATCCATAACCGTTATGGATCAACTCTCGATTCGGTTTCGCTACGGCCGCGTTGAGCGGTTGAGCAAAAAGTCGCGTCGTGCGTACCAACCGCGCGACCTGCTGCGCCAGAGTCGTCACTGGCACATGAGCTTCAGGCTGTGGTTGCACGTCGAGCGGCCGCTGGATCGCCAGTCCTGCCTGAACCGGTGGATCGCCACGCCCGTACCAGTAGTAGTTGAGCGAGCGGACCAATAGTCGCACCTCCCTCCCCTGTGCGAGCAGCTTCTGGGCAATCCCCTTGATCGCCGGCCAGCGTTTGCCGGTTGAGTCTTCCAGGCACGTGCCCGCCGGCGCGATCTCCGGTGCCGGGATGGCGTTCAAGTTGCCCCATGTCAGCGGCGTCTGCGTGAACGTCGGCACGACCTGTACGCCCACAATTTGCTGGTTGTAGCGTGAAACCGTCCGCTCAGACACGCCCAGGCGGTCGCCCAGCCACTTGCGCAGGTACGTGCCGGGCCGCCGGCGGATCAGCTCACGCTGCAGTGCCTGGCGGGTCTTCTTGGCTGTCTGAAGGTCTTCCAGCGCCACCGGATCACTGCCGGACGGTGCCACGCCAAGCCGCTGGCACAGGGCCTTGGCGGACGGGATGCGGAAGTGCGTTTCTCGACGTCCTGGAATTGAATCCGGTTTTGTCTCGTTGACATAAGCATTGGTTTGTCTGTCTATGCGAATTTGGTTGGCAGCGAAGCGTTGAGGGGGGTGACGGGGGGAGATTCGCTCGAAAACAGGCTGCCCTGACGGTGTTTTTGCCCCTAAGGCCAGACGAACCGAATGGCGACCGACCAGGCCTTTGAGCAGCTCCAGAACCGTTCTCTCACTGACGAGCTGGCCGGCTTTTAATCCGGCCAGGCGCAGGCCTTCGAGGACGCGGACGACGCAGGTTTGCTTAAGCTGCATCAGTTTCTCACGAATGGAGTTGAACAGTCCGCTGGCGTCTTTGCGCTGTGGCGGCCGTGGCGGTTTCGAGAAGGCGCTGCGGATGGTGCGTACGGCTTCGTGGTGGCGGGCTTTTGGGTGCTCGCACCGATGTGGACCGATGGGCAACTCGTCCACATGCGCGCCGGCGAGGACCGCCACGACGGCCTCAAATTTCCAGCCCTGATCTCGCGCCAGGCAGCTTGTTTTGAAGAGGGCGATGTTACGCCTGGACTGGTGTGTCAGGCCGCGGTAAAAGCGGATCAGCGCCTCAGCCGTCAGGAACGAGTCTTCTTCTGGTTCAGCCGGTGAAGCCGTTGCCAGGAGTGACTCGTCTTCGCGCGAGAAGGCCTGTATTTCGCGTTTTTCCCCGTGCGTGGCTATAAGGAGTCCAGATGTAGTGTCGGGACTCTGAACGGCCGCTACAGCGTGACGGTCGAGGAAGGCGTTGATGCGACGCACGTCGGTCGGGTCGACCGTTTTTGGCAGACCCCCCCGCTTTACCCTGTAGACATGGCCGTCGATCACCGTCGGTGGCGCGACGACGTAGTGACCGTCGGAGAGCAGGTCGACGCCGGCGAGTTTGCGGCTGGGGACGCGCAGGTAGGGCGGCACGTGGAAATACAGATGCCGACCCCGGCGCGTCAGAACGGTTCTGGTGGCCGCCAGCTCGGGCAGCTCGCGCTCGAAGGCATGGAACAGTTCTGGCGCATCGAAGTCCAGCACCAGGAGCTGCGACACGGTGCCCGTGACGATGCCCAGGCCGGCATAGGGCGTACGATCGAACCAGCGCTCGATCTCGTCGGCGCCGGCATGCCGGCGCTGGTATGGTGTCCAGGCGACCGCCGCCACTTTGGCCTGGGCGGGCTTCGAGTCTCCCCAAAGAGGGACGACCGACCACCCCAGGTCCACATATCCGCTGGCCGTCTGGCTTAAAACTTGATTAAGGTTTCCGGTCGCAGGCAAATCAAAGCCTTCTGGAGGCTTTGACCACTTGCATGGCAATCCGTTTTGCGTTATCTTGGTGGGGACTGAAAACGCAAACACCGCTTGACCGCAAGATCAAGCGCCTCTGGTAGAACCCGCTTTTTCTGCACGTAGGTTGGCCGCCGTGAGCAGAATTCGTCGGGTTTTTGCTTTATAAGTGATGTTGGTGGACCGGTTGGTCCGGTGCATCAGTGATTGATGCCACGCCAACTACCTCATAAACGTCGCTTCTTTCTGGCAAATAAAAAAGCATCATGCACCGTTGCGGGGCTGACGCCTTTTGATGGTATAGCCTTGAAAAAAACTAAGGTATACTGGAAAAGGTATCGAACGCCGCTCAGAACGGTGTTCAAGCATTTGCAAACGCCCCTGCCACGGGGCGTTTGTGCTTCTAAGAGCTTATTGTAGCCGTGGCTCATATCCGGCGCAACCGAATCAGGGCGCGATCTTGTGAATCTTCCTGACCCCGTCCTATCCTAGTCGATCCCGCTCTTTTCCTGGTGCATTTCGTCTGCGACCGATTCCCCTTCGACATACGCTATCAGCATCTGCGTAACCCACTCCGGTACGTTGCCGGTGGCGACGGACTCGATTGCCCGGTAGGCGTATGCCGGCAGAGTCAAGCTAAAGCTGACATCCGGTTCGGGTGCGTCTCTGACCGCATCCAGTCGCTTCTTCAAGTCGGGCTTCTTCTTGAGTTTCCTGGGCTGCTTCAAGGCTTCGTTCTCTCGATGGCTGGCTGACTCAGGTCGGTTGCGGATATTTGATCGACACTTCGATCTGAAAGCCTTCGCCCAGGGCCGCGATGTAGCGTCGCAGGGTACTGAGCGTATAGGCGTCATAGCCCCGCTTTTCAATCCGGGCGACCTGCGCCTGTGAGACACCCAACCGCTCGGCCAGTTGTGCCTGGGTCAGACCGGCCGCCTGCCGCGCTTCGAGGAGTTGCAGCCAGAGTTCCTTCTTCGCTGCCTCTTGTTCATACAGGGTGTATCTGGCCGGATCTGCCAGCAGACGTTCCCGCCAGGCGTCGTAGCGCTGCGCGCCTTCAGCGGTCCGATCGGTCGATGGCGTTTCACTCATGGTCACTCCCTTTCCATCCGCTGGATGAAGTCATCCAGTCGCTGCTCGGCGATCTCAATTTCCCGACGCGGTGTCTTCTGCGTTTTCTTCTGGAAGCCGTGGACCAGCACAATCTGCCGGCCGGTGAAGAAAAAATACAGCACGCGGTAGATATTGCCGTGACTGGCTTCGCGTATCTCCCAGAGCTTGCCCTCCAGCGGTTTGACCAGGGGCGCTTGCGCACGCAGATTGCGCTGGCGTAATTGCTCAATCGACCAGGCGAAGCGCAGCTGGGTCTTGTCGTCGAGCTGGTCAAGAAAGTCTTCGACCGGACTTTGGCCGCGTTCATCCAGATAGAAGACGATCCGCCAGTCGCTTTGACCTGTCATTATACCAAATTCCGTATATTGAGATAGCTAACCGGCTGCATCAGTCGAACAGGCCTCCCATTGACGCGATGAAATTATTGGCGACTTCCTTTGCGCTGGCTTTGTTGGCCGACGACACGACGACCGTCGGCTCTTCCAGCGTTCTCGGCCGCGACGGTTCGGCCGGCCCCATCAATCCGCCGCCAAGCAGGTTACCACTGAGCGCCATCGCCATGACGACGTCGGTGTTCAGTTCGACCCCGGTGCGCCGCTGGTACATCGCCAGGCCGTAGAGCAATGCGACGATGACGTGCTTGCGCCGGCCGTGTGGGCGCGCCAGCTGACGTGCCATCTCGTAGGCTTCGGCCTCGACCGGATCTTCCAGGTTGAAGGCGAGGCTCATCAGGCCGCTCTCGCCTTCGCCGTTATTTGCTTTGGGCGGTCGCTGCCGCATGACTAGGCCTGCTGGGCGCGCATGAACGCCGCCGCGAAATTGAGCTGCCCTACCCCGTTCAGGTCGTAGAGCGGAATCTGCTTGGTGTGCTTGAACATGTCGGGCGTCAGGATCAGCCGTCCGGGATACCACTGGCGTACCCAGGCGTCGATGTAGATCCAGCCGCCGCCGGCCTCGACGATTGCGTCGGTACCGCTAGACCACAGCGGGTCGATCTTGTTCGCGCCGACCCACTCGGCGTAACGCTCGGCGTTCATCAGGATCGAGCGTTCGATATTCACGTTCTTGCCGCTGACGCGGATGGTGGCGGCCTGCTCGCGCTCGGCTTCGGGCGCGGCCAGGTAGCGGCGCAGAAAGCTATCGATGTGGGCGGTCGTCAGATGGGTCGCGTCGGGGACGGCTTGCTGGACGTCGTCGAGGATCGGCTGCAGCAGGTTCATGATGACACCGGCTTTGTCGTCGGTGGCGTGGGCGATGGCGTCCGGGTTGAGGTTGCCGTCGAAGATGGTGTATGTGTCCCCGGTGCCAGCGCCAAGATCGAGGACCGCCACCCGGCCGGCGAGCATATCGTCGCCGTTACGATCGGGCAGCTCGACCACCTCACCGTCGCTGCTGAAGCGGAAGGCGGCAAAGGCCCCTGCTCCCTCCGGCAGCGTGATCACGCGGACAAAACGGTAGACGCGCGGCTTCTTGTCCTTACGGAGCTGGATCGACCACAGGCCATCGCCAGAACCGTTCTCGCCGGCGAGGATCGTCTGCTTCATCTGCGGCCCGACCTGGTTGAGCAGTCCGGGCGGCGCGGGCACGATCAGCGTCAGCTCGCTGCCGGTTCTGACGCCCAGTTCAGCGATGTTGACCAGCATCAGGAACAGGTGCATGTTGCCGCCATAACGGCGGGCTGTGTTCTGATGTAGATCGATCGGCGTGTCGGTCAGATTCCAGATGCCGTCCCCATAGCCGTAGCGTTGGCCGATGAAATCTGCGAACTCGGCAATGTTCTGTCCGCCCAGGTCGCTGTCGAGGCGCGAACCGGTGACACGGGCACGGGCATGCGGGATGCCATGCTGCTTGACCTTGCCGTTGACCAGCCGGTAGCAGGCCGCCCAGCCGTTGCCGGCGTCGGCCGAGATGAAGTTCTCGTCAATCAATGGAACGTTCGCAGTCCGAGCTGGCGTGACGACAGCGGGTTCATCAGCGCGTCTGAGCTTCATAACGGCACACCCTCCTTGTGGGGTTATAATCATGGGAACGATGAAAAACCATCGAATTAGCCCGAAAACCGTTGAATTTATGTGGAATTTATATAAACAGACCAAGAAAACTATCGATAGATGAAAAACGTAGGATTTTTCGATTTCCATCCATCGATATACTGTTTCTACGTAGAATAAATGAAACAGCGGATTTAGGCAAGCGAAATTGAAGGATTCCAATGAAAACTGGAGAAGCTTCAACGATTCTGGGGATCGATCGCTCCACGTTGCACAACTGGATTAATGATCGCGGTCTCGAACGTTTCTTTTCGCCGTCAGCCACAGGGGCTGATGGAAGCGCTCATCGAATGCTGACAGAATCGGATATCCTGGTTCTCAATACCATCCGTGTGTCGCGAGGCCAGCACCTGACCTGGGAAGACATTGCCCTAAGATTAAATTCTGGACATCGAGAGCAAGAGTTTCCCCTCAACGCGATTAGTGCCGATCGGCGGACTATACCGCTTCAGCAAGCCGAACAATCTGCCCGTGCAATGGCAACGCTCGCTGAACGCGACTCGGCGCTCGCTCAATTGGACGAGCTAAGAGCTGAAATCGAACACCTAGAGGATCGGTTGGCGCGCGAGATTGCCGATAAAGAAGCAATGAAGGAACGCTTGCTCAGAGAGATGAGTGAGGTTCGAGAAGGCCTACTGCGTGAATTGGGTGAGTTACAACGGCGGTCGGGTAATGCAGAGCGTTTGGAACAGGATTTGTCAGAGCGAAATGGTCAGGTTGCCACGCTTACCAAGGAAATTGGGGAATTAAACCGTCAGATTGGAAAACTGGAAGGGCAGTTGGAGTTTTACCGGGAAGCCAGGCCAAAGAACGGCATCAACGAGTAGAAGCCTAACGGTCCACAGACGTGTTACCGGTATGAACGTGGCCTATAATGAGTTCAGTCGTTGCCAGTGAGTGAGGAACCGACATCATGGCGGTCCAATTAAAGATTGAATATGACCAGCTTGCCGAGCTGGTCGATCAGCTCCCTGAGGACCAGCAGCGCCGGCTGATTGCGCGCTTGCTCAGTCGCACCGCACACGAGCGCCCCTTAACGGCCGAAGAGAAGCTCCAGCTTTTTGAGGCCGCGCAGTTGTCAAACGCCGTCAACGAGACACCCTCTCCGCGCCGCGAGGACTGGTACGGAGACGATGGTCGTTAAGGCGTTTGTCGATACCAACATCCTCTTGCGCGCACTTCTGATCGACATGGATCTGCATACACCGGCCGCCATGCTCATTAGACGGATGCTGGAGGAGGGGGCCGAACTGTGGATCAGCGGTCAGGTGATTCGTGAATTCATTGTGCAGGCAACCCATCCTCGGACGTTGAACCAACCGCTCACGATGACGGAAGTGATCGCCGAAATCAACAAAGTGGCACCCTTGTTTCAAATTGCCGACGAGACTGCGCAGGTGCGTGCGAAGCTGCTGGAATTGCTTGAAGCTTATCCGACGCGGGGAAAGCAGGTCCATGACGCAAACATCGTCGCGACGATGCTGGTGAACGGGATCGATACCCTACTGACGATAAACGTCGATGACTTCCGGCGGTTCGACGACCAGATCAAGCTGCTGACGCTAGGCGACACGGCATTAGGCGCGGCGTTTGAACTATAGAAGCTGGGGTAGGGGGATCAACTGTCAACAACCCCTTAGCTAAAGCGAGGGGCTTGCCGCTGCCACATGGGGCGCGACATTCAATCGAGCGCCATTGTCCGCTCGACTTATCCGACTTTCACGGAGCGCACATTGACTGATGCACACGATAGGAGGTTTCAGACGGAGGTCTGACAGCAAACATTTTACGCCGGGACTGATTTCTCCCGACAACCACCTATGTTCGGTTTTTAAGGTGCTAACCGTATCCACGCCTATCCGCTTCGTGCCTCAGCAACTTGAAGGAGATGATACCTTGCCTGACCGATTGGAGAAAAGCACGCCTTTTCTCCCCACGGCTAAAGCTGGGGGCTTCTCGGCGCTTTTTCGGTGAGCAGCAGTCTCAAGCTGGCACGTCAGAACAAAGCAAAATATCAATGCGAGCGGTTCGCCACCTGTGCTAAGATGATTGCGAGGGCGTGATGTCCACTTGGTCGCGGTAAGACTGGACATATAGACGCAGGTAGCGGTAGAATGAACATTGTTGCTTACTTGCTTATTTATTAGGCAAGTGTGCAAGCAGGACCACTTGGACGGGATTAGCTCCCAAGCCTCTAGTGTGGCTACCTCAGCTACAAGACAACGTACGTACCTGGATGAAATGCACCTATTTAGCGTGCGTTTAACGGATGCGTATCAGATAAGTCAGGCAGGTGACAGGAATATTCTCTGTCATAATGGCGGAGCCTGCTTGCTTAATACCCCTGAGCAACCATTGTGATAGAGCGTAAGTTTATACATGCATAGGGTAAGGGCGTTGCAGGAAAGTTATGCGAAGCCAGACAGACCCGTTGTTATCTCGATTCGGCGGGCAGAAACATTGGTATTCACCATCCAATACTTACAGCACAACCGTGTACATCCGCTGGGATTGCATTTGCTCGAAGTGAACGAAGGTTTGGAACGGCTGAAGTGGATTCGCAAATAACTAAAATATCTATGCAGACAGAGACAACGCAGGTCGCAATCGAGACCGAAGTATCAACAAACAATTCAGACTCCTTGCAAGTAAAGTCTGAACACTACCTCCGCATCGAGCCGTCGCATGGCTGGGTGTCGCTCAAGTTGCGCGAGCTGTGGGAATACCGCGAATTACTCTACTTCCTGACGTGGCGCGACATCAAGGTGCGCTACAAGCAGACGGTTCTCGGTGCTGCTTGGGCCGTTATTCAGCCGTTCATGACGATGGTCGTGTTTAGTCTGTTCTTCGGCGGCTTAGCGCAGATTCCTTCTGATGGCGTACCATATCCGATATGGAGTTATACCGCGCTCGTGCCGTGGACGTTTTTTGCCAGCGGCCTGGCAGCGTCATCGAACAGTCTTGTGGGCAGCGCCAACCTGATCAAAAAAGTGTACTTCCCACGCCTGACTATCCCGATTGCAACGGTGCTTTCGGGGGCGATCGACTTCGTGATCGCGTTCGTCGTGCTGCTTCTCATGATGCTGGTTTTCGGCATTGTGCCGACATCCAATGTCATCTTTCTGCCGTTCTTCGTATTGCTCGCCTTCGTCACGTCGCTTGGTGTCGGCCTGTGGCTAAGCGCGATGAACGTTCAGTTCCGAGACGTGCGTTACACGATCCCATTCATAACGCAGTTTTGGATGTTCGCGACGCCGATCGCCTATCCGAGCAGCCTGATCGAGAACGACACCCTGCGGGCGATCTACGGCATTAATCCGATGGCTGGCGTGGTCGAAGGTTTCCGCTGGACGCTGCTCGGCACCGACAATGCGCCGGGGCCGGTCATCATCGTTTCGTCGCTCGCAGCGCTCGCCCTGTTCGTCAGTGGCCTGTACTATTTCCGTCGCATGGAAAAATCCTTCGCGGATGTGGTGTAACACAAATGTCTGATATTGCAGTTCGTGTCAAAAACCTCGGCAAGATGTACCTCATCGGCGGCCCGCAGGAGAAGTACGCGACCCTGCGCGACACGATTAGCAGCACGGCGTCCGCGCCGTTTCGGAAAGTCCGCAGCCTGATGCGTGGCGAATCTGCGAGTGGCCTCAGCGAAAAGATTTGGGCGTTGAAAGATGTCTCGTTCGAGGTCAAGCACGGCGAAGTCGTCGGTATCATTGGCCGCAATGGCGCGGGCAAATCGACGCTGCTGAAAATCCTCTCCCGCATCACCGAGCCGACGACCGGCCACGCTGATATCTACGGTCGCGTCGGCGCGCTGCTGGAAGTCGGCACCGGCTTTCACCCGGAGCTCACAGGACGCGAAAACGTTTATCTGAATGGCGCGATCCTCGGGATGAGTCGTCACGATATTGACCGCAAGTTTGACGAAATAGTTGATTTCGCCGGCGTGGAAAAGTTTATTGACACACCGGTAAAGCATTACTCGAGTGGGATGGGTTTGCGCCTTGGTTTTGCTGTTGCTGCGCACTTGGAACCTGAGATCCTCATTGTCGATGAGGTGCTAGCGGTAGGGGACGCGGAGTTTCAAAAGAAGTGTCTGGGAAAGATGAGTGATGTGGCGAGTGATGGTCGTACAGTGATATTTGTAAGTCATAATATGCCTTCTATTCAAGCACTTTGCTCTCAAGGTGTGCTGCTAACGCAAGGTGCCGTTGAGTTCTTGGGCGCAATTGAAGACTGTATTAGTCGCTACCTTGGTGATAAATATGCTGGATCCGCTGATGTTGACCTAAGGCTACATGCGTCTAGGCAAAAATCGTGTTCAGCACAACTTCTCAGGCTACGTCTATTGGATAGCTCAGGCACAGAAAAATACCAGTTTGAAATCGGCGAGACTATAGTTATGGAGCTAGATGTAGAAAGCACAAGTTTAGTTAATCAACCTCAAATCGGTATCGGTGTGAATACCGATTTGGGGCAACGAGTTTTTACAGTATCGACTCGGTTTCTTGATGTTCAGTTTGGCAGATTCACTGGAAGGGGACGATTTCGCTGTCATATAAGCAACGTTAACCTTGCTCCAGGTATCTATAGATTGAAACTCACTTTTGGATCAAGTATGCATGATACTGATGTATTAGACAATGTTCCAGGATTCGAAATAATACCGAGTGACATATTCGGTACAGGGAAGATACCTTCAGCCTCGCAAGGTATTATTTACGTCCATCCCACATGGTATTTTTCATCCGAGAGTAACCTGTAATTATGTTGTTAGGATTGGGGACGTTGAATAGGTTTCGTATTCGTTCCTATAAATATAAGCGTAGAATACAAAACTTGTGTGCTCTTGCGTTAGGTTCATTAGCCTTGAAATCACTGACTTTGATATTTAGAGGTAGGGTAATACCAGTAAGACCTCTCTTGCAAATTACACGTTTATTAGAGTCTTTTCGCACTGATCCATTGGTGGCTAGTCTATCGGGTTCCATGGATACCATTGCTAATGATACACTCAGGCAGCAGTTGCAGACCATTTCCATGGGATCAGCAAGTCTCTCAGTGTCTACTCTTAACTATTTAGAAAGCCAGATAAAAAAGTTTCGCCCCCGTACGATTCTTGAGTTTGGAAGTGGCATCAGCACAGTTTGTTTAGTGCATTATATGAAGGAAGTGTGGGGCGACGAAGAAGCTGTATATGTTATATCCGTAGAACAAGAGGCAAATTACGCAGAGAGTACCTTAAGCCATCTTCGTCAACTAGGTTATTCAAGTTGTGCCAAAGTGATTGTCGCGAGTATCCATTTACAGCTTGTCTACGACCAATTATCTAACTGCTATGACATATCCTGTACCCCAGTACCTGACCTCTTGTGCCAGCATTCCGCATCGTTTGTAGTTATTGATGGTCCTAGTGGTGGAGGAAACAGCCGATTTGGCACTTTACCACTTGTGTTGCCATACCTTGCTTCAAATGCCACATTTTATCTAGATGACGCCCTTCGAACCTGGGAACTCGAGGTGGCAACTTTATGGGGCAATATACCGCAGCTTGATGTACTGGGAGTGTTACCATTAGGGAGAGGACTGCTTGTGGGGAAAGTACGCTTACTTTAGGAAATAGAATTGAGTAGAAAAGACTTAACCCAGCTTGCATCGAATACCTTTCTCACATTCGAATGTAAGTTTATCCAGATAAACACTCTAGATATTTGAAGGGTTTGAAGGAGGGAACTCTGTAGTGTGGACGGAATGAATCCTAGATACAGCAAATATGAGAGGCTAGGATGAGGCTGTGGAAAGGATACAGGTATCAGCCAGAAATGCCGGACGTATAGCGCCGACTTCAAGTTCGAAGCGATGATGGAATTGTTGCGGGGAAACAAACCAGTGGCCCAGATCTACCGGGAGCGCGGCATTCGCGACAACCTACTGTACAAGTGGCACGATGCATTTCTGGAACGCGCGCCTGGCGTGTTCGCCAGCAACCAGTGCCACGACGATGGTCCAGGCAGCGCGGATCGCCGAGTTGGAACGGATGGTCGGACAACTGGCGGTAGAGAACGATATCTTAAAAAAGCCGACAGCTTGCTGGGCCAACTGCGGCAGAAATGCGGCTCGTGATCGACCAACTCAAGGACCGCTACTCGGTGCAGTGCTTGTGTCAGGTGCTCGAGTTGCCGCGCAGCAGTTACTATGCCCGGCCCACCGCGCCGGCACCTGAGCCGACGTTGGTGGCGGTCGAGCAGGTGCTGATGCGCGGGCCAACCTATGGCTACCGGCGCGTGCGAGCGCAACTGCGGTGTGAGAACATCCCGGCCAGCGAGTAGTAGGTCCGGACGGTGCTGCGGCAGTTGGGGGTGACGCGCCAAGTGGGGCGGGTGCGCACCACGACAGTTCCCAGCCGCATCAGCGCTATCCCAACCGGCTGCGTGAGCTGACGGTAACGCAATTCGATCAGGTATGGGTGGCGGATATCACCTATCTGCGCTGCGGCTACCGCTGCTTCTACCTAGCGGTGATCATCGACGAGTACAGTCGCGCTGTGCGCGGCGGATCCCTGGGTCACCGGCTGGGCGAAACCTTGACGTTGACGGCTCTGAGGCAAGCGTTGCAAACGCGTCAGCCGCAGCTCTTTCACTCTGATCAGGGCGCGCAATACACGGCTTACCAGCAAGAAGGCTAAAATGGCGGTCAGCATGGCCGACGCCGGCGAGCCGACCCAGAACGCGCTGGCCGAGCGCTTCATGCGTACGTTGAAGGAGGCGCATGTCGCCTCTGCCGACTACGACGACTTTGACGATGCCTACGGACAACTCCAGCACTGGTTGGAGGTCGAGTACATGCACGAGCGCATTCATTCAGCGCTCGACTACCAGACACCAGTGGAATTCGAGGTGGTGTGCCAGCCATCCCTTTCAAGAACCGCTTGAAATCAGCCCAAGATTCTGACCGCACTATACTCGAAAGCGAACTTTGATACCCGGACATCAGTATATGCCTGCAATTTCTGCTGTACTACTATGTATTTTGATAACGCCCCTTAGCTTATAAAGCTCATCTGATGCGCCTTTTAATAGTCTCATACTATGGTGGTGATCATTATAGTAGCACCGCGCAAAATACACGATTGCTGACAGAGTCCCTGATTACAAGGGGGCATGAGGTCCACGTTGTGTGCGCAGGACCCAGGACAGAGACAGTCACTGGGAACCAATACACACTTAGTCAGATCGCGATTGTAGAAGCAGGATCAAGAGCACATCGCTTTAGTCCGTGGCAGCCCAATCAGGCGGTTAGGAGCGTCGCCAACAGAATAATCGCTTCATGGCAACCGGATGTCATTTATATGGGTGCTTGGAAGCACTTAATGGACTTTGCTTTGGCGGGTTGTGAGCAAGGTATTCCCGTGGTTCAGATGGTTCATGATTACTCTGTACTTTGTCTCAGAAGTTGGCTAGTCGATAGCTGGGGAAACATATGCAGCGGTCCAACAACTGACCACAAGTGTCTTAAATGTGTTTCCCATATTTGGACATGGAAAGGGAAACTTAAGAATCTGCTCCTAACGTGTTTCCGCTTCATATCCGGTCAAGGTGGGAAACCTTCTGCGACACTAAATGCAAACGATGCCCTTAGCTATCTTCATCGTTATCAAAGCGCAATTTCTGTTTTCATTGCTCAATCACCTTCTGTCACTGATGTGCTGCAGCAAGCAGGTATACAGCTTGATCGATGCAGATTTCTGCCACAGTACATTGGTGAAGCTAAACTGTGGCACTATGCGCGGCCACTTGAATCTCCAGGTGAGAATCGACCAGTCCGTTATGCGTATGTCGGACGTTGGTCGAAGGAAAAAGGAGTTGACGTCCTTATTGAAGCGTTCTCACAGGCAGAAACGACAAACAGAGTAGAACTTTGGATATTCTCCAAGGAGGCGAGTAGATCAGCAATTGAGGCGTCGATAGTCGGGCTAAATACGCCTTACAAAACCGTAAAAATAATCTGTGGGCTAGAAGGAGGGGAAATGTCAAGTCAGCTAGCTCAATGCGATGTCTGCGTGGTTCCCTCATCATGTATTGAAACTGCATCACGCGCTGTACTCGAAGCGAACGCTCAGAATCTACCTGTGATTGTCTCTAATACAGTTGGAAACCGCTACGTAGTTCAACACGGCGTCAACGGACTTGTTTTCCCATCGAAGGATGTTAGTGAGCTGGCTCGTGCCATCTCATACACCGCGAACAATCCTGACATGTTAGCAGAGTGGTCGGCTCACATACCTGCACCCTTTACTCGAGATAAGTGGGCAAATACTCTAGGCGCGATCTTGACCGATGTAGTAAACCCGGACAATTACTGAGGCGATCAGAACTTTCTAAAGACTCGGCGGTCGATATTCGCTAACAGGCTGACCTTATTTTTAGTTTCGAATGTTCGCCTCAGTAATTCTATGCCTCATCACTATACAGGCGTGCGTCCACAAGGCTCTCAAGTGTCTTTTGAGGAACTATGATTAGAAAACCACACCGGACTTTGAGCCTTCGAATGCCAACTAGATATCCGGGTAAGCAATTTGTACAAGAATGGCTTGCCAATTATCGCTATCGAGGTGGAATCCCAACTGTATTAAAAGGACTTTTGGGAACAGCGAGATTGGAACTCGCTCGTAAACCAAGTTCCAGACAGCATGGTTTAGTAGATTGCATTACTTTTTCCCTCGTTCCAGGTTTGACGACATTATGGTCTCATTTCATTTTTGACTCTATCCGCGAAAACTCACTTAGGGTTGTGATAGGCGATTGCTCCGGCGGATTATTGAAAACGGCATGCCTACATCCGCGCGCGCAGGTCCTGTCGCTTTACAATGCGCAGCATGACTACAAACTAGATCTATTCATGCGAAAAGTTTGTACTGCGAAGTACGTTATCGTCAGTGACGACGATGTGATCTGGCTTTCAGAGCTCCCATGGAATTGGGCATTGGAACAACTCGAGTCAAACAAGAATGTCGCCGCTGTTTCACTGTTCCCGCGCCCATACCTAACGAGCGTGACAGAAGGCAAGGTGCCGTTCTTGATGGGCACTTACTGCACAGTTATAAGACGTGAAGTGTGGTTGCGTGAAGGGCTATCTTTTAGTAAGGATAAGTCTCCATTAAAGGAAGGCCATGACTGGTACTATGACACGGCTGATTGTGCAAACTTGGCTTTGCTAGAGCGTGGTTACGAAATTAAGTCTGCCCCCGATGAAATCCGAGAGAGCTTGATTACAATGGAGGCAATCAGTGGATGGACTTGGAGAATTCAGAGATATAAGGGCGACATTTATTGGCTTGTCCGTGGTTCGCCACTTCGCCAAAAAAAGGCTCTCCGAGCGGTACTCTTCCTCATTGAACTTGATAAAATCCTGAACAAGTACCATCTTTTGACTGACGGAGATGTCCCGCTTGTGCCACGTCAGTTTTTACTCAAGGCAAGGACTGCCTGTGAGCACGACTTAGTATCGTCTTGCAGAGACGAAATCACTCAACAGGTTCAAGATGCAACCTGCAAACTTAATAAAGCGATGGCGGCTTCTGTCCCTTTTACCTGCAAATGATCCGCAGATTGCCACCCACGTGTTGTAGTCTAATTCCAACGAAGGCTTGAGAATGGATCTATCACAAACAGTAAGCATTTGCCCTCTATGTGGATCTTCTAATTTTAGGACATTTGACACATTTTACAGCAGCGAAATCCATCTCCTTTTGCATTATAAGGTGTGTACTTATTGTTCATTGGTCTTCATGTCCCCACGTCCTGACCAAGAAAGTCTTAATAGTTATTACTTATCAACATATCGTGAGGGGCGATCAGGTAGTGAAAAGCCAACTAATGTCGAAATTGATGAACAGCATGCACGAGCTAAACATTTAGTACGTTTTTTTTCAAAAGTGGTACCCGAGACGCAAATACGATCTCACTTAGACATTGGATGTTCAGTTGGTGAGCTCTTGTTAGGTTTTCAAACTATGTTCGATATCACGTTATCAATAGGTGTCGAGCCAACGGTAGCGCATCGTGCTTATGCAATACAACAGAATAGTCTACAGGTTTTTGAATCTTTAGATTTTCTTGAAAAGACCAGCCAAGGACCTTATGACCTTGTTAGTCTTTCCCATGTGCTCGAGCATCTTCCTGACCCAATAGATTACTTAACTCGTTTGCGTACAATATTTATGACTGAAAAGAGCCACCTTTTGGTAGAAGTTCCTAACCTGTATGGGCACACATGTTATGAGTTAGCTCATCTATATTGCTTTACTCCAAAAACTTTGGAAGATGTAGTGAATGCTGCAGGTTTCTCTATAAT
>Ga0351855_1127_pt1 | contig 17202 bp, 14 predicted proteins | sample BONcelFGM3001C11_FD_206794 | JGI IMG/M metagenome (GOLD analysis project Ga0351855, IMG submission 206794) | Enriched cells from coal bed in the Powder River Basin, Montana, United States - BONCAT cells FGM rep2 HSBNCT.FGM.300.1.C11 ...
GCATCGCGCACCTGGGCCAGCGGCGCGACCGGGGCTTTCAAGCGGAACAACACTTCGATCGGCAGCGCGTAGGCCATGTCCGGGTTGGATGGGTCGATGTCGCCCAGATTCTGCGCCGGCCATTCGCTGGTCTTGAGGAAGGGCGCGCGCACCTGACCCTGACCGATAATGATGTTCTCCGGCTCGCCGCGAAACAGGATGATCTCCGTACCCGGATGGGCCGAGTCACGAATCGCCTCATACTGGGCAGCGGAGAATGTCAGCGGCGTTTTGTCGTCCCAGCCGGCCGGGACAACCACCAGTGCAAAGTTGGACATCGGCGTAATCCTCCGTATGTAAGGTGGAATGTTACGCCGATTGTACCCTAAGCCGAGCCGTCGCGGAGTTTCGCTTCCAGCTCACGTTCGGTAGCTTTCACGATCTTCTCATGGACTTTGGCGACTTCCTTATCGGTCAGGGTGCGGTCGTCGGTCTGGTAGGTCAGGCTGTAGGCCAGACTCTTGTGTCCGGGCGGGATCGGCTCGCCCTGGTAGACGTCGAACAGGCGCGCGTCCTTGAGCAGCTCGCCGCCGGCGCGACGGATGACCTTCTCGACCTGGGCGGCCGGGACCTCTTCCTTGACCACGAGGGCGATATCCTGCAGCACCGGCGGGGTCGACGGCAGCGGCTGGACGCTGAAGAGCGGGTTGAGCCGGCGCAGAATGGCGTCCAGGCTCAGCTCGGCCAGCAGCACGGGCGCGTCGGTCAGCCCGAAGGCGGCGGCGACGCTGGGGTGCAGCTCGCCGAAAACGCCGATCTGCTTGTTCTTGAGCTTGACGACTGCCGAGCGGCCGGGGTGGAAGCTGCTGTGGTTGGCGCGCTCGAACTCGACCCCCTTGAGGTGGAGTTGTTCGAGCAGCGATTCGATCAAGCCCTTCAGGTCGAAGAAGTCGGCGTTGTCGGCCGCGCTTTTGTCGGACCAGGCCGACGGGTGGCGTGGGCCGGTGAGCAGAATGCCGAGCTGGCGCGGCTCGGCCGGCAGCGTCTCGCCTTCGCGCTGAAGGTAGATCGCGCCGATTTCGAAGGTGGCCTGACGGCGGGTGTAGCGGGCATTGGCGCGGGCGTTGTCGAGCAGGTTCACCAGCAGGGTATGGCGCAGCACGGTTTTGTCCGGCGAGATGGGGTTGGCGAGCGTGACGTAACCGGCGTCTGGCAGGCTGGAGGGCATACCGGGCGGGACGAGCTGCGCTTCGTGGGCCGGCGTGGTGAAACGATAGCTGATGTTCTCGCGCAGGCCCAGCCCGACGAGCAGGTCGCGAATCTGTTCTTCGTTGGTCACGTTGGCGTCCGGCGCTTGCGGCGGCAGGGCGTCGGCAATGATGGTGCTGGGAATGTTATTGTAGCCGTAGATGCGGGCGATCTCTTCGATCAGGTCGGCCTGACCGACGATGCCGGTCCCGATGTCGAGCCGGTGGTCAGGCACGATGACGTGGAGCGTGTCCTCGTGGAGCGTGACTACCATTTGCAGGCGCGCCAGCAGGTCGGCGGCCAGCGGCGGGGCGATTTCGATGCCGAGCAAGCGCTTGATCTGCGATGCCGGCAGGTCGACCTCGATGGTCGGCGCGGGCTGCGGGTAGGCGTCGACGGTGCCCTGGGCGACCTGACCGCCGCCGACTTCGCGCATCAGCTCGATACCGCGTTTGACGCCGAGCAGCGCCTGGCTGGGGTGAACGCCACGGCTGAAGCGCGCCGCCGCCTCGGTGTGGATCTTCTGCGAGCCCATCGTGCGGCGAATGTTGATGAAGTTCCAGGCCGCCGCTTCCAGCAGCACGTTGGTGGTATCGTCGCCGATCTCGCTATCCGCGCCGCCCATGACGCCGCCCAGGCTGAGCGCGCCGGCGGTGTCGGCCACGAGCATGTTGTGCTCGTCGAGCTTGCGCTCGACGCCGTCGAGCGTTTTGAGCGTCTCGCCCGGTTCGGGCAGGCGGGTGATGATGGTCGGCGGTTGGCCGCCGGCGCGCGCCACCAGCCTGTCGTAGTCGAAGGCGTGCAGCGGCTGACCGATCTCGAACATGACGTAGTTGGTCACGTCGACGATGTTGCTGATGGGGCGCTGGCCGATGAGCTTGAGGCGGCGCTGCATCCAGTCCGGCGACGGCTTGATGGTGACACCCTTAAGCAGCGCGGCGGTGAAGCGCGGGTTGAGGGCCGGTTCGCGAATCTCGATCTTGACCTGTTCGTCGACCGGCGCGCCGGTCATGGTGACGTCGTACGACGGCTGACGCAGCGGCTTGTCGAGCAGGGCGGCGACTTCGCGGGCGACGCCGATCATACTCATGGCGCGGGCGAGGTTGGGCGTGTACTCGATCTCCAGAATGATGTCGCCGAGCACGTCTTGCATCGGCGTGCCGGGGGCGTGGCCGAGGTCGCTGTGCATCAGGATGATGCCGTCGTGGTCTTCGGCGATGCCGAGTTCCTTTTCGGAGCAGACCATGCTGCGGTTGGGGATGCCGCGCAGCTTCTTCTCTTTGAGAATCATGCGCTTCGGCTCGTCGCTGTGGCCGTCCCAGACTTCCGCGCCTTCGGCGGCGAACGCGGTGAACAGCGGCTCTTCGATGGGGCCTTTACCGCGATACTCGAACAGGTTGGGCGCGCCGGTAACGCATTGCTCCGGCTCCGCGCCGCCGTAGTCGACCATCGCCAGCACGAGGCGGTCGGCGTCGGGGTGCGGCTTCACTTCAAGCACGCGCCCCCAGAGCAGCCGCTCGCGGTCCCAGACGAGATGGTCGGACTCCGGCCAGGTGATGCCGTCGACGTGCGTCTGCGGCAGGCCGAGATAGGTGATGTGCGCGACTTCCAGCCCGGCGAGCGTCAGCTTTTCCGCCAGCGCTTCGGCCGGAATGTCGATGTCGACGAAGTCTTTCAGCCATGAAATGGGTACGAGCATGTCAGTTTCTACCTTTGAGAGTGGTGCGTGATTGCGCGATCGTCGCCGCAGCGATCACGTATTGCTATCCTGCTGCTGTTTATCGCGCAGCCGCTGACGCATTTTTTCCAGCACCTGCTCTGAAGAGACGCCGTAGCGCTCGGCGAATTCATCGCCTTCCCGCAGGTACTGTTCGATTTCTTCGGCGTGGTCGTAGTAGTACGAGATCGCGGCGTGAATCTGGGCCGGGGTCAGGTCAAAGTTTTCGACGATCCACTCAATTGAGGCTTCGCCACGAACGTAGGCCGGCGCAATCAGCGCGACCTTATGGCCGGTCTCGGCAATCACCGGAACACCGTTTCGGATTTCGATGTGGTTGACAGGTGCAATCTGCATGACAGACCTCCTCAGCGAACGAAGATAAGCTGATTGGCGATATCTTGTTCGACAGTTCCTGCGCCGCCTATGATTAGCTCATGATACATCATGACTTCGCTCACGATCCGACCAATAGCACGGTTACCTTGCACAGGCGATTCACAGAAGAGGATTCCTCCGTGAAATCTCCCTTGTGCTTGCCATTGATGATGCAAGCGAATGAAGTCTGTATCATTCGTGATGATCGTTCTCGCCTGACGGGCGGCAAACTCGAGATGATCGAGGTCGGCGGCGTCGCCCATGCCGACGTCTTCACATCGGATAATGTCCACACCGCGCGCTACCAACTGCCTGACGGCTGCCTTTGGTATATGCTTATCGGTGTAGAATTTCGGCGGTGCAACCTCGTTCGCCACCGTTAGAACTGCTCCAGGAACCGCAAATCGTTGCCCCAGAAGTAGCGAATGTCGGTGATGCCGTGCTTGTTCATGGTCATGCGCTCCGGGCCCATGCCGAAGGCGAAGCCGCTCCACTCGGCCGGGTCGTAGCCGCCGTTTTGCAGCACGGTGGGGTGGATCATGCCGCTGCCGGCGATCTCGATCCAGCCGGTGTACTTGCAGACGCGACAGCCCTTGCCGCCGCACAGGAAACATTCGACGTCGACTTCCATGCTCGGCTCGGTGAACGGGAAGTAGGACGCGCGGAAACGGACGCGCGCGTTTTCGCCGTAGACGCGCCGCGCGAAGGCCGCGACCGTGCCTTTGAGGTCGGTCATGGTGATGTTGCGGCCGACCGCCAGACCTTCGACCTGATGGAACTGGACCTCGCTGCGGGCCGTGATCTGCTCGAAGCGGTAGACCATGCCGGGCAGGATGACGCGAATCGGCTTGGTGCCGCCGTCGCCAAGCTCGCGCATCGCCCGGATTTGGCCCGGCGAGGTGTGGGTGCGCAGGATGACGTTCGGCGTGGTGGTGTAGAACGTGTCCTGCATGTCGCGGGCAGGGTGGTGCGGCGGAATGTTGAGCAGCGTGAAGTTGGTGTCGTCGTCCTCGACTTCGCGGCTGCGATAGACCTGGAAGCCCATGTCGCCCCAGATGTCATAGAACTGGCGCAGCGTCTGCGTCGACGGGTGCAGACCGCCGGTTTCGGTCGGGCGGCCGGGCAGCGTGACGTCGATCTCGCCTTCTTCCAGGTCCAACGCCAGCCGCTGCGCTTCGACCAGCGCTTCGCGTTCGGCGAAGGCGTCCTGCAGCGCGACCTTGACCTCGTTGGCGCGCTTGCCGAAAGCGGCGCGCTCTTCCTTGGGCATCTGGCCGACGCCGCGCACCAGCTCGGTCACCAGCCCCTTTTTGCCCAGGTACTTCGACTCCCAGGCGCGCAACGCGTCGGCGCTGGTGACGCCAGCGAGCGCGTCGAGCGCTTGCTGTAGAATCAGGTCCAGTTGGTCTAGCATGTTCTGCTCCCTGTACAACAGGACTGAGGGCCGAGGACTGAGGACTGAGTAGATACGATTCTCCGCTATGGAAATAATCATTCATTGGAAACCGTTTTTGCTCAGTCCGCAGTCCTGTTCAACTCAGTCCATGCTTTTTACTCAGTCCTCAGTCCTCGGCCCTCAGTCCTTTGCTGTAAACGAAAAACGCCCACGTCCCCCTAACGTCAGGGACGAGAGCGTCGAAGTCTCCCGCGGTACCACCCTGGTTGGCCGCGCATGGCAGCCCACCTCATTCAGCCCCGTAACGCCGGGCAAGCGGAGCGGACTACCGGCCTCGGTTAAGAGGCGTTCACCCGTCGGCTCGGGAGTGAATTTCCACGCGGACAACCTGCGAGGGCTTGCAGTCTATGGCCCCGGCTCCCTGGAAGGCGCGGTCGCGTGTACTTGTCTCCGTCAGTGCCTTTCGAGCCTCATTATCGAGCGAGGAGGCTGGCATTGTCAAGTCCTGAGCCAACATGGACCATTAAAAGGTCTTAAACAGAGGTCCGGATGCTTGACGCTCATCAAAAACCATGATACGCTCTCTTATGTGTGTGGAAAGGGTGTTTCATGACGACGACTCTCAAACCTAGAATCGAACCCGGAGCGGTGTATTCCCGGCAAGAAGCGGCCGAAGCCTTGGGCATTAGCCTGAGCACGCTGAAGCGGCTCGTCAAAAACGGTCACTTGCGCGTGAGCAAGCCGACAGGTATGCGACGTGTCTTCATTACCGGCGAGAGCATTCTTGCGATGCTCGATAACACCACTCTCGAACAGCGGGGTGCATAACGTGACTCAGTCCTATTCGAATCATCAAGCTGTTCCGGCTAACGTGCCGGCGTACGTGAATAACTCCCTGGCGAATTGGGCGATGCCACTGCCGGCGTCGGCCGCTGCCTTCGGAGTCTTCGCGCCGTCCGCCGCGTTCCTGGCCGGCGATGATCGTACGAATAGGTGGCAGTCTCATGCAATGGAGGTTGGCGGATAACCCGCGACCTTCACGGGCGAACTTGGTTCCCCTGAGAGCGTGAGACTGGAAGACAGGTCTCACGCTCTTTTATTTTCGCGCTTTTGAGGTGCAGCAATGGGAACAATTCAGCAGCTCAATCTCCAGCTCCTCTACAACGATGCACGTTTGGCGAACGTCGGCGCGACGTTGGACGAACTGCACACGGCGGCGAGCGACGGCGACCTGATGGCGCTGTCGCCGCTGAGTCCGGTCGAGCTGGTCGCCTGGCTGCGCGAGCTGATTTACACCGCGCAGGAGACGATAATCGAGATTGAGGAGCACGCATCCGAGCCTGTTGGCCTGGTCCGCGTTAAGTAGGCCGGGAACCAATCCATCGTCGTCGGCGTTTACGTTCCAAGTGGAGGAAACACACCACCATGCAGCTTTACAAACATGTCCTTCTGACCCAAGACCGCCATCGTGAGCTGGTGCAGGCCGCCGAGCAGGATCGTTTGGCGCGCGGCATGGGCAAACGCACGTGGTCTCTACGAACCGTCGGCCAGGGACTGGCGCGGTTTATCGGGATGTATCTCAGCTTCTAGGCATCCGTCGGGCGAGTGCGCCGGCGCGGATGCGCCGGTAGTGGAGAAAGGTCTGTACGTGTCTACGGACGAACGGGGCAACCCAACACGGCAAGACCGCACACTCGCTCGCTTTAGCGGTGTGCGGTTCAGGCCGAATGAACCGCATATGGACGAGATTCACACGGTCAAACCAGGGCGCGATTTACTGTAACCAGCGTACACGGCAATTGGAACCACCGAGCCAGACTTAACGTAAGCAGTCGACTTTCTCCTTTCGCAACCACGTCCGCCGCCCGAAGCCAGGCTTCGGCGGCGGTTCAGCCGGCCAGAGCTGGGCGGCATTCGCCCGGCTTTGGCCGAATCGTCAGCAACTTCTTTACATTCGCCGCGTATATTTCTATAGTCATAACATGCGAACCAGCCCCGCCAGCCCTGTTAGACCGGGTATGCAGCGGGGAACGGGGCGGGAGAGATGGCGCGCAAACGGGGTGTTGGCTCGCTCTCCCGCCTCTATAAAGGCTTCGTTAAAAGCCGCCCACGGGCGCGCCGCGACCGGCAACTTCGTGTATAATTGATCTTGGCTTGTGTAAAAAATCACGGTCCAGTTAGATCCTGAGGTAAGAATCGTGTTCAATGGGGCAGTGATGCATGGGCGTGTGCTGCTGCTCAATGGTCACTCCTGGGAGCCACTTTCGGTTATCTCGGTCCCGCGGGCCATCAACCTCCTTCTGGCCGAGAAGGCGACAGTGATTGAGCAAACCGGGCAGTACCTTCGCACCGTCTGTGATAAGTATCCCGTTCCCTCGGTTATCGCGCTTCGAAGTTACGTCAATGTCCCGCGACGCCAGGCCCATTGGAGCCGGCGCGGCGTGCTGGTGCGCGACAATTACACCTGTATCTACTGCGGCGTCCAGCCCGGCTCGGTCGTGCGCGGCAAGATGCTGGGCAAGAGCGACTTCACCGTCGACCACATCGTTCCCAAGTCGCGGACTGGTAAAGACCAGTGGACGAACACGGCCTGCGCCTGTTATAGCTGCAATCATCGCAAGGGCGACCGGCTGCCGCATGAGGTCGCGATGCGCCTGGCCTGGGAGCCGAAGACGCCCAGAACGAGCTATCTCGTCATTCTGGTCGGCAGCGGCCCCGATGGCTGGAAGCGTTACGTCGAATTTTAGGTCGCCCGGCGCGATCGACTCTCCGCCCCCTGTCCCCGGCGTAGGCTCGCGGACCCGGCCTCGCTTACCTGCGTTCTTCCGGCAGCGCTCCAATCCATCTCCATTTATAGCGGTTGTCTGGCCGGCGCGGGATACTCCACGCTGCTCGACTGCCTGACTCCGATTGCGCAACGGGCTGGTTTTTATGCAACTCATCGCTGTCAATTTAAGCGAACTACCCGCTCATCGCCGAACGCCGGAGGATAAATCCTCCGGCTACGTATAGGTGAAAGCCGGCTGAAGCCGGCTCAGAGGTGTCGTTTCAAATCGACGGTTTCCGCTTTTCGAGTCGGTTTTAGACGGTCGACGGCCCTGAGTTGACAGCTATTGGGCTGGTTTTTATGCAACCAGCACGTTTTCTTAACGTATAGCTTTTGGAGATAGGCACGCGCCGTCATCCCTGGTCCTCCTGCGAAAGTGGCGGGGAGAGGGGTGAATCCTGGGGAGAACGAGGGGCACGGCACGCCGTCCCAAAGGGAGGCTTCGCACTGCCCCTACGCGACGGCCGCACGATTTTCGTCGTTTTTTGTGGTGCGGCAGCACGGTATGGGTAGCTCGCCTGAAAATAACAGGAAGACGGTGAATCCTGGGGAGAACGAGGGGCACGGCACGCCGTCCCAAAGGGAGGCTTCGCACTGCCCCTACGCGACGATTCCTATTTTCATGGCTTTGTGGTGCGGCAGCGCGGCATGGGTAGCTCCTGCGAAAATAGCGGGTTGAGGGTGAAGTCTGGGGGGACGGCGGGCAAAAACGGTCATCAGAGTCCAGCATTTGGAGTTGGTTTCTTGTGAGTGGGCGACGGCGGACGAGATATCCCTAAAGGGAGGCTTCGCACTATCTCGTCCCTACGAACTGTCGTATCGTCTGATGGGTTTTGACGAACAAGAACGGCAATGGCGCTTCGCGCCCGGACACGCTATCCCTGAAGGGAGGCTTCGCACTAGCGTGTCCCTACACGCCCATTTCGTAGGGACGCACTATAGCGCGTCCGCTCGATCAATTACCGGTCTTGTTTGTCGAAGCGTATAAGGGGGCTGCGCACTTGCCCCTACGCGATGGTTACGCGATTTTCGTCGCGTTTGGTGGACGCGGTGAATGGAAACTCTCCTTCGGGGCGTGGGGGAGGCCGGGGCTTTTTAGATCGATGCATTCGAAGGATGGCTTATGGAAACGCTGGTTGCCGTTCGTGACCTGACAAAAACGTTTGGAGGCCGCAACGGCCAACCGCTGACGGCCGTCAAAAGCGTCAGCCTCGACATTTACGAGCGCGAAATCTTCAGCCTGCTCGGCCCCAACGGCGCGGGCAAAACCACCACCATCTCGATGATTAGCGGCCTGCTGCGGCCAACCGAGGGGGACGCCACCATCGGCGGGTTTTCGATTACGCGCGCGCCGCTGGAAGCCAAGCGGCTATTGGGCGTCGTGCCGCAGGAGATTGCGCTGTACCCGACGCTGACGGCGCGCCAGAACCTGGAATTTTTCGGGCGGATGTACGGCCTGGGCGGCGCGGAGCTGGGCCAGCGGGTGGACGAAGTGCTCGACTTCACTGACCTGCGCGACCGCCAGAACGACCGTATCGACACGTTTTCGGGCGGCATGAAGCGCCGGGTCAATATCGGCGTCGGCCTGATCCACAAGCCCCGGCTGATCTACATGGACGAGCCGACGGTCGGCATCGACCCGCAGAACCGCCGCCGCATTCTGGATACGGTGCTGCGCCTGCGCCAGGAGATGGGCATGACGGTGCTGTATACCTCGCACCTGATGGAAGAAGTGCAGGAGATCAGCGACCGGGTCGCCATCATCGACCACGGCGAGATTATCGCCCTCGGTACGGTTGGCGAGCTGATTCAGAAGGTCGGCGAAGAGGACCGGTTGGTCTTCAACCTGGGTACGCAGATGCCGCCCGATACGCTGCTGGAACGCTTCCGCAGCGAAGTGCCGGGCGTGACGAGCGCGCTGTACGAGCGGCAGACCGAGGCCAACGGCGATACGCGATCTGCTTCGGGCGAGGGGCACATTACGGTGCTGGCGAAGCGCGGGCGGCGGGCGCTGCCGGTGCTGATTCAGATCGCCAACGAAGCCGACGTCGACGTGCTGGCGGTGGAGGTGCGCGAGCCGGACCTGGAAGCGGTCTTCCTGCACCTGACCGGCCGCGCGCTGAGGGACTAAGCCGATGTTACGCAAGATTCTGGCGATGTCCTGGAAAGAGGTCTACACGACCTATACCGACCGCAACCTGCTGCTGATTATGATCGCGACGCCGCTGGCGCTGGCGACCATCATCGGGCTGGCGTTCAGCGGTTTTCTCGGCAACAGCGGCAACGACATTCCGATCCGCGACATCCCGTTCGCGCTGGTCAACCTGGACGCCGGCACGAGCGGCGTGGGCGGGCGCAACAACGGGCAGACGTTCGTCGACCTGCTGGTGCCGGGCGCGGCGGCCGACCAGCCGCAGGCGCTGCTCGACCTGACCGACGCGCGGCAAATGACCAATGCCCGGCTGGCACGGATGGCGGTCGACCGGGGTGAGCTGGCGGCGGCCGTCATCATTCCCGAAGATTTCAGCGCGAAGCTGGCGTACTCACCGACACATCTGGCGCTGGAACCGACGACGATCGAGATTTACGCCAACGCCGCCCAGCCGATTTCGGCCAACATCATCCGCTCGATCGTCAGCGGCATCGGCGACCAGATCGCCACCGGCAACATCGCCGTCGCTGTGACGATCGACGCGCTGGTGCAGCGGGCGCAGCAGGACGTACGGACGGCTCTGCAACTGGTGTTCGGCTTCAATCCAGACTTTGCGCCGGCCTTCACCCCGGAGAACAACCCGATTCGCATCGACAGCCAGACGGTGCAGGGCGAGGCGACGACGCCGTTTAATCCACTGGTCTACTTCGGCGCGACCAACGCCATCCTGTTCATGCTATTCACGGCGCGCGGCAGCGCCGGCAGCCTGCTGGAAGAGCGCCAGGATGGCACGCTGGCGCGCCTGCTGACGACGCCGACGCCACGGATCGTCATTCTGCTGGGCAAGCTGGCCGGCACGTTCCTGACCTGCGTGCTGCAACTGGTGCTGCTGTTCTTCTTCCTGACGCTGGTCGGCAGCCTGATGAGCGGCGAGCTGCAATTCATCTGGGGGCGGAACGTCGGCAGCATTCTACTGGTGATGCTGGCGATCTCGCTGGCGGCGTCGGGGCTGGGCACGCTGCTGACGGCGCTGGTGAAGACGCCGCAGCAAAGCGACTTCATCGGCAGCGTCATTATTCTGGCGATGGCGTTGTTCAGTGGCGCGTTCTTCAGCATCGAGAGCGTGCCGGTGCTGCGGACGCTGAGCCGCTTCACGCTCAACTTCTGGGGCACGGACGCGTTTACCCGGCTGGCGCAGAACGAGACCGACATCGGCCTGAACGTGGTCGTGCTGCTGGTCTTCGGCGCGGTCACCTTCGGGGCCGGGCTGTTCCTGTTCAATCGACGGCTGGAGGTCTAGGCGTCATCATGCGAAAAACCCTGCTGATTGCCGCCAATGATCTGCGAATTCTGTTCCAGGGCGGTGGAATCTGGTTCAACCTGCTGATTCTGCCGGTGGCTATTTCGCTGGCGGTCGGCATCGCCAACGGCGCGTCGATTGGCGGCGGCGGCAGCGAGCCGACGCCGAACCTGCTGGTGGACGCGATCGACCGCGATGCCAGCGCCGAGTCGGTGGCGTTCGTGGCTGACCTGAAAGCGACCAACCCGAATCTGCTGCTCTGCCCGCCAGACAACACCGGCGACGACCCGTGCGGCCTGAGCGGCGCGACGCTGGACGAGACGCTGGCCGACGAACGGCTGCAAGCGCAGCAGTCGCTGGCGCTGCTCGTCATCCCCCAAGGCTTCGGCGAGGCGCTGGCGAACGGTGAAGGCGTGACGCTCATCTACCGCTCGAACGAGACGGCGGTTGCGCCGAGTTACATCCGCCAGGCGGTGGACGCGACCGTCCAGCGCTGGAGCGCGGCCCAGGTGGCGGCCAAGACCGGCGCGGACATCTTCGCCAATTTCGGGCCAACCGCCGGCCAGGACCGCGCCGAAGTGCGGGCCGACCTGCTGGCGCAGGCCGAAAGACTGTGGGGCGAGGACCCGGTGCGCATCGAGTTTGTCCAGTCGGCGCAGCAGCCGGACACGTCGAACGCCGACGGCTTCGGCCAGTCGGTGCCGGGCATCGCGACGATGTACGTCATGTTCGGCGTGCTGCCGCTGATGGCGGCTTTCATCAACGACCGGCGCAACTGGACGTTCCAGCGTTTGACGACCATGCCGGTCTCGCGGGTGCAACTGATGGGCGGCAAGCTGCTGGCGTATTTCACCATCGGCATGACCGAGTACGTCATCATGTTTGTGTTCGGGGCGCTGCTGGGCGTGCGCTTCGGCCACGATCTGCTGGCGGTCGCGCTGCTGATGGTGACGTTCACGGCTTGCATCACCGCGCTGGCGCTGGCGCTGACGACCTTCGTGCGCAGCGCAAGCCAGGCGAACGGCATCTCGCTGTTCCTGACGATGACGCTCGCGCCGCTGGGTGGCGCGTGGTGGCCGCTGGAAATCGTGCCGAGCTGGATGCAGACGCTCGGCCACGTTTCGCCGGTGGCCTGGGCGATGGACGGCTTCCGATCGCTGGTGTTCTACGACGGCAACCTGAGCACGGTGCTGCTGCCGGTGGGCGTGCTGGCCGGCATGGCGATCGTGTTTTTCGCGGTCGGCGTGGCGCGCTTCCAGGCGGAATAGCGCCCACGTACAGGCTTCAGAAGTCAGGAAATCGGTATAATCTGGCCGCGCATTCCACACGCTATACTCATGCAGCGGGGGCAGACAGCGCGCTTGTCTGCCTCTATGATTCTCGCGCGTGAGTGTGGCCTGTGATGGGTGACGAAATAGTCCGGGAAGGACGACCGAGTCGCGTCGCGTCGCCCGCCGGACGATAAATCATCCGGCTACGTATAGGTGAAAGCAGGCTAAAGCCCGCTCAACCAGTCAACTCAGTAGCACACGGTTGCAACGTTAATCCGTCAACTGGCTGCCGAGTGACGTTGACATGGGTATTTGGGGCGGCGGTGATGATCCGAGGCGTATTGAGATGGCGTTATGGCGCGTTTTCTGAGTCGTGTTCCAGGGTTGATTTTGCGCGCAGGGTTGGCGCTGTTCGTGGCCGGCGTGCTGCTGTTCGGCTTCCGCTCGTCCACGCCGCAGCTCGGCGACGCCTGGACGATGGCCGGCATTCTGGCGCGCGACCACCAGTTCGACTACGTGAGCTGGGAGCTGAACGCGATCGGCGTCAAGGCCGGGCAGACGTTGTTCGGCGTGCATCCGTACATGACCGAGTCCGACCGCAGCCAGTTCGTGCGGCGCTACATGGCGGACCTGGGCCGGGCGCAGCAGCTCGAAGGCCAGATTAGCGCGATTTACGCCGACCCGGCGGTGGCCGACGCCGACGCGGTCACGCTCGATTCGCGGAGCGAGCGCGACCGGTTGCGAACCGACCTGGACACGCGCCAGCCGTTGGCCGAGGCGATCCTCGAAGGGCAGGTGGCGGCGACGCTGGTCGAGCTGGGTTTCGGCTTCTACGAGCAGATTCTGCCACCGGTGTCGGCGCATTTCACGCCGGTGCCAAATCTGCTGGTGGTCTCCCCGCGCGACCAGATTCGCTTCGACGTTTCGATCAACCTGAATCCGATGCCGGTCGACGCCCAGGTCGCGCTCGAAGGCAGCATCGAGCAGACGCTGGACGTGGCGGCGCTGACGGTGCCGCTGGGCGGGATCGCACTGTATCCGTCGATGATCCTGGAGACGTCGTCGATTCCGTACGCGCTCGAAGTGATTTCGCACGAGTGGCTGCACCACCATCTGCTGGTGTTCCCGCTCGGCTATCGCTACGACTTCGGCGGCGAGACGCGCATCATCAATGAGACGACCGCCAGCCTGTTCGGCGCGGAAGTCGGCCGGCTGGTGCTGGAACGCTATTATCCCGATCTGGCGCCGCAGCCCGCGCCGCCCACGGTTTCGACCGCCAGCGAGACGCCGGCCGCGCCGGAGCCGCCGCGCTTCGATTTCGGGCAGGCGATGAACGAGACGCGGTTGCGAGTCGATGCGCTGCTGGCAGACGGCAAGGTGGAGGAGGCCGAGCGCTATATGGAAGCACAGCGCGAGCTGTTCGTGGCGAACGGCTACCTGATTCGCAAGCTCAACCAGGCGTTCTTCGCCTTCTACGGCGGCTATCAGTCCGGCACGCCGGGGGAGGGCGGCAGCGACCCGATTGGCCCGGCGGTGCAGGATATCCGTGATGCCAGCGCGTCGGTCCACGCCTGGATCGTGCTGATGCGGGGGGTGACGACGCGCGACGAGCTGCTGGCGCTGCGCGACGAGGTGGTGCTGGCGACGCAGCACGGGCGGTAGAAGGCTCGTTCGGCACTCTATAGAACGCCGTAGAAAGCTGCCGTAGCCCTCCTCCGAAAATAGGAAGTTGGATGGTATCAGCTCACGGCCCTCACCCCCGGCCCCTCTCCCTCAGGGAGAGGGGAGAAAAACACCGTCGCGAACTGTTTTCATCCCTTTGATGTGCCGCCGTCAGGCTGCATGGGTAGCTCACCCTAAATCCCTCTCCCTCAGGGCGAGGGACTTTAAGACCGTTTCGCCGTGCTTCTCCCCTCTCCTGGCGAAGCGGTCGGGAGAGGGGAGAAAGACGACGAAAAAAGCGGTTGGCTCAGTCGATATTCACCAATGCGTACTGGCGGCTGCCAAGACCGATTGCTTCGCCGTGTTCGAGCGTGTGTATTCCGTGGCGGGATTCCATGCGGCGGATCAGGTCGCGGCCGTCCGGCGCGGCATACACCAGATCCACGCACGCCTGATCGAGCGCGACCGGGTCCAGGGAGGCCAGGATGCCGATATCGCTCATCGTCGGCGTCGCGGGATGGCTGTTACAATCGCAATCGACCGATAGATTGTTCATCACGTCGATATAAACGATGCGCTCACCCAGGTAATCGGCCACGCCCTTCGCGGCTTCCGCCATCGATTCGAGGAAGTCATCTTGCGGGGTGCCGATGCCGTATCCGGTGGTTTGCTTGCCCGCGCTATGGATCAGGCTTTTGCCCATCGATGACGCGATACCGATGGACATGTTTTTGATGACGCCGCCAAAACCGCCCATTTCGTGTCCCTTAAAGTGGGCCAGATTGACCATAAAATCATAGTTGGCAAAATGAGCGCCAACGACATCTTCCGTAAGATGCCGGCCGCCAGCAATCGGCAGGCTGATGGCTCCGTCCGCATCCATGATGTCGACCGGCGCAATGGCCGTGAAGCCATGCTCTTCCATCACCCGCTGATGGGATTCCGTGCTCATTCGCCGGCCACCATAGGCCGTATTGCACTCAATGATCGTGCCGTGGATGGCTTCCACCAGCGGCGCGATCAGTTCGGGCGACAGGAAATAATGCCCACCCGGCTCGCCGCTCGATATCTTAACCGCGACATTGCCCTCTGGGGCGCTGCCCAGCGCCTCGTAAATCCGCATCAGTCCTTCGGCGCTGATGTCCTCGGTCATATAGACGGTCGAACCCGACTGCGCTTCCGGCGTTCCTTCTTGCTGGCGGATTTGGGTAGCGGAGGCTGCCAGCGGGGCTGTGGGGTGTGTCGCCGCCGGTGATTGCGTCTTCGTCTCGTTAAGAATTCTGGTTGCCGGATTGAGGTTGGGGCGAACAAAGAGGAAGGTAGCCGATGTCGTCGTCATTATGCGCAATGCCTCACGGCGGGATATTTTCTTACTCATTCGACTTTCCCCGTTTCAGTGTGTTCTGCTGTCCAGCATAGGCGAGGTAGGGAGGCTTGTGATTTCCGTCACAAGTGTTCTTGTGCAGAATGTACCTCGGAATTGGTCAACGTGTTAGCCAAATGTCGACAAAACTGAGCAATTTTGTGGTAGGGCATGACACGCCCGGACAAAAAAACAGGGCGACCCGGTTGAGTCGCCCTGTTGGTTGTGATGATAGGTTGTGTTACGGCGCTTCGCGCGTGCGCCGACCGTAATGAGATGTGCCGAACAAGCGCGGAGATGGCGCTGCGCGCCCGGACGCCAACGCTAATGCGATGTGCCGAATAAGCGCGGCTATGGCGCTGCGCGCCCGGACGCCAACGCTAATGAGATGTGCCGAACAGGCGCGGAGATGGCGCTGCGCGCCCGGACGCGCTGTAGCGCGTCCCTACGAAACGGGTGTGTAGGGACGTGCTATAGCGCGTCTCATAGGCACCACGTTAGGCGATGTTGAGCCTGGTGCGGTGCCCGCCGGACGATTTATCGTCCGGCTACGTATAGGTGAAAGCCGGCTAAAGCCGACTCAGATTGCCAGCGGGCAGCGTCTCGTCTTTCCGTTTGTTGAGCGTAAAGCTCCTTAACTTGGGACGTGCTTTACTCGCTGAACTGCCAGTCCTTGAGCATGGCGGCGATCAGGGTGGAACGGCGCGGCAGGCTGTCGAGGACGACCTGCTCGTGGATGGCGTGCAGGCCGTCGCCCTGCGGTCCCAGGCCGTCGAGCGTGGAAATGCCCATCATGGCGGTGAAGTTGCCATCGGAGCCGCCGCCGCTCGAATCCTCGCTGACCGGCAGGCCGAGCGAGTCGGCGATGCGGCGGACCTGCGCGAAATCCTGCTGCATCTTCAGGTTGCGCTCCATCGGGCCGCGCACGTGGCCGGGGGTGATGGTGAGCTTCGCGCCGGGGACGACCGGTTCGAGCGCCAGGATCTTCTCGGTGATCTGCTGGTGCGCGACGGCCGAGAGCGTGCGGACGTCGATCTTGATCTGCGCCTGCGCCGGAATGACATTGGTAGCAGTGCCGCCGCTCGCCATCGTCACCGAAACGGAGGTGCCATTCTTGAGATCGTTCATGCCATTGAGGATGATCGTCTGGTGCGCCAGCTCGACGATCGAGTTAATGCCTTTTTCGGGCGCGTTGCCGGCGTGCGAGGCGCGGCCTTCGATGTCGACGGTGAAGTTGGCGACGCCCTTGCGCGAGGTTTTCATGGCTTCGGTGATGGTGGCCGGTTCCATCACCAGCACCAGGCCACACTGGGCGGCCGTCTGCTTGATGATGTCTTCCGAATAGATGCTGCCGACTTCTTCGTCGCTCGTCATCAGCACCCAGATGGGCCGGTTGGGCATTTGGTTCATTTCGCGCAGGCCACGGATGGCGCTGAGCACGATGGTGATGCCGCCCTTCATGTCGACCGCGCCGGGTCCAAACAGGACGCCGTTCTCGTCGATTCGGGTGGGGCGCTCGGCCAGGGTGCCGATGGGCCAGACGGTGTCGATGTGAATCAGGAACAAAATCGGCTTGCCGGGCGCGTCTTCGTTCCACTTTGCCAGCAGAAAGTCGCCGACGTTCGCCTGCGGGATGCGCGTCACCGACGACGCGCCGAGGTCGTTAAACTGCTGCTCCATGTAGTTACCGAGATGGTCGACGTCCGGCTTGCTCGACGTGAAGGTCTCGTAGCTGACGAGCGCCGTCAGCAGGTCGGTCATGGCCTGCTGCTGGCTTTTGAAGTAGGTGAACATGTCTGACATTCGGCTTCCTTCGGCACGGTAAGGTATGCATCGCGCTGCCCGGCTGGACAGCGGACGGTGTTTCGGACCCATGTTAAGGGAGTTTAACGTGCCGTTGGGCTTTTTC
>Ga0351855_1103_pt2 | contig 15100 bp, 10 predicted proteins | sample BONcelFGM3001C11_FD_206794 | JGI IMG/M metagenome (GOLD analysis project Ga0351855, IMG submission 206794) | Enriched cells from coal bed in the Powder River Basin, Montana, United States - BONCAT cells FGM rep2 HSBNCT.FGM.300.1.C11 ...
GCCCCGGACCCCTGCGCATAGACGACCATCGCGCGGCTGAAATCGACAATGCCCATGACCACAAACAACAGCATGGGCAGAATCAGCGCAAATTCGACCAGACCCTGGCCGGAATAACGAGGACGCGAATGCGATTGGTTCATGATGGGCAACTCTCTGCGGGTAGGGTGACTACGTTCGATGCAGTTGCACCGAGGCGGATGGTGGGAGCAATGGCGCTAATCAGCGGCGTAATCGGCTGATAGGGATAGTAAATAGACACGGTGATCGGTGAACCCAGCAGCAGCGGGTCAGCGACAGTGGCCTCAAAACCGCCGTTCGGAGAATTGACCGCCGCCGCGAAACCGGGGTCCGCCGAATATGACGCGCGGTATTTTGCGTTGTTGGGGTCGGTGCAACCGGTTGCTCCTGACTCCGGATAGGCGCAACAGGGGTCGACTGCCAGGTAAAGCGCGGCTTCACCGGCCGCATCCTGTAAGGTAAGGTAGGTGAAGTAGACGCGGCCCAGGTCGAGAATGCCCATCACGATCATGAGCAGGATGACCATACCGATGGTCATCTCGACCAGACTTTGACCACGTTCAGCGCGGTGTGGGCCACGTTGAAGGCGCATACACTCGGACCTCACCCTTACTGGATAAAGTACACATCGAGGGGCGAGGTGACGCTGCTGACGCCGCTGGCCGTTGGCCCATAGTAGATGGCGGAATGACTCTGGTGGCTGGCGATGGTATAAGCGATGATCTGTCCGTGGCTGGGGCCGATATCGCCTGTTCCCATGTAAACCTGGCCCCAGGGCGCATACAACAGGCCGGGACGCTCTTCGGTACCGAAGACCAGCGAATTTGAGCCGCCGCCCGGCGGCAGGTGGATAGCCTCTGTCTGCCAGTTGCCATCGCTGCCACAGGTACCGCCAGTCGTAATGGACGTGCCGACCTCATAACTCTGGTAACCACCCGCAGCGCCATAGCCGGAGCAAAAAGGTGGTTGTGGTTGGGATATGCGTGCGCGTGATCGAAACGAGGGTGTTGCAGGCTAGCGGTCAGGAGTTGCTGTTACCATTACCATTGCCGTTGGAATTACCGTTGCCATTGCCATTGCTATCGCCGGAGTTGCCGTTCCCGTTCGAATTGCCATTACCGTTGCTGTCGCCAGAGTTGCCGTTCCCATTCGAATTGCCATTGCCGTTGCTGTCGCCGGAGTTGCCATTATCGCAGGAATTGCCGTTCGCATTTCCGTTGCCATTCTCCGCGTTCCCGTTGCTGCCATCAGAATTGCCGTTGGAGGCGCCATTCGCATTGCCATTGCTACTGTCGCCTCCCGTTTGATCGCTGTTGCCGTTGGCATTACCGTTGGCGTTGCTGTTGGCATTGCCGTTCGCGTTGCCGTTGGCATTCCCATTGCCGTTGGCGCTGTTGTCGGCGGCGCTGTTCCCGTTCGCGTTGCCGTTGGCATTGCCATTCGAGCTGCTATCACTCGCACCATTCGAATTGCCGTTATTGTCGGCGCTGCTGTTCCCGTTGGCGTTGCCATTGCTGTTGCTGTTGGACGAGCTGGCGCTGTTCGCGGCGGCCGTGCTGGCCGCCAGACCCGACGACTGACACGAGCGCCCGTGCTCACAGGTCGCCGTAGCGCCGGCGACTTGAGTCGAGATGATGCCGGCGGCCGGAGCGAGCCGGGTTGCCAGTCCGGGCGGCAGCGGCAGCAGCGCCGGGCGGCCGAGGCCCACCGGCGTTCCCGGCTGCGGGCTAGGTGTCTGCGATGGCGCGGGCGTCGACGATGGCAGCGCGGTTGGCTCGTCCGCGCCTTCGACCGCCGGTAAGCCGCCCGTTTCGCCAGGCCGTGGCAGGTTGTTTTCCCCGGCCACCTCGCTTAACCCGGTGAAGCGCAGCGTGAGCGTGGTCGAACGCTGCTGCAGCGTCGCCTGCAAGTCGGCATTGCCGCTGGCCTGGGCCGCCGCCTGCGAAGCCTGCAAGCTGCTCAGCGCCGAAGTCATCAGCGCCGGCTCGAACTGACCGCGCGAGACCAGTTGAAGCTGCTCGTCGAGCCGGCGCTCGGCCTGCGTCAGGTTGGCGAGCGCCCGGTTTTCGGGCGTCGTCGCCAGCAGCAGCTCAATGCTCTCCAGCCCACGTTTGACAGGATAGAGTGTATCCCCCGGCAGGCTGGCCGCCGCCATCGGAATAATGCCGGCCGACAGCAGGACGAGAGCGAGGCAGGCCGCGACCAGCCAGCGCACGTAAGGCGCGGCCCGCCGTACTGTCGGCGGTTTCTGGGTCCGCATGGCCGCGAGCACACGCGCTTGAATGCGTGCATCTGCCTCCACCGAAAGCGGCGGAACCTGCAACCGGGCGAGCAGCAGGGCAGTGTTTACCAGGGAGTCCGACGTTTGTCGCGGCAGTCGCGACGCGCCCGGCGGTATTGCCTGGTCTAGACGGCTTGCGAGGCGTTCATCTTCTGGTCGAAGATCAGTCATTGTGCCCCCGCAAGTAGTGCCGAATCTTCTGGTCCGAGCCGAGCAGCGTCGTCAACTGGTGCAACGCCCGGTGCTGCGCGCTCTTCACCGCCGTCATGCTCTTACTGAGAATGGCAGCGACTTCCTCGTGACTTTTACGTTCCACAAAACGCAGAATCAGGATCGTCTGGTGCTCATCGCTCAACTGGCGCAGCGCCGCCCGCACGGTCTCCAGCAGCTCCTGCTGAATAACGCGCTCTTCCGGAAGCGGTTCGGAGTCGGCGACGATGTCTGAAAGCTCGGACTGGGGATTACGCCGGTCGCGTCGGTAGAAGTCGGCGATGCGGGCCGAGGCGATGCGGTAGAGCCACGCCTCAAACGGAGCCTGCGTAATCTGGTACGAGGATAACCCTTCGACCACGCGGATGAAGACCTCGGCCGTCAGGTCTTCGGCATCCGCCGGGCTAGGCGCACGAAACACCATGTAACGGTAGATGGAGCCGGAGAAAACCTGGTAAAGCACGGCGAGGGCAGCAGAGTCGCCTGCCTGTGACCGGCGGATGAGATCATGAACATCGACAGTGTCTTTTGACGCGAACTCAGATGATTCATCCGGCGGAAAAAATGCCGCAAAGAGTAGACAGAAATCCATTCGTGCCCGCTGGTCGCCAATGCGCCGCCACAACTGTTCGCCGGAAAGTGGGCGAGCGACAGCCCGCTGCGCACAAGGTTTGGCCGCTAGTAAGACACCTGGAAGCTCCAGGTCGTAGCTGAATCCTATAATGGGTCTTACCACTTGTCTATAGCGCTCTCAAAATAGTCGGCTCGGCAGGCTAAAGAGGCCGTGGAAATTCCACGGTAATACGGTGAACGACTGTAGCTTTCTTACCGCGTCATGTCACAGCAATGTCGCGTGTTAGCCGGGGTTCGCCCCTTTATAGGGCAAAAATACGTGCAAAGTGTGAAGAATCGTTAACGAATCCCGCCCCACATCAGCCGTACGATGTATTTTAGAAGGCAATAACGAAAGACCACCCACGTCCCACGCCACGTCGTTTCGCCCGTTTCCGATTCCCTTTCCTGAACAGTACGAAAGTACCGAGCGACATTGTTCGCTCTATTTCGGTTTAGTAAAGGAAAGATGAATCCGTTAACGATATTAATTATCTTCTTAATTTAATGCGGCTGATGGTCACTATCCAATGGGCAGATTAATGGACGCACTTCGTAACCGATTCCGCCGGGCTGAAAAAGGCCAGAGTCTCGTCGAGATGGCCGTCGGCATGGTCATACTGGTCATGCTTTTGTCGGGCCTGCTGGACCTTGGCCGCATCTTCTATATCTACGTTGCCCTCGAAGACGCAGCCGGCGAAGCTGCCTTGTATCTGTCGGTCGACCCTTACTGTCGCGAGTCCAGCGACGTCCGCGACCCCACCCCATCGAATATCAACGGTGATGAATGCCGCTGTGCCGACCCGAACAATGCACACTACCGCGCGGAGCGTGCCCCCGGCGCGGACATTATCGATTGGTCACTCGTCACATATACGCCAACTGTTCCCGGCAGATACGTCAGTGGCGTTTTCGAGCCGCTGGTGACCCCTGGAGGGCAAGTGACCGTGGAGCTGACATACCCTGTTGGCCTCTTGACGCCTATTATGCCCAGGTTTTATGGCGTAAACCCTATCGTTCTCAAGAGCACGGCAACGCAGACGATTATTCGCTACTGGAAGTCCGAACCTGACATGGCATGTGCCACCTGACAATGAGGCCACGGTACACGCAAATGATAGACAAGCCCACAAACCACGCCAGGCACCCCTCGTCAAAGTCATCCGGGCAGGGGCTGGTTGAATTTGCGTTAATCGTGCCCATCCTGCTGATCATCGTTCTCGGCATCTTTGACTTTGGCCGGGTGCTCACCGTTTACGCCATGACGTCCAACGCTGTTCGTGATGCGCTGCGCCAGGCCGAAATCATCGGTTTTGAGCCAGATCTGGGAACAGTCCCGCCATTTCGTGACTGCGCGTTGATGCTGAACACAATTCGCAAGTCTTTTTGGATTCCGATCGACATTCATGATGGCGATCTGACCATCACCTACCTCGAAGCAACACCCGATCGCAGTCAGTCGGAAAGCGCCGACAGTCCCACGCTGAAAGTGCTCGGCCAATGTGATCTCTCAGGCCCTACCCCGGCTCCTTTCACCGGTGACGCCAGCGACCCCATTGACATCCTCATGATTTCGTTGAACACCGAAATCAAATTCATGACGCCGTTCCTGAGCGCCATAACGCCAGTCATGCCTGTACGTTTTACCGGCCAGCGCACCATCATCACAGAGCTGGAGCTCCACGCCAATCCGTCGATTGTGGACACCGACTACGACGGGCTGGATGATCTCTGGGAAGAAACATGGTTTGGTAACGACGAGCGTGGCGTCGCAGTCACACACACCATCGCCGACCCGAATCCGCTGCCGAACGAGCTGCTGCAAACGGGCACCGACGATCCGGACGGTGACAACTGCAATAACGGCTGCGAATATGTCCGCGGCACTAACCCCTGGAATCCCGACTCGGACGCCGATGGGTTAACCGACGGCGAAGAGGCATACGTCGTTTTCACCGATCCGCTCGTTCAAGACACCGACGGTGACCTGCTAACGGACTGTCAGGAGGTCAGGAACAGCCTTTCCTACCGACTACCGCGTCCCGTTCGTGCTGCCGGCACGCTTCCCACCGCCTCAATCGGCCTGGAAATTGGCTGCGATTCAGTCACTCCCTATGTGACCAACCCACGCATCGGCGATACCGACGGCGACCGCCTGACCGATGGCGCCGAAATCCTGACATACCTCACAGACCCGATCAACCCCGATACCGATGGCGATGGTCTGTCGGATGGTGAGGAAGTTCTCGGCATACCAAACACCGATACCGTCCGCTATCCGCTGATTATCAATATCACGTTCTATCGATTCCCGACCGACCCGCTGGATGCTGACTCCGATGATGACAATCTGTCGGATGGTAATGAAGTCCTGATTTACGGGACTAATCCCAGCCAGGCGGATACCGATAGCGATGGTATCAACGACGATGTCGAGCTCAACGGCTACACCGTGAACGTGAACGGTGCAAACCGCTTATACACGACCACACCCACGGTTGCGGATACCGATGGCGATGGCATGAATGACGGCGATGAACGCGCGGGCTGGTCGTCTACCGTCAACGAAGTGGACGTCCACTTTTATCCCGACCCCCATTCCGCTGATGCCGACGCTGATGGTGTGACGGACGTCGAGGAAAAAGTCGCGCGAACCAACCCGCAGCTTGCCGACACCGACAACGACGGCCTGAGCGACCGCTACGAAATCGACACGACCGGGCAGGACCCACTCGTCATCGACTCCGGTGACGAGGACGAGGATGGCTTGCCGGACGCCTGGGAAGACCGTCATTTTGGCAATAACGATGGAACCGCGACGCCCGAAGAGCTTGCCGAGTACGATGGCAATGATGACCCGGACGGCGACGGCTGTGACAATGTCTGTGAGTTCCGAAACGGTTTACTCCCGAAAACCGCCGATACCGATAACGACGGTCTGTTGGACGGCGAGGAAGTCGTCGCCGGACCGGACGCGGACAATGATGGTATTCCCGACACCTGGACGTTCCCGCTGAATACGCTGCCGAATGCCGCCGACACCGATAGTGACGGTCTGAAAGACGGCGAGGAAGTGCATTGGCCGACCGACCCGCGCAACCCCGCCCCCTCCAGTGGGCGTCTGCTGAACCCGCAGGTCAAGGACACCGACGGCGACGGCATCCAGGATGGCGCGGAAGTCACCGGCTTCAGCATCACCGTCGTCACTCAAGGTGGCACGGTCACCCGTCAGGTTTCCAGCGATCCAACCATCGTCCATTCCGACGGCGACGGGCTGAACGATTTTCAGGAGTTTACCCGGCAGGTGGACCCCCAGTCGGCCGACACCGACGGCGATGGTTTGAACGACGACGTCGAAGTTACGGACATTGGCGGTTACGCCGGCGGCCCGGTTACGTCGAACCCCAAACACTGGGACACCGACGGCGACGGCCTGAGCGATGGCTTCGAAGCAGCGGGTTACCCGCTGCCTCACGCCCCTTCGACAACCTGCCGCAGCAGCCCGGCGCGCCTGGACACCGATGGTGACAGCTTGAGCGACGGCTATGAATACAACAATGGACGCAATCCCTGCGTCAAGGAACTGCCGCAAATCAGCATCACCGGCGTCACCGTGAACGAAAGTGCCGGTACTGCAACATTGACGATTACCGCGACGGACCTGGCCGGCGAGTTCTTTAGCGTACGCTACCGCTCGCTGGCGAACTCGAGCGCGACCTACCCCGCGTCATTGGGGGCCGACTTCAGTCTCGTCGACAACCGTCTGAATTTTGAGATCGTTCCGGCGACACAGACGGAACAGGTCAAAACAATCACCGTGCCGATTTTGCAGGACACGTCGGACGAGTACGATGAGTCGTTCCTTGTCGAGCTATACAATCCGTCGTCAGCAGAAATTCTGGTATCGCAGGCCATCGTCACCATCATCGACGATGACCCGGTACACGACGTCGGCGTCAGCTTCGTCAGCGCGTCCGAACCCGACGAGCAGGCAATCTTCCGCATCTCGCTGCTTTCGTCCGCCGCCAGTGGTAAGCCGATCACAGTCAACTACACGACGGCCAATGGTACGGCAACGGCAGGCAGCGACTACACCGCCACCTCCGGGTCCGTGACCATTCCGGCCGGCAGTATGAGCGCCAACATCACCGTGCCGGTCATCGACGATGCCATTGCCGATAAAGACGAGACCTTCACTGTTACCCTGAGTGTGCCATCAGACGGCAATGCCCAGGTTGGGGCCGGGCAAGGAACGGCCACGGCAACGATCTTCGACGATGATAGTGTGCTTATCAGCATCGGCAACACCACTGCGTTCGAGCGTGTGGGTACGACGTCACAGGCTGTGTTCACAGTCACGCTCGAACGCGCGATCTCGCGCAGCATCACACTGAACTACCGCACCATCAACGGCACGGCTACTTCGCCGAGCGACTTTACCGGCGCGACCAGCGAATCGGTCACGATACCGGCGAACACCACTACCTTTAGCCTTCCGATAACCGTCGCGGCCGCCCAGAGCAGCCCGTTCGAAGCCGGGCCGACCGAGACATTCCAGGTCGAACTGGTGTCCTCGACTCCGGGGCTGATTCAGTCTGACGCGTCGATCGGAACCGCAACCATCTACAACGCGCCGCAGATCACGGTTTCGAACGCCTCGGCGCAGGAAATAAAAGGCGCGAGCACAACGATGACCTTTACGATTACCTTGACCGGCTACACCAACCAGGCGATCGCCATCACCTATCAGACTGAGCCGGGTTCGGCCTTCGGCCAGTCACCGTCGGCGACTGCGGGTGAGGACTACATCAATATTTCCAGCACAGGCTACAGTTTTATCGCGACGACCAGCCAGTTGACGCAGACACGCACAGTCACTGTGTCGATACCAGGCCAGGCTGCCAATGAAGACACCGAGTACTTTGGGCTGCGGGTCAACGTCACGGCAGGGTCGCAGACCTATGCGCAACCGTCTATGGTACGCGGGCTTGGAACGATCATCGACGACAAGTAATGGCAACCCCTGAGCGACAGCACGCTTCTCTGGGGAGGGGTAACAATAAGGAACGATGATGGACAGTCATAACACGCACTCGAAACAACGTGCCCACGGCAGTATCCAGAGCGGGCAAGCCATTGTCCTGCTGGCTTTCCTGATGATCGGGCTGATTGGTATGCTTGGCATGGCGATTGACGGCGGCGGGCTTTTCTTCCTGCATCGCGACACGCAGAACGCCGTCGATGCCGCCCTGGTGGCCTCGCTCTATGCCAAATGCACCGCCGCCAGATCGGACCCAAACCCTGAGGCGCGCATCCGCTTTGCCGCGCTGGAAGCAGCCAGGGCCAACGGCTTTACCGACGTCTCCGAAGGCGGCAATTCGCAAATCACGGTCGATACCCACTATCAGCCGGCCGGCACGAGTGGAGAACAGTACATCCGCGTCAACATCGTCGCCACCAAAACCGCCTACTTTATCCAACTGGTTTACCAGCAACCGCTGACGGTGACGACGTCCGGTGTCGGCTACTGCGAACCGTCCCGCCTCGGCCTGCTGCCGGAAGACTCGGCCATCATTGGCTTCCGCAACACCAGTTCCTGTAACATGGGTAACGGCGAAGCCGTCGCGAATACCGGCAATTCGTATATGCACGTCCATAACTCTGGTGTTTTCTCGAATTCGAACAATTCGACTTGCGCCATCGACGGTCGCGGCATATCGGATTTCATTGTCGACGGCGCATGTCAAACGGTTGGCGGATTCAGCTCGTCGAATGTCTCGTGCGGTTTGCGCGCCACCAGTCAGTCGCCGCTGCCGAGCATGAATCCCCTGCACGAGCTGGATCGCCCTGTCTGCGTGCCCGGCGAACACTATATTCGCGATGGCAGCAACAAGATCATTGGCGCTAACCCTGGCACCTATGACCAGTGGGACATCAAAGGCCAATTCAACCTGTCTCCCGGCGTCTACTGTATCGAAGATATCCGTATGAACTCCAGCGGCAGGCTCGAGGGCGAAGGCGTCGTGCTCTACATGCCTCCGGGGAATGACGGCATTACGATTAACGGCAGCGGATCGGGTAACCTGAGTGCGCCAACCCTGGCGAATTGTGAGGTCGGCAACACCTGTGACTTTCTGGGTTTGCTCATCTGGTCCGACGTCACCAACCCCAACGGCGGCGTCGTCGAAAACGACCCGATTCATCTGAATGGCGGCTCCGGCGATATCTGGTTCGGCATGGTGTATGCGCCGGGCAGCGAATGTACGATGGAAGGCAATCAGAAGGCCGAATTCTTCGGCGTCTATGCCTGCTACAGTGTGCGCGGCGCGGGCACGCAGGACCTGGACATCTACTACGAGTTCCCCGATTTCCTGAAGGTGCCGCCGAAAGTAAGTATCACGTCCTGAACGCAATCCTCGCCTGAATCAAAAACCCGTGATCGTCTGGTCGCGGGTTTTTGTTTGTCATTTCATGGTTTAGGCAATAGTCGCCGCTAGCCGACGCGCACCGGCTCGGCGGCGGCCACGCCGGCCTGCGGCACCCGCAGGTAAGCCTGCGCCCACAGCTCCAGCGTCAGCAGCCGGAAGATGACTTCGACGTGGCTCTCGCGGCCGCTGAAGTGCGCCCGCAGCAGCCGTTCCAGCTCGCCGCCGTTGAACAGCCCGCGAATGTACGCGCCGCGATCCAGCAGCACCGCCTGAATGCGCTCGACCAGCTCGTTGCCGAACCAGTTCAGAATCGGCGTGCCGAACGGCTGCTTGGGCCGTTCGAGCGCGAAGTCCGGCAGGTAGGGCCGCATCGCCTCGCGCAGCACGTACTTGTTGCCCTTCATGCGCACGTCCGACGGCACGTTGGCGGCGAAGGCCAGCAGCTTCGGGTCGAAGAACGGGACGCGCGCTTCGAGTGAGTGGGCCATCGCCGTCTTGTCCTGCGACAGCAGCGCGTTGCCGGTCAGCCAGGTGTTGATGACCAGCGCCTGGGCCGTGTTGTAGGGGTCGTCGCGCCAGCTCGCCTCAAGGATGCCGCGATAGGTGCGCTCCTTGTGCTGCTCGCCGCGCCACGCGCCCATCAGCGCCGGCTCGTACAGGCGCACGCGCAGGTTGTCGCTGAAGACCAGCCCGTCGAACATCTGCATCCGCATCAGCCCCTCGCCCGCCGGCAGCATGGCCTGACGCAGACGCGGCAGGTACGTTGGCAGCGCGCCGAGGTAACGATAGCGCTTGAAGGCCGGGTAATAGCGCTCCAGCGCCACCAGCGTATTCGAGAGCGGCGACAGCCAGCCCCAGCGCTCGTTGGTGTGCAGTGCCCAGGGAATGCTGCGGTGATGCACGTAGCCGCCGAACAGCTCGTCGCCGCCCAGGCCGGTGAGCACGACTTTGACGTGCCGGACGGTGTCAGCGCTCAGCAGCATCAGCGAGACGGCGCTGGGGTTGGCGTTCGGCTCGTCGTGGTAGTAGACGTAGCGGTTGAACTCGTCCCACCAGTCGTCGGCGCTGATGACGCGCTCGTGGTGGTCGGTCTTGAAAAACTCGGCGATGCGCCGGGCGTGCAGCAGCTCGTTGTCGGGCGTCGGCGTGTCGTAGCCAACGCTGAAGGTCTTGATGCGTCCGCTGGCCTCGCGCGCCATCAGCCCCAGCACAGCCGCCGAGTCGATGCCGCCGCTGAGGAACAGGCCGAGCGGCACGTCGGCGCGCAGGTGCAGGTGAACCGCCTCTTCCAGCAGCGCCCGCGCCTGCTCGATGGTCTCGCGCTCGCTCAGGCTAACGTTCGGGTCCGGCTGCGGGAACTGCCAGTGCCGGTGCAGCCGCGTCGCGCCGTTCTCGACCACCAGCGCGTGGCCCGGCGGCAGGCGGCGCACCCCGGCAAAGAGCGTTTCGTCGCCGATCATGTAGCCGAAGCTCAGGAAGGTGTCGAGCGTGCCGAGGTTGAGCGCCGGCTGAATGTCGCCATCGGCGAACAGCGCCTTGGCCTCGCTGGCGAAGTGCAGCCGGCCATCGCGCTCCAGCAGGTAGAGCGGCTTCATGCCGATGTGGTCGACCGCCAGCAGCAGCCGGTCGGCGTTGGCGTCCCACAGGGCGAAGCCGTACATGCCGCGTAAATGCGCGAACAGGTCCAGCCCATAGGTTTCGTAGAGGTGGATGATGGTCTCGCCGTCGCCTTCGGTCGCCAGTTGGTGGCCGGCCTGGCGCAGGCTGTCGCGCAGCTCGCGGTAGTTGTAGATCTCGCCGTTGAAGACCAGCGCGATGCTGTGGTCTTCGTTGTAGAGCGGCTGCTCGCTGCCGTCGACGTCGATGATGCTGAGGCGACGCATACCGATAGCGGCGTTCGGCGCGTCGTAAAAGCCGTCGCCGTCCGGGCCGCGATGGCGGATACGGTCGGCCATGACCCGCACCAACGCCGCGTCTGCCCGTCCCTGCCGCGTGACGTCCGCAATGCCACAGATTCCGCACATAGACTAAGTCCGTTCCCTGCTCCATCCTCCCCACAGGATACAGAGTTTGAGCCGCCTTTTCCAGCGCCAGTGACGTCAAAACCTAACCGCAAAGACGCAAAGGACACAAAGAAGGCGCAAAGGGGGGAATGGAGATTCGTACAACGTGCAGGAGAACCATTTTCACCATTTAAATGGAGAAATTTCATTTTTTGGCATTTTCACGCTCAAAACCGGGAAAAATTAATGGTCGCGAAATGGACAGAAAATGGTGAAGAAATGGCGGCTAAATGGTGAATCGCACCATTTATTCCGACGGCGATTCGAACAGCCGAGCGATTTTTTTCGTACAGTCTGTCCAATGGGTGCGGTTGTTAAGCTGCGCGGACAGGGTATGCGCGCTTAGGCGCAATATGGTTTCTTTGAGCGCTCGATGATATGGCCCTCACCCCCGGCCCCTCTCCCTCAGGGCGAGGGGAGAAAAGCCAAACCTGGGAACGGGTCGGCATCTGGAAATTGCCCTTAAGGAAACCGTATTGCGTTTAAGCGTACGACGCGCATACCTGATCCGCACTCCATGATACACCCATGCACAATTGCGGCGATTATTACAGCGGGAGCAGAGCGGGGCCGAGCCTTGAGCGCCGTCGTAAAATGAATTCAGCGGTATAGTATGCATGATGAATTTAGGTTTTCTGATATCTGGTCGGGTCTCGATTCTAGTTCGTGGAAGTGTCCTGCTCGCTCGCCGGGGGATAAATCCCCCGGCTACGTATAGGTGAAAGCAGGCTGAAGCCCGCTCAGAAGGTGCCGGTTCGTTGCGTGGCAACGGTCTGAGCGCCCTTATGCAACTTAACAAAATAAGCCGGATACCGGAGAATGGCGCTTCGCGCCCGGACGCGCTGTAGCGCGTCCCTACGATACTCCGCCTTTATTTGTTAATGTGCATCAGGGTGCTTTGACCTATACGCAGCCAGATGCTTGAGAAGATGTTGGTTTCATCCCTGTTCGCGCGATCGAGTCACGGAGAAAGCCCATGACAACCGAGGCTATGCTGCTCACCCCCGACGACGGCGAGAAGTTCGTCTTCCCGGCCTTCACCATCACCGCACGCGTGCCGGGCGCGCAGACCGGCGGCGCGTTCGAGCTGTGGGAACTGGAGATCGGCGCTGCCAGCGTCGACTACCACGTCCACAACCGGATGGACGAAACGCTGTGCGTGATCGAAGGCGAAGTCGAGTTCAACGTTCAGGGCGAGACGTACACGCGGCCGGCCGGCTCGGTGGCGTTCATTCCGCGCGGCCTGCACCACGGGTTCACCAATCACGGCCCGGCGCGCGCGCGTGTGCTGATCTTCTTCACGCCGTCCACCCGCCAGGATGTCTTCTTCGCGGAGCTGGCGCGCCTGCTGGCCGCCCCTACCCCGGACACGGAGGCCGTCGCCGCGCTGCAAACGCAGTACGACCAGGCGTTGATCGCGCCGGGTACGTAGGCTGCGACGCAGTCCTCAAGATGGCGCTTCGCGCCCGGACGCGCTGTAGCACGTCCCTACGAACGTCCAAGCGCTGTCCGATGTTCTGCGTTCTATGTCGAGCATCGCCAAACTCCCTGTCGACAAGCGTCATAAATCCGCTTACCATCTGGTTCACTTTTGAACCACTTGCGGCGTCAGTAGTTCAGCCGTATGTACACGCGGAGAAGACGGATAGTTGACGGTACCAAGCGCATACATCATCGTCTTCGTGTTGGCCTTCAGCCTGGCGCTCATCCTGGTGCCGGTCAGCGGCCGGCTGGCGCGGCGGCTGGGCGTGGTCGCCAAAGCCGGCGGACGCCGCCTCTCCGAAGGCGACCTGCGCGGCGTGCCCAAGCTGGGCGGGATCGTCATCTTTGGCAGCTTCGTCGTCACGGTGCTGGTGGCGCAGGCGCTGCCGGTGCCGCGCCAGGACCCCTACGAGGTCGTCCGCCTGATCGGCCTGCTGCTCGGCGCGGTGCTGATGTTCGCCGTCGGCATCGTCGACGACCTGTTCGACCTCAAGCCGGTCTGGCAGTTCGTCGGGCAGTCGGTCGCGGCCGGTATCGCCATCGCCTTTCAGATCTTCATCGAGTTCTTCAACAACCCGCTCACCGGCCAGCAAACCGACCCGTGGCCCTACGCCGTCACCGTCACACTGACGTTCCTGTGGATCGTCGGCATGACCAACACCGTCAACTGGCTGGACGGCCTGGATGGGCTGGCGAGCGGCGTGGCTTTCATCGCCGGGACGATGCTGTTCATCAACAGCGCCTTCCAGGTGACGCCGCCGCAGACCAGCGTCAGCCTGCTGCCGCTGGCGCTGATGGGCACCTCGCTCGGTTTCCTGCTGTTCAACTTCTACCCGGCGCGCATCTTCATGGGCGGCGGCGCGTACTTATTGGGCTACATTCTGGCGACGCTCAGCATCATCGGCGGCGCGAAGATGGCGACGATTCTGCTGGTGATGGGCCTGCCGCTGCTGGATGCCGTCTGGCAGGCGGTGAACCGCGTCGCCCACGGCAAAAGCCCGTTCTTCGGCGATCGGGGCCACATCCATTTCCGGCTGCTGGACATGGGTTTCAGCCAGCGCAGTATCGTCACCACCTATTACTTCTTCTGCGCTTTTTTCGGCGTGCTCACGCTGGTCATCGAAAGCCAGCTCTACAAGTTCGTCGCCTTCGGCGTGATGGCGCTGCTGGTCGTGCTCGGCTTCGTCGTCCTGCTGCGCCTGGAGCGACAGCGCGCCGGCTGAGGCCGTGTGTTAGGGTGCGCACAAAGGTTGTCAGTGAAATGCTTGACAGTGTGACAAGCAGGTGCGGTTGCGTCGCGTCCACGGAACCTCACCCCCTAACCCCCTCTCCAAATCAAACTACAGATTTGGAGAGGGGGGACCAGACCGTCTCAACAGGTCAATATCGCATCTGGCTCCCCCTCTCCATCGCAAAAAGCAGCGATAGAGAGGGGGCGGGGGGTGAGGTTCCGCGCGGCTACCGCCGATTGCTCACTTGTCCATAGGTTCCCTGACAACCTTTGCCTGCACCCGTGTGTTAAGAATCCTTTACACCCGTGTGAAGATTCGCTATGCTGGCGTTTCGATAACAACCTCTCGCGAAACAAATCCGCACCTTCAGTTCGAGTGCCGATGAGGACTGAGTCCATGCTCGACAACGCCGCCAGCACAACTCCCCTGTACACCGCCGATCTCGAAGAACGGGTCGCCGCCTGGGCCAAAGCCAAGATCGCCCCCAACCGGATCACGCACGTCATCGGCGTCGTCGCCACGGCCGACGCGCTGGCGCAGCATTACGCGCCGGACGCCACCCAGCAGGCGCGGCTGGCCGGCTGGATACACGACGCCGCCAAACACTGGTCCGACGAGGAGCTGCTGGCGTTCGCGTCGGCCAACGGGCTGCGGGTTTCGCCGGCCGAGCGGACGACGCCGATGCTGCTGCATGGCGCGGTCGGCTACGAGCTGGCGAACGCGATCTTCGGCTTCGACGACACGCTGCTGCGCGATGCCTGCGCCTACCAC
>Ga0351855_1144_pt3 | contig 14796 bp, 12 predicted proteins | sample BONcelFGM3001C11_FD_206794 | JGI IMG/M metagenome (GOLD analysis project Ga0351855, IMG submission 206794) | Enriched cells from coal bed in the Powder River Basin, Montana, United States - BONCAT cells FGM rep2 HSBNCT.FGM.300.1.C11 ...
CGGGGATTTCGCCGACGACGAGGTTGTAGGCGTTGCGAATTGCCAGGTGGTGCGGGTCTGCGCCATGCCCAAACCCACCCTGAATCAGAATGTACTCGTGGAACAGGAAGTGATAGAGCGGAATAAAGCTGTTCCACCACGGGTGCTGCGCCTGATGATTCGGCGGCACCACGCGCACGTCGCATATTTGGAACTGTTGCAGCCAGTACTCGTTGGCTGGCCCTTCGACCGAAAATACCAACTGGCGCTTGCCGTCGGTCGCGGCTTTGTTCTCGGCCTGCTGCTGGCGGAAGAAGGCGGTCAGCTCGGCCATTGCCTCGGTCATCCAGCGGCCTGGCAGCGCAGGGTGGTTGTGGTCGGCGCTGTAACAGGGGAACGTCGACGCGCCGACGTTCTGGTCGAGGAATTGAATCCAGTCGATGCCGTAGTCGATCACCTGCTGGACAAAGTTCTGCGCAACCTGCATCGTCTGGTCTGCGCCCAGGCAGGCGGTGAAGCTCGGTCGCCACGCCGCGTCCCAGGTTTCCGCCCACAGCGTGCCGTCATGTTTGCGGCAGATGCCCTGTTCCGCCTGATGTTCGTCGTAATAGGCGAGGCCATTGTAGCCGCTCCAGCGATGTCCGATGACCCAGCGCGTGCCGTTACAGAAGGTGCCGACGCGCCAGCCTTTTTCCCGCGCCTGGCTGGTGAATTTGGGCAGCGATTCCGCGCCAACCGCCGGGAAACAGTCCGGGTAAACCCACGGCCCGCCGCGCTCCCACGACATGATGACCGGCACGACGGGCGATTCGATGCGCCGCGACACGTTTTCGAGCAGCGGCAGCAGTTTGGAATAGGGCAGAAACGCTTCGTTCGGGTCGGCGGGGCCGCTGTCGAGTTCGCCCTGAATGCGGACCATCAGATGCGGCGGCGATTCGAGCAGCCAGTCGGGCACGTCGTTACGCTGTGCGAGTGGCTTGCTGGCCCACGCCTGCCGGCTGGACCATTGGCGGTAGATGTCCGCCGCCGCGTACCAGTCGCCGACGAAACTCCCCAGCACGACATCGTACTCCAGCGTCCGTTCGCCGTCTTCGGGCCAGTCGCCAATGTGCGCCAGCCCCAGCCGCACGCCGGACTTGCGGTGTACCGGCTTCAGCAGCTTGATATAGCCGCGCGGGTCTTCGGCTGCCATGTACACGCCGACCGATTCGCTGTAGTAGGCCATGAACTGCGCCGTAATGAAACCGGGGTAATGCAGCACGGCGGTGTTTTCCGGGCGCATCTGCCACGCATTCGGCGAGTCTGGCTCGATGTCGGCGGGGGTGGGGTTGCGGTAGAGCATCCCCGCGCCGACAGGCCAGACCAACCCGCGCTGTTCGCCCGCTTCGCCCAGGCCGTAACGCAGCACGACAAACGGATACTCGACGCCGGTCACGCGCAGGCCCGCGCCGTTGCGCAGTTGCAGCGACCAGCGGGTAAGCGGCGCGCTGATGTCGGCTTCGACCGTCGCGGTCACGTCCAGGTCGAAACCGCCCAGCCCGCTAAACTGCATGACGAGGCGAGTCTGTGTTTCGCTGACGATCTCGCTATGAATACGGGTGGAAGCTGCGTTGGCCGACGTCAGCTCCTGAAAGCGCTGGCGCTCATCCAGATATTGCAGCGCGAAGACCGGGGCGCTGTGCTTCGTCTCCAGGCATTCGTACGCCGGGGCCGACTTGCGCCGCAACGAGATCAACTGTCCGGTCGCGGCATCGAACAACAGCGTGTCGCCGGCGCTCGCCAGGGTGATGACTTCGGTCGTAACCGGTGTTTGCGTCATGACGTCGTCGCCCATTACCCTTTGACGGCCCCGGCAGTCAGACCCTGCATGAACTGGCGCTGCATCATCAGAAAGACCGCCACCACCGGAACCATCATCATGACGATGAGCGCGAACTGGTGTTCCTGCTGCGAAATATGCTCGAACTGGAAGACCAGCAAGCCCTGTGGCAGCGTGTTCATCTCACTCTTAGTCAGGAACAGCATCGGCAGCAGGAAGTCGTTCCATGCGCCCAGCCCGGTAAAAATGCCAACCGTCGCCAGGGCGGGGCGGGTGAGCGGCAGCAGAATTCGCCAGTAGATCGTGAAGCGTGACGCGCCATCGACGATGGCGGCTTCTTCCAGCTCCTTGGGTAGCGACTCGAAAAAGCCGCGCAGAATCAGCACGGCAAACGGCAGGCCCAGCGCCACGTAGGGGCCGATCAGCCCCAGGTGGGTGTTCAGCAGTTTCAGCGCGACGTTAACCTGATACAGCGGGATCATGAGCGCGGCGCTTTGCAGCATCAGCCCGGTGAGCAGGATAAAAAAGAGCGCCTCTTTGAAGATGAAATCCATGCGGGCGAAGCCATAGGCCGCCAGCGACGCCAGCAGCAGGACGCCAAACACGCTACCGCCGGTCACGATAATGCTGTTCATCGCCAGCACCGGGACATTCGCCTGCCAGAACACTTCGACAAATTTACCGAGGTCGATCTGCTGGGGAATCAGTCCTGGGTTCGTCAGCGTTTCGCCGGGGGCTTTCAGCGCGGTGCTGAGGGCAACCAGCCAGGGCAGGATCATCAGCGTGGAAATAATGATCAGAATGACGTTCAGAATGGCATTGATGTGCCAACGGTGTAAATGGTTATCTTCCGTATGCATCCGGCTTAACTTTCATTTGTGCGCCGCATTCACTGAATGCCGTGTTTGCGGCGGGTTCTGACATAAGCGATACGTCTAACCGCAAAAAATCGGACCGTGCGCTTAACCAAACAGGCGCGCCCGCCCACGAATCAGGAACAGTTGCACCACGGTCACGATGGCGGAAATCGTCAGCAGAATGACCGACAGCGCCGATGCATAACCGGCGTGGTTCGTTTTGAAGGCCAGGTCGTAGATCTGGTAGGCCATCACTTCGGAAGCGTGGTACGGCCCGCCGCGTGACAGCAGGAAGATCAGGCCGAACTGGTTGATCGCGCCGATGAAGCCGAGGATCAACAGCGCCCGCGTCGTCGGCATCGTCAGCGGAATTGCCAGATGAATCATCTGCCGAAAGCCGGTCGCGCCGTCGACGGCGGCACTGTCGTACAGGTCACGCGGAATGCCCTGCAACGCGGCGAGGTAAATGACCACCCACACGCCCAGCCCCGCCCAGATGGCGACGACGATCACCGCGAAAATGGTTACGTTCGCATCCGCCAGCCACAGCTTGATCCAGCTTTCCAGCCCCAGCAGGGTCAGTACGTTATTGATGATGCCGCCGTTGGGCCGGTACATGAACTCCCAGATGAAGCCGATTACGACCAGTGAAGCGGTCGTCGGCAAGAAGATCAGCGTTCGGTAGACGTTACGCAAACGCAGCTTCTGGTTCAGCATGTAGGCGATCAGGAATCCAAAGACGACCATCGCGGAAATAGTGACGACCGCCCAGATCAGGTTGTTGCGAACGCTCAGGCCAAAGGCGCGGTCTCTGGTCAGGAGTTCGATGTAATTTTCGAAACCCACCCATTCCCGCTGAAGGCTGATGCCGTCCCAGTCGTAAAAGCTGGTTTGAACGGTCGAAAAGATAGGCCAGGCGACGAACAGCAGGTAGACGAAGACAGCGGGCAGAACAAAGGCCAGCCCACTGTTAATCCGGTGTCGTTTCCAGAAGGACTTTTTGTGAACGGCGGCTGCGGATTGTGTCTGAAGAACCCGTGTCGTCACGTTCGACGGATCACTACTTACCATGTTTCGAAACACCTCCTGAACAAGCGCGGCTGTGGCTGGCCTTCATCGCTCCGGCAAGGAACGGCCGGGATAAGCCGGGTCGCTCGCAGGCCAGAAGCGAGGTCGATTGAAGCTGAACGCAGCGGGAACCCGTACCAACGCCGGATAGCCAAATGCCCTGCTGCCCCCGAACCTGGCACAACAGGGCATTCGCGGCCTAATCGGCATTAGCCACGGTCTGTGCAGCCACAGTCACTCCATAATCGAAAAACGTTGACGAAGCGTTAGCTCGTGACCCACTGACCGCAGTTGCGGTCGAATGCGTCCTGCACTTCCGCCGCTGCATCTTCCGCTGAAAGCTGACCGGTGATGACACCCGGCAGCGTCGTCGTGATGGCGCTATAGACGTCTGGACACAGAATGCGGCGGAAGACATTCTCGCCGTTTTGCAGCGCGTCCATGAGCGGCGCTGCGATATTCTGGTCGAACGGTGTGCCTGTCGTGCCGGTGACGATGGAGGCGAAGCCAAAGGGTGAGCCGGTGTCGGTGGCATTGTAGACTGCGCCCTGACCCACCGTGATCCACTTCAGAACTTCCCAGGCAGCATCCTTGTTCTGCGAAGCGTCGATCATTGCGACACCGGCGTCGGTCGCTGCCAGACCCTTCGTGCCGGGAAGCTGGAACGTGCCCCAGGCATTGCGGATGTTTTCGCGGACTTCAGCATTATCGTTGCTCAGGAAGCCAAACCACGGCGTCCCGGTAAACGTGAAGATCATGCTGCCCTGATGCGCGAAGTACAACTCGAAGGCGTTGCCGGCTTCGGTGCCCAGCGCGCCCGGTTGCAGATACTCGTTGTACATCATGGCGATCAGATTGAAGGTTTCGACCATGTCGGGGTCGGTGAACTGGCCGATGCCCTGCTGGACATCCGCCATCTTGCCCGGCGCGGCCACTTCGACCAGCAGCTTGAACCAGTCCGCCAGCTCCGCCGGATGATTCGAACCGATCATAGGCGTCAGCCCGGCCGTCTTCAGAACCTGGCAGGCGGCGATGAAGTCGTCGAAGGTCGTCATCGCCGCCGGGTCGATGCTGTGTTCTTCGAAATCCGACAGCCAGTAGTACGGCCAGCCCAGCAGTTGCATGTTGCCGGGAAGGTAGAAGACTTCGTCGGGCCGGCCCATCATCTGGGAGACGAGGTCCATTTCCGCAACCGCAGTGGGCGTGAACAGGCTCTTCCAGTCTGGCCCCCACTCCGCTTCCGCAAAGGAATTGAGCGGCGCCATGAACTGCCAGTATGGCCCCATCACATCGAAGTCGGTTGCCACCAGGTCAGGACCGGTTCCAGCGGGCAGGGCGGCGCGCAGACGCGGGCCAAGGTCTGGCTGGTCGATCAGGTTACGTTCGAGAGTAACACCGGCTTCTTCCAGCACCCGCTGGTCCATCATGTCGACGCCTTCGACATCGAACGAGCGTGTAATCTGGGTAGGCCAGCCCCACAGGGTGACCGCAGCGTCCTGTTGCGCCGGCTTGAAGAGCGGGTTGGTCAGCAGCGCACCAGCGCCCAGGGTCCCCAGACGCGCCCCGGCTGTGGCGCTGGCGGCCATCTGAAGAAAACGACGACGGGAAAGGGTCTTCTTAAGGTCAGGCGACATCATCAAGTTCCTTCATTAATTAGGTTTAAGCGATTTTCTGGTCCTGCTTCAGATCAGAGAATTTCTGATAAGCACCTCCCAAAGCGCCGCTCGTCATGCGCTCTGGTACGGGACCTGAACGCACATCCGGCTGGATAAAATATAGGCGATGGTGAAAAGGTGAATGAATATATAATCAACCGTATTATATACTTAGCCAGCCAGATGTCAAATCTTATTGATTATTCGGCATATTTAAGGGGTATGACTTGCAAAGACCACCAGCGTGTCACCCCCAATGTTCCTGACCATATGCCATAAGCCTGGTGGAATCATCACGGTCGTACCACCGAAGATTTCGAGCGTATCCGCAATGGACTTTCCTTCATCGTGCGATGTGAAAAGCAGACCCGTACCCTGAAGAAAGTAGGCCAGCTCCGATTCTGTCGCGTGGACGTGCCACGGAATGTCCTGTTTCGAGTCCAGGGATGCCAGGAGCACATCGGTTGGGGAAAACGGCCCTTCGTTGCGTTGCACCTTCGTTTTCACCCCGGCGAGCGTAGGGTGAATCTGCCATTCGGCCTTCTCAAAATGGGTCAGCAGGACTTTATCCACGTTCAGTTCTCCAAAGTACCGTCTTTGTCTTCCGCGCAAGCGCCGGCTCAAAGTCGAATTTGAGCCACGCATGCAAATAATGGCATATCTTTAGCGCGAATTGGTATTATATATTCTCTGTGACTTTGTATTTTCGTTGATGCAATTTATACTCATTTGTCTAAGCATTGACAACGCTTTGCCACAAATTTTGCCTTAGTTACTAGGGATATTTGGAGCATGTCTGAGAAAATTAAGATTGCTGTCATTGGTACAGGGTGGTGGGCAACGCAGGCGCACATCCCCGCGCTGCTCGCCAACCCGCAGACCGAAGTCGTTCTCATCGACCGCAATGCCGAAAAACTGAACCACGCCGCTCGCAGTTTTGCCATCGATCGCGCCTACACAGATCTGCCGTCCGCGCTTGCGGCCCATCCCGACCTGTGCGGGGCGGTTGTGGCGGTCTCACACAAGGCCCACTACGAAGTTGCCCGCGAAGTCCTGGAACACGGGCTGCACCTGCTGCTCGAAAAGCCGATGGTGCTGTATGCGCGGGATGCGAAAGCGCTGGTCGAACTGGCCCAGCAGAAGCACCTTCACATTCTGATCGGCTACGTCTATCCGTACCTGGACGCCGTCCGTGCCGCGAAACAGTTCGTGGATGACGGCCTGCTTGGGGACATAGAATACGTTACCTGCACCATGTCCTCCATGACGATCGAGTTTCTGCGCGGTCGTCCGCAGGCTTATCAATCGGTCTTCAACTACCCGGTGACCGGGCCGACTGAGAGCACCTACAGCTCCCCTGAACTGGCGGGCGGCGGGCAGGGCCACTTGCAGATTTCGCACCTCGCCTCGCTGATGTTCCATCTCGCCGGCAGCCTGCGGCCTAAAACCGTCTCGGCCTTCATGGACAAGCTCGATTGCGCCGTCGACGTGGTCGATGCGTTCGCCGTCCGCATGGAAAATGGCGCACTCGTCACCGTCGGCAGCACCGGCAACCTGGGGCAGGGTGACGGCGGAATCGTGGAAGTGCATCTGCACGGCAGTAAGGGCCGTCTGCTGGTCGAAGCGATTTCCGGGCATATCACCCTGCGGCTGCACGACGGCGTCGAAAAGCGCATCGAGCCGGCATTCCCTGGCTATCCGTCTGAAGCGCCCACACAGCATTTCGTCGACATCATCCGTACAGGCGCGAACAACCTGCTTCCCGGCGCGACGGTGGGGTTATACACGGTCGAACTGTTGGACGCCGCCTATCGTTCCGCCGCGCAGGAAGGTCAGCCTGTACAAGTGAGCAGTCTTTATGCGTAGTAGTGACACGGCAGGAGAGTTTAGATGGCGATAGATATCGTGATGCCGAACCTGGGCTTCGACACTCAGGAAGGGCGTCTGGTCGAATGGCTCAAACAGGTCGGCGATACCATCCGTCAGGGCGAAGCCATCGCCGTGGTCGAGTCCGACAAATCCGACGTCGAACTCGAAAGCATCGCTTCCGGCGTCCTGCTGGAACAGCTTTTTCCGGCCGATCAGGTGGTGCAGGTGGGTACGGTCATCGCCCGCGTCGGCGCTGCCGGCGAGCGGCCCACGCAGACCGCCGCCGCGCCCGCCGCGCCGGCTGAGAGCAAGCCCGCGCGTCCAGAAACCCGTATTTCGCCCATCGCCCGTCGTATCGCCCAGGAGAACAACATCGACCTGAGCGCGGTACAGGGTACAGGCCAATCCGGGCGCATCACGCGCGCGGATGTCGTCGCCCACAGCAGCCGAACACCAGCAAACGGCAGCCTGCTGGCGCTGCCCAAAGTGCGCAAAGCCGCCCGCGACCTCGGCATCGACCTGCACGAAGTCGTCGCTACGGGCAAAGCCGGGCAGGTGACGATGGCCGACCTGGAAGCCTATCAGGCGCAGCTTCGCGCCACGCCGGAACCCGCGCCTGTACAGACCGCAGCGCCGGTTGCGCCAGCTACACCCACGCCCGAACCGGTGGCTATCGAAGGCGGCGTCGAAGTGCCGCTTAGCCGGTCACGTCAGGTCGCCGCGCAACGCCTGACCCGCAGTATGCAGGAAGCACCGCACTTCTACGTCAACAGCGAGTTCGACGTCGAAGACGCGCTCAAGAAGCTCGCCACGCTCAACAGCCCGCAGCGCATCCGCATTAACGACCTGCTGCAATATCTGACGGTGCAATCACTCCTGCATGTGCCGCAGTTGAATGCCACCTACGACGGGGAAACCCTGTTGCAATATGCGCAGGTTAACTTGTCGATTGCCGTCTCGCGTGGCGATGACCTGGTTACGCCAGTTATCCCCGGCGCGGAACGTTTCTCGCTCGTCGGGCTGGCAGCCGAAAGTCGGGAGCGCATTCAGCGTGCGCAGGATAACCGCCTGAAACCCGCCGACATGCAGAACGGCACTTTTACGATGAGCAACCTTGGCGTTATCAAACAGGTCGACCAGTTCACGGCGGTCATCAACCCGCCACAGGTCGCCATTCTGGCGGTTGGCACGGTGAAGCAGCGCCCCGTCGTCCTCAACGGTGGTCTGCACATCCGCCATACCGTCCGGCTTACGCTCAGCGGCGACCATCGCGTGGTCGATGGCATGGTGCTGGGGCGTTTCCTGGCGGCTTTTCAGACAGAACTCGACCAGTTTAGCCAATGACCGAAAAGGGAAATGGAATGGAAGCTGTAGAACGCAATCCCGTGGAATCGACCACCCGGTTTGACATGCTGCGACGCATGTTAGAAATCCGTTCGTGTGAAGACCAGATTCAAAATCTGTTCCTTGCCAACCTTGTGCGCGGCACGACGCACCTCTGTGTCGGTCAGGAAGCGTGCGCTGTCGGCATCGCCTGGGCCATGCAACCGGGCGACAAGATGACTTGCACCTATCGCGGGCATGGTCATGCGCTGGCAATGGGCATCAGCACCCGCGCGCTGATGGCAGAAATGATGGGCAAAGCCAGCGGCTGCTGCGGCGGTAAAGGCGGTAGTATGCACATGACCGACGCCTCGAAGGGTCTGCTCGGTGCAAACGCGATCATCGGCGCGGGTATCCCCATAGCCGTGGGTGCGGCACTGACGGCGCAGGTCAAGGGCAGCAACGGTGTCGCGGTATCGCTGTTTGGCGATGGCACGGTCAACATCGGTGCGTTCCATGAAGCGCTCAATCTGGCGGCCATCTGGAAGCTGCCCGCCGTCTTTATCTGCGAGAACAACCTCTACGCCGAATACAGTCCGCTCGCAGCGACGACGCCGATTGAAAATCTGGTGGATCGTGCCGCCTCTTACAACATGCCCGGAATTATCGTCGATGGTCAGGACGTCGAGACGGTCTACACCAACGTCAAAGTCGCACTTGACTACGCTCGTAGCGGCAAGGGGCCGGTCATGATCGAACTCAAGACCTATCGTTTCCGCGGGCATTCGCGCACTGATACCGCGCCCTACCGCACCCCCGGAGAACTGGACCGCTGGCTCCAGCGCGACCCGATCACCATCCTCAAAGACCGCATGATTGCGGAAGGCCAACTGGACGACACCGAGTTTGTCGAGCTGTCGCAGGCCATCGAACGCGAGATCGTTCAGGTGGTCGAATGGGCGAAAGCTGAGCCGTTCCCGCGTGTCGAAGCCGCCTACGAAAATATCTACGCTTAGAAAAGGCCAACCAGAAAATGCCGAAGTTGACGTATCGCGAGGCGGTGACGAAGGCGATTGCCGACGAGCTGCGCAGCGACGAAAATGTGATCTTTTTTGGAGAAGATGTCGGCGAATCAGGCGGTGTTTTTAAGACGTCGCCCGGACTGTTTGAGGAATTTGGCCCCGGTCGCGTCCGCGACACGCCGATCTCGGAAGAAGCCTTCATCGGCGCGGCGCTGGGCGCGGCGATTACCGGCCTGCGCCCGATTGCCGAGCTGATGTTCGCCGACTTTATCCCGGTGGCGATGGATCAGATCGTCAACCAGATCGCCAAGTATCGCTACATGACCAACGGGCAGTTCACCGTTCCGCTGACCATTCGCGCACCGCAGGGCGCAGGCGCGGGCTTCGGGACGCAGCACTCGGCCTGCGCCGAAAGCTGGCTGATGCAGCACCCCGGCCTGATGGTCGTCGTGCCGACCACGCCGAGCGATATGTACGGCCTGCTGCGTGCGGCGATTCGTGAAGACAACCCGGTCATTGTGCTTGAGCACAAGATGCTCTACAACACCAGCGAGGACGTGCCGGACAATCCCGCCCCGATGAAGATCGGCGAGGCGAAGATTGCCCGCCCCGGTCGCGACGTGACCATCGTCGCGACTCAACTGATGACTCAGCGCTCGCTTCAGGCCGCCGAAGAACTCGCCAAAGAGGGCATCGAAGTCGAGGTCGTCGACCTGCGCTCGATGGCGCCGCTCGACAAGGAGACGATCCTTCGCTCTATCGAACGGACGCACCGCCTCGTCGTGGTCGAAGAAGCGCCCCACTCGGCGGGCTGGGGCGGCGACATCGTCTCGCTCGCCGCCAACGAGGGCATATACTGGCTCGATGCGCCGGTTGTCCGCGTCAACATGGGCGGTGCGCTGGTGTCCTACAGCCCGCCGCTCGAAGATGAAGTCGTGCCGAACGTCACCCGCATCGCCCAGGCGGTTCGCCATGTCGTCAATGCCTGATGCGCTGTCCCGATTGCGGCGGGCGATGCTGTTTGTGCCTGCCAACTCGGAAAAGATGCTACGCAAAGCGACGCAGTTAGAGGTCGATTGCCTGATCTTCGACCTTGAAGACGCGGTTGCACCGCACGAGAAAGCCGCTGCCCGCCAACTGCTGGCAGATCTGCTGCCACAACTTGACTTCAGTAGATCTGAACGTCTCGTCCGCATCAACCCGCCTGCCGACTCGCCGGATTGGCGGCTCGATGTGGACGCCGTCCTTGGCTGCGTCGATGGTTACGTCATGCCCAAGGCGCACAACGCGGCAGGCGTCGAATCGGTTGCCAGCTACCTGACGCAAGTGGGGGGCAGCGGCCTCTCGTTCCATATCCTGATTGAGTCGGCACGTGGGCTGGTCAACCTGGGTGATATTCTGGAGCAGAATCCGTCGCTCAACAGCATCATCCTGGGGGCCGAAGACCTGGCACATGACCTGCACATGCCATCCACCAGCAATCCGTACTACATCGACTTTCCGCGCTACGACCTGTTGAAGTGGGCGCGGGTTTACGGCGTACAGGTCATCGACTCGGTCTTTACCGACCTGGCGGCAGACGAGGGTTTGCGCGAGGCAGCGGCCCACAGCCGTAACTTCGGCTTCGACGGCAAGCTCGCCATTCATCCGAAGCAGGTCGCCGCGATCCAGCAGGCGTTTTCGCCGACCGGTAAAGAGGTCGACTTTGCCCGCCGCCTCTTAGCGGCCAGCGAGGGGCAGGGCGGGGCGTTCGCGTTTGAGGGGCAAATGATCGACCTGCCGATCCTGCTGCGGGCATCCGCCGTCGTCGCCTACGCTGACCGGCTGGGTGTGTAGACGTGGAACCATTGTGTAGGGGCAAGGCGTGCCAAGCCCCCCGTACAGTAAGCGCTACTGAATGTCTCCTTCGGGGATGGGAGCAACTCAATCCATCCTGAACCCGCCGTTGATGTCGATGATCGCACCCGTAAGGTAGCTGGCGTAGTCGGACGCCAGAAACACTGCCGCGCCGCCGATATCGTCGGGTTGGCCCAGTCGCTGGAGTGGGATCGAGCGTTTCAGTGCATCCAGCGCTTCGGCGGCGTTCCAGGCGTCCGTCAGCGGCGTTTCGGACGGTCCCGGCGCAATCGAGTTGACGGTGCCATAGGGGGCGAGATAGGTCGCGAACGAGCGTGTCACCGAGAACAGCGCGGCTTTCGTCGCCGCGTAAACCGACACCGCCAGCGAACCACCTGTTCGCCCACCGACCGAACTGATGTTGATGATTCGCCCGGTCTGACGGCTCTTCATGTGAATCGCCGCCGCCTGCGACAGAAAATATGCGCCGCGTACATTGATCGACATCAGCCGGTCGAAGAAGTCCGGTTCGACTTCTTCCAGCGGGCGCAGCGGGCAGATACCGGCGTTGTTCACCAGAATGTCGAGCTGTCCGTGGCGTTCGATAGTATTGTGGATCAACTGGCGGCACGAGCTAACGTCGCCGACGTCGACCTGTTGCGCGCTGGCGCGCTCGCCCAGCGCTTCGGCAGTGGCCTGCGCCTGCTGTAAGTTGATATCAGCAATGACAACCTGTGCGCCTGATTCGTATAGTGATGTGGCAATCGCCTTCCCGATGCCGCTAGCAGCACCCGTAACAACGGCAGTTTTTCCGTCCAACCGAATATTCATGAAGGATTTGCTCCCAAAGTGGATGTTTAATGCGGATGGATTATATATAATCATCCAAGTCTATATATTGCTTGGGCGATTGTGCCCAACATTTCGGCAGTGCGCAATCCATAGTTCAGTCTGTTGGTTTGTGCACCGCCAGGGAGCTAAAGATGCCTATTCAAAAAGTGGACGTTTTTCCGCTGCAATACCAGGAACCCAACGACGACTATGCAGATCGTTACGTCGTCCTCGTGCGTCTCGAAACCGACGATCACATTGTCGGCTGGGGGGAGTGCATTTCGCAGTTCCGGCCTGCTACCTTCGCCACAGCCGCGCTCATCAACAATGGCCTGGGCGACCTACTGCTAGGCCGCGACCCGCTGGAAAACGAAAAGATCTGGCAGGATTTGAAGACCGAAGTCTGGTGGTATGGCGATGTTGGCGGGATTGCGGCGTTCGCCATCAGCGCCCTGGATATGGCGTTGTGGGACCTGAAGGGCAAAATCCTCAACCAGCCGCTGTATAAGCTGCTCGGCGGGAAGCAGCACGAACGCCTGCCGGTATGCGCCAGCACGCACCCCAAAGCCGCCGAAATTGACGACATGGCGCAGGAGCTCGCCGGGTTCATTCAGCAGGGCTACCAGCTCGTGAAAGTCGGTTTTGGTAAGAAGGGGCATGCCAATCTCGGCGTCAGCGCCCAGCGCGACATCGCCTTCGTCAAAGCCGTCCGCGAAGCCATCGGCCCTGACGCGGGCTTCATCGTCGACATCGGCGCGAAGATGCGCTGGGACACACCCTATGCTATCCAGATGGCCCGCGCCTTCCTGCCGTACAACCTGACCTGGCTTGAAGACATCTTCCAGCCAAACAACATGCTCGCCTACACCCATCTGCGGCAGGCCGTGCCGGACTTGCGCGTCGGCTTTGGCGAGCGCTTCTGGAACCTCGATGACTACCAGCGCCTGTTCGAAGCGGATGTCTGCGATGTGATCCTGGTCGATCCGGGTCGTACCGAAGGCATCACCGGAATGCATCGCATTACCCAGCTTGCCGCCCGCTACAAGATCAACATGGACCCGCATAGCTGGAGCAGCGCAATCAACACCGCCGCCAGCATTCACATTGCGATTGCCAGCACCAACGCCAACATTTTCGAGATGAAGCCGATCGAAAATCCGATGCAGCATGAACTCACACCGACGCCCTTCGCCCACAAAGACGGTTGGATTTACCCGCCCGAAGGCCCCGGACTGGGCGTCGAAATCGACGAGGATGTCGTGCGTAAATACACGCTGGCGTAAAGCGTAGAGGCGTGGCTACCTGCCGGAACCTACTTTCCCGGTTTCGTCAGGTAGTCGCGCAGCGCTGAAGAACTGCTCTCGATGTGGGTGCGCATCAGCTTGCCTGCCAGGTCGGCATCGCCCTGGTTGATGGCGTCGAGAATTTGCTGATGCTCGTCTGCCGCCGACTGCGCCCGTTGGGGCAGCACGTGCAGTGTGTCCCACGGGAATTTGGTCCACAATATGCGGATCATACTCAGCAGCAGCGGCAAATTCGCCGCCTTATAGATCAGCATGTGGAACTCATAGTTCAGCTTGCGCAGGGGCTGCAGCTCGCTCTTCTGGACACAGTGCTGAATCTGCTCCTGATACGTGCGCAGTTGCCGGACATCGATGATGCGCAGGTTTAATACCGCCATCTGGGTTGCGAGTTCTTCGATCACGCTGCGAATAAGGTAGACCTCTTGCACATCTTCCATGCGCACTTCGGCAACCTGCACGCCGCGATACGGGCTGTGGCTCAATACGCCTTCCGCCACCAACTGCTGTACCGCCTCCCGAATCGGCGTCGGGCTGACCTCAAAGCGTTCTGCCAGTTCTTCCTGAAGTAGCCGTTCGCCGGGAACCAGCTCGCCCGAAAGAATGGCCTCACGAAGAATATCTGCGATCAGGTCTTTTTTGGTCTTTTGCTGGCCTGCGATGGGGCTGGACATGGGCGCTACCTACCGTTCCTACGCGCTGTGGTGACTGTATTGTACTCAGTTTATGAAGACCGAAAATTGCCATAGTGGGTAATTTATATACAATATCATCTATTATATAGTTTCTCAATCGCCGCCAGCGGTTCGAGTTTTGTTTATATTACTCTGACAGGAGTAAATTAGATGCGCTTAACAGTCAGCAGTTACGCGTTTGAGATTCTTTCGCTCGAAGGCGTGCTCGCGGTTTCCAAGCAGCTCGGCTTTAAAGGCGTCGACCTTTCGGGTTTCCACCAGCGCGGCAACTGTCGCATCGAGCCAGAAGACATTCTGAACGACTGCGCCGGTCAGGTCGCCAAAGTCAAACGCCTGCTCGACCAGTACGAGCTGGACGTGGTCGACTTCTTCCCGCAGTTCGGCGCCTCGCCGGACCGGCACAGCCTGAACGACCCCGATCTGGCGGTGCGCGAACGGTCGCTCGAGTTGATCCGCGCTTGTGCCGAATTCTGTCAGGCGCTCGGCGTTCCCGGCATGACCATTCTGCCCGGTGTCGACCATCCTTCCCGCAGTTATGCCG